>Ga0307513_10000443_pt1 | contig 59703 bp, 47 predicted proteins | sample 15_EM_MG_FD_202174 | JGI IMG/M metagenome (GOLD analysis project Ga0307513, IMG submission 202174) | Populus trichocarpa ectomycorrhiza microbial communities from riparian zone in the Pacific Northwest, United States - 15_EM | ecosystem: Host-associated > Plants > Roots > Unclassified | place...
AACTCTCCCCTTCTCTCCGGCCCAACCAACCGCCACTGGCCAGGCATCGTCCCTCTACCCCTCTCCGCCCTCGGCCCCACTGGAACCATCGCCGCCGGCCCCAACGGAACAAAAGGCAACTCCCTCCTCTCATTCTCCCCCTCCTCCGAAGAATTGTCCACCCTCCTCCTCTTACCCTCCGACACCGGATACCCGATAGCCGAAGGTCCGCTCTCTTCATCTACCACCAGCGCCACTCTCGACTCAGCCTCGTCAGGCTTCGCCTCAGACGCCACCCTCACCCCCGCCACACCTGCCAAAGCCACAAAAGCCTCAGCCACATTTTTCACCACTACCGACTCTTCGGGCTCAGCCACAACTAGTGGCTCAGGCTCCTCAACCCTTTCAGGCGAAGCCACCTCAGAATCAACCGCCACCTCCTCTTTCTTCAACCTATCCACCTCTTTTTGCAGTCCATGATTCCTCTTCGATAAGACGGAAACATGGTGTCGCAACTTAGAGACATCCTTCTCCAAGTCCAAAATCTTTTGTAGGGCGGCCGTAGCCGTCAAACCCGCCTTAGCAACCTTGGTCGCCGAAAACGTTGTAGAACCTCTCTTAACCATCCTTACCGATACCGGGCAGTTGACGGGTGATGGAGGTTAAATAAAAGTGATGAAAAGAGATAAAATTATCTCTCAAAGACAAATTAAACCGAGGGGAAAATCCGCTAGGAATAAAGACTTGAAGCCGTCGTGAAGAGGGGTCCAAGGAAGGCGATTGGTCGAAAACCGAAATGTGATTGATCACACGGAGGTGCAATTTCAATGACTGTGGTTGTAACTGACGTGGTGCTTGTTCGGTCCATTCATGCCAGGGACGTGTACCGCAGCTTTCTGACTACAGCTACCCCTAAGGTGCCGAAGGGCACCCCAGCTAAGCCATCCCAAAGGCGCAAGACTGATATCGTTCTTGTGGTTATTGCATCATTACTATGACAGCCTCGTATGTCCGAATTTCCAAGTCTCAGCTTGCAGCACAAGTCGAGTACTATCCCATCAATTACTAACGCTCCAAGGTACCGATGGTAGAATAAGTTCAGTTAGATCCATAAACTACTACAGCCTAGTGGCCGACACGGCAAAGCCATTCTGTGGAAACCACAAACCCCATCGGCAGTGATAATATCACGGGTTTCAAGTCAAGATATAAGTTACAAGCTTTCCTCCGATACTCAATATCTCCTCAGACGTCCGCCCACTATCTACTCAAGTTCATTGCCACTACAGTTCTGGGTGAGCATCACAACCTCTCCCATCAAAAGCCAAGTGTTCCAGGCAAATCACAACCACATAACATAACACGAACAGTAAATTTATTCAGTTAAGAAATCTCCAGGGTCCTCACAAGCGACTCACAAAAAATCCACCAACGATGCCTACCTAATATCCTCGAGGCACATACAAGTATCTCCCATTACTGGAATTCTCCACAAAGTCATCTTAGTATCCCCGTTTTCCAACCACTATAGATGTAGTCGAACACAGGGCACATACGACTGGAGAGCGCCACGCATAATAGGTAACCGCATTGGCAATCTTTGACCACATCTCCATAACTTACACCCCGAGACAAGGTATTCCGTCAAAACCGAAATCCCTATCGAGAGTAATATCCGCCGATCTCGATACGTGAGCCAGTCTGGGCTTCTAGGGTTCTCCCGGCTTGGAGTGGCCGGAGCCCAGCCTTGAACAAGTTTGAGAATGCGCTATGTAAGCGAGTTCATAAAGTATCGCCGTAATTCCAAAGTAACTGATATCCTATCATGCAGGAAAAGAACCCCCCCTCCCATCTCCCATAGCAACCACCGTATCTCATTCTCCTATTTCCCCATACTCCCTAAGAAGCAAAACAACACCGACGCAGCGATCCCCGCCGCTTTCAACAATTTCTAACCTCCAATCATCCCCTATCATACCAAAATTTCCCTCCCCCCATTTTGACATTTGCTCTATCATGCCAGAAGGCTCGGAGACACAACCCCCACGGCAGGGGAGCAAAAGAGAAGGAAAATCGAAAGGCAGAAAAGAAATAACAAAATAAAAGGATCTCAGAGACCCCAGAGTATTCAAGGTCGAGTTACTCGAAGCATCCGAATCCTTCATGAAAAAATAATGAATCAAGGGAGATATCGTAACCCCCGGAATATTTATACCCCCTTCCATGGAAGCTCTGAATAATGATGGTACAACGCTACGATATAACAAAGACAAATTCTACATGAGCGTACATAGTGGGCTGCTCACCTTAATTGATTATAACCCTTGTTCATATCGGCAGGACTAACTAATCTAGAGAAAATGATATTTTTCACTCCTAATAGCGGGAGTCCCCGCTCCGCTTCACTCCCAAATCCAGAACTCTGAGTAAAACAAGCCACACACCTACAGCGGCGGTAACCAGCAACCCGAATCTGCCAAACGGAAGAGAGCCAGCAGCGGACTCGCTGCCGGCGAGCACCACTCAACCCATCCCGCTTTCTGCCTCCGGGCAGGCCATGTCTGTGTAAAAGTGTCCATGACAAAAGCCATCAAAGATGCCAAACTGGCAGCAGATTTCTACATTGGGTATTCGTGGATAGTTACAGCACAATGTTGAGAGAAGGGTATATATATAAATGAACAAGTACAATTAGGCCCACCGGTGATTTAGCGCTAGAGAAGACGTATATAAGACAAAACGGAAACAAGATTTGATCTTGTAATCCGTTAGTAGACATGCCTAGAACTTCTAGTCTGACCAGGTATTTGAGGATGCGACTCCGGTGCTTCGTAATCGAGATGTGCTATTCCCGGGGCGTAATCCTTCTCCATAGCTCCCTTCATTTCTGAGAAAACGCGAAAATGTTCATCGAGTGATATTTGATGTACTGTACACACAACAAAAGAGGCCGTGATCCAGATACTTGAAGAAATTAAGTTTATATTCTTGGTTGTCTGGGATGTTGATAGTGTGGATGATGGCTTAGCGCCCCGATAGTAGTATCATATCAGGGATAAGAGTTGAGAGAGGAAGTGAAGGGGTAGGGTCGATATCGAATGTCTCAGAGATGGCAGCCGCAGAGGGGGGTGAAGGGTTTTATTTAGTGGCTTTACGACGGCAGAATTGTCGCGCTGTCTAGGGAGGATTTTTGGGTTACTCGGGAAAGTTTGGTAGAGGGGTCGAAGATTGGATGATATAGACAAATGGTCTCGTAGAGTGATATGATTTCCCTCCGGATCGACTGGAGACAGCCTCTTGAATTAAAATTATTGACTTGTTGCCTATCATCTCTAGGTTTGGGCGCTACTTACTCGGTCGGGGCCTACAAGGCTAGCGTTTTAAGTGTTCACGGAGTTAGGCCAGGTTCTCTCGCTTATTCTGTCTTGGGAGTAGGAAGGGTTTCGGCCAGGCTTCCGGTAGTGGCTAGTGGGTGCAGTCCTACAGGCAGGCGGTCCCAAGTGTCGAGGTCGTTCGGTTGTTGGAGGTTGGCGGCCACTCGGGAGTAGATCTTCTGAAAGCCCGTAACACACCTCGCATCGCGATGTTAGGCTCCAAGCGCCTGACGGTGTCTGAACAATCCCCCGACTTCAGAGTTACGCTTTTGCACTCCTGTAGCAACCTCACCACATTTTCGTGTCGCCGCAGCCTCGCCCATGCAAGCGGCGTCCTCCCGCTGTCATCCGGTAAGCAAGGATTAAGGTCCTTCACTTCCAGGAAGATCCTCACCAGGCCCTCACGGCCAGTCGCCGCCGCGTAGGAAAGTGGTATTTTGCCAGAGGTGTCTGATGGGTTTGGGTCAATATTTTGCCGCTTAAGCAATAGCCTTACGATGCCCTCATTTCCCAGGCCGGCACTCCAGTGGAGGGATGTTCGACCGTTTTCGTCACCCCAGTTTACGTCAGCGTCGGGTACCTCCAGAAGTTGCTCCACGACGCCTTTGTGATTGTTGGTTACCGCATGGATGAGTGGTGTTCGGCCGTGCTCATCGAACGAATTGTGGTCGACGTCTTTCCTTCCCACGAGTAACTTTACGACATCCCCGTGCCCGTTCTTGGAAGCCAGTGCCAGCGGTGTTTGGTAAATTTTGTCAACCGAGTCAGGCTCAACATCTTGCCGTTTGAGTAGGAGACTTACGACGTCCTCGTCGTCATGCTCAGCAGCCCAATGTAACGGCGTGTAATATACTGGAATGTTTGGATTAACCTTCTTATTGTGAAGAAGTAGTTCGATTATTCCCCGATGGCCATTGCCGACAGCACAGAGTAACGGGGTTCGTTTATGAAGATCTTCCGGGGTATTCGGATCCACATTTGTATTTTCCAGAAGGAGCTTGACTATACCCTCTTGCCGGGAATTAACTGCCCACAAGAGTGGCGTTCGACCCTGATTGCATTTAGTGTTGGGGTCCACACTGTTTTGCGCAAGGAGCAGTTGCACGATGCGCTCGTGCCCTCTCTCAGCGGCCCAGGATAGGGGTGTTCTGTGAAATAGGGTGTCTGGGAAATCAGGCCGGACGTTTCTCATCCCGAGGAGCTGCTTCACTACTCCTTCATGTCCGTATCTTGAAGCCCAGACGAGTGGTGTGCTGGAGCTGGAGTCGGTCCGATTCACCTTCCGGCTCCAGCTCTCGTTCTGAAGCAAACTGCTGGCGAAATCATCGATTCCAAGGAGCGCTGTGTAGTGCAGCGCGGTAAACCCGGGGGCACAGCTTTGTTGGTAGAGCTCCGGCCAGACCCCCTTCTCCCTAAAAGAGTATACGTAGCACTCAGAGCCCTCTCGGTAATCAGTGAGAAGGATGAGCGCGAGGGACTGAACAGATGGAGTCGTTTGCCGTCGGGCATGGGTTACCCAGTATGATGAAGCGTATTGGCCCAACAAGGTATCTTCTGGAATTCGCTTACTACCCTTCGAGTTCAGATAGATTAGACAAACCCCCGCAATTTCCGAGTGAGCCATCTCGAAAATGCCAAGGGATTCACAAAGGTGGTTTCGCAAAGTGAAATGTCTTAGTCTAAGGGTTGATGCCTTTTTGTCCAGTGTGACAAGCCCCTGGGAGCAGCCCAACACTAGCTCAATCAAACAATCCACGTTAAAGCCAAACTTGTCAGACCCAAGATTTGTCCGTAAGGCATGACAAAGCTCCCCCGCTTTCATTTGCCGCTCAGAGTGAGATACCCATAAAAGCACTTTCATCACTATAGCTCTTGACCGTTCGCCTAGCTTCATGATCTGATTCAATCCCATAGTGTACACGTCTCCCACACACCCACAATTGGCCATTTTTTCCAACCTCCCCCTCCGGTCGGCGATTGTGTTCTCTGCTAGAATTGCATCAATCTTGAAGGAGGGGAGGAGGAATCTTGTTACAATTGTCAGCTATAGTCAAAGTCTTCTTCTCTTTTTTTTGGACATCACGGGTTTTAATACATACATCTCGGAAGTAGCCTTTGGAACAATTCTTATAATATCCACTCGTAAATCCTCATCCATAGCGTCGGGGTGCTTATCCAGCGCTAACCTCATCCTCAGATATCCTTCGATATCCTCTTTGGGAGGTTCTATATGTCTCACCTGTACACCTCCAGTGAAACCTCTCTCCACCTCATCCTGTATATCAGGCCTACCAGTGAGATATAACCGAGTGCGAGGCAAATCCTCAATTACTTCTCCCAATGCACGGAGCAGCTTTGGTCGATGCTCTGCTGGAAATTCGTCCAGCCCATCAATGCATATATATGCCCGGGGCACTGAGGAAAGTACGCAGAGAAGCATATTAAGAATTTCAGGAAGTCGAGCAATACCGCCGTCTAATCTTCTTTTTGCCCGGTCGAACGCCTCATTTATTTCCCTAGGGACCCTCTTGATTTCCGACACTATTTGCTTAAGCAGTGTGCCTAATAAACGTGTGATCGCTTGGTCTCCGTGGGCGTAGAAGTCACAATAAACGCCGGAGACGATCTCATTTTGCTCGTCCCCCTCGCGCAGTCTGTCTACTAAAAGAGAGCTAATGTTGTTTTTCCAATTAGCTTAAACACCCCCTCCGCTCAATAGAACGGGTTTTTCTTTTTACCTCAGGTAGGTCTTGCCGACTCCAGCACTCCCGTAGCCAAACAAGACTTGGTTGGTAGCATCGCTCTCTCCAGATCGCCATTTAAGAAACTCGTCCGTTTGGAGAAACCACTGTCCTACTCCATCCACTCGGTCATTACTGATATCTTCATGTCTTTCCCAAGGCACTGAAGGGGATATCCATTGAAGAATCTCAAGCCTCCGATTAGCTATCGCTATCGAGGCTCCAAATACCCTATTATAACGGCTGTCTAGACTCTCGGGAGAGCGAACATTCGAGGGCAGATAAAATACCCTATTATAACGGCCGTCCAGATCAGCAGAGCTAACATTCGAGGACAGATCAACAAGCTCTATCCCTTGGTTCATATTGAGACGCTAATGTTGTCAGCTGTGGTGGCAAGGAAATAGAGTTAGGGAGCGAAGAGAGCGAGGGGATGGTATCCTCTGAGGATGCAAGAGGTTGGTGGTTTTATAACAAATGGTGACCGGACAACTGCAACAGAGTAGTTGCATGCCATGGAAGGCAGCATTGCGCTTCGTAAGGGAGACAGGTGGACTAAAGTTAGGAATCCCATCGTCAGTAAGAGCGATAGAGAGGGGTCTGAGGCTGCTGCAGTTGATACACAGCGCCCGTATCTTCCTGCATAGGTTTAACTCCGGTATAGTACCAGCGCTCCCTAAAGTCCTTCTGGGATAAGGCATAAAAATTTGCAGTAGCCTAATCATCATGATAAACCGATTGGCACGGTGAGCACTAACTACAAAGTGATGGAGATATTAAGTGCCCGTGCGCACAATTGCCGGTGTTCGTCCGGCCGAGGCGCGATGCTCGGCGATTCGTTTTGGTAATGGCCTAGAATACCAGTATTGTGAGCAAAATTATTCAAAATCGTTCTAGAAAATGGCGAGCGATTTTTCGCTACCATAGTAGAAATACCCACTCCATCTTCTTTCAATACCGGTTTCCAGACTACTAGTACAAGTGCCGGGGGAGATGTTTTCGTATGAGACAGGGGTTATTTTGCTGGTTAGCTACCATTCCATTGTACGAAAACATCTCCCCCGGTACTTGTACAGTACCCTTTGGAAAAAGGCGCGGGTGCTAAGCAGTACATCTATCACACAATTGCCCCAAGACAATCGACCAGATGAAACCTCCCTCAATAGTTCCTCTGGAAGATCATTCATAATATCGAGAGCGTTCGGGATAGCTAAAACACTATCTAGAGGCTTTAAGTCTCCAGGTAAAAGCTCCCATCAAAGCGGACAGGTTGCGAACATTTATCCCTTGATTAGAAATCTCCCCACCGCCCTCACTATACTAGTAGATTAATTCAGCCTCAAATCCCAACTTTTAAGTATGACGACAATGTTATGCTACTTCTTAGCCCCCTTCGCCTGGAACCACACTGATAATATACCTCAACTTAGGCCAGAAGTACTTGTACAGTACAGCACGGTATATGGCAAAGGACAATTGTCCATTTCTCCCCTTCACGAACGGCTTAAGGCCCACTGCCCGGGGCCTTGTCCCATGCACTATGAATGATTACCCCGGTAGGCACGGGGGAAGCGTTCCTCCTTGGTGATTGCGGTGGTACAGAGACGCCCACAAACACGAGGCAGAGGCCTGCGGTCTATTCCAGGGTGGCGAAACTCCCTAGTCGCGAGAGTCGGAAATTCCTCGGAGCCCGATTAGCTGGTATTTGTTTATGATGCCTATTTTCCCCGTAGGTGCCCGTAGCGCAATATGATGATGCCGTAATAGACCGTGTCGGCGACACGGGGAGGCCAACAAATTTGGTCATAATATTCCGGTGGGCCATGTGCGCGTCCCGCAGCCCGATGCTTTCCTCATCCAACTACCGGCAGAGGGCGGCAAGTACCTAAGTGAAGATTAAATTGAGTCCCTGCCGAAGTGCACAAAAGCACAAAGCACGCCCAGACCTTGTAGAAATGCGCTCTGTCTCGCCGGAATGGAGGCGGTGTCTTCAGGGGGGTCATTAGAGATCGGGAACCAGATAGTAGCAAGGTAACTTAGGAGACTATCCGACCGGGCGATCGTGTTGTCTTGAAAATACTGAAATGTTACACAAACAAGAAACTGGCCAGTCGTTTTTAAAACCACACCAAACCAACAAGAGGAGATCGGAGGCTCAACCCAGAGAGTCTTCGTCATCTCAAAGGATTCGTATAAAAAATTAGGCTATTTCTAAGCCTTACTCACGCCTTTTATTTGTTCTACCATATTTGCTCTCAGGGCATCATACTTGGTGCCTGCTCCCGGTTGGTAGAGTATTGTCTCCGAAGGACCTCAAGTCTCCAATCCCGGGGCTGGTCTTACGGCTTAGGAAACTTGAGCACGCTCTTGGTCAGAACAGAAACCGACACCCACCCGGTTTTCCGTACAGGGTGCCCGCCGCCGGAAGGCGCCTGCTTACCACCGTAGGATCAGAGGAATCCAGAGATTTTTTAGGTAGTCCAACTCGACATGAAGATTCATATAATTAAACACCAGGTTACAGAAAACATGCTAGGAACCCCGAGTGCCAGGGTTGACAGCAAAGAGCCCCAAAACACCTCCAAGGGAGTCAATTTCTATGGGACTTCTACAAGTACATTGCAACCACACTGCCTGGCTCCACTCGCTTACAGCTAGCAGCTTGCATGGTAAATTAAATTCCCCCTGACTCCCTTCCATCCGGTTACCATTCGATTACCCTAAGATCAAAATCTGCTATCCACCCTTGTGATGGTTGGCTAACCTTGTACATTTTGCGTAGAAAACCCGGTGGGTATCGGTTTCTTTTTTCGCTAAGTTGGTACTGACCCCTAAGGTATGTTCAGCCGTCTGGGCTCCAGAGAGAAAGTGGGCCATGTAAAACAGATTGAATATTCGAGTACTGTACAGTAACTAGCTAATCGGCCCGTAAATGGTAGGCCTGGCGGGGGACAGTCCGCGAGTATATACAAGTACAGGTAGTAGCCAGCTTGTAGTTTAGTGCACGTGCTAGTCTACTTGCGGTTTTCAAAGTATCTGGATGCCTTGGCGCTTAGTTACGACTGGAGGATTTAGGCGCAAATTCGGACGTCTTAGCACCTAGGCATCTGGATGCTTTTGAAAACCGCAAGCTGGATACCGGCAGCGGTGGCATTTTCATGACATCATGCAGCTGAAAAACTCAATCTGGTTGAACCCAGTTATGATAGGCCCGATACATAAAATTTAGTCTGAAATTTCCGACTTTTGAAAAGGGACCAGAAAAGGGACTAGAAACGCTGCAGAAAGAAAAGAAGAAAAAGAAAAAGAAGGCTCCTGACCCCCTCTGAGAGACTCACGAAAGCGGAAAGTCACCGGACCTTACCAGAGGAAGCAAGTCCAACTACATAGCGCGCATTGTTCGGTTACAATTTTGCGGTGCCCAGCAACCAACCTGCGGGGAGGACAGTTCCTCACCGCCGGCCAATCAAAGCTCTTCAGAAAACAAAAAGAGGAAAAAAATTATGCACCGTACTCTACCCGTACTAACGCTAGATTAAGGGAGAAAGCTATTATACTAGCCAAGATAATCCATCCCCACAGCTAGTAGTTCTCCCCCAGTTATCAATTTCTTTCCGCAGCCCCTAACCCCCGCAAAATTAATCATAGACCAAAGAAGAAATTCTACCCACTCAAATTCTTCAATTGCGCCATAACCGTCCCTCTCCCTCCCCCAAGTTCCCACGCGGAGGAGAAACCCTGAGCTAACACATCCTTCCAAAGTGCGCCGACGCAGATCCCGAAGAGGAATAGAATTAACACATGCAGCGGCTTCAACCGTGAAAGGGAGTTTGTGGTGTACTATGCTTTCGTCAATCTATGCAGCACAAGGGGCCGGGAAGGGGGGAAGGGGAGTTACAGTAACGTCCCAATCCTTGGCTTTTACAAAGAGTGATCTATAGTAGTAGTGCAGTTGTGACCATGGGTATGTCATTGCGTTCCAGCCGTTTGAGGTATACCACTTTCACGCCCAGTTAGTCTTGGATGGGCTTGGAGGGGGAGTTGGAGGGAAGGGCTACAGATGCACATCCGGTACTCCAGACAGTCTTACGAAGTTCCGCTTGAATCCAGTTTACATATTCCTTTTCCGCTTTCTCCTTCACTTCCACCCGCGATGCATAGCCTCTAAGTACAGGCTCTAGCACCCGGAGTGCGTAATCAACCGTGCTGCAATACCGACCTTATTAGTCCAGCCTCCGTGTAAGAAAAGGGAAAGAAGGCCCTACTTCTCAATCGTAATAAGGGCAGAAGTGTGCCCAGTAACACTATTAGGCCCCAACAACATGAAAAGGTTCGGAAAGTCGTGCATGGCGGTGGTATTGTATGCTCCAATCCCGCCAATTCCATCCCAATGCTGGTCCGCAGTGACTCCATTTCGACCAACGACTTCCATGCCCTTGAAGAACTTCCCTGAAGTTTGGAAGCCTGTTGCCAGAACTATTACGTCCACATCGTGAATTTCGTTACCGCCCCTGATCCCACGGGGGGTGATCTCGATAGCCTTTTCTTTGTGAACTTGCACGTTTGGTCGATTGAGCGAGGTTAAATATCCGACGTCCAGGACACGCCGCTAATGCAACCATAAGCAACCCTTCACCTTCGACTAGATTTGCGAGAGAGGGGGAAAGAGCAAAAAAAAAATACCTTGCAAGCGATCTGGTAATCAGGGAGTAAAAGCTTATGGTACCTCTCAGGCACCTTGCCATAAAGATACTGTGTCGCCTGTTCACGTACCCGATCCCGCTGCCCCTGCGAGTACCGGGACGGCCCAAAAAGGCGAAAATCCCACTCCGTTGAAGCAAACACTAATAGGCGGTGAAACCTATATGCCAATGGCACATTCTTATACTTCCACCTATCAAAACCTGAGTACTCAATAACCGGCGGCTTCAAAACCCAATGCGGGGTTCTAATAAACTGCTTGACAACCTCGACTTCCGGAGCAATGGCAGGCACAATCTGTGTTGCTGTACACCCACTCCCGATAACAGCCACCCTCTTCCCCTTCAAGTCCACAGAGTGGTCCCAGCAAGCGGAGTGGAATACACGTCCTTTGAAAGTCTCGAGACCGGGAAACCTTGGGTAGTTCGGCTCGACTAGTAGCCCCTGCGCCGTGAACAGGATCTTGCATTCGTGGAAATGCACCTCTCCCGTTTTCAAGTCTTGTAAAGATAGGCGCCAGCGGCCGCGGCCTTGGTCCCATTGAGCTTTTGTCACGGCTGTGGATAGGCTGAGTCGCTGGGGTATTCCGTATTTAGAGGCTACTCTGTCAATATACTCCTTTATTTCACCCTGGGGTGGTAGTGAGCAGGTCCAGTCCGGGTTCGGGGCGAAGGAGAAACTATATAGTGCGCTCGCGACGTCACAGGCGGCACCTTCCCGGGTAATCAGCCATGCTCTGTATCTGGAACCTGAATTGGGAAATGCCTGGGTATGTATTAGACCACCACGTCCCCCCTATCCCGTCGTTTTTCTCGTAAATGTGAAAGTCGGTAAAGTTGTATTGAATTTGTAATTGGGATCCAAGGGATATGGCCGCCAGTCCTCCTCCCACGCATACTATCTCGTTGTACCTCGGCGGGGCGGACAATGAAGAACTCGTCTTTGATGCCATAATTTTAGTGCGTGCGGAGTCTAGGCCGTACCTATTAGAAGCACTCAGGATAAAGTAGAGCGAATAAGGTGATTCTCTGCGACCGATGTAACAGTAGCGGGGGACTGCCGCCCTTTATCTGTCTAGCTTTGCTCTGGGGTTCATGTAGGCATACCAAGAATAAATTCAATTCATATGCAGTAAGCCCATAGCCCTCCTCAGTTGACCAGGTAGTTGTCACGGTTTATGTTTCCCTACCTACTACACTCGTAGCGGGGAGAGGAAGTACTTAAGTACACCCATCGCGCCACTGTCGCGGTTAGCCAAATGTACATCCATCGGTAGCTCCTGCTTTGCACGCATTCGGTCTAAGGGATGAGGAAATCATGACATCAATCCCAACTCCAACAAAACACCGGAAACTCCTGATCAAGCGTCCCCAAACCCGGACGAACGTTTCACAAAAACCGCACCCAAGCCAACATAGCCAAGTTAATTATTCGGGGTCAAGAGACCATATGACACCGTACTGTACCCGTACAATTACCTATCAATCACACATATTGGAAAACCGAGTCTAGCATCGGCTTCCTATTCACTATTTGGAGACAAGAGCATTAGCGCCAAGATGGATACCCCGAGTGATGCCTGACGACAGCACTAGTACGGGATATATGCACTAGAGTTGTGTTTCCGTTCGTTAGACAGATGAACACAGTGTGCCTCCTGCTGCAGCCTGACTTCCGGTTTCGAACAGCACAGTGCCTGCCTAGGCCGAGTGATCGAATATGCCCTTTATCAAGAGAGCAACACCAACCGTAAGACAGCATCGTGTAACCCACCGCCCGCAAGCGTAGGCCATTTAAAAAAAATCATCGCGGGAAGGGGCGCTAGTTCACCCGTCCCGCATTAATAAATCAACCACAATCTCGCATTAGGATCGGGGACGGTGGGGGAATATGTTACTCTTACCGTTACCCTACCACCGGGTAGGGAATGTGTTGGGGTAGCGGGTTGCCTGCAGGCGCTTATGTGAACACTGCTTGTTTGCGCTCGTACAGCACAGTGCTACGGCACAAGAAGTTGAAAGAATCTCCCGACAGCCACTGCTGTGTTGCTCCTTAACTGCGATGCTTCTGTGCTTAAAAATCCGGGAGATTCTTGCTGTCGATGATTTTTGAGAATACTTCCCGCAGCTCGCTACAATACTGTACCGCGCGCCCGATATCGCGGTACAGTATTTTAGCCGTTACTAGCCAACGGGCGAGAGGAGGGGGGTTGTCTAGGGAGAACCTGCGCATCCGAGGTTTGACAGTATAGGTGAGAATACGGGTTGCGTGACTGTGAGGCGGATGGTGGTGTAGCGATTGTCCCTTTTCTGGCCAGAGGTGCAGAAGAGATTCCGATAGTCCTTGCAATTCGCTTGTGGTGGTGGAGATGCCGGGACAGTACCGCAGCTCAGAGGGCGGGACCCGCTCAACTACTCGTACTCGAGTACATGTGGCGGGGATCCAGAAAATCGAGGATGTATAGGAAAGCACCCCGCTGGGATTGTGATGCGGGGATTCCTTACTAAGTTGAATCACGGGTATGGGGAACTGGAGTTTTTCGAACCCCCGACACAACCTTCTTCAACCCGCGAGACCCCATCAGGCACGCTCAGTCAACCAAACCCCTGACCGGAGCAGCAGTACAAGTATAGTGCGGGAATTAACTGCTCTTCGCTTGATTGCACCTTTGCTCCGCTCCCCACATTCTATCATCATACGCCGCAACCCTCCCGAGCGGTCAGGGCGATCACGCGCCGTTAGTGCTCCAAGTCGCCAAGTCCATCCAAGACGGGAGAGGACACGAAAAACAAGACATGTATCGCCTTTAGATAGAGGAACGGTAGCCAGCTGTAGTGACTAGAATTAGTCAAGGCACAGGGTAAGACTGTGAGCACAGTACAGGCATCAGTTCTACAAACACGCTAGGAGCACAGGATACTCTATTTCACCCAAGCCGCTAGCGCGCCCATAGAATCCCTCCCCACCTCACAATCCTACCGATACAAGTATCGTACCGGTAATCAGTAATCCGGGTGGACGCAAATATCCCAAAGAAGGCACGGCCATGCATATCCTGCCCCGTAAGTAACACATCGGAGATCCAAGGCTTCGAGGACTTACTACGAGCTACTCAAATCGAACCGGCATGCATCTTAGGACAAACTACCTTCTACACAATCAATAGGTCTTATTCCGGAAAGGAATCCCTTTCACAATGTCGCGGAATTGGGTATTGGGGTACTTGTCCCAGGCAAGTATTCGAAAATACGAACCGCGAGTTTATATGGGCGCTCAGACACGCACGGATTTTTTACCATATATTTCGCGAATCCCTGCCTTATCCCTGTTTTCGAATACTTCTTGCCTGTAACGAGTACAGCCGAGTGGGTCTGGTTATGGTGATGATCTGGAAGGAAGAAGCAAAGAGAGAAGGCAGGTCGGAGGTGGGTTGATCCGGTAGAGTATGGCTAGGGGAGGTTTTGGATCTTTTCTAACCACTGTATTTCTGGGCGAAGTTCTTGTACAGAAAGCACCGTGTGGCAGATTACTCGGGTAAGGTGTTTAGGGAACGTTCCCTCTCAATGCTTGCCACGACATAGCACAAGAGGGGTATGGCTACAAATCAAGACAGAGACCCATTATCTCGGTCAAGAGAACTGTCAAGGAAATAGGCAGTAATACACCCGTAAGCCATGGGCGTGCCCTATAACATGTTACTTTAGGCAGCGATTGAGCTGAACTGTTTGTGCGAGGTTCGGCTTTATGAAATTACCGCACGGAATGCTACCAGCGATCAGAAGAAACCACACCCCACCCGACGCCCCCCCCTCCCGGGGACCAAAATTGAATAGAAACGCTTCCTGTAGTAGATTTGATAAATGTTACAACTGCGGAGGTCCTCGGGTGATCCCCCCACAAAAAATCAACCAACCGGCAGCTGCCCGTGTCAAGTGTTTGTTATTTGGTTTAATCGAAGAAACTAATCGCAGACCATGAGGTCTTTTGGAGAGATGGAGGTTAAAATAATAGTTCGGAGGTCGCTGTTATTGCTGTTTTTCAAAAAAAAAAGGGGGGGGGGGGGATGGTATAGTTAGTAATGAATCTTCGAGCCCAAGGCCTAACCCCTCAGCATGCCAGACTAATTCATTTATCATAAAAGTCGCTTTCCTACCGTGCCAACCCTGCCGATCACACCCCCACACAAAACTAGCGAATCCTAAACCAGGGCGGGATCTGCAATCTTAATCTACAGTACGGTATCATACCGGTAGTCTAAAAACACCCGGAAAACTCAAACCCCAGACATTTACACCCCTTATACACGTTCCACCGCACTCAAACACCGGGAGGCATATATGAAACGATGAGAAATAAGGGCGGTCAGTCGGTCATTTCACTTCCAGCTAGCAAACCCAATGCCCAGTGGACGAGGCCAAAGTTAATCGGAACCCTGATACTTCCCTCCATTGGGCTAGCCGGAATTGAGAGTCATTCAGAACTACCAGTGCCTAAGTTAGTGGATGGCGGCGGGGATGCCACCCCCTAACTGCCAGAGGAATTGAGGATATTCCCTTGAGCGCAACCGCAGTCATCCTCTCACGCTGTCACTAAATGCCCAGGTCAAGTGTTTTACATACCGCCGGCTTCCCTAACATCTCCGCTGCCAGTCTCAATTCACCACGCATCACACTATTCCACCAAATAATACATGGGGAGCATCTATTTCCTTCTTTTCCCTCCGCTACGTTATACTTTTTCTTTTCAGGCCCAAGGAAATTTCCAGAATCCCCAAGGCTCCAACACCAAGGCCAAACAAAATCAGGCCTCGCACAATAACTCTTTCCAATCTACCCTTACACGTATTAGCCCCGGGAGATTGGAAAGTTAGGGGGAAAGGAGGAAGAAAAAAAGAGAAACTCAATTTCGGTGCCTCCAGTGAGACTTCTATGACTAGTTTTTACAAAAGTGAGTGAATATCTGGGATGCTGAGATAAAGTGCTAGCGCTTAGGAAGCCACCAATAGGCAATGGGCTCCTAAATGAGTTTCTGTCAATGATAATTCCCAACTCATATATACGGTAGTGTCCCAGCATATCAAATTATGATACATCGCTTATCCACGAACTATCCTAGATGGGCCAGCCCACCCGTGGTGACCCCTAGTGCCCTCCAGGCGATAAGCTTATATTGAGTTTCCCGGTCAGGCAATCCTTACAACAGTCCCTGAATATATTGCATCAAAGCCAGGCTCTAATACCGAACTGAATCATCATGTCGCCCTGCTCATGGCACAAATCTATAAAAAGACTAAAGACCCCAGATATGTTCCTGGTCACTGACCCACGCCGTGATAGATGAGGATACACCGCCGAGAACCACCGCTTAGGGTTAGCCCTGCCTTTGTGGTATTATACCGAGTCTTTCAGGTCTCAAGAACCTTCAAGATACTATCATACCACGAGAGCCACTCAACAGAGCGAGAAGTAACTTGCCTTGCATTTTTGACCACTTCCTAACCAGTGACAGCCTCCCCAGCCCTTGCGACCTGTGCTGCACGACCTCGAATCTTACCGGGAGGTCCATTCCGAGGTAGTGCCGAGGCACTAAATTTTATAGTCGCAGCTTACTCCACTAGCATATATCAGATCATCTTATCCCCCAGGGTAGTTATTTCTCGGGGGTATCCACCATGTTTATCCAGAAGTACTCACTGAACCCATATATCCCATAATACGAAGCGAAACTATTTTTTGTGCTTCCTTCCACCGGATACCCGAACTAAACGCGTCTGCAGAGCCACACCCCCCGAAACCGGTCACTAGCTATATATCCCGTTCATACCCACTTGCGCATCACGGGCTGGAACACATCATCCAAACCCCCACACCCCCGCAGTTGACATCAATGTTTCCATTCGTCTACTCCCTCCTCCTCCCAATTCGCTCTCTCAACCTAGGCTGGGTCACCGCCGAAAAAAACACCCACTTCCCGAGTGGGCATACCCCGCCGGAGGCCACCACATCGCCCGCAAAATCATAGTAAAGGTCCCCTCCCCCACGGACTCGCAAGAGTACCAGATCCCCGCCTACCCAAAATCACCTTCAGGAACACGAGCATGGACAAAGTGAACATCAAGGTCATGTCATTCTGTTACGACAAGTACGTGAGCCCAGAAACTACTCATGCGCAAAACATCTGCCGCATATCGGTGGGGCCAGCCTAGGACACCAAGGAGCAGTTTGACTCCCAAGAGAACTATAAGAGCAATTATTACACAGAGAACGCGCAGTGCTTCCTCGATAATGTCCTGCGAGGTCAGGCGTCGATGGACCATTTCCTGAAAGAGAATGGCAAGGAGCTTGAGAATTGATGGAGCATGAAGAAAAGGGGAACTTCTCCGATAAAGGTTGCTGCTGGGCCCTACCTTCCAGCTGTTGGGTCCGATGCGGTTCGCGGAGTCAAAAATTGTGCTCCCCTAAGCGGGGCGGAAGCAAACAAACCTCACATCGCACACAAGCAGACGACGTCTACCCGGATTATGGATGTGGAACATACTATCCCTGCAGAGCTCTATAAGAAAATACCAGGCGGCGCCGTGGCGCCGGCTGCTGCTCAGCGTCGTAAGTCGGGCTCCCATAACCGGAGAGGAATTTCGAGGCACCTTGAATTTCCGGGGGATCATGGAGGGGGGGTGGGGGGATGATTTAGCTCTATTCTTATCTAGGACGGGATCCTACTGTATACTTTTTTATCCATACCTCCCCACCCTTCCCCCCTTTTTTTATTCCTTTATACCATATATTGCGCTCCCGGTAGTAAATAGGCACTCGGATGACAAGTCAGTACCGCAACCTCAGTGTACATTACAGCATTCCCCAGATAATTAATTCTAATGAATACGAGAGCCGGAAAAAAACCCCCGATCGAAACTATTACAGCAACTATTACAGCAAGAGGGGCGCAGCAGCCACAGGGTATCAATCAAGCAAGAGGTAATCACTTGTGTACTGGTGTGCGAGATAGCTACTATGGTGAAACCAATTCCCGCCCGGTCAGGACACTACCGTCTCACGACCGTACTCCTCAGGGTAGCAAGGCCTGTCCTTGTTATCAACTTTTTCTACCATTCCCCCCATGGAATCATTGGCGAGGTGCGAAGGATGCAGTTCAGGATCTATCCGGAAGACTGATATATAAAAACCGGTGTTTGAGCTGAGGAACATGAGGCCAACAATTTCGCAGTCGGGTGTTCCCCGGTGCGCAGAGGGGCCACCAGATAGATTGGTCAAAGGCTGCTCTTTCTCCCAAAATCAAAGGAAGGAAAGCAACTTTTCCTAAAAAGAAAAGAAAAGAAATTGTTTTGTTTGTGTTCTACTATCATACCCCGCCGACCGCCAACCTCATCTTTAGGAGTGAGCCCTAGAGTCGGATTCTACCACCTCGTATGATATGATAGCAGATCTAATTCGCGCTAGAGCCCCATTGGAGAGGACCAAGGTCTTCAGTCTCCCAGCTCCTGTAGGGCAGGATTCCTTAAATCTCCTACCCTACGTAACGGATCATTCGATAGTATGATAACTCATTTTTAGAGGAATGGAATTCCTGGACACCTGCTAATCGCACAAGAGGTTAATTGTTTCTTGACATGTTAACCACTCCACCAGCTAGGTACTTTCACATCATACCGCTACAGGAATAAATACTTATCCTATTCCCCTTGATTTTCACCTAAGATTAAAGGCAGCGATGCAATAGCCACAATATTATTGTATTTCTATTTTCAAATTTTATTTAACTAGGTTGGAACCTCTATAGTGCTAGATACAGTAGAAATCTCCCTGGCATCCCAAACATTAGCGTACACCCCACCACACCGTATAGTTCATTAGTGCACCTAATTGAAGAGGGAAAGGAAAATAAGGAGTAATGCTTTTCCACGACATATCCTAGTATAATCTACCCTAACGACTAGTCTCATCTTCATCTACACTAACCAACCTCCTCTAGAGTGACAGCATGGTCACTGGGGGGTAAAAATATACAGCATAAATTAGCTGGCGCTGTACAAGAGACCTAGCAGCGCTCTTGCTAATATCTAGCCCGAAGATATGATTCCGGGATGAGAATAAATTCTGAGCTGCGAATAAAGATAGTATTTCTGTGTAGAACCTGCACCCGGCTATAGTATTAGTGTAGATCGAATGAACATACATCGTACTTAAAACATGCAGCTTTCCTATATGACCATATGGACCAGAACACACTTGTCAGTCCCAGGAAATAGACGGCACTTGCCAGTATCCTGGAAACCCCAAACAACCTGTGGTTTTGAGACAAAGTCAAATTTTGAGTTTAATTTGGCATTAGTCCTACCCCAACTTGCCGCCTCTCGGGGGAGAAAAGTACTGGACCCAACATCCCAGAATGTAACTTGGAATAAGAGTATCCTGTAATGCATTGAGGGTCAATACAAAGACAGCAAGTGAGGATGGTGAATTATTTAGCTCTATCTTGATTACAATTGACTGAACGTAGATAACCTTCAGAACCTTCACCTTTGGGCCCCAAGAAAACTGCCACCGGTAAACCTAAATCATTTGTTAACACAAAGACCTACCACACCCCATATCCACAATGGGCGAGGGTTGGCCCAGAGTGGCGGGATAGTGGGGGTCATCCCTGTAGAGTTCAGGAATGCCACTCGTCTTAGCGAAAGGTGAGGATTATACCCATTAAAGAGTATGGAGTTAGAGAAGGGATAATGTGAGTGACAGCCCATGATGTGCTAAGAACCTGATGTTACGAAAAATAATTGTTCCCAGACTTCGAGATCTTGGCTATCATGGCTCCCGGAATCCTAGAACCCCACGAATAGTGAGATTTTGGCTGTCATATAGGCCTTGGGAACACTTGTCAAGGCGATTTAGGAAACGTGAGAACGGTGGCATGAACTTCCAAAACGGGATTTATTTTTCTATCTCGCAAGCCAGGGAAGGATTTTGCGATGATTAAATTTAGGTGTCTGGTTAATGGGATGAGCTCTGTGAGAGCTGATGTCCGCTTGGCTAGTGATTGGTTCCCAGAACCTGGTATGTGGGATTTCGGCGATCTGCTTGGGCATCCCTCTACTCAAGCATATATCAGGAGATTGAGCGATACATACCCTGTTAGACCGTCTGATTCCTCGGCGGCTTTGAGGTGTTATGCCCAACCTAGGCGTATCTAGGTATCGTGAGGTAGATATGGCCTTGGTTTTGGACGCTACAAATACAGCGAAACTTGGCTTTTTTTGTTTTTCTGTTTCCTTACTAATATTTTAAAACAGGGAAACAACTAATATAAATCCCGTCCGTATTGTATATTGTACAATATATTTTTTGCAATGCATTAAATGTTTAATAAATTTTATAGCGGACGCTCTTTCACCCACTCACTCCATTCACAAGCCCAAATCACTCCACACAGATCCACCGTAACCAATTATAATTGCAAAATGAAACCAACCTTCTTCCCCCATCCCTTCACCCCCGCCCACGGTCTATTCCATTGAAACAGCCCCAGAGCTCCAATATTCCTTAACCCCGAAGGTTAGTCCAACACCGGCCCTCTGCCCCCTTCTGATAATAAAACAGGAGGACGCAAAAAAGCCTTATTCCGTTTACTTCTACCAGCCCTCCAACCAAATTGGTAGCAGTAGGCATTGGTGGGCAGCTAGAGAATGCACAAAGCTGAGAAACTCATGGACGAACGAATGAGTACCTTTATATCTAGCAAGAGGTAAGCTATCGATCAAAACATCGAAGGGGTTCAGAAGTTTGCAAAGGAACTGCACACCAAGATGCGGCGGAAGCAGACCAGATACCTAGGATTCCCATGTCTGAAAATAGAGAAAAGCTTGCGCAAGAGCCTCGAGGGGGGGGGGAGGGTGGTAGTCAATTCCGCACTTGGGACTCCCTAGGAGGTGATACCTTTTAAGAATATGAAATTGCAATTGCAAGTATCGGTGGTTCGTGTTGATCACACAGCTATTATCATTGCTGAAGTCACTCATTCTATCGAGAGAGAGAAAGAGAAATATGAGTTATAATTTTTTCAGGGTTTATTTTGGTATGGTCTCAGTCCTCTAGGTTTTGTGACGCTATGGGCTGGTGCTTTATTATGTACGATCTACCCACACACTTGGAACGACGCCAGACGGGCAAACAACGGGATTGGTAGCAATTCCATCTAATTCCCTACTTCACCCCCTTGTCGATTGCTATCGTTGCACGGAGCTCTCAAAATACCACTGGGGGATCTAGAAAATAGAACTCTTTGGTTCCTGACCAATATTAGCCACCGCGTGCCTGGAAATTTAAGGTTAGATCCAAGAAGGTCACTGGCGGAAAGAGCTAGAGAGATCCGGATCCCAGATTCACCTCTTAGTCTATTTCAGGATGAATTCCTATCAGAATAAAGTTTTTAGTGGTTTCAGATTGGGCCTATCCATTTGTTGACTTGGTTAGGATGCGGGGCGCAGATCGGAGTAGGTGATATAGTTTGGCCTGCACCCCGGGCATCTGGAATATACAGTTTCAAAGGGGCCTCCGAGATCCAAAATCTAAGGTACTCATGCAGCTGCCGCCCTCTCATTCTACATCGCCCCCTTGCATAGCTCTCCCTCTGAGTATTCAATCATGAAGGGAAATTGAGCCCAACACGCGACCTCCTCTCACGCTATCCTCTTGTAACCAAGGGCCAGATTGACCTCGAAATGACGTTTTTTTCTGCCTCTTCATCTCATTCACACGGAACCTTACAGTATGCCTACAGTATCTACTGCTGTACTGCGCAGGCTGTCCCGCCACTATCCCTGTTCCCGTTGGCCCCCATATCAATGCGATGTCCCCGAGAGCGCTGCATCTGCACCAGCGAACACACATGCGTAGGGCCACCACCAACCAGGCAGCCAAGGTCGAGGAAACGGCCGTTTCAGCCTTAAATTTTATGAACATTGGCCGTGCGATCGGTACCCTAACGTTCTTCCCGCCTGGTCATGACGTGTATAACAGATCTGACACCTTCTAGAAAACTATCCCACGTTACAGTACCCCTTATCCTCCTCTTCCACCACCCCATCCCCGCCTACCGTAGTTTATGCGAAACCACCCCGGGCACGATAAATTTAGCACAGCCTCATGATGTCAAACCACAAGGTCGCGGCCATTTCGAAATATGCAGGTACAGTGTGCTGCCGTGCGCACCGTTGAGCTGTGTGATAACGCGATGAAGATGAGGTGTGACGTTTCAGCCTTGTTCAAATTTTCTGCACTCGCATGAAACTATGAGATGGACAAATGAGTCGATGCGCTAGCTTTGTCAAACGAACGAATAATTTAGAAGTTGGATTGTGTGTCTCTAATTTGTATACGTGGAGGTGAGATATGACATTTGGCTGCACTTGGGCGGAGCGGCACCGGACGCTTTGCCAGCGAATGATGTGTTCTAAGGAGAAAATTAATTCTACCAATCCGAGGACCGGATCCCCCATCCAGCCACCAGCCGCCAATTGGGGTCGTTTAGTAACCATACAGAGGCCAAAACAAACCAGAATCGACGGTTTTCGAGCTACCATAACCCAACCACCATATGCGGAAACAGCATAGAAAGGAATTCAAAGAGCAATTTGCCATAACGGCACCCACAGGGGGGATGTGGAAAATTTTCTTTCAATTCTCCTAGAGCAGTGAGTGGAGTGTCCCTTTCTTCAAGGTACCTGCCAAGACTATGGTTTTTGTATGAGAGAACTACATTGCAACACACCTTACCCAGTTCATACGCCCACAGCTCTCTACAAACTTGAGATAAAAAACTGAAATAAATATATATTATACTTCAGACATGCTATGTTTTTTCAAATCTTTCCAAAGCTTCGGTTGAAACATGTGTGGATATATAATATAATAGCTCGAAAACCTGCAACTTTGGTGTGTTTTGGCCTTGGCATGGTTACTAAACGACCCGTATGGTCACACAACCCCCGAGTGCGCATTCATGCTCACGGTAAAATAGAGTATGCACCGCCACACCAGCAGGAGCCCGCTTGCTCTTGTTTTTTTCCCGCTCGCCCCCTCGCTTCGCTTCGCCCGGCCCAAAACAACCCCCCTCCCCACACCAGCTTCCGAAAAAAAAGAATAATAATAATAAACTCAAGAAAAAAATGGACACAGCTAGAATAGCAATAGCGACCACAACGACCACAGCACCGCTATTCGCAGCCCCCGCAACGCCCACAACTCCCCGCCTCAAGCGTCGTTCCACAACTAATACTGCGGCTAACAACGTGCACGTTTCGCCGTACCCGACGTCCCCCCGTACCTCCGAGCCCCCGTGTAAGCCCACGTCTTCCTTGGCACGTAAACGAAGAAGCTCGATTATGTCCAGGGCGAGTATGTCACCAGGGGAAAGTGGCGGGAATGGATGGATGGAGGCGGGGGATCGCGAGAATAGGGGGGGTGTAGGGGACGCGGATATGGCGAGGGACGGAGTTGAGGAGGGATTCTCGAGGATTTCTCAAGCTATGGTTCGTTTCTTCCTTCTCTACCGGGGGCTATGAGCTCAGGGAGAAGAGGTAGTAGCTGAAGGGGGAGATTTGTGGTTGATGAGCTGAGCTGGTCTGTTTATTTGTTGGTTGGCCGGTAAACTGACGATGACGAACGAGCTTCACAACAGAACCTCCTCTCACTCCAACCCACTGTAACAGCAACTCCTACAACACCTTCTAATTTTGACGCGCCAGTGCATTGGCCCTCTTCCGAGGAACTACTCAAAGAGTCTTTACGCCAATCGTTGTCTGCCCTTCACGCTCTCTCGCAGATAAAATACCTCGTTGAAAAGTCCCCCTCATCGATGGATGAGCCGAACGGTGAAACTGGGGGTGGCGGGGTTAGCGAGGTAATGGGAGTTTATGATAGAGCGATGCATGAAATGCGCGCAGCTGCTGAGATACTTGTGCGTTTAGATCGAGATACTACTTCCCCCAGAGCAGCTTACTAATCCGATCACAGACATGGGCGGAACGGCACCTTGCAGAAGAGAAAGAGATTGTAAAAGAGCGGTTGTTGAAAGGGTAGTTTTTCCACTTTTTTCTGTTTATATGATGAAAGGGTGCATGAGGTGGGGTAATGAGCGGATGTGATTCATAAGGTATGTATTAGCACCAGCGACCTTTGAACTTTTGTAAAAGGCGGAGACTCATTTTTTAGCATGTACTTTTACGATACGGTTTTCCGGCCGGTGTGCGACATTATGGCGGTAGGGTGTTCGGAGTTCATTATGATAACGATTTATGATTGATTTTATGGCAATATTTGTTTCGTTGTTTCGTTCCTAACGTCCTGCTTCACTTGGTTTGTGGAATAGCTCTTCTTTTAGTTTAGCATCCTCCGTCGGGGGTATTATTGGAAGGACATGATATTGAGCGAATAGCATGATATCAGAGGGACGATACGGGGGATACTTATCATAGCAAGATTTACCCCAGCCTCCCTCGCTCCTAATTATCTCCCTGGTCGGATCGGCCCGCGGAACTCTAAAGCTTCATCCCACCTCAAGCTCTCACCCGCTTATACAATGCGGGGAAACACATTTTCAAGCAGTCGGTTCAGTCAGACCAGTAATCCGGGATACGATGCCGTGCTAGAATGTGGAAACAAAAGGTATGAATGACAAACTCCGGTCCCCAACATGACCGACACTGTTAGTTACTGATAGCGGATCACCCCGCAAGTGGCCGCGTGGTTCAAAATCTATTGTATTACCGGAAACGTAGATATTTGGGACTGTATGGTTGCAGTCCCCTTCGGCAATGTCCGCAGATTGTCGCGAACTACCAAGCTCAACACAACAGCAGTACCACACCACCCGCCACTAATAGCGAAGTCTCTCTGCCTACCAGAGTCTCAGTAGAAAAGCGTCAACGGTAACACTGCCCAGAGGATCTCCCAGAGTATGACAGGTTCATATGCCACGTCAGCCTGCCCGCTTTGCAAGCAGGGGAAATTTTAGAGGCCTTTCGCTCTTCAAAGTTGCCTCTGAAGTCTATGGTGCTGCCCCCAACCCGATGGTCACCTTCAGGGGGCGAGACTCTGAGTAGACACAACTCGGTTATAAGGTATTTATGAGATATCTTGAGAACATGTATGATACGCTAGGGCTTCGGGGATGTGTGGGGCATACCGTAATCTACTCCTCAATTCGTAGAAGTATCATATTGTATTATGAGGAGATAAAATGCCAAGAACCACAAAGTTCGGGAGCTCAGCCCTCCTACCCGGAGAATCTCATGAAAGTCCTGTCCGATCGCTACCCTCTACGCGTTTAAACTATGGCGACCTGGCGTTCTTCGTGGCTTCCTGTTGGTTCGGCTGCCTCAGTTTCACCTTAGCTCACTCTAGTGCTATTCCAACTTTCGCGAGAATATACGGTCCACATTTCTAGATAATCTACGAATTAGCGAGCCTTTGCCCATTATTTCAAAAGTATCTGGCAATCTTGGTATGGCCTGGGCCTAGGAAAAGCTAGCATTACCCGATCCTTTTAGAAGGGGCAACTATGGCGCACTTCTATTACCAAGTTCTTCGCTGAAAGGCAGGTATAATACTGTTGCAATGTCTTGGCGGCCACGAAGGTACTAGTACAAAATTTTGCTGATTTGAACTGCCAATCTTTGGCAGTAGCTTGTCCTAGTACCTTCGTGGCCGCCAAGACATTGCTACAGGACATGTATGGTGCCGGCACCTTAGAACCTACCCTCATAGCAACCAACATCGACCAATATTTCAACCTACAACAACAGCACCTACAGATGGAATTTTTAAAATTACTTCTGTAAAGCTTTCCCAATTAATTATTGGAATATATTTACAGAGGGATTTTCTTTTTAGCCTTCTGGTTGGGGCTGCAGAGGCCTTCAAAGTTTGTATGGGAACGAAGACAATGAGACTTATATGAGGAAAGGGTGTTTTACTAAATAATTAGCCAAGTAAATTCCTAATTAGGTGTGGTATACTACCGTATTAGGACTAGCGTTCTCGGTTTGGCGCGAGGCTCGGGGCTGGTTCTAAGGCGCCGGTACCACACCTCTTCTTCCCCACGGAGTTCGTGAACGGAAGTGTACTAGAATTTGTATAGTGCTAGACACTGGAGATTTTGCGATCTTCACAAAGATTACTCCCACAGCGATCGGGAAGCGCAGAGCAAGGGTATATCCTCTGGGCTCTCCTATGGGGCTGTATCTTCCCAAAGATGTGGTTGTGGTAATAAATCGCCGAAAATCATCCTTGCGTTAGTTCCAAGTTGAAGTGCCCACTACAATATCTAGCACCAGGCATCCCAAGATAACTCTTATTATTACATAACCACCCAACCAGCGAAAAATCTTGTCTCATTTTCAGGTATTATACTCTATTAGGAACGAGTACAAGTGCCCGTTGGGGTAGCTTGCCTAGAGGTCGTGGCTGGGAATTTTGGGGGAGCTTGGCAAAAGAGGCTTCTACCAGCACCATTAATCACCCAGTGAGGCGCCATGACATTACTAAGAGCTCGAGTTGTTGTGGGAAATTCTCTTAATTATGCTAGTTCCTTAACAGACAATATGATTGGTTTGCTGCACCTGCCAATTCATAAAATGTCCGAACACCTTGGGACTGGGTAATAGATATCTTGGCACAGTTGGCCTGGATATATTCAGAATCGGCGAGTGAATTACTAGGGTAGGGAACAATTGATTTGAACGGACAGGGATATATTTGACTAGTTAACCTTAAATAACTGTTCAATCACTTCTTACCTGACCCTTACATAAAATTTAGGGCTGATGATAAAATTAGCAAATATGTGATGAAACTGGACCCGAAACTACTCGAGCAGAAACTGGAAACTTGCATGAGATTAAGAAAGATAGCTTGGCCACAGCAAACTCCACCAATACAGTAAAATCTCAGGTATAACGAACTCGCCTGGACTGGTCGTGCAATGAAATCGGACCCTCTGATTGAAGGAGAGCTTGTGAACAAGGCCAGATAACATAAGGAAGCCTCTTTTGACGCCTTGGGCCATTCAAAACTCAGAAAACTGCTGCACGACCAGTCTAGGCGAGTTCGTTATTCCTGGGTTTTCACGGGTATCCTAGTTTTTATGTTAATATTGGTGGCTATCCCAGCGCCTTGCTTGGCTAGGGCTGAATAATTGATGTCGACGAATCAAAACTTCACTTCATCTCACCAGCTACGGGATACGTGCCCGGGATTTACCGCCAAGATAAGATCATCGGGGTAATGACCTATTTAAGCCCTCACAACCTTATCATCAATATGTGGTTGAGCCTCATCAACCAACTAACCGATCCCGTGATTTCAAAATCTTCCATCCTTCTCATTTTTTTAAATCCCATTTATTCTCCAATCCTAATCAGGAAGCAGGTTTAGAAAAGCTGACCAAATGGGGCTTAGAATAGCTCTATTGCTTCGCATATATCGTTTTTATGAGGCAAATGGTTGGCTGGGGGCGGGGGGGGTGGCGAAATAGTCAAGATATTTAACACTCAATGAGGGTCGGAACCGAAGATTCTCCACGAGAAAATAGAAAATTGAGGAATTAAAATTAAAAAATAAGCTAGAAGGAAAGGAAATTCATGGCGAGATAGTTAAATCGTGGCCAATCACCTTCGGCCCTTTATCCCTTCCCAATGAGGTTTTGCAGAATTGCGTTGCGGACTCTGGGGTATCGTGTATAGTATTGTGCGGTGCTACTGCTTAGGGTAGAATTACACCCGAAGAGCCGGAATAGCTGAATCCCAAGTTAGGACGTTGGGGCTGCCCTCCTAGTAAGGCCTATTATATTTTCCTTTTTATTTGTCTGAGAGGAGGGCCAGTTTTTTTACAGGGCGATCCTCCCCGTTGCCCAAAGAGGTGAATTCTAGACGTCTTAGAGCGATGTCCAATTATTCCAATCCTTATAGTATTCGGGTATGTCAGTTGAAGCCGGAAAACTCCTCCCCATCTTAGGTGACCCATTATGTGACGTGTGGGCTGGGAAGCAGGTCTGATTAGGAAGTGAGTTAGTCAAAATGCGCCAAAGAAGTAGAAATCTGGAGCATCGATGGAGGTCCAACATTGGAGATGGGAAACCTGGAAGAGCAAGATATTCCTAATAGTGCAGTACATTAGATTTGCTCTTTTCTCGAGCTGGATCCAGAAACCCGGTTGTGTCGAAGACCCCGAAGTGAGGTTTTGAGAAAAATTCGCGTCGGTAGTGATTCACTCCTGCGCCTGACGTACTTTGTAGTCCAATGCGTTGACTGGGACTACCGGTGTCACCCATCGTGGGGTTTATTGGGAAATGACTCATGCAAGTCGGTTTCCGTTAGTACTCTATTCGAGTACCAGTACAGTAAGAACTGGAATGGTTGAACCTCACACGAGAGCGTTAGAGTTGCCTCTCTAGTAAGATCTGTTGCTTGTATATATCGTTTTCTAGTCTTGGTAGGGGGCTGAGAGCCAATTTTTCCGCAGTGGGTCCCACCCTGTATCTGGAGAGGGGAAGTCTTGAGGCTTAGCGTAAAGTTCAACTGCTCAGGGGGGGGGGGACATTAAAACCTAGAAAAATATTTCTGCCGTTCCTATACGATTCTCTGCAGGGACAATGGTTGTGTATTCTAGTTTTTAATGACTCCCCGAGTGTTCCGGTTCCTACGGGACTAGATGACGCGCGATGCGATGCTCGTGACATCGGGGCATTTGCCAAAAGGACAGGTATTGCGTACAGTGAACGAACGAGCTATGGAGCCCTACTGTACCGGTGCACAATAGCAGCCCGTCCCACAAGTATCTCTTGCCGGTACTCGAGTACTAGGTACCCGAGCACTTGGGTCTAAATTTAGTATGGGCACTGAGATGCGCACAAATAATATGCCATACAAATTTCTGGCCACCATATTCAGGCACTTCATGCCGATTATCCGTGCTCGGGTGTGCGTCGTGGTCGAGAACTGCGCGGATGATTTTCTTTATATCCCGAGAAGGATGCTTAGTTCTATGGCGGAGCCGCAATTTTGAGTATTGCGCTGCCCCCTCACAGTGCATCCTGATTGGTTACCGGTAGTCCGTTGGTTGGTTGGTACGGTAGTTGGTTCTAGCGAAACTCATGAAGGAACTCGGGATGGCGAAAAGCGCAATTTCTCCAATCTCATACAAGTACAGGTATAAAGATTTTCATTAGGGAAGGTGTCCCCCTCGTTTCCTGAATTTTATTATTACCTGTGAGTGTAATACTTCCCTGTCAGATGGGCCCGGTAGATACACGGAGATGGGGCGACTCATTAAGAAGTGACTCGGTTTTACTTGTCCTTGTTGGTGTGTTGATTCTTCGATTTGCACCGCCTGGATTATTGCGACTCGAACATTGTGTGCATCCATGGAGGCCTCCGCGATTGCTAGGAGCGCACAGGTCGGGGGGGCTGCTTGAGGTTTCTTCCCGTGGTACTAGTCTGTTTTGTTTGGTACTCGAGCAGTAGACACCCAGGGGACAAGGATAAACGCGGTGCCGTATGTGGAAAGCCCGATTCAGTGCTGTATTCTCATACCGGCATTCTTCGCTAGGGTGTAAGTATTATTGATGAGGGAGGTCTAGCAGCCGTTCCACCGGGATGACACCAGAGTAAAGTTCGAAATAAGTTGATCCGTAGTCGTGGAGTCAGGCATCGGGAGATGTAGAGATACTCTGCATAGCTAAGACTCGAGCATGAGCCAAAGGTTGGAGGGTCATAGAATAAGACGAGTCACTGCCACCCCCGACCGTGATGGTAAAAAGATAACACCCCAACCCCATATTAGAGCTGTCCTAGAACCTTAACGGAGTCTTGCACACACACGCAAAAAAAAAAAAAAGATTTGGGGGAACACCTTTTATATGATAAAACCCAGTAAGCCCAGATGACTCAATCGCAGGCTATCCCATCAGAGCGCTATGCTCAAGCAACCCCAGCACTACAAGGTCTTGATAAATTGCCTGGCTACGACCCTGGGCACTTGGTGATGGGAAAACCCCTATAGATGGATTAGCGCATAAGCTCTTGTCCGCTGTAGTTCTTGGAGTCCTAAGTGAGTGATAAAAATTACACTTTGTTGGAGCCTAGGTTGATTTGTTAAAGGTAGGGAGACTTTTTCGGTGAATGGAGTATAAAAATTGCCTTGCACTGCGGCCCCCGTTCTGCGCGCGCTGTATGAGAGTTTTAGAGGACACTGTGTCTATATTCTAAGGTAAGGGTAGGCCCAATACTAAGTTCGTCATTGAAATGTTGCCTTCCAATTCGCACCCACAAATCATCCTCCCCACCCTAGCCCAACCTCCTCGCTAGCTCTCTTAATTGCGTCTGGAACTCTCATTCGCATCCGTTGCCTTGCCGAGCCCAAACAACATCAAACGCGCCCTCTACAGACTATGCTTCAAACAAGGGCAATGGAAATTGTTTGAGCTATTCTTCTCTTTCTTCGCCTTTTCTTCCATTATGAGGAGGCTGCTAAACCTCAATGTTAGAGAGCTGAAGATGGAAGATGGAAGATGGCGCAGTCCTGAAAGCTATGCTTATTCTGCTTACGCAGGAATGGTTGGTTGCAGCTTGCAGATTAGGCGAGAGGTGGATTGGTGGGAGAGCCCGGTCAGCTTGCAGGCTACCGATAGTGCCTGTAGAAGTACCATAGGGTCATAGATATTATGATTGCTAGAAGAATGTTCTTTACCGCTCTTCCGACGCAGCGCCAGGGGATAGCAACGGCTTGAATCTGCTCTCAGAGGCTGTGGTGTATGCTACCTCTAGGTTCCTGCACCGTCACTCTATTAGCCCCGTAAATCCGAGGTAGTTTGACCACCCACTTCTATTTGTGTGGTAGCTGCTGTCCCTAGAAAAGCGCATCTGCTATGGGGTTAGGCCTAAAGAGAAATACAGTAGTGCTTGAGTAATACCGATAGTTGCCGGTTTAGTAGATTGCCCAGGTTTTATGGTATTATAACTCCAGCCATGGTCGCCAACTAACCTCATTCCGGCAGCCATAGGGGAAAGCCGGAACCTTAGTCTAGGGTCCGGTAGGAAGTTTGTGGAACAGTTATTCAAAAAAGGCTAACAAGCAACCCTTGTAAACCTTCTCCAGCTCCCTCTCCCCTTCTCACGAGTAATCAGCCCCAATTACCCAAAGCCGCCGCCGCACAGGCACAGTAATTATTATCCCTTAGTCTGTCGCTGCGCACAAGAAATCGGCGCTAGAGGTCTTAGTTTAAAAACCAAGAAAGTTACTTCCGGTCAGGGAAGGATGCTTTCCAGATCTTAGTTTATTTCCAGTTAAGGAAGGTTACTTTGCAGATCTCGCTCTTTTCTTAAACCGATATCTTGGGCGCATGTCTCGACAGACTAAGGGATACCGGTAACTTATTATAATAATATTGCAATTTCCCAATCGCAAAACCCCGACCCTCCCCCTGAGCGACAGGCAGGGCTTCACCCCTACCTTTTCCCAAGAACACCTTATGATTCCGTGGTCTTTTTGTGATGCCCCCTTCGCATTCCTCCTGTACAATAGATTGCCTTATCACAGGGTGATGCTCCAGCCCATATGCGAAGCGGGGCACGGCGCCACAAAAAGCACAACCCACCCAAATTGTCACACTATATCTCATTGAATCCTGAGGCTACCGGGGACCTGATTTTTTAAGAGCTATCCATTGGAGCGAAAAAGCTGGGTGTAACGATAGCATCAGTAATAACGACTGGTGGTTATTCGGGAAAGTGCTTGAGTGATCCCACTGATTGATTGACGAACGAACGAGGATGAGAGCTCGGCTGAGTGATATAACAGTGGAGCTTGTATCATAGATATTCCCGTATGATTGCAGCCTAGAGTATGCATAACCGTATTGGCGAAGCCCAGAAGGGATCACGGAACAAAAGAAAAAACGGATGTTCTACGCTATACATGATTGAGAAGCTGCGACTTTACCGCACCGTATTTCGGACAGCCTATCCGACAGCACTCCTAGGATTTCCCTGAAAAAGACTAAAAAACATTAGTGATTTTAGCTTGCATACGGGTTCAATTGCCTGTATGCATGATACGAGCGGGATTTGAATTCTTAAAATTGCCCTAGGCACTGACGTGGTCCTTGGATGTGGGGAATTCTCGTTTTTGGTGATCATTCCTGCTATCCCGCGGTCCTTGCGGGGGAGGCTGAGTAACTTACCGGGCTTGCGAAGGAGCAACTTTTCCCACTCACAAAAAGGGATTTTCGCAATAAGAATTCGGATCGGCCCTGCAAAACGCTCCTTCGTATTTAATCGATAGTAGTATTTAGGCCGGTGGTTAAAATAAAACCCCTCACAGCGGTGGGGCTGTGAAGTAAGCAAGCAAGTAGTGTCCATGAAATCTGGGATTCTATAGAAAGTGTCTCCAAGGCTATTGGCCATAGGCGGGTAAGTGAATTAATTAGAGGGGTGGAGAGAATAAAAGGGTGCCTAGGAGAAGCGTAATAAAAAGAAAAAATTAGAAAAGCAGACCGGTCAGGCGCATATTGCGGTTGACTGCTCGGGCGATGAGATAGGGTTGATTCGTTCCAGAAGAGGGGGTTGGAAAGCTGAATTTGATATGATATGGGAGCAGGAGAGGGGGTTCCAATTCAACGAGTTGAGGATGAGTGGTGACACTATGGAGCTGCCGTTCTAGTGCCTATACTCAAGCACCTACAACTTCTCGAAGCGCCCAGGCGACGCTATGATAGCATATCACATCATTCGAGCCTTGTCCACAGAATCCTGAGAACGGAAATGGGGGTGGGTAGGCGCGAGTTTGGCTTCTTCTAGATCAAATGCAGACGGTGCGGTACGCTCCGATGATCGTATTTGCCTTGCACAACCCACTCAGCAAGTTTGGCGGTGCGATGTGGGAGGGCATCAGAGAATGGAAGGTTCGTATCAGTGGCATTCAGCCCCGGGTTTTGTAACCAAAAGGGCGTTACAAACCCCAAAGTCTTTCGACCCGAAAAGCCTGCACAAATGTTTTTCAACCCGGGCTGAATGCTTCTCTATTCGTAAAGGTTTTGGACTTTTATGCGCATTTAGTTTTATTATGCCTTGAACATTTGAGCGTTGACCTGCAAATATTAACGCTCTTCAGTCAAATCTTAGGGTAGCTCTTGCTGGGATATCCAGTATAATACGAGAAGGGGGCTGGTATCCCATTTCCATCATAGGACAGCACCCGAGCAAACTCTCAGGGAATCTAATCGGAAGGGCTGCCTATCAAGCGAACTACTTCCGGATATGTCCGTAAACTTCTATATCTCGAGACAATCGATCCGTTGGACAATTGACTTGCCCCGGCTATTTTCCACATAAAAGGCCAACAGGTTGGGGATCCAACCCCGCCTGATACGATCCCAAAATATTTGATTTCAGCCTTATTCTTTCCTTCGCAACCTAATTGCGTGAATAGAGGAATTGCGGTAATCGCAACGAAAATAGCCCTACAACGTCCAAGGGTGTTCCTTTCAACCGGTAATGCTTCATCCCAGGCTGACCAAAAGTTGAAAAAAAGCTGGGAGAACGAAGTTACGAGTAAGTTACCGTGGATTGGGGGAGTGGCACGGGGACGGTACCTTCCGATGGTAAACCCCACAGCGCGAGGACTCAAGGCAACAACCAAAAAGTCCGAAACAGTGGTTGCCTGAAGTTCAAGAATTGAGCTAACCCCTACCATGCAACCACACCTTCCCATTCAGCTGTCGTCGCCTGAAGGTGCCGAGCGTGACACTGCATGAGAAGCCTAACGCCGCATGATAGTCGCGACAAGAGTGCGGGTTGTGCGCATCACAACCTAAATTGTCAGCAGCGGGATGGTGGAAGGCACTGAGGAAAGAGCGAATCAAGGCGCACCCCCCCCGCCTAGCCCAACAGGAAAAGAGCCCAGCGGCTCAATTTCCCCCCGACAACCGCCCAACTTAGATCCCATATAAGATTCCATTACCCACTTTCCCAACCCAACTCCCATGTAGCAAGCAATTCTACCACCAATACCCCCATCCCCCGTCTCCATCCCCACCCTCTATCCCCACCTCCTATACCCCCCATTCAATACAGGATTTTTCCTTTCTCATGGGAGCAAGAGAACGCGATGCCCCAAGCACCATCAAGGAGTGAAATGTACTCGTATGGTCTGCTCTCGTCAACCCGCAGAGTATGCTCACACGAAAGATGCTTGGGGCCACCAAGATCTTGGCACGCTTCCTGATACGCCACGAATTGGCGAGCACTGTGGCTTTAGAAACCGATCAATAGGTTAATAAGGTCTCAGTTGCGGTCACTGGGAGAGATGGAGTAATACCATTCCCTTTCTCTTTTCCCCCTTTTCCTCTGAATGCTAGGAGTCATATCGTTGGTGTCGTGGGGTGGATGGAAGACCAATGGCCCTTCGGGGGAGATGTATTCCTCTTTTTTAGTCTTGGTATGTTGATAGTTCCCACATTTATTTTATCTCCTTTCGGCATTCCCGTTAGCCCTATCATCGTGTTGTGCCTGGCTGCGCGCGTATTGCTGCCTCGCAGCACTCGTCCAGTCACTCGCTGATCGTTGCGCACTGCCACACACTCGCACTCGTGCCCCCCTCCCCCCCCCCCAACCGCCCACCTTTTCACCTTTCGGCTCTGAACCTTCTCGGGTGATCGCCATTCTTACCGTAATGCAATTTTGCTAACCTATTCATCTAGTAAATAGATAATATGTACAAGAATATAGAAAATGTTTACTTTTTACACAAGGCCATCGAGCAAAGCAATAAGTTACATGAGACGAATGAATTTTAGGGGAAAAAATCAATTAAATCGGAACGCAAGCAAGCAGATCAATCGACAAGCAAATGATCAACGAAGAAGAACGGAAGAAGAGGGAAAAAAGAAAAGATCATAAGGGACTAAGCAGAACAGAATCGAGCAGAACAGGACAAAGCAAGGGCGAAAAAAAGGCAAGCGAGGAAAGATCAAAAGGAAATAGGACCAAAATAGCCAAGAAAAACAAGAGACGAAAAAACAAGACGACGCAGAAAAGACATAAGGCGGAGACAGCGAAATATTAAGTCGAAAGACGAAGAAAGCTGTGATTCAAAAACGAAAAGAGAGAAAGAAAAAACCCCCTTCACCCTACCCCTCCCCCCCCTTCTATCCTTCCAAACGCCAATTTTCAATATTTTCCCAAAAATCTCTGGCCAACGGCGGACTTCCCCCCTCTTCTAACATCATTGGTTGCTGATTCGTATAAGCGAGGAGCTCTTGTTGCTGGCCCTGAAAAAATTGCCTATATCCAGCAGCCACCGTCGGAGAACCTGCGCCGGCGGTGGAGGCACTAGACTGTGGCAGTTGTTGTTGATGAGGAAATTGCTCATATTCGGTAGGGATCGTCGGAGAACTTGCGCCGGCGTTGGAGGCACTAGACCGTGGGCTCCCCGTGGTTGCGGACCTACGTCCACTCTTCTTCCCGATGGGATCTCCGTGCACACCACGCAAGTGTTGAACAAGATTATCCTTTCGTTTGAATCCGGATTTACCTACTCGTTCGCAGCCCCCATGTGGGCAGTGAAAGAGCACACCGTCAAGCTTGTGCACTGAGTTCTCGTGGCGCTTGAGTTCCGCCGAGCGGCCGAATATTTTTCCACAATTATATACGGTGCACATATAGGTCTTTTTGGCACTACGGGGGGGGGGAGGGAGTTTACAATCAGAATGGGTTCTTCAATAAAAAAATGATTTTTTGGGCATGGTCATTTCTTTCTTTCTTATGAGCTTTTTTCCCTTTTCTTCTCTTGGGATGGGAAAGAAGAGAGGGGAAAAAAGAAAGAAAGAAAGATAGAGACTATTGCCAAGGGATTTTTTTTGGTGATCTAGAACTTACTTTGTCGCTCTTGAGCTATTGGAATTCGTATCTGAGCCGCCGGTGTACTTTCCCGGGCCGGAAGAACGGACATTCGGGCTGGCTGGTGATTCTTCCGATCGCTGACGGTCCTTCCTGTTCGGAGTAGAAACTCGCCCGGGGCGAGGCGGGGTTGAGTCGTGATAGTTGTGCGATTTAAGTGGTTCTGGGACAAGTGTTTCGGAGGTATCGAAGTAGCCGTCGGGAATAAATTCACTGTCACCCCTCTCACTTTTAGTCTTGTTTCTTTCCTATTTTTTTCACGACCTCTTTCGCTCTTCCTATCTTCACAAAAATTCTATCAAAGATGGGTTTCAAATAGTATTTACCTCTCGAGTTGAAAAGATGTACGCATGAGATTTCCATTCACATCATATCTTTCTGTAGGATCCCAAGTCATAGCTCCTCCATCCACGCCCGGGCGTAGCTCTGGAAAAAGATCCTGAAGGGACGACGACATCTCGGGGTCGGTGTTGATTTGAAGAGAGGATAAATCGGGGTTCGAGATGTTGTGGTTTGCGACCAATGGCCAACTACATCCAACTCGCTGAGTGGTATTCATGTGGCTAGTCAAAATATAAGAGTGGTTTTGAGATGCCGGCGGTGGAGGTCCTGCAGCGTTTGTCGAATTGCAACCATGTTCTTGTGCTGTGGGTCGATCCACTCTATCGAGGGAGTTATTCAGGTCATTTAAGGGTCCAGCAAAGTTTCCTTCCTTGTTATAGGGCATAGTTCCTGTTGTTAGGAATAGAGTTCGTGAAGGTGCTGGTGATATCAGTGGCGGTTTTGTGCTTTTTTTCTTGTATGTTCGAGCTGGTGTAGTTTTCAGAATGTGTGGAGTTATTTAAGTAAAGCATTAGAGACGACCTGGGAGTCTAAGTTCTTAAAAGCCCACAATGCAGCACAAGGCCCCAAAGACTGCTGCCTTGACTTGCTCTCGCCCTGCGCGATGTGCTAGGTGGGAAGAAGTCAGCCTTCTTGTCCCTTTTAAGTATCTGCCTTAGCGGAAATGCTCGACCTGGTCTGGTTCTGTCCAGCAGTGTAGCCTCGAAAATCTAGGCTCCAGAGGAACATCTTTGTCTTACATTCTACATCATCTTCTAGCATCTCTTGCGAGCCGAGGTTGTCTCTGATGTACATGGCCGTTTTGCTATGGAAAAAGTGTGTATTGGGGAAGGAAGGGGAAGAAACTGTGCGTTTTCAAGAGAGCTGTCATTGAGTTGGTGCTTAGCTACAAGGATGGAAGGCTGGACAATGGGGTTGTTTGTTGGCGCTGCTCCGCCCCACCCAGAGTCCAATCACCAACCACACATACAAAAAGAAAAGAGCCAGCCCGACGTGACCCCCCGTACAATTCTCGAGTACAGTACAATGTCAGTACCGTACACCAAGGTTAGATTCTGTAACAGAGCACAAGGCTTCGGCTACCTTATCGACGTTCGAAGAATAAGTGGCAACGGAGACTGCTAGTGCGCCATAGAGAAGGGTAGACCAAGAGCATCTACAAGTACTCCTGCGATGTATTATTGCATCCCAACCTTTTTTACCCCCGCCAAGGGTGGTTTCATACGCATAATCTGCCTTCCCGCCGTCTTCAGATTTCTGTTTCTGGGGGGGGGCCGTTTGCTGACGCCAAGAGCGGGGAGGCTACGAGTCAGTGTGAGTCGACTTGAGCCTCTTGATTGACGGGGTTTTCGAGGGTTTTTCCGTTTTTATTGTGCCAGTCTAGACGAACCCCAACAAAAAAGGAGATGGAAATGTGCACGAAGCATCACCCGGGCCAAAATCGGCTCTTTTTTTCGGGGCGATCTCATTGTGTGGGGCGGAAGCGCCCGGTCCACAATAAGGCATCTGCTTCACACTCCAACGCTTCGACGTCTGATATCGAAAGTAGGCCGCCTAGAGATACCCATAACCCGCGAACCTTTGAACCGGGACTGGCTCTTTTGCAACGGCTCTGCTCGCCATACTGGATGTTTCAACTTTGTTTTAGCATTGTTGCTTATGGTAGAGCGTAGATAAGCTATAGGACGGGTGTTAGACCAAAGGTGGAGGCTCTGAAATCCTAGGAATTGTAACTCGAAAACGTTCCTGTCCCTCCGGCTCTATCGATCAGAATAGCATTGTAGATACCCGGCACTACAATGTGACTCATGTCGACTGAGGATCGTCCCCATCAGCCCCGTAAATTCAAAACGAATTAGGAGAAGGGAAAAGTCCCTCAGCGTTGTCATATTTGGGCCCCGATATCTTCCCGTCCTCTCCTCTCGGACCAACTCCCTTCATCACCAACTGCACAACTGCAACACCTCGCCTATCTCTGTTTTTATTTTTCTATCTACGAGAAAAGGTACGCCTTTGCTCATCTCCATGACTTGGTTTAACTTCTTCTCTCTTTATTGGGGCCCCTCATTATTTATTCAATAATAAACAATATCGTTTCTGGGCTTGGACCTGAGGCCCCTTCTATTCCTGATGGGACTCGGTAGCGAGCATCATGGGTCATCAATCGTGTGACCAGCGATGTAAAATGTTGTAATCATAAAATTCATTGGGCCGTGAATCTGTAGTACCGGTCGGTTCATTGTTCTAACCGAGTACCTCTCGCAAAAACTGCCGGTAGTGACAACACGTCATTTGCCAACCCTGATCGACTGCCCGACAAGCCATCTCATCTCTGCGGTGCCAAACCAACGGTACCAATGCCTGATAATCATGCACTTTATACTCATCAGGGCCAGATCTAATTGAAGCCTGCGCCATCCAATCCATCGGAACGCAACTTTGGTTAGCCAGTACTGTGCAGTCACGGCCGGGGACACTGCGAAACAGGACGGGTTGTGCACAGGGATCAATTACTAGCAATTTTTTGTAACCCTAACCTTAACAAATCCATTTTTGCCCATCAAGCACCCCTGTTCGCCATCCCCCCAGTTTCGCCATGCCCTCGGTGGCGATTGTGGCATATGCGAAAATGAGATTACTGGTGTAAAGGGGGGTTTGGAGAAAAATAACAACCGTATTGTATCTCGGATTACGTGCGAAATAGGAAATAGGTGGGCGTGCGAAGTGCCACATCGCGGGTGTGGCTTAGGAGTGGTTTACTGGGGCAGTCCCCAACCTTCTTTCCCTCTCAGCCTGGTTTTTTTGGGGTCCTATCATACTGATACATGTGTGCTGTTCTTGGTGTCCTGCGCTGGTCCGGGCTGCTACGGAGAGCCATGGCCCTGGTCAAAACTCTCCATGTGCGGCTGGGCGCTTCCACGTTATGGTCCCTGCAGGGATGGTTGAGTGGGATTTCGTTTGGGTTTTTTCCAACCACCTGAGCGGTACCGTCGGTGAGTATTCCTAGGTCCTAGGGAGAGAAAGAGTGAGAGAAAGATGAAGTGTTAGGGGTAGAAGTAGCTAGAACATCAAACATCAGGAAAAACAAAGTGTGGACTAATGGCAGTCGCGATTTTGTAAACATGAAGGTTCAGCCGGGTTGTCATTTTTTTGCCTTTTGCCCCACGTCTTGATTGTGAATCTGGGAGCATTTTGGTGAGCTGTTCTGCCTATAAAATCACCGCCACCAAAGACCCAACATGAGTGCTTGTTTAAATTTCTCACAGGGGGACAGGCTCGCCGGTTTTGGGTCTCCTCATGCGATTAAAGGAGGCGTGAAATGGAACCCGCACTCTATCTTGGCCCCAGCCCAATGATTTCAAGAACCTTATACCGTGCACGGGGCCTGATACCACAGTGTATAAATAGCTACAGGTTCGAAGGAAGAAGAGGGGGAGAGTTAGCTAGCCTGACTATAAAACCCCTCCGAGGGGCAATATGGTCTCGGAGAGTGGGCGGAAGAACACTTGAGTTTTCTGGGAGGGTTAGGGTTGTAGGGTCGATGCTCCGATCACAGAATAGTCTCTCCGGGTATTAGTCCTACAGTAGTGAGGGCCGGGGCCCGGGGCTCGCTCCATCAATTGACCTCAGTTACCTGAGGTGAACTAAACTCGGCGGCGGCGTGATCTGCTGTTATTACCTATTAGTTTGTTTAAACCTCCACTCGGAAGTGGCTACATCAGGCAGCTTTTACAAACCATAATTAAGCGGCTGCTCGCGTTGAACTCCTGGGTTAGACCTCCAAAATTTAGTCTCTACCTTCGCTGATGCTGGCTGCCTAGGGTTACTGACATACTGGCGGTCATCGGCATCAGGCCAGCCAAAAAAAACAATATCTTGGCCATGGCAAGAACCTGCATAGCAGCAGGGCAAGCGGGTGGATCGTGGCCGAAATTATGCATAGACATACATACCGAAGAGGATTCGGGAGGCATAGGAAGGCTGGCCGCGTCGGGTGGTGGGGCTGAGCATTCCGCTAATGAGCAAGACAAACCTATTCGAGCATATCCCTATTAGCCACATAGTGCATAGGGCTGTGCCTGCGTCTGCTAGTACTGAAAGACCACCCGTCTTGATAGAATATTTGCCGGGTGTTCGTGAACACAGCTCCTGAATCTTGGCTTGACAATACAATGGCAGAATTGGAACCTCAGGCAATACTGGTACAGTGTTGGGGTCCCTTTGAGCACCAGAGCTCAAAAAATTACTTGGCTCCTATTAGGCAATATCTGGTATATCGCCCGGCAATTGAGGGTTAGTATTCCCCAGACTTAACCTTGAGATTTTGTTTGCTGATATATGTATTGATAGCAATCAATCCTCAGCCGGGCGGAATTCCGTTGGTAACATTTGGCTCGGCGCCTCTTAGGGATCAGTCACCACAAGATCCCTCCTCTAGGCTGAACCTAACTCCAGTTCAGTCCATGGCAGACTCCACCGGCATATGGGGTTTGGCACTGCTTCAGTGGAGATTGTTCATGAATGATCACTCGGCATCGAATAATGGCTAAGGTGGTTGGCAGAATGTTTGCCTTCTACAGTGCCGATGGTATCGAATTTCCCTACATACTAATAAACCCCCCTTAGAAGGATTGAGGTTGCCCCATTTTAGTAGTGGCCGTAGCATTGTAAATCATCTCGCTCTCTCCAACAGTGACTTCAGGTACTTCCAAGATCCGGCGGTAAGCAGGCTACCATAGCGAGGCTGTCAAATGTAGGGAGCTCACTGAATGAGGTGGATCCAGTGGACCTCATACAACATAGTTTTCAGGCCCTCGCCGTGGCCTGTGTTCGGCTACCCCAGAACAATCAATTGGATAGCATCTTGGGGTATCTGTTTAACACTGGAACCTAAATGGCTTTTGTCCAATGCACTCATGTAGCCCGATTGAAGTGGTGTTTATTTTTGGTGACGCTAGTAAAATGTGCACGGCTTCGATCCAGCAGGATGTGTACACGACGATCTTTTCCAAGAAAGGCAATCGGTGATTAACTTGCGCCCCGCTGCCTTTTCCCCATCAAAGTTGGGCACCCCGGATTATTCTTGGAAAAGGCACACCAGCAGGGTGATCAGGGATCGCTGCCCCAAAGGACAGGGGGTGAAAATAGGACTGCTGCGACAGGGAAGCTTTACGAGTGATGCTTCATGAACCGAGATCTCCCAGAGCCGCCCGAGCTGAATCGATAAGCGGTATGAATGTACTGTACTGATGTGCAAAACCCCAAGGTTTACGTTGCTGATATACATCTGCTCAGAGATAGATTTTCGGATTTTATCTGCTGCCTGAAATAATGACAAGAGTCCTACCATAATACTGTAGAGAAAAAACCGTATAGCATTCGGAGTTCGCGATTGCTCTTTCCCCTTTGATCAAGGGAAGCAAAGCAACTTTTTTTTATTCAAGAGAAGAGATAAAAAATAAAAACCAAATTCTTGTTTCGTTTCTACTCTGCTACCCCGCCGATCGCGGATTCTATTATACCACCTCGTAGTAGGTCTGTTTTGCGGCATAGCCCTATGTTGGTTTAGCTGTAAGGAAGAAAGGATTTGTAGAGAGTCACGACTGCGGGTCGCGGATGCACCGAAAAAATCGGAATAGTTAGTCCTGCAACTAGTTGGCTAGGATTCCCTCTTTGGATCAAGGGGGGAAACCCGGAGAAAAAAATAGTCATTCAGCCCTCTGATAGGACAAGCAAAAGAAAACTTACGCCCGGCCGTGCCGGGAGAGGCAGCTCCAACGTCTGGCCTTCGGTCCAATTATTACAGTTTTTAGGTACAGCTGAAGGCCTCCTGACGTATCATACCAGCATTAATAAGTGTACCGCAGGCAGGTGCAATGGCGCCAAATTCGGAATCCTGTTCGGGGCATTGTGTTCGGCTCTCGGGTCGGGTGTCATGGGTATTCTCTTATTCCTAAGTTAGTGGTGGTAGACAGGATGGAAATTTGGGCAGAGAGCTCGGGATATTTGGAGATGGGAGAACCAAGTCATTGAAGTTAGTATCATGCCTAAACGCATGTGTAATTCTATATACCAGTTGGCTTAGTGTTCGGTACACTTGCCTTCTCATTCATGGCAATTTCGACCGCGAAAACAGGGTATTAGAGATGACTGAGTGGAGAAAAATCATATCATATCTAAAGGGAAAAAATGAAAGTGTAATCCCACCCCCAAAGAAGCTTGATCTCTATCGGTATTCCTAGGTATTGGCACTGGTGATCCATTTAGTGGACTCACGAGCGGAAACACATACCGTAGTATGTTCTTTAGTTTGGGGATTGTCCTCACTCTCAGATCCGGATGGGCTGTAAGTGGCCTCCCCTCCCCCCACCGCAATTCCATGCTCGCCAACTGGCCCCAGGCATGTCATTGCCGAAAAACCTGATTCTACTACCGACAAGATATAAAGCCTATCCTACTCGCTCCTATGCCTCAGGGGCCGGGCAGCCTGTCCTCCCCAAAATTTAGGGTGAGGGCCGGCTATGAATGGTAGTCCGTCCGATCCTAACGCGAATTTTCCCTAGTGCTTTTGGCTGGAGGAGCGGGAAGACGATACCCGCTGCTATAGGTTAATATAATGTCTTAGGGCCTGGGATCCTATAGGACAGCCCGGGGGTCATCTCGGGCAAGTCTGTCGGGCAAGTCTGCCGGGCTTGTCCCAACCTTGCAGGGCTAGCAAGGCTGGTTTACTAACATACTATTGGGAGGCATAATTGCTCGTTCGCCATTAGTGTGGGGTAGATAAGTGGGGCTACAGTATAGGTTTTGGTCAATACCCACATTTGTGTATAGTAGTTGTAAAGTCGGGTGACAAAAACTGGGGCCATTGGCTATTTTACACCAAAAACTGCCATTTTCACGAGCTCATAGCTCAACACTACTTGGGTGGAAGGTTTCGGGTGGTTGCGAGAAGCATGAGAACAGCTATTTTTTCTTTCCATCATGGAGATATCAAGCCTAGAAATTAATAACTCATGATTTTTTGTACAATGGTGTGGTAGGATTGGAAAGTGACTTGAGATTTTGTATGAGGCTGCTGCCGGTATATGTACTAAAGATACGCGACGGCCACCTTTGTCCTAGGTTCTCTCTGATTTCTCAATCCCATAAACATTCCTGCCAATTCCCTTTCTGGAAAACTACTCCCCTCCCTCTTCCCCAGTTTGATTTGGCCTAAAGTGGAACCTTTGGATGATTAGTCGGGGGTCATTAAGTTGTTGGTAAAGAGTGCTCGGTTTTGGTGTAAAATTGCGATCGGCTCGAGTTTTTTGTCACCCGACTTAGCTAGCACCCCTTAGGGTGTGAGTAAGGGACTAACTTTATTATATTATAGGAAAGTTCGTGGGCGAAAAAGTTTTCACGGGGCTGTTTCCTCATACCTGCCTCTTAAGAAGGCAACAGAGCCGGGAGGAAGACGAAGAAGACGACAAGGAAGTTGCCCTTAAGGAAAAGGAAGACGGACTCGAACATGGATACGACAGGAACTTGTTTATTTTCCTTCTAGTTCTTTTCTTCTGTGAACCCCCAAGAACCGGTGTCTATGCGTCCCCATCCAGAACATTCTACTGAGAAGAAAACAGGAATATATCGTTTTGGAGATTTACGACACAATTGTTATCTCCCCTCTATTACTTCTGGAGGGTGGATACTCGTCCTTTCTTTGGTGACTGGCTGGACATTCTTTCCTTCAATGCCCTCCCAAGAGATCTAGACTAGAAGTCGGTTCCTACCTTAATACGATTTATATCATAGTATGAAAGAAGGTGGACAACTCAACTCTTAATTTTACGATAACTTACCTCGCTAACGGGTATTCCTTAACCAACCAAGGTAGAGGAATGCGAAAAGAAAAGCCAAAAGATTCCAAGCACTCAAGGATCGTATGCATACAGTATCCACATGGCCGGTGACTCCTCGTGGGTCTGCTATGCCCCCCCAGATCGTTCCGAGAACTCAAGGGAAGTCTCTTATGAATATCTATTCTTGGCCCATGATCAGAGTCTCTTCGACCTTATTTCGGGGTTGGCTTGTCGAGCATTGAGCTAGGGAAATGCTCGCTTCCGACCCGGAACACGCGTAGTTTGGAGAGAACTGAGCCTGGAATCCCAATATGGGGGGCATAGAGCTACATAAGGCGTTATCGTCCCCCCTGAGACACTACCGATGAGTTCTCCTGGACACAGAACCTCAATGGCAGAACGAGGGGGTGTATGCAAACAACTAACGCTACAAGATTGCCGGGGAATCACTTTGCTATAGGAGCACTATCCCATGGACTTGGGGCATTAGACTAAAATGAGGAAATGGAAAGGAAAAAAGATGGAAGAGGAGGAGAAGCTCTGAGACCGATCTACAATCGCATGCTCTGACCCCTGGGCTCCCAGAGCATTCATGGCTCCGAGTATATTATTATTTTGTATTATTCTTAAAACACCTTTTAAGTAACCATAGAACTAGAATAATTGGACCTCAGGGCAACATGCCCAGAGGTCTCTCTTTGGATCAAGGGGAGTAAAACACAGCGGAAAGGGACAGCCTTTCAGCCCCCCGAGATAAATAAAGAGAAAGTGAGCATTCCCTTACTAGGAGAGACAGCTCTAACATGCTAGCATGAGGTTCGATGGTCCCAATTTTCAGGAATAATATTATTCCCACGATGTTAAAAGTGGATTTCATCATTAAATCCGTGGAAAACATATAAAGGGAACCAACAAAACCCGAGCAACTGGGCATACTCGAACAGTTCTAGCTCTAAATAGCAGGCTCAGTGAAACATTGTGGCGTCAGCGTGAGGCTGGTCTGTTGGGATACTTTACCTCTCACGATACGAGTACTTGGGAATATGCTTTCGCAGAGTTAATTTAGGTTGCGAAATAATCTCTTGTACATACGAGAGCATATTCCCCGGGTACTTGTAATTTAATTAGTACTTGTCCTGAGCAAGAACTGCTTGACTGGTTCAAAAGTCTCCGGACGGATTTGTGCTACGATAGGTACTAATAAATGGAAAGCGTCCGGAGACTTTCTAGACAGCCAGGTACGGGTACTGTCGAAGGTTCTCTCTCTCCCGGTGTTCCTTTAGGTGGGAAATAGGAACTTCCGAAGGGAGGTAAATTCGGTTCACTTACCACGATTCCACAGCTGGGGTCAAACGAGATAAAAAATCAAAAGAAAAAGAATGATGGAAATTGATGGAAAGGGGATGTGGTTGATGATGCTCTCTCGCTACCCTCTTTCCCTCCTTAAATACGAGTTTATCTAGTGTATGATACAGTACACAACTACTGAATCCAACCGTATCCAACCATATACGATGTTTGCTCGGTTGATACGCAACTTTCCCTGAGTCCATCACGAGCCCTGACGGTACCGCATGCAGGGAATCTGGTGAAGCTCGCTTTCGCACTACGAGGTTAGAATAAGGTGTGAGCCAGGTTTTTCATAGAGTAACCCTTCCCGGTTAGTTGTTTTCTTACAAAAGTCCCGAAAACGACACCCCTGCGGTAAATATTTGTGGAGATCCTTCCCCCTAATGGCTACTCTCTACCCAGAGGAGCTTGTGGGTTTCGCCACACTTTCTTCCGGCCTCTTCGAGTGAAAAGGAGCTTCACTAGATTATACAGTATCCCGAAACAAGGATTTTAAAAAATGTCGTAAAAGATCAGTGCGTTTCCGCTCGCCCACCAAAATCCCTAGCACATGTTTTTTGATACTGGAAGTGGCGCTGCTAGTAGCACCAAGGAGCTCTTTTCTTTTTCTTTTGCCACTCTCATCGTCCACTTACTACTGGATCAACTATCATATCTTAAATCAACTGGGAATCCCCCTGCTCCGCTGAGCGTTTTGGAGCAAACCTTGAAGATCACATTGTGCGACGAGGAAAGAGCGAGCAAACATAAGGAAATACACCCATATTTGTCATTACCGTTCCAATATCTCGCTCGTCCCATCATGAAATATGATATATTGAGAAGGCAACCTCCGTCTTCCGGACATGTCTCATGGGAACCCAGCCCTCTCCAAAAGCCTCTGTGATGGATCGGGAAACGACAAACAACTGGCGGTGATTTAGTGATTTATCTGTTACAGCATCATAATCCGTACGGATGTCCTACGAGTATTGTGATCCCGTAGGCCGGTAAATATATATGCGAAAGGGGAGCAGCCGTGGCCATAGCGCCGACCCTCCCGAATCATTATTGGCCCAAAGGGTTGAGTTTAAGCCCAACCGGGATGGTAATTGTAGTACTTATCCGGATATTCCGTGGGAAACCTATTCTAATTCCTGATATCCTTCCTCACGGAGAGTGGTTACCTCAACTTGGAGGACTTTTGGCAAGGTGGGTGGAGCACTCACACTTCCTAGCGTAGCCAAAGATGAATATGACCATGAGAGTGATGTCTCGGACCCGGGAGTTTCGGTGCTAGTAGTGGTAGTAGTTGTGGTTGTGGTCCTCCTACCTCCGGGAGCGATTCTGGTGGCAGCGCCGGTACTGGTGGTGTACGAACGGACAGGGGCGAGTTGTCCCAGATGGTGTGAGCGTAGGATTTTTTTGTCGGGGATGAAACTGCACTAGAACTTGGGGAGAAAAAATTTCCCCCTCTAGAGGAATAGGAGAGGGCGGACAATCTGCTGATGGTTGCACCATAGGGGGAGGGGGGGCGTAAGGGAAGCGAGAGTGAAGAAAAGGTGCAAGGGAACCCAAGTAGAAAATCCCTACCAAACACTCGCTCCCCCCCGCCTCCCTCATACCCACCCCACGAAAGCCTAACCTGACCACCCACAGACCACCCAGCATCTCCTCCCCCTACGGAGATCTCCTTTACCCGCTGCGAAACCACCACTCGCACCTTTTTTTATTCCTTCTCTTCTTCCCTTCCCGTCTAGCGCCCACAGCCATCACCCCAATACCACATCCCTGTCTTCCGTATCACAACATCTCACTCGAAGAAGCCTTGGTGGCCAATCGGGAAGCCACATGAAAGAGCACGGACCACCACATCCCGGACGCTCACGAGGTGAAGAGATGAAAGGGTCTAAAGTAGGCTACATGGCATACGTAGGAAAGAATTCCAGGAAGGGTTAAAAATATGCAGAAAAAACTGGTTTCCCGTCAGAGATGCGATGAATTGCTGTACGTGTCTTGTGAACAAAGCGGTCTAGATTGTCTGCAAAATGAGGTGTTAGTCTGTGGCATTTCCTTTAATATGTATGCGTTAGGGTAATCATAGCGAGGGGGGGTGGGGTGTGGGGGGGTAAGAGGGATGGATGGGAAGTAGGAGGGGGACTGAGGCGGGAGGGAGGGATCACTACTTGGTAGATGACAAAGAGAATTTCACAATCTTGGAGTATCTGTGTAACTGTCGCCGTACTCTTTGGCCCAAAAGCTGGTATATACGATATCAGGACCCATTGAGAAAATTTTATATATGGCAGGTATATCATTAATTCCAATCCCCACATTGTTCCCCCCCCCCATCTTTCACTCCCGACATCCCATCTATCGAAGAAAAAAAACGATCAAATACCTCCCACCCATTGAGTCTCATCCAATCCCGTCGACCCAACTACCGGCTACCTGCATTTGCTCACCCACCCATCTATCCATTTATTAAAGCTCACCCTCCACTCCATCATCACCATCATCAACTAGAACAATACCCTCACCCAAACAAGGATTCACGCCATGGTTGGGAAGGCAATGAGAATGGAACGCCATTCTGGGAGATGCTCTTTTTTGCGGGAGGTCTGTTTTGGGGAGGGAAGGGAAGGCTTTGTCTTGGGGGGGTTCTTTGACACTGGGCATTTCTGGGGATACTCCCCTAGCAGGGAAGGGGATAAGGCGCTTTGTTGCATTAGGTGAACGGGGTGGATGGATGGATGGATGGATGGATGGGCGAGCTGAGTACCATGAGCCCATGTAGGATATCATCTCGACATTCCCCTAATTTACTTCTATCCCATTCTCTTCATCTTCTTCATTTTATTCAATTATACTTACTTCCTCGGATCTTCTCCATTCTCCTTCTCCTTCTCCTTCTCCTCCGCCTCTCCCTCCTCTCTCTCCTTCGCTACCACTCACGCCCTCTTCGCTACCAACCGCACTCCCTCCCTCATTATATTATCTAACCAATCACTTCTACTCTCATCCCGCCCCGTGCATCAGTCAGTCACCCGCTACATCGCCATTGGCCACGCTCGGTTTGCAAACCGTTAGGCCATGCGCTATCCACATAATATTGCACCGCCCGTTCTTCCAATTGGTTAGCGGCGTCACACTGGTAAACGGTGGGTTGGAGGAGTAGGAGGGTGGTTCTGGTATATATATTTCTCTCCATGTCCGCTTCGTAGGAGGGGAGAGAGGGAGGGGGAGAGGGGGGGGGGGAATGGGGATGAGAATTGTAGTTGATATTTATATAGGAGGTAAAAAGGATACCAAGTGTGTAGTATAGAGTCTATTATTGCGGCTTTAGATTATAGGTGAGTTGGATCTTTTTCAGAGGGGTTTTGTTTTGCTTCTGGAGGTGAGGTTATCTCACTGGCTGATCGGTTGGTTCATTGGTTTAGTAAATTCTACGGCTTCACTTGACACATTAACTATTGCCTTACGATACTACACTTTTACACTACCGCTGGGGTTGGACGCGATTACTTTCTTTCACATTTTTTTTTCCACCTATCCTTCTTTTGACCTTAATCCCAACACGTACCTACACTAAGTGTGGCTCTATGATGGAGAACCACTCACTGACCCCACCGTACCCCCACCCCATCCACGGCTGGAGCGAATACGACTTCCCTGCAATTCAGCAACATACAGCTTTCTTAGACCCCTCGCTTGAGCAGATCGACCTATCGTACACATACCCGCGCCAACAAAACCCTGATCCCTGGGAACTGCTCCCTTTGGGATATGAGGCTTCAGGGTCTGGATATGAATATGGGGACATGGTTTGTATCCCCTACTTACTTGGAAACGAGATACTAATCCACGGGAGCGAAGACAAATATAGATGCTCTTTCGGTACCATCAAGGGGGGTAGTGGGCGATAGATTTTCAGAAATATACGACTTCACAGGAGCGGGGAGCGGGGAGGAGAGTGCGTGCGTTTGTCCATCAGAGTTAGAACATTTACCCCCGGGATACACACTCCCGCCATCGGTACCCAACACAGCAGCAGCAACCCAAGCGATTGCAGACCTATTCCCAGAGTTAACCTCTGACACGCCCTCCTCTTCACCTTGCTCCGGAGATTCCTTCAACTACTTTTCCTCACCCGAGAACGCCGTCGTAACTCCGCAATACACTTACTCCTCCCCACCCCCACACTCCACGCTTCCATACCAACCCTATCCTCCGCCAAAACCGCAAAAACTACCACCGCCGCCACCGCCACCCTCCCCCTCCCCTACCAAGACATCAGAAAGCCCACCACTAGAACACAACCGCCTCCCAAAAACAACCCAGACAACCCAAAACGCACTCCTCCTGCACTGGCGCAGTCAAGGCGTGTCCTACAAGACAATCCGCACGCGCCTGAACCTCACCGAAGCGGAGAGCACGCTCCGCGGCCGACTACGCACACTGACAAAACCGAAATGCGAGCGCCTCCGGCGCCCACAATGGCTGCCGGAGGACGTGGGTTTCCTCATCAGGGCTGTTGAGGGAGAGCGCGGAGGCGGGAAGGGAGGGATAAAGTGGAAGAGGGTCAGCGAAGAGATTGTGAGGCTGGGAGGGAGGTACAAGTTCGGGCCTAGCACTTGTAAGAAGCGGTATCTGGCGTTGGTGGGGGAGGGTGCTGTGGGTGGGTTCGAGGGGGTAGAAACCGGGAATGCGGGGAAGCGAAGGAGGAGGAGGAAGGAAGGCGGTTGCGCCGAGGGGGGTGCAGAAGAGGAGGAGGAGGAGGAAGGGGTAGCAGGAGGTATTAGGAAATAATCGATGAGAAGGGCGTAGAGATGTTGGAGGATGGAGGAAATGTATCTGTTGTTTTTCTTTTTTGTTCGCCCAATTGGTAGTCGTAATTTTTTGGATTCCAATGTTTCTCCATACGAGTGACAGAGTATGACCATTCAATAATGGCTTCTGAGACACACTCGCTCTGCATCAGCCACGGCAAATCCCCTCTACGATATCATACAATATTCCCCCCACTACCGGTACCGGTACACTATCCTGCCACCCTCCTGCAGCCCACCACAGCTAAAGTTACCATCGCCGCCAACACAAAAAAAAAGAGCAATCAAACCCGTGACACAAACCACGCGCTCACCATCTACGATACCTCCCACACCCCAACCCATCACCCGACCCAACTTCGCACTTTGACCACTGCCACGAACGCCAACGCTGCGGCGCAAGTCCGGGGAAAAAAGTGAAGCCAGCACCTCCCAGCTATCATAATCCGAAACCTTCTTTTATGCCAATACAATACTAGCCTGTTCCTTGATTTCTCCGGGTCTGAGTCATTTTTGTCGGGGGAGGGGAGGGGAGGGAAGGGAAAGGGAGGGGAGTGAAATCCGGTATCGGTATCGGCATCGCGTGTCGCGCGCTATCCCGGGCAGACCAGATGGCGGGGATTTTGTCTCTGCTTTATTTCTTGGGATCGTGGGCGCGCGGCGGAAAGATAGTCCGCTGAAGTGTGTGTGTGGAAGTTTCACTTGTATCCTTTTTTCTTTTCTTCCCTATTACCTGTGGAGGTGTTGCGGACGGTTCGCTGTTGAACTGTGCTTGAATTATTTGAGTAGAGGAACCGGTAGGCTGTGGGGTCTTTTGTATTTATTGGGGAGATTTTGCTGCGAAGGGAGCAAAATTACAGAAGTTTGGTCTCGTTCCGGGTGAGTAGTCTACGGCACCTCATTATCGACTGGTGATACCAAATCTACCAACGCAAGTGCGATAGACGTCAAATTACGAACTATTCACGGTGCTACGCGCTTCAAACTTTACAACAGGAGGAAAGGATAGCGTCATCGATGCGGCGACAAGTTCAATCGCGGACTCTTTTGTGAGCAAAACCTCCCACGTCGGCAATGTGCGTAGTATACATTTTAGCCGGTGCAGTGCTACACAACACCAGTACCAGAAACCCGAACCTCCAGCCCGGTACTGTTACGTTTTTATTCTGGCTTTCTTATTTTATAGCTTTTTTATCTGAGGATAACTTGGGCTTGATGTATTGCTAGTCACGATCTTAGAGTTAAGGGTTGTTGCGCTTCTGGCGGGGGGGAGGCTGTCTGGGGCTTGGCAGACAGGGGTGGTGTGTTAGTTAGGTTTTTCTTCTCTCACGCTATCTCTTTTCTTTTCTTCCTCCTTCAGCCAGCGAGGTCGAGCGCAACGAAGTGGATTGTGAGAGCAGCACAACGGAGGAACCGTTTGTTTGCAGTTAGTGTGAAAGGGAAGTGGGCTTGTGTTAGTTTAGAGAAGTTGAATTGGTTGAAGCTTGTGCTGTTTACCTTTCTACTTGGAAGTTCGTGAAAGTGATAGTAGTTTTCTGTACTTCCACCGTTTAGAAAGTAGATAAACTGAACGCAAGATACTTTGTTTTCAGTACTGTATCCTTCAAGTTGTGTATCCCCCCCAAGCTCTTGGGACATTCCAGTTGGGATTGAACTGTGTTGAACTGCCGGTACTTAATGATGATGATGATGGAATACTCGAGTAGCGGTAGCGTAAGGAGATGTCGCCATCTCAGCTGGTCAGGTGGGTGGGGCTTGAACAGTTCTTGCTGCAGGCGCATGGGCCTCTCTCTGCTCCTTGCTTCTACTTTCATCAGTTTAATACGGTAGTGCTTCAGCGAAGGAAGGCATCTGCGCCGCTGGGTACCGTAGTAGGGCGGCTCAGATAAACCTACAGTACCAATACCAGGTAATACCAAGTTCAGGCACAAAATTTAATATATTATTATTATTATTGCCTGGGTCTGCTTTTTACTACGTACGTACACCCCTCTCATAACTCTTTTTAACAAGCATACAGGTAGCTTTTCGGTAGATATTCCGGTAAAATTGTTGTTTACCACCACCACGCTTTCTTATCATCTTCCCTTGGTGTTGTGCTGCCCCAACCAAATGGAAAGAAATACCATAGCCCACTTCCCCGGGCCCACCGCCCAACACCCAACCAAGTTAGCCAACCCTCCATCCACATTTCAATACAGACCGAAACCTCTCCACGCCGGGGAATCCTCCAGCGCCTTACAGCCTGTGGTGAAAGAAACAAAAAAAAAAAAGGGAAAACGGGGATATCAGGCTTCGATTGGAGCCCTTCTGCGCGCTCGAGCCAATTGAGCAACCGTGTTTCTACAATTCCCACATTTTCTCACAAGAGGACGACTGTATGAGTAAATCCCCCACCGCATGACCAAAAAACAAAAAAAGTTTTCGCTTCCATGAAAACCGCGAAATCCAAATCCCAACGACGTCACAAGCGTGAAAACAAAACCTAGGCGTAGATCCTCCCTACCAATCTCCTTCTGTGCACCGGCACCAACTACAGTAACCAAACCAGCCTTTTCTTTCCTCGGAATACCCCCCCCCCCCCCTCCCTCCCATTATGCCGTGCGAGGCCGCCGATCCCAAAACAACCAACACAAGAAAAACAACCGGCAGAAACTGATCTGGCGATCGTCTTATAAATACCTGTGCTAATTAGTTATATACTACTGTAGTTAACTTAACTCGTCGGTACTCGAGTGTCGGTACTTGCTCGTGCAGTTCGCCATCATGCAATCGTGGTCTTCTGGGAAAGATGTTTTTGTCGCGCTGATAGCGCGGACAAGGATATCATACAAAGTTCTTTTTTGTTGTCTTTTTTTTTTTTTTTTTTTTCGTATGTTTTTTTAGTAACGTACCGGCAGAAAAGGGACCCTTGTGTTCACCACGCGGTTTTGAACTATGATGGAAGAAGAAGAAAAAATGCAACACGTGGAGTAGCTGGACGATGCACATTGCGTGATAGATAGAAGGTAGGGAGGAGAAAAGAAAAGAAAAGAAATCAAACATGTGTGGAAATTCTCCTCCAACTCACCGGTGGAGCCTGCTCGAGCACGCGGAACACGGGAGGGGGATTACGGTATTGTGCGAGTACCGGTACCGGGTACTCCGGATGGTATTCTCCTACGATGGAGGGGAGATCCTGGTCCGTCACATACGATGCCTTCACGGGCCGACGATATGGGGCGCTCGGAGAATCCCGGTCTATGATACAGTACAAGTACTGCCGGCAAACATATAAGTCTACTTGCTATATGCACAAACGGATTCACGGAGTGACTGCCGGTGACATTCACGTATCATAATGGCTGGGTATATATTGCGCCGCAAGCTAGCGCAAAAAGATCGGGTCGTCGGGGTGAAAGCTTATTCTTGAGCCTCAGGCTTTAGATTCGGTTAGGTATGATAGTTGGACAATCCCATTTCCTCTGCGCCGCCGACTGCCGGGTGCACGGTCCAGTACGGTACATGACGGGCGATAACAGAACGAAGAGTACCCTATCATGCCAGTGAAGAAGAACCTTAGGAATTATGAAAAACCGTAATTGGACAGAAAGGATACAGTACAAGAAGGTGCGGTAGATTCCAATAAATTACAAGAACAAATCAAACAAAATAATAATAAAAAGTCAAAAAATCCCAAAGAACTCCATCGCCAGAACCAGACTCAGGTCACAAGCAAGCAGATACCCACACTAAAACTGGAAAGAAAGAAAAAAAGGCGCAGAAAGTGCTCGGTAGGGCAGTAAGATCACAAGCCACCCAACCCGAAAGCGTAAGAAAGGGAGAGAAAAGAGAAAGGAAAAAAGAAAAAAAAAGCGCCACAATCATCATCATCCCAGGATCACGATCGCGATTCTCCCCTCCCCTCACATCACATCATCATCCATCCCTCCCACACGTTCACTCGGCCTTCGGCGGAAACTCGCAAAAAGCAAAGGCGCTCCAAAACCTATACTTCTTGCCCACGGCGGCACCTTTTCGCGACTCGAACGAATCGCCAATGAATACCCGTCCGTCTTGTGGGTTTCTATCGTTGAAGGTGATAAACACGCTTCCGTCCCCAAAATCAGCTCGGCCAATCCCAATTGGACCTGCCGGCCGGTCGACAAAACAAAAAATTAACCTACCTGTCTATGCCCAATAAGTCCTTGCGATGCATGCGTCGGTGCTGGTCATACCCGCGCTTTTTGCAAATGTCTGATTGGAAGAATGTCTGGAAAGTGAAGTGTGTGCGCTTCGCTTTGCTGTTCTCATGTTAGAGCCGGCCAACCTTCTTCTGTTGGAGGAGGGAGGGGGGGTAAAAAAGTACTATTTCGCCAACTCTTCTATAACGTCCCAGACTGTCACCCCCGTCTCATTCTCCACCACCAGGTGCGGGTGGAAGCGTATAACGTCTATCTCTACCCTGGCGGTCGCCGGATACGTAGCGTAGTGATCCTTCACCGCGGATTCCTTCAAGGGTGCGCATTTTTGCCGGCCGAAGGTAGCTGATGCGGGGTCCAGCGAGGAGTCGAAATGGATTAGATTGAAAATGGGGTGGAGGTCGTAGACCTCGTCTGGGGAGTTGACCAAGTGACTTGTGGAGCCTTTCTCCGCAACCGGCAGGAAGAGCTTTTGTCGCAGCCGGCGGCGGCTCCAGATTATTGAGTACCAGAGTGTGCAGACTTGCTTGCAGGCAACTAGGTCTAGAGGGTCCAGGTGCTCGAAGAGGTCCTGGAGGAGGTAGGGAGGGAAGAAGATGTTGCTTGGTGTATCATGGGAAGGAGGCATGCTTGGAGGAGGAGGAGGAGGAGTAGGTGTTGGTGGTGCAGTGATTAGCTCCGATGTCGATGTAGATGTAGATTCGCTCATGATTAGATCTGAATTGGTAGTAGTGGATCTTTCTATTATGTGATGGTGTTCCGAATTTCCCTCTTTTCTATCTATCACTGCCCCGCCGACAGCAGAGTCTTTATATAAATTCTAGCATGCCACGAGATGAGGTTCCAACCACTAACTTTACTGAGCATTCCCACCACCACCACTGCGGCCGCCCCATCCATCCTCCCCCATTTCCAGTAACGGTAGCTCTCCGGTTGATACGGAAGATTGTTGGCAGGTAAGTTAGATAGGTATCATAGGCAGGGAGCCAAGTCGGAGTCTTGCCTTACCTACCCACCAACCCACTTGCTTACGTATCCCGTGCCTCTGGTCAATGACGAAGCGCCGCTGCAATTCACATGGACGCCATTCTTCAAACCACCCCCTCTCAGACCAAGGCGCATTGGATTGTGATTTACCGAGGCAAGCCCTATCCAAGCCGTCCCCCCCATGAACGAATAGAGATAGGTTTGCTCGCACCCCTCCACTCCTATTCCAAACTCTAACTACCATAACCGTAACCTCATGTTATCTGCCCCGCCTCCTCCTCCTGCTGTACCATCCCTCCCTTCCCCGCTGAACACCGTACCATACGTCAATAAACTTCCTGCACAAGAGGTGGAAAAAAAGCGACGACATGTAAGATACCCGTACAATATTTGTGTCTCGCTTGCAAGGATCTCCAGGGTTTTGCATGATGCGGCTGATACAAACCCAAAAAGCCTACATGACGCCCATGTGACCGTTTCGGCCTATACCGAGAGCCTGGTTAGTGGTAAACAGAGCGTGTGCTCCTCCTCCACCACCTCCTACTCTGCGGCGTGGATCAGAAGAACTCATCGCGATCGTGAAGAGCACTATTTTTCAGTGTGTCATCGGAGTGTTATGACAGCACCCACGTCAATAGTCTATAAAAGGGTGCGAAGGACCTTTATTTTATTTTTTGTTTCAGTGCTAGTACTAGTACTCGAGTACAATCCCGCGGGCTCTACGCTCTAAGGTTCCGTGCACATTACCGGCCGCGGGATCCATTCTAGTCTGTATCGGTACTATCCATCACGATAACTCTCATAGTACCCAAGAGTGACTTGTAATATGCTATGGCAACTATTCTCCGATCGACACACGGTAGTCACTACTACCGTAGTTAGTAGTTACCGCTGGGACATGAGTATGCATGTAGGAGTACTGTGCAGTAGATACTTACACTGCCGGTACTCCAGTCCCGGTTTCTGCACAAAAATTTCCCAGGAAATACTCCCGTGCCCTGCCACGTCATTTCGGCGCCGGGGCGATCGGTAGGGTATCCCATCAAAAGCGTGTGGAAATCGAATTCAGATTTCATTGCTGATACAATGAGCCTCGTGATCGACCTTCCGGCAGTTATCGAACAGTCTGGGCCGGCCCCCCCCCCCCCGCCCTCGTAGGAAGCCTAGATGTTCGGAATAAATTAAATCTGCTTGATGAGAGAGCTTTGACCTAGAGGTGTGGGAAGTCGGAGTTGGGGAAAGAGGGAGAGAGGAACTTGAGCCACACCTAAACCGGAAGTGTGGAAGGTAGGGTAACTGTGGGAGGTCTCTCGTGTAAGGTGGGGATACGTTATATTGTATTACTATCAACTACAGCTAACACTAAACCCGCGCCTAATCGGCATTGAGTTACGGCATACCAACACCCGGCAGCCCTCACCAAACAAACAAATAAAACAACCACATAAAACAAAAACAAAAACAAAACAAAAACAACACACACAACATCAAACACTACCAATCCAGGCTCACGGGCGCTCAGGGGAACCAGTCCCCTCCCAGATTAATGCGTCTTCCTGGCTCGCCAAACTCATATCAAGGGCAGGGTCCTCAATCACCCGTTCCCGTAAAATCACCTCTTCCAAATCATTCATATCCCGAATATACCGGGTTCTCCACACCAATAAACAACCTTCAATCTCCTCAACGTGCCGACTCAAAGCCCCACTAGACTGATACAATTTGCCACAAACACACCGCAAAGTCCCCACTGGTATATGGTACAATACCGTCATCCTCGCATCCAAATCTCCCATATCCGCAAACCGCCCAAACACTTTGAGCAACTCGTGCCCTCTCCATATCCGCAGACACCTGTCACTGCCATCAAGATGCTTCGCAATCCCAGCCCGGAAATGCTTAAAGCCTTTAGCCCTGCTCATAACCAACCCACAAACGTAACAGGCACCCCGATACTCGTTCGGAATGAAGTCGAACCGTCCCCTCCTAGGGCGATTGGGCCGGCACCGATGAGCCCCCATGGAAGTTTTGCCACACTTGTCGCACATAACCGCAGGTTTAATAGCACGGGCAGCAATCGTAGAACCACCACCAATACTCACACCGCAGCCATCATCAAAGGGATTACCACCAACAACCCTCACCCCAGCGATAGAGGTCTTATGTTTCGCAACACTCGTGTTCAGGTACTGATGTGCCCGCCACCAATCGACCCAATCGGACAAGCGCCTGTCATCGTGTAAAGTGTGTCGCGGGGGCCGCCCAGTCAAGTATTGAGTGCACTCGACCAAGTGGAACCTATCATCAGCCCCAATACAGCCCTCATGGCCGATCCTCACCCCAGTGCCACTCCTCAATCTTACCAAAACATACGCATCCCACTGCAATAAACCCCGTAAATGTTTCGGTGAGCGAGGAAGCCGCCGATAGTAGTCGTGCCCCTGGCACCGATGCCAACTCTTCCATTCCTCAACCCTCAGATCGCGCGCCAACATCCCATTCCCAACACCAAACTCAACACCACGCGATTCAGCCACCACACCCCTATCCCACCCAGCACGAGCAGCAACATCAGCCACCTCATTGCCGCCAATGCCCCGGTGACCCGGGATCCAAACCAAAGTCACCACACCAACCCTACCCAACACCACCGCAAACAATTTAGCCAAACCATGGTTCCTATTCTCCGAACCCAACTTGCCCAACATTTCCACCACGGGCAAACAGTCCAAAAACACCGTAACCGGCAAACAATCTTGCAGCGAACACAAGGCCCTATAAACTGCCCAAATCTCGCATTCCAGCGCACAAAAGGCAGGAGGCAGTCCTTCGGAAACCGGTTCCTCCCTCAGTCCTCGATCATACTGCACCCAACCAGCACCGGATTTCCCAGACATGCTCGATCCATCAGTATAAACCACGTGACGGTCCTCGTCCAGATACTGGTCCCACATCTCGGCGTGCCGGGCAATTGCGGCATCCTTATCCCTCACGATCAAGCAGTCCGGAACACCAACAGTCACTGCCTCCGAAGACACAGCCTCCGCAACCACGCCGTCCTGCGCCCAGCCATCACGAATACACCCAAAAAAGGGAAACTCGTCGCCAAACCGATAGGATATCATGCGAGCGTAACAACGCCGCTGCAAATACCGGGACTGTATATGTACCGGGGGAATGCCAAACTCAGCAAGCAAAATATTGTTGGCCAACTTGAAGGGCAGACGAAAAACATGCCGGAGGGTGTCATTAACGTGCACCTGAATCCTCTTGACATACCGATCGTAATCACCAACAAACTCAAGCCCAAAGTAAACCGTAGGCAAATAGGCCCCTTGGACCAACCGAAACGCCTCCCAGGCACCAGCCCCACCAGTATCCCCAAACCTGCGAGTGACCGCAGAGATTCGGTTCCTCACACCCAGACCCCTCCGCAACCAATAGTCCACATGGGTGGACCAGTTGAGATGCCGGTTGAACCTATATCCCAGCACCCTCATGTCTTCCACCGGAGGCAACACAGCCGGACCAAGACCCAAAGGATCCCAAGGCAAGTCACCAAACCCAATCCACTCCGTCTTGAGAGGAGCAAAGTCCAGACCCCTGGCCCTAGCCACATTGCAGCAGTCCTCGAAAATCTCAGCAGCAATATACTTCGCAAGAGACTGGCTGCTAGCGGCAACAGCAATAACTGCATCATCGACATATGATATGACAATGATCCGAACAGAAGGACCATAGCGTAGCCTTGGAGCGAGAACGTCCGCGACATATGCACCGAAGAGAAAAGGAGACAAAGGCGACCCTTGCGGAACACCCCGTTCGATGTCATAGTACCGGGAAAGCCGGCCATTGAACCGAAATCTAACCCTCCGTCCATCACACCACCGTGCAATCCAATCCCCAAGCCCAGCAGGGCACCCACGCGCCACCAAAAAATCCATCAACAGTCCCCTATCCAGCTTATCGAACCCCCCTTCAACATCCATCGATACCAACAGGCGATGCATCCCCGAATTATGCTCCAAAAATTCCAGGACACCGGCAACTGCATCATGCACACCCCTCTTCTGTCGGGAGCCAAACTGTGTCTCCCCGAGATCCAAACACCGAGCAAGCCGGACCAGCACAATCCGCTCCAATAGTTTGCTAAAGGTTGGGAGCAAGGCAATCATCCGCCACGATTTCACAATATCGTACCGTGGTTTACCCGCCTTCTGAATCAGGACAACTTCCCCAACATGGAAATCGGGATGATCATCCCTCAAGGAGTCCGCCATCAAAGCGTCGAATTCAGACTCGTGCTTCTGTAACAAACACATTCCCGACGGTGTTTCGTTTAAACGGGGAACGACTAATCGTAGTGCATATCGTGATCGTTGACTATCTTCATAGTCTCGTTGGAGGAAGTTTCGTAGGAGGAAGTCTTATCATC
>Ga0307513_10000444_pt1 | contig 59691 bp, 62 predicted proteins | sample 15_EM_MG_FD_202174 | JGI IMG/M metagenome (GOLD analysis project Ga0307513, IMG submission 202174) | Populus trichocarpa ectomycorrhiza microbial communities from riparian zone in the Pacific Northwest, United States - 15_EM | ecosystem: Host-associated > Plants > Roots > Unclassified | place...
AGGGGAAAACACCGCAAACTCAGCCCCCAGTTGAGACAAAATAAAAGGAATATACGACGCGCCTTACTAGGAGAGGTAACTCCAACGTCCTAGCACATGTTTCTTCTATTCGAGTTTTTACGGTACTCAACCCAAACACATATTAGAATATCTACCCGTACATACTGCTAACCTAAAACCTAACAGAAACGTCGGAGGAAATTTCACCAGAATACCGGCGCACGTGAAAAATCAAAACAATATCATAATGCAAATAACAATAACAGCCAAATTCCGCTAATAATCCATCTACCGTAGTAACATGTATCCCAGCTCTCCGCACCAGCAACCATTGAGGGTATCAAGCGCTAGAGGGGCCTCGCGAAAAAAAAGTATGTGACATTGTCTCTCATACTAAAGGGAGACCCTGCAGAGGTTTCTCTGAACCCTTTTTATCTTTTGGATACTCAAAACTCTCAGTATGATTACTCTACTATTACTCAAGTAGCCAGGCATTGCTTCAACCCAACCCAGGCACGTTCACTTGCGTAGCTATCAAGCGAACAATTGTTGGCTTCAGCCGCATTATGCCTACGGTATTCCTCACGTGTTGGTGCCAGAGTGCCGGCTGCCGGTATTTCGCTCGCTTGGATCCATTGTCAGATTGTAATCCCTGTCACATCCTTGCAATCTCCGGGATTTGAAAGTTCACCCCCGAGGCAGAAACCCGCGATTTTACTCCAAAGTGAGCGCAACACCACACCTTCCACGAGGGACGAGCGAGACCGACCATTCCCCAGCATCGCATCACATCCCTTGGGGCATTTTTCACACTAACCTCTCCGTTTTAAACGGCGACAGCGACAGCTAAACGCCAAGAGCTCAAGCAACAAAAATACGACCCAGATCGCGTCGCCAGCGCCGTGGAGCAGGTGGGAAAGTCCGCTCGTTCTCATTCACTCGCCATCTCTCTCAACTACCGGTAACTAACTGTAAAGATAGGGGCATATTTTAATCACACCGCGGTTATCCTCCTATCCTTCTGTCGACCACCACACATCCATTCTCTTCCACGTATGCCTCCCCCCCCCTTTGCCTACCCCTACACTAACGTAAGAAAGACAGAGACTCCTACTTTTCATGACCTCCGGGCATCCAACTCTCCGTGCATTTGACCCTCCGTGCATCCTATCCTCTAACTCTCTCATATTGCTCCCAGCGGATGCATTGATCCAAAGCGCATCTCCGAAACCTTTACGCAAACAATCAGACAACTAGCGCTAGAGAATACCGAGCCGCATCGAATGATTTCCGACGCTCCCCCGGTGGAAGAGGAAAAGAAAGATCTATCGCATCTACCGCCCACCAAAGTTGGCCGCCAGTGATCTCCTCTAATTTGGCCCCGCTCTAGACCTAATATTATCCATAACCAACATCCTACCGGGGTGCGCCGCGTCCGCAATACTCCTCTCCCGCCACATCCACCCTAGCACAACCACCACATTCATCCATATTATATTTACTAACCCATCCAGCCCCGGCCTGTAGGCTCCTCTACTGCCCCACCCCCTAGTCTAAGCTCTCCTCCCCAATCCGACACCTCCCAAAGCTTACCAACCCCAACTTCCTAATGGGCAGCTCTACCATGACCCAAGAAAATGGTGCCCGGGGCCCCCAGGACATCCGGACGACCACAATTCCAAACAGCGGACTTCTGGGTACTTAGGGACCCCCACCATTGGGCGGGTCTTCCCTAGAATGCCGGAGGTGCTAAAGGGAGTGCTATATACGAAAAGCTACGGCCTCGTCAAATCGCTGCCGGCAACGAATGACATCGGCAACATTCCCGGGAGAAGGGGCTGCTGCTCGCGGAGGGCGCGGGGAGGAGTGGAGGTTGCTGCTCCCGGCTTTCTCGCATGTGCATATTAAGGAATTGGTGCTAAGGCTTTGGCTAAAAGGAGTGGAAATGAGCGGCAGAGTGGCGGGAGTAGTGGGCGCTTTCCGGTGCAGCGCTGGCGGCGGAGGGAGAAGGGGGCGGGGGTGGGCTGGCGCGGCGGCGATGGTTGGCGACCTCGCATACAGTGCGCTCTCCGGTCTTCGGCTATGAATTCCGTGCGTTAGAGTGCCTCTCTCAGGACGGTAACAATACCGGAGAAAAGCCTGGCCCCGAGCCTGTAGACGTACACAAACAGCAGTATCCGAACACTAGGATTAGCAAAATAGATGACTATCTATCCGTATATGAGTGCCCATCGTAATTGGTCCTCAAACGTTCGGGTGTATATCGCCTGTTGCCTGTATAATACAACCTTTGACATCTGTAACCCAGCCCGGATCGTAGCAATGCTATCCATAATACCTCCCACCTTGTGTAGTCCTTCCGGCAAAAGCGGACCCGCCACACCGCGCGCACGGTGTAGGCTATCAGACGGGCGACGGGGCAAATCACTGGCCCCAAAAGTCCGCCCTGCCCGCTCCCCGGAAGACTCCGGATCTAAAGAAACCCCCCCGTTAACGCTAAAATCGAACACCTAGAGTACACGAGCTCGCACAAGGCGCCAAGCATGCAGGACTAAAATGACCTTCCTAGCCGAGGGGGAAGAAAGTACTGCTACGCTAATGATCTCTTGTATATACTCCTTATCCCAGCCGGAGAACGGATACCTTTAATCCTGCCTTCGTACTGAAATTAACGCTGCATTCTCACCTTAATAAATATTATATTATCCAACCGGATATCCAGCCCGCACCATCGGCTACCACGCACCGCGTCACCGCAGCCAGAGGCTTCAGGAGAAGCGTGTCGGACGTGGGCTCGAAGGGATACGCCAGACCTGAATAGAGCTCTCGTACCGAAGGTCGCGCTCCCTTCGTTCGTGACGAACAGGAGTGAGGGATTTTGGGGCGCCGACACAAAGGAGTTCGGACCCAAGGGGTGAGCAGGCGCTGAGGGTGGGTGCGGCGGCTGCCGAGAGTAATTATGGGATTCTCGCATCCCTAGTAGGGCCTAGGGGGTTCATTGGCAATGTGTTTGCCAGAGTGGGATTTAAGTGTCTGCGCGCAGCCATAATGGGCATGTTCGGGTTTGAGAAGGATGAAAGGGGGGGTTGTTGTTCGGGAGAGCTCGTAGCGAAACCCCCACCACGGCCAGAGGGTGCTTTGGAGCGAACTTTTCGTTTGTTTCCTGATATCGTTTGCTATCAAGGGATGAAGGATGAAAAGCAGGGATTGCTAGAATCACATGCGGTCACTCGAAGCTTGCTGCGCTGTCATCTAACTAGTGGTAAAGTTTTTATAGAGAACCTTACTACGGCACTCAGATAAACTAAGCAGAATACCGGTATTATTACAAATGTTCAATACGACCAGAACGGCGTTTCGCTAAAGATTGGAAAGAAAGTAGCGGAATAAAACAGTGGAAATATTCCTCGAGGTAAAATTAGCACGGGAAAGGACATAGATCATGGCACGCATCCTACCCCGGAGCAACGAAACAAAGAAAGAGAGTCGCTCCCACTTGTCTCGAAACCTTCTAATACAGCTAATAACCCACCCAGCTCCGCTATTCAATAAATTCGCTGTATGCTGCCGATAACCCAAGCCCGACCTGTCTCAGCAATCTACCAATCAAGAAGTAAATAGGAGAGAAAAACGCACTAAGGGGGGGTGAGGGCTACGGCCCGTGAAAGCGGCCACCCCCGAGAGCTGAAGAATTCACTACTTAACATAGGCCAACTAAGCGGAAATATTTCGGGCATTACGACACATGATACATAGTAAATAGGACCAACGCATAACACGGAGTTAGAGCGTTAATACTAGTTAAAGAGTTGCGACAATAGATCGTGAGCCAGAGGAATGGTTCTCTCCTCCTGCTACATAGCTAGGACAGAGTAGCCCTTTCCCCCTAATGTGTTATTGTGCATTATTACAACAAGCACGATGAGAAAAAGGTGACTGCCCAAACGTATAACTGTAGGTCACCCGCCCACAAGGGATTGGTGGTGGCTCTCTATCTTTGATGCCAATGTGTCTGGCCTTGAATCCGATATCTTCCTCCTCCCCTGTTGGATGTGTTATGTGTGATATCTGAGGTGAGATGTTCGTTACTGACCAGTCGTACAAGAGAGAAGACTATTTAGGGAGAAACACACATGCCAAGCCCGCTCCAGCACAACCAATGATAGACCTAATCGCAAACGTAGACAGGCCCTAAACTAACCCAAAGTCATGACCTATTATCGTACGCAAATCCTTAGCTATAGGTTTTTTTAAAAAAGACCTCGAATGAAAGGCTGCATACCAGGAACATATGAAGGTATGATACTTGTATACCATAGTTTTGTATGCTATTATTCATAATATGTGTATTGAAGCTATTGCTATTGCCTGAGAGGTGCCCCCCGATCAGACTTGAAACGGTTGTTGCTACCTTGAATGCTACCAAACCGATGCCTTATTAGCCGATCTAGACTCATATAGAAAAACCATCTAGCACCATACTCTACGGCAATCTTCCCACAAGGGTTCTCCAACTGCTCGAGATATTTTGAATTTGTCCAAAATTAGATGCGCGGGTAGAGGGATGAATGAAGGACAAAATTCCGGAAGAAGGGGAAGTAGCCAAGTTCATACCGCAAGTACAGTACTCGGGGAGAAGGTAGATGTTCTAGGGAGTCGGAATCCCCCTTCTCGGCCACGGGAGGGAAATGTACCGCCAACTAAGCTCGTAGTTGGGGTTGGGCAAGAGGAATATACACGGCGTCTTAAGGGGGGGGGCTACTGTCTTGTATTGGATTCGAGTATGGTATTCCTAGTGCCACAGCGGCTTTAAAAGGACTACGATCGCTTTAAGGTTAGAAATTGGCTAGAACTAAAGGATTTTATTGACCTGCAACGGCAATCTCTTTACGAACGCCCGGTAATGACGAGTAAAGGTTATGGGTGAGGCACTCTTCCTGGGTATCGCTCAGTGGGACCCAAGCTCTGTCTTGTATATCTCTTCCAACCAGGGGGCGGATTTTCCATGACTTATGATCGTGCATAGTAAAATGTGCTTCTCGGAACCATATCCAACTGCGGTGCTTTGCATAGGAGTGTGCGGGGGGAGCTAAGTGGGAAGTGCTTATATTCTGCGCACTCGTGCGGGTAATTTCCTGCAAGGCATTGTAATATCGGCGGCTGCATACCACCAAAACCCTTTTGCTCGTAGCTCATTTACAAAGTTTCGGCAATTCGGGGTACTTTGCAGTTGCTCTCTCTACCGTATTATCTTGAATAAGAGAGAATCGCGCTAAGATGTCATATTAAAGCTAAGACATCTCTTTGCGTGATTTTATCCTATTTCTTCTCTCCAGCCATCTCACTTTACAGAGGGGAGGACCGTGAGGTCCAAATTTTCTCCCTATTTTCTGTCTTAGAAAATCATCGGCAACATAACATACCCAATACTGATGTGAGGCGGTGTCTAAACCTTAACATAACCTCTTAGCGCGATTCTCTCTTATTCAAGATAATACGGTACTCCCTATTGCCCCAAAAACATATCCCATGGACTGACGAGAGATGCCGATTTCTCACCTTTCCGTTTACTGTACGGTGACTCTAACCTGCGGATAAAGGCCTTTTCCATAAAGACAAAATCCCTCTTGATAGTTTATAACTTTTTTTTTAAGCAAGGCCACTATACCACGCCTAGATTAGGAGTGCGGGGGATCTGCATGCCCCATATGTCCACGGGACAGCAACGATCAAACACACTGGAAGATCGTTCTCGAATCCCGCTGCAATCCCGATCGATCGACCAACAGCCACCACGAGCATTTTACTCTCGATACTTGGATATCCACCGCTCATGTCGGGTGAACCAACCATGGGCTTCTATCTCTCATGCTCTCGATCCAAAAAAACGGTGATCGAGATCCAGCCTATCCAAAGATTAGCTGTTGTCATTATAAGGGTTTTTTTTAAATTTTTAGTGTTCCCACTCGGGAATCGTATCATAGGCCATTAATTCTCCTCAATAAGCTCTGCTAAATCTTGGAATATTACCTGTCATTTTTGAGTTTTGGCATCCAGCCCCGCTCTGGACACAAAAAACCTTCCAGTTAAGAAATTCGCATAAACGTTTTCCCACCCGACTGGGGGTCTTGGTCATGGCGCAATCTCATGCATTATCCGTGCCCTATCCGCTCTTATTAACAAACCCGGTACCGTAAAAACTGTAATAATTGAGTGGTGTGCTATGTAGTCGCGAATTCCCTACTTGAGAAAAGGGGTGAAAAGTACCGCAAAAAAGGACGGCTCAGCCCCTCTGAGAGACATAAAAAACAAAAAAAACAAGAGACCTTACCAGAGGGGGCAACTCTGACTACATAGCACACCACTCAATTATTACAGTTTTTACGGTACTCGTACAAATCACCATACCGGTATTTACTCAATGCTGGAACGGATAACCGTGCCAAGGTTGTGACTTCGCCACAACCCTCGATTGCTCGCTCGCTCGCAACCGCGGCACTCTCAAGAGAGTGCCTAACAGCTCAACGGAAGATATCAGCTCAATGGAAGATTTACCTCCATGAAAATTTGCACCCCTGGTCACCCAACCCAAAAGACTCAATCTATGTCTAAAAATTATATAGATATTAAGACTAGAATTAGAAATGTTTGTAAAAATTTATTTGAAGCAAATAAGCCAAATATTGAGATCCTGGGAGGGGGGCCAAGATAGCAGCTTAACCGAAGATTGCAAATTGGATGTGCTCAAGACTACCTTAACACAACATACCTCTTTTGTAATTGCTTAAATTGTGTATCCTGCTTCTTAATAACCTGCTCAGCTTCCCTATAAACTAGTTTCCACTGCTTTTTACTATCCCTAAGTGACTCTTTTTGTATGTTCTCCACCACTCTCTGAGTCTGTTGCACCTGTTGAATGACAGCATTCTCTTTCCTCTGCTGCAAATTTCCTACCATATCTTTTCGCTTGAGGATTCAATTCATTCACTTTATGACTATTAAAAGATATACTAAGGTACTAATAGCACCTAATCTTGCTAACAAGAGGTGAACAACTAGCTCTTAGGTATTTGTTAGTCATTTATCACTTTTTAGGCATTCTGGTTTCGCTTACTATCTATTATTCCTTGCTCTGAGATAAGTTTTCATACCTGAAATTATCATATCATAGAGCCAATATTAGACCTATTAATTTCTAATAACATCTTACAGGCTTCTGTGATCTGAGCCTCTACATCTGCATAATTTCTATATATAAATTGACCCTTTGGGGGTTGGTGACCGGCGGTGCAAGTTTGCACGCAGGGTAAATCTTCCTTTGAGCTGATATCTTCCGTTGAGCTGTTAGGGACTCTCTTGAGAGTGCCCTGGTTGCGAGCAAGCCACAACCTTGGCACGGTTACCGGGATTAATGATGAGGGCAGAAAAACTTTTAATTTTTAATTTTTAATTTTCGCCTTAATCACCTTTATATAATGTATAATATTATTATTATATCTGTTTTTGTTCGCTTCCTGTAAATCATGTACTATGAGGCTCTTGTATGTACGGCAAGGCAAGTGTATCAGTTGTGCCGTTAGATTTTTAGGAAAAAGGGAAATTAGATAGAGAAAACCTGTGTGGGGTTGGGGCTTATGCTAAATTGGGGCTCAAGCTAAATAGCGTCACAAGAACGCACGGTATAAAAAAAAAAGAATGAAAAAAAGTCTTTGGATCCTACTCAACCTGTCTAGTTTCTTCCAACCCCCCCCTTGTGCCTGAAAAAATCCTATTATGAGTTGTCGTTACTGACCGATTTCCTTCCTGTTCACCGGCCAAACTACTTTCACTTCACCAGCCACATTTCCTCCAAGTCCTTTTCGCCAGCCGCACATCTTCCTTTCTACCAACAACTTCTTTCTTTTCTTCTTCTTGGCTGACGGAACTTCTTCACCTTCCTCCTCAACTGTCGTTATTCTTCCTCTTCCCTGGCAGTACATCTTCCTCCTGACCAGCAACTTTTGCTTTTTCTTCCTCATTAAGGGAACTTCTTTGCCTTCCTCCTCACCAGTGACTGTTCTTCCTCTTCCAGGGCCGCATATCATCCTCCGCCAGCCACTTTTTTTCCCTTCTTCACCAACAGAACTCCTCAGCCTTCCTTCTCATTAGTTGCTGCTCCTCCTCTTCAACTTCCGCTCTTCTTGCTCTTCTTCAGCTGCACTTCTTCCTCCTGGCTTACAAGGGGCTTTTCGATTCACCTTTTTCCCCCATTCCCATTCCGAGCTCCTCTTCGCCCCTACAGCTTGGACTCCCTCTCAGGTGTCTGTTTCGGCTATGGCTTGTGCTATCTACGCTCTTGAGACTTGTGCTCTATTACCCTCACCTAGTTCCACTCCCTCTTCCACCTTCGCTCTGTTTTAGGTATCATTCTTCTCCTCAGTCTTGTGATTCTTCTCCTGTGTTTTGACTTTTCCGTATTAACTAACCATCAATTATTCACTTAGATATCAGTTTACTTTCTCCAATTTCTATAACTCTACCGTTCAGCATTCTTTCTACTATTGTTGAGCAGGAGCTATCCAGGATATTTGCTTTTACTTCCAGGTGAACGCTTGAGAGACAGACGTGAACTCATTTGGTAGAAATATTGATAGATACTACCAGGAATAGAAAGCCTTGTGCTGAAACCCCAGTTCATGAAGTGGAATGTATAGAGAGAAATGGTATTCAGAGGCTTCTGATACCATCCTCTTATCATCTTCCTCGAGAATAAGGGGTTCCAGTACTTGTTACTAGTCCTAGTATAACTCATTGCAAAACATGGAAGGAGTATGTATTGCCGGAAGGCCTGGGTTGATCAAGAGAGAAACTATCAATCGAGAGGGTAAAGTATTTCCTTTTACATCTTGCCGTGCACAAGATTATAAAAATAATCTCAAGAGAACTCTTGCAACCTTTGAGAAGTTTATTATTGAGGAGTTCCATCTTCAAGATGTAGTAGATACGGTAGTCAAAGCTCAGCCTCCAGAGGCAAGGATTAAGAACTTTGAAGTTGAGAATGAAAGTACCTTAAGGAGGTTGTCTGCAAACAACTGTATAGTAAGAGATGGGTCAGGTAAAAGGTAACTTTCTTATTCAAACTAATATTTACTTTATTTTAATAGTAATTGTGTTTCTGGGAACTGATAGAGAGATACTAGCTATTAATGTAGCAACGAGTGGCCCTCCTAGTCATAAGAAGCCAGTAATTCCATTCGCCATACAAGTCAGCCTCGAGCATGGTCTTTATCAGTATCTCGCATCGAATCCAGTGTGCAAAGATGATCCCAATCAACATAAGAGTTGTCAACACAATAAACCTTCTGATAATGCTACTTCGCGAGTACATCCTGGTGGTCCACCTAAACCACCTCCCAAAAACTCCGGAACAAGTCACAATATTCATGCCTACACTGCTGCTTAATCTGATGCCAAAATCAATAATATCAAGTGGTCACATGGGTCGGTAGATGCATGGGGTAGTGGCCGTGCTAGGATCCAAGCTCTTAATCAATTTCTTCATATAATTAAACCACTCTCTATCTTACTCGAGGGGGTTTTTGAGGTTGTCACTTTGTAGAGTTTTCATATTTACAAGAAAGTCTTTAAGGGATTGCCAAAGAATGATGCAAATAAAGGACAGAAGGATTGTTTTGGAATTTGGACCTGTAGGGGAATCATACTGGATACATTTACAGATGTTCATTTGGATTTAAAGGATGTGTGTAGAGGGTTTTGCGCTGTGGTACCAATAGGAAAGTTTGAAGGTGGCTACTTTTGTCTTCCGAGTTTGGGTATCTCAATTCCCCTTTGCAGCAGGTATGTTAAATTCAATTCTCCACAATATATTTTATTATATATTTATAATACTAATTGAATTTCTATATTTAGGATAAGTTCTCTTTCTAAAATCTCACCTTATCCCACATTATGTTGGGCTTGGACAGGACATCGATTTAGTCTTGTTCATTATACACACCTGGTTGCCTTTGATTTTGTTGAGGAAAAAAAGGGAGATGAGCCAATTATTCCACTTGAGGAAATGCCGGTCTGGTATTGAAAAAGGGTGAAAAAATAGTTTAATGTAAAGGTAATTTCTTTTGTTCTATTATTAGTAGAATAATAAAATATTTTCTCAACAATTTTTCATTTTTGGACCCCTTGATAGCTAATATTAAACGGTACCCTGGCACTTCGGTTAGGTCCAATTAGGGAGCTTATAAATTTAGAATAATTTAGATATATATGTATCACTCAGTTTCTACTCAAATATCTTAACATACTATATGCTTATAAAAGGCTTGTGTAAGATCATTTCATATTTCTTAGTTACTATTCCTTAAATATCAGCAAAGTGATCAATATGCCAACTCTTTACGACTGGGATGCCTATAAGGATATAATATATCAATGATATATTACAGAAGCACGGTCACTTGAAGAAACACGAGATATATTATTTCAAGATTTTAATTTTAAACTAGGGTAAGCATAATTATTTAGCAGATTAATAGATCATACTAATTATCTAATGTAATAGGATCAAAACATATTGTACGAAGCTGAAGGAGTGGAACTTTGTCAAACAAAAGTGACTATTCGAGAACTCTTTCCTAGTCAACAAAGTTAAAGAGCTATGATTACAGAACTTTTCAGCTATAGCCATGATACACGCACTAAAATGACTAGCGTTCGTTACGGGGCCCCGTTTCTGACAAACGGGGCGCCAAGAGCAGGTTATTAACTGCAGATTAAAGAAATAATCGTCCAAATCGGACCAAAACTGAGTGAGATAGGGTTCTTTGAAGTTGTCTAACTTCAAAGAGCTCTATCTCTGTCAGTTCTGGTCCGATTTGGATGATTCTTTCGGCCAGTTAATCAGAATAACCTAGGTTAGTTTGTCCCCGCTCCTCGGAAACGGGGCCCCGTAACGAAACCTAAAAATGACATGGATATGATATATCACTTTTGCAACTTCGAAAACTCTGCGTATATCCCACTGTATGCATTTTGTTTCAGAATTGAATGAATCTTACAAAGGAAGAGGTTTCGCGAGTTGCAGATCAAGCTATTGCTATAGCCTTAGAGTCTGGACAGTCATTAAGATGGGGTGCTGGTACTTACACAATTGCCAATATACGAATGGAGGGTGTTTTGGTATCGGAGTAAGTTGATATTAATTTTTTTGAATTATATATTTCTATTTGCTAGAATTGGAAGCTGATTTAGCCAATAATTATAAAAGAGCTTTAAGAGAAGCAGTAAAGCGGCTAGATCCTATAGGAGTAAAGGCAAGAACCAGGGGTCAAATGTGAAAGCAAGGACAGTTTATGGTAAAACAACCTAATCGTGTATGGTTTATCGATGGACATGATAAGCTATCACCGTTTGACTTTCAAATAAATGCCACAATCGATGCATATTCACGGTATATCATTTGGTGCTATATCAGCCACTCAAATCAGACTGCTATTTCTGTCAACAAGCAGTGTCTTGCGACAGGTTGTTCAACCAAGCTGATCCCAAAACTCATTCGATCCGATAAGGGAGGAGAAACTACACTCTTGTGTAATTCTCATTTAGCTCTTCGCAGGACTGCCAATAGTCAACTTCCATTATTGAAAGCTTACTCCGATTGAACATCAACAAAAAACCAGCGAATTGAATCATGGTGGAACCTACTCGCCAATGCACAAACCGATACCTGGCGTAATCTCTTTACCAATTTGCAGTGACAAGGCTACTTTGATGGAGGCAGCATCAGCAAAAAAAAAAGCATACACCCGGACGCACCCCGTGCTCCCTGTGCATCCGGCGGTCCAGGCGCATAGAACGTAAACTCGGGTTCTGGGTGTGCGGTCTTTTATTGGGTGCTTGTGGACAGGGGTCCATGCCGCCCAGACGCACCAGACGCAAGCAAGGACTCAGAAGGTACCCAACGCAGAAAGGTTCTCCAGACGCAAAAAGGTTCTCCGGACGCAATCCGATAGGATAGAACATTAGTGGAAGTACTCAGGTGTAACTGGCTATCATCAGATACCTCCTAAGTCAACAGCTCTACCTTCGAGGACTTTGAATAAGTTAGTGAAAACTGGGGAGAATGTCCAAATTGTCCGGAAAGATCCATGCACTGGCAGTATTACTCATGTTTACTTATTTGAGTCATTTAGATAGTAAAATAGGCATATATTTATTAAAGCTAGTCTAGAAAACAGTAGCACTCGGTAGCTAACAATTTGAAAGTACTTGCCCGGGGAACTGAAGTACAAAGGTTTCGATAACATTTCAACCAGCGGTCGGACAGTGTCGGGACAGGGTGCGTGGGAATCCACCGGTCGAGGGGAATCGAGTGGTATAGGTTTCGAAGCGTCCGCATGGCTATAGAGGTCAGCAGAATGAAAAAGGCAGTTACCTCAGCGGGCAGATGTCCGCCAGAGTGGGGAAGGGTCTCATTGGAGTCCGCTCGCCGAGGGGAATCGAATCGTATACGTCTCGAAGCGTCCCCATGCCTGTAGCACCCAGTAGCCAACAATTTGAAAGTACTTGCCCGGGGAACTCAAGTACAAAGGTTTGGATAACATTTCAACCACCAGTCGGACAGTGTCGGGACAGGGTGCGTTGGAATCCGCCGGTCGCGGGGAATCGAATGGTACAGGTTTCGAAGCGTCCGCATGGCTATAGAGGTCCGCAGGATGAAAAAGGCAGATATCTCAGGGGGCAGATGTCCGCCAGAGTCGGGAAGGGTCTCATTGGAGTCCGCTCGCCGAGGGGAATCGAATGGTATAGGTTTCGAAGCGTCCGCATAGCTATAAAGGTCAGCAGGAAGAAAAAGGCAGATACCTCACCGGGCACTGGCCGATATCTGCTAGAGTCTGGCAAGGCCTTATTGCAATCCGCTAGAGTCTGGCCGGGCCCCATTGCAATCTGGTAGAGTCCGGAAGGGCCTCATTGGAATCCGCTCGCTTAGGTGTAATAAATAGTGTCAACCTGGATGGATGAGCATGCCCCTCTCCGAAGGGTGATAATATTCAATAGGTCAACTCATTCGATCATGAAGCCTAATACAAGGTGGGAAGAACTTAGAAACCTTTTGCGAGAGTTGTTAGCAGTGATCAAATAAGCGGTATGTTTTGGGTCGTTACCGGGACAATAGATGCTTAGTCATCCTATGTTTAGATCCTTTTTCGCCTGAACAGCCTTTGCCTGGTGATAAAGTAGTCTGTTGTAAGTAGAGGCCAGCAGGGGCAGGGAGAGTGCCACAATGCAGAGCCCTATGGGTCACTTACCCTGGGTTTATTCGGGAGATTAGGGAGTGAAATGGACCATCCAGGTGCACTGGGTGGACAGGATGCGGGTTGTATTGCACTCAACGGACTAGGATGCAACCATTGTGCTGGGGCCATCTGAGGGCGGGCTGGGCGGACAGGATGCTCCAGACGGATTTCCTGCGTCCGGACGCAATGCATATCCATCTGGAGCAAACGCTTTTTTTGCTGATGAGCATTGATATTATCGGCATTCAATATGTTTACATGAATATGATGCGAACTCATCATGATGTACAAACATTTGTTCAAGTTCATAATACTCATCGAATACGATGACAACGAAACCGTGAACATTATCTACCTACTGGTCAACCTTGTCAACTCTACTATTACCCACCCGATAGAGGCAAAGACTACGGATCCGTTCCTAATCCTGACATTCTCAACTCACTCGAGCAACCAGTCACTTCGTATTGCCTTGATTAGTATCTTACAGAGAGTACTGAATTCCAATGTCATCAACTTCTTCATGCTGGATGCTATTCAACTTGAATGGAGTTTAGCTTTCAGGATAATCATCAAGAAGCCTACATTTTTCTTAGACAGGCAGTCTCCCAATATGTTGAACAAGGTGGAGTGAATATTGTGGTTCTCGAACCACCTATTGGAGCAGACGAATGGATTACCGTGCATCAAAGATATGAGCAAGAAGCTGGAGGTCCCCTCAAATGAGTTGAGGCTGAACTTGACCGATGATGAAAAAGAGGAGGTGTTTGAAGAAGCTGAGATCATTGATACGGATGGAATAGAAAATAATAAAGAGCTTTTAGAAGATTTCCTCGATGATGGTTTTATTTTAAATATATAAACTTTATAAATAGCATACCAATATGGGATATAAAATATTTTTTATGATATTTTTTTTGCATTATTCGCTTTCTTTGCTCTCTTATTTTATTCAATCTCATTTCATTTCATATATTTTCTAATAACATTAACCCATTTACAAATCAAATATCTATCTTATATAAATACTCATTTTTAAAAATATAACTTTAACAAACAAAACAATTCAATTTTATACATCTCCGCTATATTAATAGTATTCACTTTCACTTATTATACATGTGAGTTACTTTCAGAACTCCATCCAGATTCTGATATTTCTCCATCACTCTCCTTCTTAGTATCTGAAATCAAATTGCCCTCATCTAAGGTTCCACCTAAAGAATGTTGAGTATTGTCCAAGAGTGATGAGCGGTGAACTGTTCTTGGAAAGTGGACTATTCTTCCATGCTTCCCAGGGGAGTTTCGGCGAATCGAAATTTCTTCTGGTGATAAGAGGCTTGTAGAACGCTTTCTTCTACCTTTATGGTTCTGACTGGGTAGTGTGGCTGGCATTGCTGAACTTCGCAAGCTTGAATGGAAACTAGATGTTGTAAATGTTGAGTCAGGCAAAGGTAATAGTGCTTCTGGTGAATAGTTTTTGATCAAGGACTCAATTGACATAGGATTTTCAACCTTATGTAAGACTGAAGGGATCGACGGTATAGTAATATCCTATTATAGTATTAGATATTTTTCTCAATTCTACTCTAATATGAGTTAATATTTCCTGCCATGTGCTTAATATTTTTCTTTTTAACCACCTTTTTAACATTCTCTCGCTTGGTTTTCTTCGGACTCCAGCCCAGTGCTAGACCTTTTGTTGGCTCTTCAAGCAAAGTTGTAGGAATAACAATTGACAAAGAGCGAATATTTTGTTATGCAGTAGCGGCTGCCTTTTTCTTGCATAATCCTCGAGGAGTTTCATTAATCGCCAAATCTTCTAAAAATTGAGGAATATTTTCCAAGAGGTTGCACAATAATCCGCCATGCTCAGGAACAGGAATTGTAGTTAGATCACCTTTTAATTCAGTTTCGCCAATAAGTATCGGACATGTACGACCAATATTGAATTGAATTGATTTTCCCCCTTTTCGCTCCTGCCATCCTGTATCACCTTAAACCCGTTGTTTAAATCAATCGTTATAGTCTATACACGCATGATCTAAAGGAATATCCCACGATTGAACATGATTTTCTTTGACCATATGATTACCATCTTGTCGTGTCCAGATGGTTGTTTTAACTTGAAGTGATCTTAGAGGCAGTAAACGTGATGAGGAAGCTATAATGGAAGAAACAGTTCGCGGTGCATAACAGCTTTTCGGTAAAGACTGGGTCTCGTGTAGGTTTTTAGAGCTAGCTTTTTGTCGGGCACGATTAACTTCGGTGGTGAACCAGATTGCTACTTCAGGTTTCATCTTCTGATGACAATTGGTAGAAACGACCATGGAGCTGTGTGGTATTCTTGACTGGTCGTGTAGTGCTGACATTTTTTGAAATCCCAAAACCTGAACATCGGAATCCTCCTCATCATTTAAGGAAATAATATGATTTTCTTGCTTACTATTTCCTCCTATATGATGCATTCTTTCAATTGAAACTGTAGGGGAGTGATGAGCACCAAGGGGATGGCCACAATCAGTATCAGCACACTTTTCAGGATTTCCAGACATAGGAACCAGAAAGTTTTCGCAGTCACAGTTTGCAGCTGCACATGGTTGAAAAGACATTGTAGAGGGAAATTTTAAAAATTTAAAGACTTAAAGAAAGAAAATATTACAATGATGCTGATGAGGAGGATAGTTTTTAGTAGTCATAGTAAGATTATCGTTTAAGAAATAAATACTTTTAACTTATTGTATTTCTCTGTTTAGTTTTCTTTCCTTTGTGACTGTTTTATTGTCATGTATATGTGTCATACTAGTCTAAGCCACTTTTTTTACTTTTTCCTTAGCTCTTTCACTTAGGATTCTTATTATTCACACCCTTTTTCTTGAGTTACCAGCCGGTATTTTTATTCGGCACAAAAGGTACACATGCCTTGCCGTATGTATGGCTAAAACACCCCCTGCAAATCTGTGCGCCTCCATGCAAGCCCAGTCCTTTCAACAAACATCACGACGCGAGGAGGATTAGTTTGTGCTACCCTCTTCACGTGTTGGTGCTACAGCGCTATTATTTCGCATGTTTAGATGTCAGTTCTTGTGAGATTGTACCCGAGTATTAGTAATCCCTGTCATATCTCTGCAACTTGTGGATTTGACGCTCACCTGGAGGTAAAAACCTCGCGATTGTCCCAAAGTGAACGCAACGCTGTACTTTCCACGACGGATGAGCCAACCCAGGAGGATGAGACCTCTTGTAGTTGGAAAGTGCACGAGAGGTATATAGTAAGCACTACTTAACTAGAGGATATTCTCTCAACAGCGCATCGCATCTCTTGGAGCATTTTTCACATTCACATCTCCGTCCGTGGAGGAAGAAAGATCTATCGTATCTATCACCCACCAATGTTGGCTGCCAGTGCTCCCCTCCTGGTCCTCACTCTGGATTTAACATTGTCCGCAACTAACATCCTACCAAGATGCGCCGCATTCATAATACTGCTCCCCCGCCACATCCACTCTAGCAAAATCACCACGTCTATACCACTAACCCCCCTAGTCTTAACCTGTCAGCTCCTCTACTGCCTCATCGTCTTCCCTAAGCTCCCCTCCGCAGCCCGACACCTCCTAGAGCCTACCAACCCCAGCCTCCCCATAGGCACCCCCACCATTACCCCAAAATGCTGTCTAGAACCCGACAAGCTGTCTAGATGCGCACGATTCTGAACAGCGGACTGCTCCAGTTAATACTTAGGGACACCCAACATCGGGCGGACCTTCCCCACAATGCATGAAGTGCCGAAGGGAGTGCTACATACGAAAAGCTACAGATTCATCAAATCGCCGCTGGTAACAAATGATATGGGTAACATTCTACGGGCGAAGGAGCTGCTGTTCGTGGAGGGGGCAGGGCACGAGGTGTAGGGGAGGTTGCTGCTGCTGGCTTTCTCGTATGTGTGTATTGAGAGATTGGTGCCTGGTTTTTGGCCTAAGGGGGTAGAAATGACCAAGAAAGTGGCAGAGGTGGTGCGCACTTCCCGGACCGGCGCTGGCAGTGGCCGGGAGGAGGGTATGGTGCTAGAGATGGGGAAGTGGTTCTCGTCGGTGGCGCTAGATATAATCTGCTTTTCCGGCTTCGGCTATGAATTCCGTGCGCTAGAGAGTGCTTTCATAAGCGGGAGCAACAATACCGGAGGGGGGTCCAGCTTTGGATTAGGCGCATACAAGCAACAGGTAAGAGGTATCCGGGTGCTAGGATTGGCAAAATACACAGCTAATTATCTATCTGTATCTGACCGCCCATACTAACGGTGCTCAAATATTTAAGTGCCTCTTGCCTGCTACCTGTACAATACAGTTCTTAACACTAGTACTACCTCGCTTTACTAAGAAAAAAGCTATGTACAGTATACAAGGCAATAAATAGGGAGAGGGGCAACAGCTGCCTTCCCGGGGTAAAAAAAAAGCAATTAACTTTTAATTTCTATTCTTACTTTTAATATAAAAAAAATTTATATTTTTTATTTTATTTTACTTTTTTTTTCTTTTCATATTTCTTTCTTTTACCAACCCCCCGTCCCATTTGCTTCTGCTACCCGCCGATCGCCAACCTTTAAGGTCTAGAGTCGGATTCTACCACCTCGTAGCAGGATTGTTAAACCCCACAGCCCTATTGATGAGGGCCAAGTTCTTCAATCTCCCAGTTCCCATAGGGCAGGATTTTTTAGTTCTCCTGCCCTACATGACGGATCGTTCAATAATAACTGATTGTCAGCGTGGATTGAACTCCTGGGCTCCCGCTAATTGCGCAGGAGTGTTAACCACTGCGCCAGCTGGGTATTTCATGAAAGGTAAACCTGGGAACTAATATTTATCCTACCGGAAGCTCGGCTTTGGGATTTTAATGGGTGGGTAGTGTGTCTCTTCCCGAGTTGCTGGTAGATTTCAACGGAGGTGTTTCTTACTCCTTAGGTGTTTAATGAGAGATTCTCCGTGGTTTAAAACAGAATCAGTGCCTTGTGCGCTTGTTACTCCCCCACTTGCTCCCATGTGTATTATCTCACTATAGCCTTCTGCTCGTTCTAAAGTTTTGTGAAGGCTTTCTTCTTTTCTGTTATTTTTTTTTTCTTTCTTTTTTTCTTTCTTTCTTGCTTGTATTCCGCCCGGGTACATATATAGAGATGTAGTGGCCCACCCCCAAGGTAGCGATTCCACCCGCGATGATCCCATCCCGCTTTGCGTAGCCCCTCCGGCAAAAGCGAGCCCCCGATATCCTGCACGCGGCATCGATTATTGGACCTATAACCGCGCAACTCTTTTCTGCTAAATAATCTACCCTAGCTACCTCCTCGGAAAACTTCTAATACAAAGACATCCCCTATGATACTAAAATCGAGCACCTATACCGGCTCGCACGGGGAGTCTAGTATGCACGACCGAGAAATAGCCCTCCTAGCCGCGGAGGATGAAGCCACAGCTAGGTCAATGAACTAGGACATACTCCTTATCCCAGCTCGAGAACAGACACATCCACGCCGCATTCTCCACTGGCCTGCCGACGACCATCACATACGACCAGGCCCGGTCTGAAGTATCCCCCCACATCCCGCCCGGGACGCTTCGTCAGGACCTCCCCCTCGGCGTGACGCCGTGCGTGGCAGCTAAGGATATGAGCCTGGACTGGGCGCTCGTGCTAATCCACACGTTCGTCGTACCCCCCCCCCAGTCCCCCATCCTAGAAAGCCAATCCCGGGCCCTCCCTCTGAAATACTACCACTGCCTTTTCACCCCCGAAAAAAAAACACAATGTTTCGCCCACAGCCAAGAGAATGATACTCTAATTCCGAAGTGGGAAAATCTGGCCACCAAATATCATAAAAAATTTAAATATTTCTCCGAAAACACCAGACACTCGCTAAACCGCAGGATCTTATCCCATGTCAAAAGACAGCCATGCAGATGGCCTGCGTCGTCTATAATCAGCTATAAATATCCTTTTAGGACCATGCCAGGGTAATCATCCTAAGGGACTTGTTTGGCACCGCAAGAAATCATTGGGTGAAACGTTGCACTTCCGCCGGGATAAAAAAACATTGCCAGTACTCTACCGGGAGGGCCCGTAATTAGGTAGTATGGAATAAGTTTTCCTCTTCTCATTCGCGGTATACGGGTGTGTGGCGCTATCGAGCACCGACGCGGGGCTCAGACACTGGCGGTGGACAGGCGAGGAGGATGGGGTGGCCGCTGCCCAGGGTAATTGTGAGTTTCCCACACTCTTGAAGGGACCCAGGGGGTGTATTTGGAATATGTTTGCGGAAGTGAAGTTTGCGTGTCTGCTTCCGGCCACGGTTGGAAGGATAGTTTGAGCAGGATGGGAAGATGGGGGGGGGCTGTTAGGGGAGGCGCACGGTGAAACACCGGGGGATATGCCCTTTGCGGTGAGGGAGGTGGCTTGAGGTGAGCCCTTCGTTCATTTCGTGAATATTGCTTGCCATTAAGAGATGAGGGTGGAAATACATGGGATCATGTACAATCACTCGACCCCTTCTCCTCTGTTACTGTTGGAGCGTCCTTCCATATCCAGTACGGTCGGCTATGAAGGAGTACGTCAGTCGATAAAGTGGCGGGTGAGGCCACGAGTGAGGCTGCGTGAACTTGGGAAATTGTGGCTGCCCCCCCGTATAGATAGCCGGGGATGCCCCCCCTTTGTTTTTCTCTAAAATTAGCCACAGTCGCTTCAACAGTTACTGTTGAAAATAATGGAGGCGGAGGTAATAATCGGCGACCAAGGTTTCACACAGTGGAACGGCTCAAGTGAAGACACATGGTTTTTAAGCGGTGAAGTTCATGATTGACTGTGTTGGAGGTTAAGAAAGGAAAGGTATTAGGAAAGGTTAAAGGAAGCGAGAGACGAGGCGAAAGGAAGAAAGGAAGGAAGGAAGAAAAACAAGTAGGAGAAAACATTCCACAGCCTGCGCGTCCCTTCACTAGTACATACATATACCGCTGTAGCCCCAGAGTCAGGATACATATTGAGTGAGAATAATAAGTGGCAGCGGTAGACGGTGACGCAAGTTGAAGAATTGTAATAATAGATCGCGAGTCGGGGAGGAGGATCCCGCGCTCCCTGCTGTATAGCTAGGGCAGAGTAGCTTCCACCTTCCTCCTGACAAGTTACTTACCGCTTGTTGCAAAAACCGGGACGAAGACGGCAGTTATGACCAAAATGCATATTGTCACTGGAACGCATGGCAGCATGTGCCTTGCATACCAGGGCTTGCTGCTAGCTTTGCTTTGGTTAGCCTCGAGGTCTAGAGCTGATGTTACGGTTTCTTCCCGAGCAGGCGGTATAGCTAGAGATGCTTCCGAGCGGGACCGCGGACCTGGTTTAGGGGGATGTGGCCCCTCTACAGGCTCCCCCGCCGCCTCCCCATGTGCCTCGTCCGGAATTTTGCTAGCCAGTTTTGGAATCTCTAAAAAATCTTCTCTCTCAAGGGCCCTCCCCACTTCCAATGCTGTCACCTGGGCGTTGTTCTTGATTGTCGGATCGGCGCCGTTATCCAGTAGAAGATTTTCTATATCTGGATGATCGAATTGAACAGCTAGGTGAAGCGCGGTATTACCAGCATGATTTTTCCAGTTGATTGCCCTGAGATGTGTGCTGTCCTTTGATTTTGCGAGTTTTTTTATCGTGCCCTCTAGCATACGCGCATGGCCGGAAATGGCTGTATCGTGTAGTAGTGTATTGCCATCCTTGTCAGGTACCGTGAGGAGGGATAATGCAGCCCTATCAATCAAGATTCGCCATGCGTTGGACATGAACTCGGCTGCTAGGCGTAGCAGTGACCGGTTGCTGTCTGTCACCTTTGTGAGGTCTGGGAGGGTCTTTTTAACCAATGGGAGGAGTCCTAGACAAACTGCGATATGTGTTGGTGTCTGGTCTCCCGCCAAAACCTCCATTCTCGGATCCCCGCAGAGCTTAATCCAGGGATTTCGTATCACATCGCTGGTTTCGAAGAACTGCCCTTGTAGCCAGTCGTCGGTAGAGTCCTCCCACAATTTCTCCGAAATCGGATAGCTCTGACGGGCATGTATGAGCCAGGATTCGGATGCATATCTGAGATATGGCCACTCGGTCACGGCTCCTTGTGGGTCTTTCCGTGCCTTTCCCCAAGGGGCCTCTGTGGCCTCTTTCTGTGGCAGCTGGGTAGCTAGATTTGAACTTTGGCCCTCGGATTTGCTGTGCCGGTTGCTGTCTTTTTCTTTTGGGAATTCCTCAGGGTCTGCGAATGCATGGTGAAGGTATCGGAAGCACTCCCAAGAAATCTTGAAGTCTGCCTCACTCTTCGGAAGCACAGGGGGGACGTCCTTGCGATTTTCGTTGAAAAGGTATTCTACTGCGGTATGATGGACAATGGATACAGTTGTGTCGGTAACCCGGAGAAATCCCATGGAGGACTGGACGTACCCCTTGACTTCCCCCTCTGTTGACTGAATTTTGGTGCTCGCTTCCGCATAAGAGGGCTCTGGTCCAGTTTTTCCTTTTTCCTCAAGACATGCCAGAATATAAGCGAATTCGCCAAACGTGAGAGGGCGCAGGGCGAGTGCTACACTCCGGATTGTGTTCAGGACTTTTTCCGGTCGTTCCGAGAGAGAGAGTAACATTTTTCGATATACCTCTTGAAGTCTTTGTGGGGGGTTCTCTAGATAGGAATCGAAATCAGGGCCTGAGCTTTTGCATCTAAGATTTTCGATCACCAACGATGCCCAGAGGAAGACGCCCCTCGACTTCTCCCAAAGTGCTTTCGTTACTTTCTTCTTCAAAGCATCATCCCACCCCCCCAATGAATCCACTCTGCGTTCGATGAAGGTTTTCACATCCTGTTTTATAGAATTGTTCATATCAAGGTTGATCATGGTATATCTACAAAGGTTGTTCGAAACGTGGGGTACGTTCCGACTTGAGAGAAATATTTTGACCTTAGAGATATCGGTGAGCTCCAGAATTTTTCCAATCAACTCTTCACATAAGCTCTCCTCATACCCATCTATGCCGTCGATGAAAACGTATACGGGATCTGTCTGGCACTCCCGAATTGCCTTTTTTAGAACCCTCCACAAAGAAGTTGGGTTGGTGAAAAATCCATTCCCTTGGGCTTTAAGTTCTTTCTCGTAGTCACCGAAAAGGTTCCCATCCTGCTGGAGAATGCCATACAGTAGGTCGTTGGCTACTTTGGCAAGCCCGAGTTGAGATGACGCAACCTCATCGGTAGGTATCCCGTTCGTAGAGAGTTCGCGCGAAGCGAAGTGGGAAACTAATTTAACCCCTTTAGGATGATCACCATGTCCGTTGAGAAATTCCGCAGCAACCCGTTTGGCCAACATAGTCTTTCCCGTCCCAGGGCCACCGCAAAGCCAAAGAAGCCTGGATTCACTGTTCTCTTGCCACTTCCTATACCCTACTTCTTTGAAAATCCATTCTCCGAGCTCATCCTCGGGCAGGTTAGCCTTGTCGCGGAGGTGGTCAAGGTCAATTTCCGGGCGCGGCACTTTCCAGTTGCTGCTCCTCAACTCTTCAAAGGTTGCTACACGAATTTTTAGCACGATATTTAAAACAGAGACTGGCAATGAAAGAAGGAATACAGGGAATATATGAAGGTTCTTGTAAACCAAGATGATTGATGATAGTTGTTGTATTGAAGCTATGACTGCTGCCTGAAAAGTGTCCACCACTTGAACTTTGGGAGGTTGCCATATTCAGCGCTTCCGAATTAATATGTTAGCCAATCTGGACTCGAGTAGGAAATCATCCTATGGCTATACTTTGTAACAATCTTTCCACGAGTGTTCTCCCACTGCCGGAGCTGTTTTGAGGACTTCGAAATTAGATGAGGATGAGGACGGGTGAATGAAGAGCACAATTCCCGAGGAAAAGGTGGAGGTAATAGTATTAATGCGGTAAGTGCTCGAAGATAAGGTAAGTGTGGTAAGGCGTCGCAGTTCGCCTTCGGTTATGGGAGAGGAAGGCACCGCGAGCACGGCCTTCAGTTGTGATAATAAAAAAAGGAACATACACGATGCCTTTCTAAGAGAGGCAGCTACTGCACAGTGCTACCTTCGTGCATGGTACTCGTGTCGAAAAGGTTTTTAAATAGGACCGCCATTGCATAATAGCCAAAGGATTTTGGTGGGATGCGCAGTCTGTTTTACAAAGGGTAGGCAGTGACGAGTATGGATGGTGGATGAGGCTGAATCACAAAGTGGAGCCCAATCTCGATCTCGGATATCTCTCCCAACCGGAAGACAGGTTTTCCATGACCCTTGCAACTTATGGCCGTGCGCGGAGGCAAGTGATTCTTGGAACCATTTCAACCCCCGGTTCGTTGCGCAGGCGGGAGCGGGGAGAGAGACAAGCGAAAAAGAAAATTACGAGGTGTCTCTTAGATTCTGCATAATAGTAATGGTCGGAGGTTATAAAACGGACTGCTTAAGATCTAGCGAATTTTTTGGCCCGCATGCAGGAGCAGTTCGTTTCACAAAAATTGGGCAATTCCGAGTGCGCCCCCCCACTGGAGTACTCCCTATTTCCTCTAAAACATACCCCATGGACTAACGAGACGTGCAGATTTCTCGCCTTCAGTACACTTCACGCGGCCGAGTTGAACCCTGACAAGCCCATCTAGTAGTGATCGCCAAAAATGAGTTGGCGCCTCCAAACCTCTAAGCTGCGTGACGCAACTCCATACGGTATCATGGGGGATGAGCTGTAGCACACAGGGCTAAATAGACACTTGCGAGGACTTGGGAAGCTCTTCGTCAGACCACAGTTCATTAAAAGTGTTAATTATTTCACGAAAGGCTTCTAAGGGTGATACTGTACTTCAAAATGGAGATCAATAATTTCTAGGGAGAGATACCATGTCATATGAGTATGGGATCGTTTGCCAGGTCATGGAGCGAAACCAATTACGCAATATGTTTTTCCTTTTTCTGTCGTGGATTATTATAGATTTTGTTGCCCTGCATGGGCTCATTATTAGCCAGGCAATGACTACTGTATGGGGGTGTCCGGCTTCAACTCGGCCGTGTGAGTACTTTACTCCCCTCTGTGGAGAAGGGACCTAACCTATCGGTAGAAGGGAATACCCGATATTTCGTGATTTTTGTTAGGCAAAGTCACTGGACTACGCCCGGATCAGAGGAGCGCGGAATCCAGACCTCACATCTGATTATAGGATAGCCGCGATGGAAACTCAGCGGGAGACTTACTCAACCATGCAATAGTCGATCCTGGTCAGATCCTATCTCCTAGACGACTGAACCCTTAGAAACCTTCGTGCTGCCCCTGTTAGTGTCTTAGACATAGTTGATAGCCAACCTCTGTTAGCGATTGCGAGTTCGTATCCATGCAGACTTTAAACTATCTAATATTAGCCATATAATTGCACCTATCGCACGGTCCTCACTGGGGACAAGGCGAGACCGGGTTTGTGATGAACAGGGATCTGAAATAAGTAGATTTTGGTATCCTGCTATGGTATTGGCTCAATCGATTAGGTAGCGCCCCGGTAAAGTCGATCGCCTAAGACAAGCTACGGCGGTACTTAAGAACAAAAGTCCAACAACGAAAATGCGTGTATGGCAACCAACGTGACAACCAAATGCCAAGCTGGAAGTGATAAATGTGTTGATACAGTGAACCACATTTTCGCTTACAGCGCTAGAAGTGATTATTTGTTTGTGCAGTAACCCACATTATTACTTCCTACCATAGAACCAAGGTCATAAACTACCGATAAATTTACTATTAGTTATAAGTAGAGCTCGTTATGGGGCATGGCGGGGCGGGGAACGGGGTTGAGGGCCTGCATTTTTTGGGGCCATATGGAGGCCCATAACAAATGCTACTATGTAGTGTTCCAAACCGTCCGGTCCGTCCTTCTTGGAGGTACCATAGGAGCTGGAACCGCCGGGCCCTACACGCTAGGCCTTTCATGGTGTCGTGGGAGACACGTGATCAGGGCTGCTAAGGGGGACGCCAGGGGATATGGAAGGACGGCCGGGATTTTGCCGGGGACTATACAGTAGGTGGTATCAAAAGACGGTATGGTGTAGGCAAGGACTGTTGGGTGTATGCAAGGACTGCGGGGGATATACAGACGGCAGGTATTAGGAATGACGGCCAGGCACATGAGGATAAATAATGAGGGGGGCCGCAAGTGACAGCCAGGGATGCTTGAGGACGGCCGGGGACGGCAGGCCAACTATGAGTGATATATGATGATGCCTTACAACCGACATTGTAAACAATATTCCTCTTGAAACCCGCCAAACGAGCCGTTGATTCATGTTTAGTTTCTTCACTATCCTGCATTAGTTTTGTTTCTTCTCATCTCACCAGCGACATCTGAGGCACACCTGTTACAACTACCAGTAGCCTGTCTCATGTGGAGGAAAAGTTTTTCTAGTCATTTTCTTGTCATATCGTTTTTACAGGATAAAAGTACGATGTATTTCCTTACTGTTTTATACGATCATCAGTCTTTACTCGTTCACATTCCGCTCTCTCATCTTGTCTCTATAGTCAATCAAATTGTATCCGTTCCCCTCATAGCTAAATCAAAACTTCCTACAAGAAAGAGAAGAAGATTAAATAGATTATCCAGTGCTGTGAGTGTTATGATAAGACTGAACAAATCAATCTGCTACGAGTGTTATTTCTCTTTCATATACTTCTCTAAGCTGTTAGGTGTTGGAAAGCTTGGACGGGTGTCGACTCCTTACTTTTATAGTTGAATAAAGTTATTGAATAAGCCTTGCGTTGACTTTTGTCGTGATGTCGCAGAGCACAGATGCAACCGAGGTTGACTCCCAGGCTAATGCATGGGATTTTCCAGACGAGTTACTGAGAAACTCAATGAACTCTCTCTGATTTGGATATCTACATCCAATATCAGAACCTTCCAACTGCGACAGTATGAGTACTCTTTCTAGCGCACTGTTGGATGGGAAGGGACGGATATTCAAAAAGTTGACAATATGCTTGTGGCCTTGCAGATGCATGCTGGTGGTTTTTGAGTTCTATTTTGCCAATTGCTTTTATCTATTTTATTTCTTGAAGATGTATTCTTTACTCATTTGTTTACCCACATCACACGATTTGCCAAATCATAACGTATGAGTGAGGTGAAATCTTGAATCTCAAGTTTGTGAGTATACGAGCTGAAGAAATGTAACAGAAAAATTCCATAGGGCCCTACCGGGCCAGGTAGGGGGTCTGGTCCTACCTCCATCTGCCCTAGCCCGTCCATGGACTTGAAAAAAGGCAGACTACTGCCAGCAGTCTGTCCAGTCCTACCTCCAGGACGGATGGACTGGACAGTTCGGAACACTGCTTAGGTCGGAGGAGGACAGGGGCTGCTCATTTTCGTTCACCATATGAACTATTCTATCACTTCTACGGGAGAAATCGACAATGTGGTTCACCATATGAACACATTTATCGCTTCCAGCTTGGCATTTGGTTGTCATGTTAGTTGCCATAGGCGCATTTTCGTTGTTGGACTTTTGTTCTTGAGTACCGCCGTAACCTGCTCAGAGAGCTCAAACATCACCCTTGTCAGTAAAAAATATGATGGTACGGTGTATTCTAAGATTGAACCGGTCCTGTAAAAATACTATAAAAGTATTTATACTCTCTAATTGTCCCTACTCTTGGTTTCATTTCTAGTTGCTTGGCCCCACTCTCTCCTCTGATACAATATTGAGATATCTGCCTTCTCTTTAAATGTCATGGAAAAGGGATATTGCTATGCATTGGAGGATGAATTGGCCTCAGTGGGAGGAGAGAGCAATTATAATGGGCATCTAAAAGAAACATTACCAATAGTAGTACCTGTGAGATCAACTTGTGGGACACATATTCCCGTCAAGACTGGAGAGTTTGGTGGTTATGGTTACCCTCTATCCTAGTTTAGGTTGTAACTGGGAGTGTGTTGAAAATCCCGTCTTCTCTAGCCGCAATGGGGAATTAGGCCGTGTAACGATTTTTAGCATAATTTTTGAATCTAGATTTATCGCAAGGGTAGAGAGGCAAAGGATGGGTGAGCAGTTGCTGGAATTCCACCAGTTAATCTGACCTCCTCTTACGGTTGGCAAGCGCTGTTTTGGTTTCCGGTTTGCCCCACCCAGGGAATGGACCTAGAACGTCATACCCTTTTCGGGCAGGACACCTTAAGCTCTGCCGTCCAGCCCGGTGGGGGTCACGAGACTGTGGTGAAAGGGTATTCACCCCCCAGCGGCCACCGGCAGGGCAAAGCGATACTGATGTACTATATATTACTCTATCTGTATTTCTCGTACGGGAGAGGGGAACAATTTAGGAATATTGAAAAAAAATGGGAAAATGCAGGATCTATTAGCAGGAAAAAGAGACCAAGCTAAACCCTAACGCCAGATCGGTATGAAGCGGGAGAACAGAAACCAAAACGTATGCTGAAGGTTCTTATCATAACAGTAAGGATAGCATTTCCACCTCCACCGCATATCGAATTGTACTAGGATAAAATCAAGAGCCGGGAGGGAAATAAAATGGGAGGCGGGAGGAGCAGCGGTGCCGACGAAATTGCAGTGCACTCTAGGGAGGGGGTAAAAGAGATTTTCGCCCGGTGGAATCGGCTCGCATAATATATAGGGTGGTTGTTATAACAAAGGGAAAGGAGCGCATGGTGTTTTTTAGGGGAAATAAGCAAGATCCCGCATCGGCGGGGTTAAGTGGTGTTGAGGTTTGCCTATTTGCGGGCTTGAAGTAGCTTTACCACTGAATGGTGTCGGTTCTTGGATGCGACTGAGAGTGGGGTCATACCCGTTTTGTTGGGCATGTCAGGGTTGACATCATTCCGTTCTAGTAGGAGCTTCACCACTACATCGTGCCCATGCATGGCAGCCAAAAGGAGTGGTGTTTGGCCGCGATCGTCGGGCATATTGGGGTTGACGTCGTTCCGCTCCAACAGTAGCTCAACTACCTTGGAACGTCTATTCACGGCAGCAAACCAGAGCGGTGTTCGGCCGTCGTCGTTAGGCATATTGGGGTTGACATCTTCCTTTTCCAACAGCAGCTTCACTACTCCATTGTGCCCCTTCTCAGCAGCCCACGAGAGCGGTGTTCGGTCACCGTTGTCGGGCGCATCGGGGTTGGCGTCTTGCCGTTCGAGCAGTAGCTTCACTATTCTATCATGCCCCTTCTCAGCGGCCCTCGAGAGTGGCGTTCGGTCACTGCTGTCAGGTGTACCGGGGTTAACCTCCTCTCGCCCCAACAGTAGCTTCACTACTCCGTCATGCCCATTCTCGGCGGCTCGCAAGAGAGGTGTTCGGCCGTTGTTGCTAGGCATGTCAGGGCTGACCTCTTCCCGTGCTAAAAGTAGCTCCACCACTCCTTCACGCCCCATATCGGCTGCCCACCAGAGCGGTGTTCGGCCACTATTGTTCGGCATATCGGGGTTGATCTCTCCCCGCTCTAAAAGTAGCTTCACTACTCCATCATGCCCCCTCCAGGCAGCCCACAAGAGCGGCGCCTGGCCACCATTGTCAGGCATATCGGGGTTGACATCTTCCCGTCCCAACAATAGTTTCACTACTCTATCATGCCCATTCTCGGCAGCCCGCGAGAGCGGTGTTCGGCCATCGCTGTCGGCCATATCAGGGTTGACCCTTTCTCGTTCCAACAGTAGATTCACTACCCCATCATGCCCCCTCTCGGCAGCCCACGAGAGCGCTGTTTGGCCACCGTTACCAGGCATATTTGGGTTGATGCCTTTCTGTCCCAACAATAGTCCTACCACTCTTGTAGACCCTCCTTCCGCAGCCGACATGAGTGGCGTCTGACCGTTTTTGTCCGCCCTGTGAATGTTGACATCTTGTCGTTCCAAAAGGAGTTTCACTACTCCAGAGTGTCCTTTACCACAGGCATACAATAGAGGCGTACGACCGTATCCGTCCGCCGGGTCGGCTCTGACATCCCTCCTCTCCAATAACAGCCTCACGGCCTCTTCGTGGCCCTCTGCAGCAGCCAACAATATTGGTGTTTGACCATATTTGTCTGGCCTGTTGGGGTTGATGCGTTTCTTTCCTCGGACCATATTAACCACTTGGGGTATCATACCCCGCCGGCCACCTGTACCATCGGGCCTGGAAAATACCCGGCCGAGAAGTAGCCTCAGGACCCCCACATGCCCCTTCCCCGCAGCCCATGACAGCGCAGTTCTACGAAAGTATCCATCTGGCTTGTCGGGGTTGACACTCTGCCGTTCTAACAATAGCTTTGCTACCCCCTCTTGTCCACATATAGCAGCCCATATGAGCGGTGTAATACCCAAGAAATCCTTCTTGTCCGGATCGGAATTTGGCAGGTCCATGAGAGCAGCAGCAATCTCAGTAATGCCGAAAACCGATGCGCAATGGAGTCCGGTAAACCCGATTAGGGGACTGTCGATGGGGATATCACGACTATATCGACCGGTCCTCAATATGAGATCCACCAGAAGTAACCTGGTAGCTATATGGCTTTCGATTTGGCCGAAAAACTTGAGCGCAAGTGATGCCACGCTCCTGGAAGGCTCTCTCCTGGCGTGGACGCCCCAATACAAGGAACAATATTTGAGGAAGGGGTTTGACCAGGGTAAAGTAGAGAGAGTGGACGAGATGTCCTTAATAGCACGAAAGTTAAGGTATGTGAGGCACGTTTCCGCCATTATCGAGTGAGTGGGTCCAAAAAGATCAGGGCGGGTTTGTAGGTGCTCCTGGAGGGTGTAGTGAATCAAGCGGACGGTTGAAGCCTCCTGATCAATGATGAGAAGCCCCAGGCAAGAGCCCAACAGTACCTCCACCGATGGAATCCTTTCAAGGTTGATTTCCGTAGACCCGATCTCGACTGCTAGGGCGTGGTAGAGCTCATCGAGCCGTAAGAGCCGCTCCGAATGCGAGACCCACATCAGTGCTGCCATCCCGAGCCTCGTTCTCTCCCCACCTTGCTTCTCTATCCGTTCAAGAGTCGCGCCGTAAACACCTTTCAAATCCAAGCCCCCAGTGACTGTCTTGAGTTTTTGCCGTCTACCATAAATTGTAGTTTCCCCCAGGATAGCATCCATGGTGAGCGAAATTAGAAGGAATCTAGATCCGTTTGTTAGTGACGAATATAGGATAGATCTTTTCATCATACTGCTCACTAACGTTTCAGGAATATTCTCGACAATGCTTTTGATGATTTCACCCTCCAGGCCACTATCCATCGCATCTAGAGCCGTATCCTTACTCAATCTCATCCGGATATATCCCACGATATCATCATTGCTGGGTTTTATCGATAAAATTGCCACATTCCCACCAAGACACCTCTCGATCTCGCCCCGGATGTGCGGCCTTCCCGTTAAGAATATCCTTGTGTTTGGAGACTTCTCCAGGACCCGTCTTAACGAACCTAAAACCTCAGATCGATGCTTTTCCACACATTCGTCTACTGCATCAACACATATAAATGTCGGCCGTAAAGACGTGACGGTCTGGAGCATCGCAACAATTTCCGGCGCTTGTAATCCTCTTCCACCAATCATCTTTTTGTAATCTTGAAAGGTCTCCTCTATTCCATCCGGGACCTTTTCCAACCCCCCAACGATTTGCTTCAGCAGTGCACCGAGCATGTTGGTCGGAGACTGCTCCTCCCGAGCCGCGAAATCAACGTAGAAACACGCAACAGCAGCATTCTGTTCTTTGGACCTATCACATAATCTGTCCACAACTAGTGAACTATTATCGCTACTCATTAGCACCAGAATCCTTGCTTTTACTTCTGGGGTGGTCTCTCACCTGAGGTAGGTCTTGCCGACAGCAGGGCCGCCGCAGCAGAACAATGTCGCATGCTCCGATCCCTCCCGTTGAGAGCCATCGCACCACCTTTGAAATTCCTCTGTTTGTAGCAGCCATTCCCCAACGGTGTCGGCTCTGCGGGTCCGAAGGTGTTGATGTCGGATGCGGGGTTCGAGCGGGGACAACCATGCAAGAATCCGGGGTTTCTCCTTTGTCGCACTAATGTTCACGTTACACACAATGTCGTTGTTGAATGTATTGGTGCTGTTGAAAGCATTAGTGTTATTTGAGTACTGCGTGTTGTTGTGGGAATTTGTAGTATAATTGATGAGTGAGTCCGACATTTTCTCCCTGGCGGCAAGGCTGTGGGGGGTGAGCCGCTGGGTTTGAGGGATGGAAATTGAGCGAGCGGGGCGCAGGTGGTCTTAGGAACTGTCTTGAAATCCGTCATGTACGGCGATCGCGCTAGTGCCATTACGGTAAAAGCTTTGGCGATTCGCCCGGCTCGGTTAGGTCGCAAATCTGGGGATGCAGAGAGAAAGTTTCCCGAGAAGGATGAGTTGTTTCCTGACGTGGTATAACCCGAGTGCGTTGGCCTTGTTTGATCTTCTCGATTTGCAAAACTAAACTTATCTCGGCGACGAATGACAGGGATCATCAGATGGCGGATTTCAAGAGTTTTTGCTGTACGAGTACTGGCGCCTTGTGGATGAACGTCCTGCCCTATCAATTCACTTGAAGTTTGTGTAACCCATCCTTCGTTTTGATCAGAACCGCGAACTTACAAAATCCAAGACCAATATCACAAGGATTTCTTGGCCTGAGCACTTGTGCTTCAGCACTCAGGTTCAAGTTGGCTGAAATGCAATACTTGTACACGTACAGGTAGGGGTTCGCACCTACGGTACAGGCATGCTCGTTTCGTGCTTTAGCCTATGACATTGTGAAAACAAAACAAAAAAAGTGTCTGATAAACTCCCTCCGATTGGCTCCAGGCAGGGGCTCCTTGACCACTCTGGGAATGGTGTTTTCTGCATCCAGTAACCCACTAGCATATCCAGCTGCATAATTCACGTTACACATTCGTGCGAACTCTTTCGACGAACCAGATACGCACAGATATTTTACCATATTATATTTCTCTAATCCCTGTTTCCGGGTACTTGTACTGCTTGCCTGGGACGAGTACGACCCATGAGAGTGAAACATTCGAGTTACTGGGTATGACCAGAGCTTGACAGACCAGCTCTTGTGCCTAGTCTTGCACGGGACTGTCGAGTACTCGAGTAGTTCCCTCCTCTTGCATGATCTCACCTGCGTGGTGCGTTGGCTGTCCTCCCCCCTCCCGCAGCCGAAAAAGGGAATTCCGCTGTCCTAGCACATTTATAAGTAAATTTATGCTCTCTTCTAATCTGATGGTCGCTACCTCCTTTCCTTCGAGAATTGCATCCTTCCTTCATCCCTCCTGACCCCGCATCCCTAATTTCGAAAACACCAAAATATCTCCGACCGTGGGAGAATATGGGAAGATGGCAAAAATGTACAGTATAGCACTAAGGTGTTTTTCTATAGGGTTCTAGACCGGCTAATAAGACATTAGTGTGGGAAAGGTTTCCCGAGCGACAGCAATCCAAAGTTCAATTGTCGGGAACTCTTCAGGCAATAACAGCAACAATCAAACTACCATAAATAATTATGGTATACAAGTACCTTCATATGTTCCTGGTAAGCAGCCTCTCACTTCCACCTCTTGTTTTAAACTTATTTCTAAGAATTGGTATAGCCACCTTTGAAGAGCTGATCGCGAGCAACGGCTGGGGGGTGCCACCACCGGAAATTGACCTAGATCACCTCCGTGACGAGCACAACCTGCCAGAGTTTGGCACTGGTAAATGGATTTTCGAAAGCGTTGAATATAAGAAGTGGCGAGAGAACAGTGAATCCAAGATTCTTTGGCTTTGCGGTGGCCCTGGAACGGGAAAGACTATGTTGGCCAAGAGTATTGCCGCCGAACTTCTCAATAACCCCAATCGCCATCCGGGAGGGGTCAAATCGGTCTTCCACTTCGTCTCGCCCGAACTTCCTACCGAGGAGATATCTACTGATGATCCCCAGGCGCGACAACTCAGACTTGCTAAGGTAGCCAGTGACTTATTGTATGGCATTCTGCAGCAGGATGGTAGGCTTTTCGATGGCTGCAAGGCTGAACTCGAAAGGCAAGGGGATAGATTTTTCACCAACTCGGGTTCTCTATGGAAGGTTCTAAGAAAAGCGATCGAGGACTGCCACACAGATCACGTATGCATTCTGATCGACGGCATAGATGGGCTCCAGGCGACCTTACGTAAGGACTTGGTCGGAAGGATTTTGGGGTTTGCGGAAATCCCTGGTGTCAAAATATTGCTCTCCGGTCGTGTTGTATCCGACGTTTCGAATAATCTTTCTCCACATACGAAAATCAACCTTGATGGGAATGATTTCATAAAAGAGGATGTGAGGGTCTTTGTCGAGCACAGAGTAAATGCATCGAGAGAGTGGGATGACGGCCTGAAGAGGAGGGTAAGGGAAACCGTTTTGGCGAAGGCAAAAGGCATTTTCCTCTGGGCATCGTTGGTGATTGAAAATCTAGCCTGCCACTGCTCCGGCCCTGATTTTGACACCTTTCTAGAGGAAAGTCCGCCAAAGCTTGAAGGAGTATACCAGCAAATGCTGGGCCGCATCTCAAAGGGTGGAGGATCGAAAAAGGTTCTGAACATGATCCGATATGTGGCGCTCGCCGTGCGCCCGTTGACCTTTGGCGAACTGGGCTATATCCTAGTGGACATAGACGGAGAAGCAAAAAGCAAACAGCGCTCCTCTCATGGGGGAGCAAGTATAGAAAGTCAACCAACAGAGAAGGAAATCGAGAAGTCCATTCAGTCCTGCCAGGGATTCCTCCGGAGTATCGCTGGGACTGTATCCATTATCCATCATACGGCAATCGAATACATTTTCGACGAAGAGCGCGACGACGGCCTCCCAGAATGTTCAAAAAGTGGGCAAGACTTTATAATTTCCTGGGAGTGCTTCCAATACCTTCACGCTGCATTTGATGATCTAAGGGAAGCTCAAAAAGGAGACGTCAAAGAGGATCCAGGAGAGACTGGATGGGAACCTGCATGGAAACGTCCACAGGAAGCTGCCGCTAAGCATAAATATCTCCGATATGCAGCAGAATCATGGTTCATCCATGCCCGCCGGAGCATCAAGATTTCAAAGGACAAATTCTATGACAAGGCGGCTCATAACTGGCTCCAGTATCCGTTCTTCGGGACCGGCGACACAATACGAAAACCCTGGATTGAGCTCTGCGGAGATCCCAGAATGGAAGCTTTGGCGGGGGATCAGACACCGCTGCACATCGCAGTATGCCTGGGGCTCGTGCCTCTTGTAGAAGTGGCCCTCTTGCGTTTCAACGAGGGAACAAATTACACTCAGTCCCCACTGCACCTAGCAGCAAAGTTCATGTCTGGGGCATATAAGATCTTGATTGCCAAGGGCGGACGATGGATCCTCACGGATCCGGATCAAGACGGCAACACACCACTCCACCAAGCTGCTACCTTTGGCCACTTGCCAATGCTGAAGGGCCTAGTGGAAAGGTTCGCGGAGCATACTGCATATGTTGAGGAAATCGACACGGAGAACAATTACGGCAACACCCCGCTTCACCTCGCTGTTCACTTCGATTACCCTGATATAGTCGAGTTTCTTGCTAAAAATGGTGCGAACAAGGCCATTCCAAACAAAGCCGGGTTGACAGCCACAGCATTGGGGGAGCGTCTTGGGAGAGGAGACAGTTTGGATATTCTTAAAGAGTTTGAAGAGATTCAGCAGCTGGAGCCCGCGGAGAAACCTATGGAGAGCCCTCCGCAGAACCCTCAGCAGGCCCCTCCGCAGGACCCTCCGCAGGACCCTCCGCAGGACCCTCCGCAGGACCCTCCGCAGGACCCTCCGCAGGACCCTCCGCAGGACCCTCCGCAGGGCCCTCCGCAGGACCCTCCGCAGGAGCCTCCGCTGGCCCCTCTGCGGGCCCTTCTGCGGGCCCTTCCGGAGGACATCGCGTACCACGCTCCCACCTCCCCTGTGACGCCTGCGGATGAGCTAATCCCGGAGTTTAGAGGTCTGCGGAGGACACTCAAAAGGTGTCTAGCGAGGTTGTGGGGTAAGTTGTGGGGGGATCGCTAGGGAAACTCTCGGCGGAATCCTAGCGGAGTCCAGGAGAGGCATGGCCGAGAGGACAATAAAAGAAATCGGAGGAGAGACCGCCGACATTAGCACCAGAGAACGCGAAGCCACCACTGAACCATTCCCGGTTAGCAACCTTCTCTCAGGCATTTGGGCAGCCCTTCCCTTCCCCACCGGTCTTTTTGTAACAATCAATACGTAATTTATTAGGAGGAAGGAAGAGGGTACTCTACCACAGTTGTGCAATAGGAACGCGGGAGCATTTCCCATGTTCACCATCATTATAATTCTTTAACCTTATTGTTCCAAACCGTGTGCCCTGCGTTGGTCTTATTCATTATTCATTATGTATTGCTATGTTGGGAAAGATTTTCATTTGGCTATCTTATTTTAAGTGTCGAATTCCCCAGCTCTCGGGGGCGGTGGCCCTAGAGGGCTGTTACCTATGCTCTTTTCTGAGGAGTTCTGTTCGCTTATTTGATTCTTCGACAGATTGCTGGAGTTGGTCGGACTTGGCATACTGATGGTATACCGTAAGAACTCGAATAATTGGACCCGAGGCTAGGACGTTGGAGTTGTCTTTGCTGGTAAGGTCTGGCTCTTTTTTCTTTTTCTTTTGTCTCAAGCAGGGGCTGAGGGGGTCAGTTTTCGCTGTGCGCTCTGTTGAGTGTAGTAGGGTACGGGCAACCACCCTAGTTGTGTTGTGGAGAAGATAGGACGGCGTTGAGGGTAAACCACTAGTTGCGCACACATGTTTGTTAGTCCTATTTAGTTAGCAGCGGCGCGCATCTGAGAATAGAATAAGTTCTCTCACATCCACCACGTCCACCCACCCAACACGCTCGCCCCCCTATCCAGGAGAGGGAATTGCGGATGTCTTTGCCTCGGGTCCAATTATTCGAGTTCTTACGGTATCGTTAGTTGATTGTATAAGTTGTGTTGATTATTAGCTGCATGGGAGTGTTTTATTGGGGGGGGCTCTCATTAGTTGGGTTGCAGGGTTGGCAGCGTATCATGATTGTGTTCTTTATTGAGCTTGTCTTGCCTAATAAACTTTTCAGTTATTTTATTTCTCTAGTCCCTAGCGAAATGCCGCTCTGGCCACACTACACTCCCGCGGTCTGCCAATTAGCCCAAGTGCGGTGATAGTGAGCTAACTTTACAACCAGTCAGAGGATAGCACAGAAGGGGTCGAGTGACCGCACATGATTCAGTGCATTCTTCCATCCTTCCATCCTCCCTCCACTCTATGACAACTGACAATATTCACAAAATAGGCAAAAAAATTCACTCCTAGACTACCTGCCTAACCGAAACGGGTGTGCCTCCCCTGGGGTTCCGCCGCAAGCCCCGCCTTAACAACACCTCTGCTTCCCATTGTTGTCCAGAATGTATCACGCTTGCCGGTATGAGGAATGATTCGTATTGCAGGAATGGTTATTGGCATTGTGGAATGGTGGAATGTACAGCATGGTTGGGAGAAGGAATGACACAATGCGCTTGGGAATGAGAACTGGTATGAATAGTGGAATGGATGAAATCCTGATGGCTTCGCTGGACTTGGATGTTTGTATATATAACCTGTTGTATGTGGATGCGGAGGAGAATAGGCAAACGAGGCAGAACAAACAAATACGATTCTATTTAAGGGTTGACAGCTGATTTCACCCATCCTCAACTCGAACCAGCCATCCGCTATCGTAGACAGGCACTTAAACTCCGCCTTGGTAAACATATTCCTAATGCACCCCCTAGGCCTAGCCGAGAATGTGAAGAACGCAGAATTACTCTCAACACGGGCCACCCCATTCTCGGCCTCGCCACCACTCCTGCCTGAACTCGTCTGCCTCGAGGCACCACAGTGTCATGATTCTGTTTACCATGAGAGGGGAGAGATATTCCAGGCCAGATATCTGGTGGTATGTAATGGTAACCCGTGGGCTTAAGGAGAATGCAGTGTGGACCTTGGCACGGAGGCGGGAGTGAACCCGTCGGTTCTCTGCTTGGATAAGGAGTATATGGCTCGGATTATTGACATAGCGATGCTTTCGTGCCCCGCAGCTAGAAAGGTCATTCTTTTGTCGCCCATACTATGCTGCGCGCCCAAGCCTGTATAATGCCCGATTTTAGAATTTCCGAGAGGATGTCTTTCGAATACTAGCTGAGATAAATCTTTTAGTGTGAACGATTTCCGTGTTCACACGTTTTGTAGTAAACGCAGCGCGTGCGATGTTGTGAGTTCGCTTTACGGGAGGGACCGTGCTAAACTGGGGGGAAACGTCATGGATAGGATCGCCAGGATCTAGGGTGGACCGGTCGTGCCAAAGATTGTAGTGTGTGCATCTGCTAACTCAGGGCCAGACTTTCCTTCGCTTTGGGGCTGCAGCTTATGAAGCGCAGGATTCAAAGACAAAGCCGGAAGAGCCAATTACATCCAGCGTGGTGAGCAAGCATCACTTCCCCATATCCACCATCACCCCCTCCTCCTCCCAGCCCCCCCCAGCGCCACTCCGGGAAGCACGCAGTACTTCCCCCACTTTATCCGTCATTTCCGCCTCCTCAAGTCAAATCCCGGAAGCCGGTCCTTCCATATGCGCATAGGAGAATGCTGGCGGAAACAGCTTCCTCCACATCCTGCGCTCCTCACCTCTGCGAACAGCGGCTCCTTCGAAGGAATGTTGCCCCATCTCATTCGTTACTGGCGGCGACCTGATGAAGCTATAGCCTCCCGTGTGCGGCACTTCCTTTGGCGCCTCTAGCATTGGTGGGAGCACCCGCTCGGTGTGAAGACCCCCAACCGCTATGGCGATCGGCCGTTTAGAATCGTGCGCATGTGGATGGCTTGCAGGGCCACCGACCACGTTTTTTGGATTATGGTGACGTTGCCTATGGGGAAGATGAGATCATTAGGCTGTAGGACGTGTCGGGTTAGAGAGAGGAGCTTAGGTTAGAGGATGGGACGGTGGAGCAGCATAAAAGCTAGGGCTAGGGAGGTTAGCGGCGTAAATTTGGTGATTGCACTGAAGTGGGTGCGGCGGGAGAGGAGTATCGCGGATACGGTGCATCCTGCTAGGATGTTGGCTGCGGACAAAGTTAGATCCGGAGAGAGGGCCAAACCGGAGGGGGCAACGGTGATCAACGTTAGTGGGCGATAAATAAACATTCCTCCTTCAGCACGCGGATGAGTAAGTATGAAGAGGTGTTTCAATAGATGTGACGCGATGCCGGTGGGATACCCGTGTTGGAAATCGCGAGATGCTACGCGGCATGGTCTCACGACAGTCGCTTTGTTGTTCGCATAGCTTCTAGGAACACGCTTTGGCTTGCGGAAAGTATCCCGCCTGGAGGAATGTGCGAGAGTTTTGGATCGATGCGTCCGCCGGGAAAGCTGTAAGCGAAGCGTAAAAGAGTCGGACACATGAAGGGTATATGGCCGGCGGGCGTGAATAGCGGGAGCTTGTCCTGTGTTAGAAACGCAAGAACTCGAATAATTGAACCTCACGCTACGATGTCGGAGTTTCCTTTGCTGGGAAGGTCTAGCTCTTTTCTCTCTTTTTTTCCATCCTTAGCTCGGGCTGAGGGGGTCGGTTTTCGCTGTGCGCTAGTCCACCCATCTGGGGGAGGGAATTTCAGATTTCTTAGCACGGGATTCAATCATTCGTGTTCTTACGGCATGAGTACGCAGAAGGGGAGAGGAACATACGGCAAAGAGGATGGATATGTTTGGTGAGAGGAGATGAGGGTTTTGTTGTGGTCGCGTTTACCCCTGTCTCTACTATTTGTTAGTGAGGGCGCGTGTGATTGAATGGAGAGAACTTCCCCGCTGCTGAGTTGTGCAATCGCGTTTTCGTTGTGAGAACCCTTGGCGTTTCCACGTCCAAAAAAGCCCTAGCCAAGGACAGCTCAATATCCTGTCTGAAAAACACTATTCCTTCTCAGAGTGTTTTGTCACTAATCGGTGTGATCTGAGGCCGATGGGCGGTAGTAAGTTTTTGCGGTAGTGCAGTGCTGTGTGCGCACAGACAATCCTCCATACAAATTTTTAACCCCCCCCGGTGTTCTGGTTCAATATGCCTGGGACATGTAGTAAGCACTACCTAGCCGAGGGTGTTCCCCAACATCGCACCACACTTATTTGAGCATTTCTCCTCCCGTGGAAAGATCTACCGGATAAACTGAACAAAGCAGGGCTGGGGTAAAGCTTACTATTTCGTCGAAATGAGGGCCATAAAAGGCCTAGTCCTGGCTATAAGGGGTTGGCCATGACACCTTATCGCGATTTTGGCTCGGAACTAGGATAAGAACCTTATTTGAACGTACTCGAGTACAAGTGCTAAATTTAGCGCCGGCCCGTCCTTGTTAGTTTGTGCTGTACTTACCACCCACCATTGTTGACCACCGGTGATGCCCTCTAGCTTAAGCCTCGCTCCCGACCTAACAGCGCCCGCAACCATCATCCTAGCGGAATGCGCCGCATCCACGATACTCCTCTTCCACCACTCCCACTCCGGCCATCACCTCATTTGCACTACCCGCCTCCCTAAGTTATCCTTAATTTGTAGGTTCCTCCACCGCCCCTACGGCCTGAGCTCGTCTCCGCAACCTGACACCTCCTGGGGCTTGCCAGCCCGCTTCCTTATTGGCAACTTCGCCAGTCCAAAAAATGCTGTCTAGAGCCCCGCAAGCCACCCGAGCACCCACGATTCCGACTAGCTGACCGCTGCGGTACCTAGGGATCTCCAACACCGTGCAGCTGCTCCTCACAATGTCGGAGGTGCTGAATGGAGCCCTACATACGAGGGACTACAGCTTCATAAAACTTGCCACTAGTAACAAATAACATCAGCAACATTCCCGGGAAGAACGAGCTGCTATTCGTGGAGGGTGCAGGGCACGAGGTGAGGAGGGGGGTGGCTTTTTCGCATGCGCAAATTAGAAGTTTGGTGCCGGTGCTTTGGCCGGGGGGAGTGGGAATGCCCGAGAGAGTGGCAGAGGCGGCGCACGTTTCCAGGAGCGGCACTATCGGTGACGGGGAGGAGGAGGGGTGGTGGTGGTGGAGGCGGGGAAGTGGTCCCCACCGGCGACACTGGGTATGACCTGTTCTTCCAGCTTCGACTATGAATTTCGCACCCTGGGGAGCGCCTTTCTAAGCGGGAGTATGAATTCCGAAGAAAAAGGCCTGGCTTCGAGTTAGTAGACGTATATAAGTAGTAGTTGAGAGATATCCGAACGCTGGGATTAGCAAAATATATAAGTAATCATCTACCCATATCTGAACGTCCATGCTAATTAGCCCACGAATGCCTAGGTACACCCTGCCCGGGCCCGTTGCCCGTACGAAAATGCAATCTTCAACATTAGTAGCCCTCCCTTTAGCTAAAACCAACCCACAACATCACCCATGTAGTACCGACTATCGGAAGTGCGACCACCCAAATCACCGGCTCCAAAAAAAAACTGCTCTAGCTACCTCCCCGGAAAACTCTGAACCTAAAAGCATCCTTTCTGTGGCGCTAAGTCTACAATCGAATGCCTACACGGGCTCGGGCGGGGGATTAGTATGGGAGACTGAATGACCTTCCTAGCCACAGTGCCCGAAACCATCAATGCGCCAGTAATCTAGGTCATGCATTACTTATCCCCGCCGGAAAACGGACACATTCAATCCCACCTCCCTACCGAGATCCACAGTACACTCCCCTCCCGCATACCGACGGCCACCATATAGAACCGGATCTCCAGCCCGGGGTATCTCCCACATCACGTCGCATGTTCTTCCCTCATGCCCTTCAATCGGCGTGAAGGTATGCTCGGCAGCCAGGGGCACAAGACAAAACAGGGGGTTCGAGCCCTCCTCGTTCGCAATAAACTAAAACCTGACGCTATGAGGCGCCGACCGGAAGGGGTTCAGGCACAAGCTGTGGCCCGGGAGCAAGGATAGAGTGGCCTCTGTCGAGAGTAATTGTGGATTTTTCTTATCCCTGGGGGGGCCTCCGGGCTGTATGATATTGGGAATATATTTGCCAACGCGGAGTTTGAGTGTCTACTGGCGGCCACCATTGGGGTTTTGGAGTTTGAAAAAGATGGGAAGAGGGGGTGGTGGTTAGGGGGTTCACGGAGAAACCCCAGGGCATACCCGTTTCAGTTAGGGAGGTGATTTGGGGGCGAGTCCCTCGCTTATTCCCTTTATCAAGGGATGAAGAAAGGATGGAAGGATGGGAGGATCAGGCAATGCCGAGAATCATGTGCGGTCACTCGACCATTTCTGCCCTATCGATGACTTGTAGCAAAACTGTTAGACAACCCCACTATCACTACACCACTACATTCATAACTACTGGAAGCTGAATATTAGGCCATAACTTTATATGTTAGCGAAAGCTATCCCTATGCCACTGGCTTGGGTCTGTTTGGATTATTAATAAGGGGGCGATAACAATATCACTGAGACGGAGGTATGCTAATCTAGACACATCCGATGGGGCTGGTTGTAGGGTTGCTCTTCAGCTTATCTGCTCCTAGATTGGAAAGGCCGTGGGGTTTCTCCAAAGAGGTATCATAAACCAACATCTTCCCTGGTCTAACCCTAGGAAGAATCTAGACAAGACCATGAATTGGAGCCTTCCTCTTGAATTTCCCAACTCCCGATATTGTGTTTGGATCGATCTCCTTGCTCACCCGCTTGCCGCGCGGAGTGCCCTAGCTGTCCCTGATGACTGTGACCGTCGGCGATGCCCAAGGAGCCGTGTAGACATCACAGTATAGGACTCAGAGAGCTAATCCGGTTACCTGATAGCAGGTGTCGCAGGATACAGACGAGTGATAAGGGGTGTTCAAGTGCAGGTCCGGGGAAATACAAAACTAAAAATCAGTGAGGATAAATACAAACTGTTTTCCTTTCCACCTTCTTGCAATCTATCTTTCTATTGGGACTACAATCCCCACATAGGCTTTTTACTCGTACTCTTTATGCGCTCTTTATAGCTCATTCATTGCTCAGGAATAGTGCAAGTTCACAGATTCCGCCCCTTGATTAAGATCCTCTTAGCAACAACTCCTCCAATTGCCCAGGTGTCATCCCAGATACTGCCAAGGGCCCACGGAAACTCTCTACCGGGCCGATTCTCATTTAATTAGATTCTTTGATCATCTTCGTTTCTTGTATTTTCCGGTTGAGATCTAGGACAGCGTCCCCTTCTACGAGATAATCCCTCATTTAGAGCTAGGGAAATATGGTATTGTTCCATCTATGCAGTTGCAGCAGGATACTTTGTGCTAGAGGGATATAGGAGTCCATAGTAAGTGCTGGGGCAGCCAACGCGTGGGTCGGGAATAATAAAGAGTGATTGGAAACGATACCTCACTCATCCCCTAGAACCCCGCCTTCCACAGGCAGCGCGTAGGCTACCATGACGATACCGTAAGAGCTGAAATAGGCAAACTTCATACCAGAACTTCCAGAACTCCCCCACTTTCATTACGGGAGAAAGTTTACAGCGGGAAAAACTAGCAACAAGCCCCACAGAGACAGGGGACAACCCCGATAGGTCTAGGAGAGCTGGCTCCAATATTCTAAAACAACTATTCCTGCGCTTGGCCAAGTCCCCGGATTAAAGCTATTTCTTTTTCCCCCTCCCCTTAGTGACATTATTGTCCAAACAATTCTCATTCTATCATAGAGGTAAGTTAATTTTAGGCCATCGAGGATCTCTACCAGGTTCTCTCTTGCCACCAGTTATCGCTAGTGACTTGAGGGTCAGCGGGGGCCATCCTTCGCAAAGCCTTCTTTCTCCACTTACCACTAGGCATCTCGCAGTCATACCAGATGACTCGGTGAGTAAAATTCCCAAAGGTGGTCAGCAAGGATTCCCCTGGCTGGCTGGGGAACTGCACTGTACGAGATGGACGTGCGATCATTCTTGACAAGGATGGGATGCGAGTAGGGGCAGTTCGAGCCGCTGAGCCAACTACTGTAGTTACGAGGAGAAGGGCTTTCTCAACCCCGTTCGGAGAAGCAAGTTTCGCGGAGTATTCACGGGGCCAAGCTAAGCGTGGGGTTTGCGGGCCCAGCAAAATATAATAACATATGATATGCCGCCCGCCCAAATCGTACACTGTACTGGCGATTTTTACCTAAAACCATGCATGGAGTGTTCGGCTGCAGAAGAAGTTTTACAAGTTAATAATGTGGCACCGTGACATGCGAGTTAATTTTTGGGTCAAAAATGTTGCGGGGGATAAATCGTGTAAAGGCCAAACGGTCGAGCTGGGCTAGGGGTAAAACTATAGGGTAGGGATAATCAGAAACTTCATTCGCTTGTGGTCTTCAAGCTTACTAGCAAAGCATAAGTCTATACAAGTATAAGAGAACCATCTCAATCATTCTATCCCCTCCCATACCTGTCGATATTTTCTTCATGCATGGCCCCATGTGCCTGCAAACCTCCGTAATAATAATAAAGAAAAAACATGACCATAAGTTAGACCCTTCCGTCAATCCTTTCTTCTCCAGAACAAATGAAATGACCAATGCCACTACGCCACCTTGTCTCTCATCTATGAATTTTCCTTATCTCTGATAACTATCCGCTTCCGTCAACTTTGACAAAAAACACCATTATTGCATTAATTTTCCTAGCCGGGTAAGACTAAAACGTGTTTATAGCATTCCAACCGCATCTTTGAGCTCACGCTTAGAGGATAGTTGTGTAAAATCACGATCTTCATTAAACCATGTCCACAGTGGAAATCAGTCATCACAGCTTTGTTGACAGCTAGCTTTTATGTCGCTTTTCACGAGCGTCAGGAACGCTTGCATGTGTTATTTTTTTCTCTGCATCTAAACATCCCTCATGCCTATACTGTACCTTAGAGAGGAAGGGGAAAAAAGGAATTATAGAAAAGATAGAAACGAATAACTAATGTACAAAGAGGATCTACAACTAGAAAACAATTCTAAAACAAAGTGTGATGAAAGTTTCAAGTCATATCGGAGGACTGTGAGACTGCAGCAGTGCCACCACCCCCGCGTGACCGTGTTGGATGGCCCACCCGAGTGGTGTTTGGCCGTCGTTATCTAGTTTGTCGGGGGTGACGTTGTCCCGTTTGAGTAGTAACTTTACCACCCCCTCGTACCCATTCCGAGCAGCCCAACAGAGTGGTGTTCGGCCATCCTCATCTGGCATGTCAGGGCTGACGTCATCCCGTCCAAGTAGGAATTTCACTACTCCTTCGTGCCCATTCCTAGCAGCGCGATGGAGCGGTGTCTGGCCGTCGTTATTTGGTTTGTCGGATTTGACGTCCTTCCTTCCCAACAGTAGCGTCACTACCCCTTGGTGCCCCTCTTCAGCAGCCAACAATATTGGTGTTTGACCGTATTTGTCTAGCGAGTTGGGGTTGACATATCTCTTTCCCCGAACCTTGTTCAATACTCGAGGCCTCTTACCCCACCAACCATCTCTACCATCGGGCCTGGCAGTTGCCCAGCCAAGAAGCAGCCCGACAATTCTCTCATGCCCCTTCATAGCAGCCCATGACAGGGGTGTTCGGCGAAAGTATCCATCCGGCTTGTCTGGGTTAACAGTTTGCCGTTCCAACAGCAGCTTTGCTACCCCCTCTTGTCCGCATATAGCAGCCCATACAAGCGGGGTAATGCCCAGCAAATCCCTTCCGCTGAGATCGCAATTTGGCTGGTCCATAAGAGCTGTCGCGACTTCAGCAATGCCGAAAACTGATGCACAATGTAGTCCGGTAAACCCGGCCAGGGGGCCTTCGATTGGGATATCACTACTACCTCGGCCAGTCCTGGATATGAGATCCACCAAAAGTAACTTAGTAGATATATGGCTTTTCTATTTGTTGGAAAAGCTTAAACGCAAGTGATACCACCTCCTCTGAAGCCCCTTTCGTAGCATGGACGCCCCAATATAAGGAAGAATATTTGAGGAAGGGAGCTTGCTGAGGCAGAGCAAAGAGTGTGGGCGAAGTGGCCCCGATGGCCCGAAAGTTAAGGTAAGTGAGGCATGTTTCCGCCATTATCGAGTGAGTCGGTCCAAAAATATCAGGGTTAGTGCGAAGGTATTCCTGGAGGGTGGTGTGAATCAAGCGGATAGTCGAAACCTCCTTATCGATAACGATAAGCCCCAAGCAACAGCTTAACAGTGTCTCCACTGACGGAATCGTTCCAGGATTGAGATCCCTAGACCCTATCTCGATTGCTAGGGCATGGGAAAGCTCATCGAGTTGTAACAACTGCTCCGAATGCGAAACCCACATCAGGGCCGCCATCCCGAACCTAGCTCTATGCCCACCTTGCTCCTTTATCCGTTCTATACATGCACCATAAACATCCTTCAAATCCAAACCCTCAGTCATTGCCCGCAGCTTTTGTCGCCTACCGTAAACCGTTGTTTCCCCAAGGATAGCATCCATTGTGAGCGAAATTAGCAGAAACCTAGATGTATCTGTTAACGACGAACGTAAAATAGATTTCTCTCTCTTACTCACATTTCGGGAATATTCTCAGTCATGCTTTGGATGATTTCATCCTCCAGACCACTATCCATCGCCGCTGGGGATGGATCCCTCCCCAATCTCGCCCGGATATATCCCGCGACATCATCATCATTGGGTTTTATAGGCAAAATTGCCAGTCTCTGGCCAAGATGCCCTTCAATCTCGCCCCGGATGTGCCGCCTCCCGGTTAGGAATACCCGCGTGTATGGGGACTTATCGAGGATGTACCGCAATAAATCTAGGAGCCTAGGCCGATACTCTTCCACACATTCGTCAAGAGCATCAACACATATAAACGTCGGTCGTGAAGACGTCACTGCTTGCAGCATCTTCACAATCCCGGACACTAGTGGCCCCCCTCCACCAGCCATCCCCATGTGATCTCGAAAGGTTTGCCTTATGTTGTCTGGGATCCTTTCTAATCCACCGACAATCTGTTTCAGTAGCGAACCAAGAATATTGGCTGGGGACTGCTCTTCTCGGGCCGCATAATCAATGTAGAAACATGCGACGGCTATGTTTTGCTCCTTACCCTTATCGCATAACCTATCTACCACGAGCGAACTAGTGTCGCGGCTCATCAGCATCTTCACCCTTTATATTTTCTCCGAAGATTGTCTCTCACGTAAAATACGTCTTTCCAGCTCCCAGATCGCCTGGGCAAAACAAAGCCGCAAACTCAGATCCCTCCTGTTGAGCGCCATCACACCAACTTTGAAATTCCCCAGTTTGCATCCGCCATTCCCCCACATTGTCGGCCCGGCGTGTTTGAAGGCCTTGGTGTCGAATCCGGGGCTCAAGTGGGGATAACCATTCTAGAATCTCGTCTACCGCATCGATGTTCACGTAGTATACATTGTGATTATAATGATAATTCGTGTTATTTGAGTTGTAAGAACTGCTGGGGAGGTTGATAGCATCATCGACGTGGGAGCGCAACATTTCCTCGCTAGCAATGATATCATGGGCGATTAAGGAACGAGTTCCTGGGTTCGGTTGGAAGTTAGGCGGGCCAATGGGAAGCGAGGTCATCGCGATATCGCCGCCTTGTGGGCGAACATCTTCAGTTGTTACCGATCCGCTAGAACTTTGTGTAACCGATCCTTGGTTGTTGATAGGCGCCCCACTTCTCCAAGACCCACCATCCCAATAGTTCTCGTCCCGTGTCAGAACATCCAAACCATCTCCTCTCTCGAGGATTGCTCCTAGTTCTAGTGCTGTCAATTGATCATTGTTCTCGATGGTTGGATCAGCGCCTTCCGTGACTAGAAGCTCGACTATCTCCGGGTGATCGAATTGAAAGGCGAGGTGAAGCGGGGTATTGCCGGAGTGGTTTTTCTTGTTGATTTCGTTACTGTATGCCGTGTTGCCTGCGAATGTTTTTACCAGTGCCTGCAGCATGAACAAATGCCCGAAAATGGCCGCTGCATGTAGCGGTGTGTTGCCGTATTGATCTGGGCCAGTGAGGAGGGATGGTCCGCCCTTGTCAATCAGGATCTTGTATGCCCCGGACATGGACCTGGCTGCTAGGTGTAGTAGTAGCAGATCTCTATTCGTCCCCCCTGTACAATCTGAGAGTGCCTTTTCTACCAGGGGTATGAGCCCGAGACAGACCGCGATGTGCAGTGGTGTCTGCTCCCCCACCAAAACCTCCATTCTTGAATCTCCACACAGCTCAATCCAGGGCTTTCGTATGATGTCGCTTCTTTCAAAGAACTGGTGGTCGAACCAATTATGAGTAGAGTCGTCGCAGAAATTTTCCCTTGAAATCTCGATGCTCCGACGGGCATGAATGAACCAGGATTCTGCTGCGTATCTGAGAAATGTCCACTTGGCCGCGGCTTCCTGTGGATCTTTCTGTGCCACTTCCCTTGAATTCTCTCCCAGCTCCTCTTGCTGACCTTGCCTCGAACTTGAGTCCCAGGACCTATCATGGGGTCCTGTCACGCCACCCCTCGGGAACCTTTCCAAATCACCAAAAGCATGGTGAAGGTATCTGAAGCACTCCCAAGCGATTGTGAGCTCTGCCTGGCATTTAGAAAGCACCGGAGGGTCGTTCTGGCGGTTTTCGTCGAAAAGATATTCTATTGCGGTATGATGGACAATGGATACAGTTGTGTCGCTGGCTAGGAGAAATCCCATAGAGGACAGGACATACATCCTGATTTCACTCTCTCCCCTCGGCCGAATTTCGCTGCTTCTTCCCCTGTCAGATGACCGCTGTTGAGCCCCATCCTTTCCCTCAATACATGCCAAGATGAAGCCTAATTCGCTAAATGTGAGTGGGCGCAAGGCGAGTGCCACAATCTGGATCATGTTCAGAACTTTCCTCGATCCCCCCCGAGAGAAGACTGTGTCCAACATTGATTTGTATATCTCTTCAAGACCTGATAGAGGCTTCCTTAGAAATTCGTCCAAATCAAGGCCCGAGCTGAAGTATGTTAAACTTTTAATTGCCAAAGATGCCCAGAGGAAGATGCCTTCCGACTTCACCAGAAGGGCTTCCATTGCTCTCTTTGTCAGCTCAACGCCCCACCCCCACGCATTCACTTTACGCCTAATAAATGTTTCTACATCCTCTCTTACAGAGGTGTTCATGTCAAGGTTGATCTTGGCGAATTCGTCGGGGTTTGGGGGCAGGTTGTTCGAGATGTGGGGTACGTTCCGACTTGAGAGAAATATTTTGACTGTTCGAATCTCCATTAGCCCCAGAATCCTTTCGATAACCTCTCCATGTGACCTTCCCCCAAGCCCATCTAAGCCATCTATGAGAATATATATAGGGTCTGTCTGGCAATCCTTGATCGCTTTTCTTAGAACCTCCCATAAAGAACATGGGTTGGTGAAAAAACGATCCCCTTGCTTTTTAAGTTCAACCTTGCAGCCATCGAAAAGGTTCCCATCCTGCTGCAGAATGCTATACAGCAGGTCGCATGCTACCTTTGCAAGCCTGGGTCGCAATAATTCATCTTCATCATCAGGATTTCCTTCGGTGGGGAGTTCGTGGGAGATGAAGTGGAAAACCAATCTAACCCCTTCTGGTGGACTGTTGGGCTCTTTGAGAAATTCGGCGGCAACACGCTTGGCCAACATAGTCTTCCCCGTGCCAGGACCACCGCAAACCCAAAGCAGTTTGGATATCTTGCTCTCCCGCCAATCCTTATACCCAGCTTCCCCGAAAATCCATGTTCCGGTACCCCCTTGCGGGAGGCTATGCTTGTCGCGGAGGTCTTCTAGGCAAATTTCCGGTGGCGATACCCCCCAGCCGTTACACGCTACTAGCTCTTCAAAGGTTGCTACACAAATTCTTAGAAATGATTTATTTTAAAAGTGTCGCATGAAAGGCTGCATACCAGGAACAGATAAAGGTTCTCGTATACCGTAAATATTTGTGATAGTTCGATTGTTGCTGTAGTTATTGCCTGAGAAGTTCCCCGCAATTGAACTTTGGATTGCTCTCGCTCCGGAAACCTCTTTCTCACTATTGCCTTATTAGCCGGTCTAGACCCCTATAGAAAAACACCCTAGTGCTATACATTGTGGCCATCTTCCCATATTCTCCCATGGAAGGAGATATTTCGGTGTCCTCAAAATTAGGTGCGCGAGGTCAGGAGGAGTGAAGGAAGAATACAATTCTGAAGGTGATGGAGACAGCGAACATAACATGAGAAGAGAAATTCACTTCTAAATGTGCTAGGACATGGAAATTCCCTTCTCAGGTACGGGAGGGGAGGGGGCCGCCAACACACCCCTCAGCTGAGGAAGCAGGCTACTCATCTGCAAGGCTAGGGATAAAAGCCTGTCTGTGAAACTCTCGTCTGGCTGGTTGGAGGTGCGTTTGTGTAACGTGAATTATGCAACCACTGGGCAAACGCCGCGCCCCAAGTGGTCAAGGAACCTCTCCCTGGAGCCAATTAGAGGGAGTTTATTACTCGAGTAGACACATTCTTTTTTTTGGTTTCACAGTGTCAGATCGGGGAACACTTTTTCCCATTTCATACCCCACCTTCAACACCCGCTCTATGCTAATTAATCGGCTGCGCATATTCCTCAAACCACAACTCAAAATCAAAAACTCGCAACCCAGCCTCCCCTCCCCATCCCAATCTATCCTCATCACTCTCCTCTCCCTTTTCGCATTAATTTCACTTGCAATAGATAACTTACCATTTTGTTTCTCGGGCCCTCCTCTCCTCCCTTCTCTCCTTCGCCCTCTTGGCCCTCTTCGCTCTACCGTGCGATAAACCTATCCTTCATACCCGGCACTCCAGTAAGATCTAGCTCTACCTCGCATATCTCTCGCAACAAGCGTCCGGATTTTCATGACCTACGAATAGCCGCGTGCGTGGCAGCGACGCTTGGAACCATCTTAAAACTTTGACAAAAGGGCCGAGAGAGACGAGTTTGGAAGGCAAACGACCGGAGTCTCTTAGATCCTACATACTTACACTGGCACAATATTATTCCATATCGCCGAAACCCCTAAGCCCCAGCCAACTTTCGGCCCTTGTGCAATAACAGCCCGTTTTGCAAAGGTTAGGCAATCACGGATACGCTCTCCCCTTCCTATTTCTCCAAAAACTTATAGCGGGCGACGGAAACTCAGTGGGAGACTCAACCAACTAAATTAAATCTTATAACTACCCCTATTAGGCGACCAATAGTCACCAGAGGCAAATTTTCCCAAACGAGAAATTTTATTCTCGCTACGTGAGTAACTACTAAGTGAACTGACCATAAACTTCTCCCTGCCGGCAGCCTGAGCTAACCGCGCAAACCCAAATTCTGGATACTAGTCGTGCGAAAAATAAGTCGTGGTGCACTCCCCCTTCAGGTGCCACAACCTGTGTCCTCCACCAAAAATACCCGAACGGCTAGCCTCAACCAATTCTCCAACGGAAACCATGCCAATAGTAACACGCGCGATTGCGAAGAAGAAAAAGAGGGAGGGGAAGATAGGGCAACCAGAGTTGAAGCTCGGGAGGCATGAAGCTACTATGAATGGTAATAGATAGATAGATAGATAGTGTTGTGTAGTTGAGATGGTGTTTCACATTGCTAGCCTAAGTTACTGGAAGTACTCCATACCTTATTTTGCACAGGAGAACTCAAATAGTCCAAAAAACGGTGTGACGGAGATATCGCTGATACAAAGTGTCTGGATACAGTATTATTAAAAGTTTTAGTTTTTTTTAGCACTCACTCTCGTACAGACTATCACACGCCTAACCTAATTGTCCACAACGAGTTCTCCTTAATGCCTGTACTCTACAATACCGGCCGTCTTTATCTAGCACGGGACAGGATGAAATTTAACTATAATACTGGCATACATGAAAAATTCTCAACCCTACAACCCCGGAAGGCATAAGGGGCCAGAACTTCTCGAAAAAGACAGAAATGTGTTATTATCTCCTAGACAAGGGGGAGAACCTCAAGGAGCTGCTCATGAATTCTTCCCAGGCCCAGGATGCTTAAAATATCCAGCACCAGCAGAGCGTCCCCGGAGCGGGCATATTTGCTTAGGTTGCAGTTGGGCACCAGGGGTCAGCGGTCTTCAAGAGCAATTTTGGCATCGGTGGTTACTTTATGCCTATCAGTTTTAGGCTCATGGCGGGAGTGGTAGTTGCAGAATTCTTTTTCGGCAGCATCAACACCGGCTTCCCCTCAAATTCGTGCTCTCCTCAAATCCAGATTCCCGGCTGCACTGGCCAGGTACCAGCCAAACCTGCAGGCATAGCGCAAGTGATAATTTACTGCTAAATACCAATATAAACGACCACCGCAATCTTTTCGATAGATCGTGACAAGGGGAGTGTACTGAGACAAGCACAATGGATTGCCGAGGGTTGTCCACTCTATCATTACTGGTACGGCAAGTGTCCAACCCGCACCACGTAGGATGTTAATCTAAGGAAGCAACGAGTTTGAGGGTGATACGATAACTAATAGTACGAGTACTCGAGCGGTGGGGTTGAAGCTGAACACTTAAGATGGTAATGCGCATATAAAGTGTCCGGCTTCGATTGAGCCGTGCCAATACCGGTACCGTACAATTGTTCGTTTGTGTTATCGCTCCCCACGTGTTGGTATCGTTGGAAGTCATGAGATGCTGCTCGGCATGCGCTCATAATACTTGTTTCGTGATTCGCATAGCTGCCGGGAATGCGCTGAGGCTCCGGGAGACGCTCTGAGACGCTGGGAATGCGCCTGGGTTTTGGATCGATGAACCTGCAGGAAAGAAAGCGGAAGAGCTGGATGCCCGGAGGCTATCAATAGTGGGAGTCTTTGTCTTTCCTTTGCTAGCATGAGAGTATGGAAAAAGGAAAGGGGGACGTACGCGGGAGAGACTGGGTATGTGTGGAGATCCATGGAAAAATAGGAGGATCATTGTGGTTCATATATACTCCCGTCCCTACCGTTAGTTAGTCGGGAGGGTGTGAGTGATAGATACCATACCGGTAGACTAGAGAAGAAGAGAACGAGAGGACTTCCCCACTCTTGAGTCGTGCGCTGGCGATCGTATTTTGCTGTGTAAACTCTTGGTGCAGGGGCTTCGTCCGGCCTTCGGCCCATCGGTCCACTTAAAAATACAAGTATCTACATGAAGAGGGGCTCATCATCTGCAGGTATCTTACAAGATTGCTGAGTGAATGATGACTCAGCGTATCACGAAGACTTTAGGCTCAAGGACGTATGATATACACCTCAATGAACTCACAATCTAATCGCGGAACACCTAAATACACAGTCCCTATTGATTAGCATAGGCTAGAATTACTAAGATCCGACTAATAGGCGAACCGGGTATTTAGATGGAGTGCACATTTAGATGTGCCGCGCTTGTATTCTCCAGGGCATGGTTGCATGTCAAAACATCGCAGAGATTCTTGACGGTGGGGGTGAGGCTCTGGGAGTTTGATGGCAATCTCTAAGAATAAGGGCTCTTGAGATTCGCTATCTTCGGCGCGGCTCAAATCTCTGGATTTAGAGACAAAAGGGTCCCGGAAAAAGTTAGTGCTTTCCTGTCACTGTATACCGTACTTTTGGGCCAGCCTCTTTGACGTGTCGGATCTCGTTAGCGGGTATGGGCAGTTCTGCTACTGCAACTTGTGATATTAAACCTATCTAGGGCTGGCAGAGGCAGCAAGTCGCAGGATTTTTAACGGCGCCGGTATGTGGTGTGTTTACATGTTCCCGGCATGTAGAACCTGAACACAGGGATCAAAATTTTGTATGGCAAATTGTCTGTGCGTATCTGAGCGCCCATACTAAATTCGGATCCAAATGTTCAGGTTCTTCATGCCGGGAACGAGTAGATATCCGCCCTCGCGAGTCTGTAATCCTTGTTACTTGTACATCCATGCAACCGCTGAGATTTGATGATTGTCCTAAAGTGAGCGCAACACTACCGTACTCGCGCCGAGAATAAGTCCTGAGACAACGGGCGCAACCACAAACCCCCCCAAATTCAACCTTGACGATAGCTACTACAATGGCAACCACAACTGTAATGTCTATAATACCAAATGCCTCTATATTAGAGTCCCTCCCTCTCTTAAGGAGCCAAATATTCGATAGGTCTTTCATTTTGACTGTCGTACCGTATCGGCTTAAGCGATTGTGGTATTGCGATGGTTGGGGGTTGTGGCGAATTGTAGTGGCATCCGTTGTCTCAGGACTTATTCTCGCCGCGAGTACACCTTTCGCGAGGGATGAGTTACCGGTAGACTGGGTGTATGGGACATCTTGCGGTTAGAAAGTGCACAAGAGTTACGGTAAGCCCTATCGTACCTAGCCGAGGGATTCCCCAACATCGCACCATACTTATTTAAGCATTTCCCCACATTCACCTCTCCCCCCGTGGAAGATCTACCGGATAAACTGACTCGAGTAGGGGTTTGGCCATGGCGTCATTGCGATTTCGGCGAGAAAACCTATTCAATACTAGCGAAACTCGGACCCTCCCTACAGAATACCATCCAAGTTTTTTTATCCCAGCTTCACCCACAGCCAAGAAAATAATATTTCAACTCTTAGGCGAGAAAACACCATCAAAAAAATTCCTAAAAAATTAAAAATTTCTTTAAAAATAAGCGAGACCTAGGTGTATTTTAATTTTTTATTTTTGCCTCAAAAGCCTGCTGGTAGAGATATGAAATCTATCTGAAAAACCGATCTCTTATAGTGCCAAGCAAGGTGATAACACAGCTTGCAAGGATGCCTGCCTAGGCATTTTCCTAAACAGAAGATCTTTTGTTTAATTTTTAAGCTGTGGGTGAAACGTTGCGTTTTTGCTGGGATAAAAAAACTTGGATGGTATTCTGTAGGGAGGGTCCGAGTTTCGCTGGTGTTGAATAGGTTTTCTCCGATTTCGGCTCGGAACTAGGGTAAGAACCTTATTTGAACGTAACTAGTGCTAAATTTAGCGCCGGTCCGGTACATTCCTACCACCCATCATTGTTCACCACCAGTGCTCCCCTCTAGCTCGGCCCCCGTTCCCGACCTAACAGCGCCCGCAACCATCATCCTAGCAGGATGCGCCGCATCCACAATACTCCTCTTCTACCACTCCCCCTCCAGCCATCACCACATTCGTGCCACCCACCTCCCTATCCTTAATTTGTAGGTTCCTCTACTGCCCCAACCTATGGCCTGAGCTCCTCTCCCCAACCTGACACCTCATGGGGCTTACCAGCCAGCTTCCTTATTGGCAACTTCGCCAGTCCAAAAAATGCTGTCCAGAGCCTCGCAAGCCACCCGACCGCCCAGGATTCCGACTAGCTGACCGCTGCGGTGTCTGGGGATCTGTAACATTGCGCGGCCGCCCCTCGCGATGCCGGAGGTGCTAAATGGAGCCCTGCATACGAGAGACTACAACTTCGTCAAATCGCCGCTAGTCACAAATGGCATCGGCAACGTTCCCGGAAAGGAGGGGCTGCTGTTCGCGGAGGGTGCGGGGGACGAGGTGCGGGGGGGGGTGGCTTTTTCGCATTCGCAGATTAAAATGTTGGTCCCCCGGTTTTGACCTGGGGGAGTGGGAATGCCCGAGAGAGTGGTAGGAGCGGAGCACGCTTCCGGGAGCGGCGCTGGCGGTGACGGGGAGGAGGAGGTGGTGGAGGTGGTGGAGGTGGGGAAATGGTTCCCACCGGCGACACCCGGCATAACCGGCCGGCCCCCCCAGCTTCGACCAAGAATTTCGCGCCCTAGAGAGCGCTTTTCTAAGCGGGAAAAATATGAATTCCGAAGAAAGAAGGCCTGGCTTCGAGTTAGTAGACTTATATAAGTAATAGTTAAGAGATATCCGAACGCTGGGATTAACAAAATATATGATATAAGTAATCGTCTATCCATATCTGAACGTCCATACAATTTAACCCACGAATGTTCAGATACATCTTATCCGGGCCCGTTGCCCGTACGATGCAATCTTCAACATGAGTAGCCCATCCCGAGTCGCGGCGGTCCTATCCACGACATTTCGTTCTAGCTTCAGGAAATCCCTCCAGCTAAAACCAGCCCACGACATCGCCCATGCAGCACCGACTATCGGATGTGCGACCACCCAAATCACGGGCTCCAAAAAAAAAACTGCTCTAGTTACATCCCTGGAAAACTTTGGAGCTAATGGCATCCTCTCTGTGGTGCTAAGTCTAAAATTGAACGCCTACACGGGCTCGAGCGGGGGTTTAGTATGGGAGACCGAATGATGACCTTCTGTTGGAAAAGCTGCTCGGCATGTTAGTTTCTTTTATTTCATCAAAGCACGGAGGTCAAGAAAGATGTTTCATTAACCGATGGATAGGACAATGGAAAGAATGAAGGCTACGGAAATGAAAGAAGTTTGCTTTTGTCACACATTTCTTTTGTTCAGGGATAACAGAGTGTTTATTTCATTTGTCTCTTTGAAGGATAGACAAGGCGATAAGGAGGCATTTGCGGAAAGAAGTGGAAATGTGTGGTGATGGTTGGAAGACTGAGAATGGCTTGTTTTCCATCTATGCTCCCGTCATTACCGTCAATTTAGCAAGCGACCCACGCACGATGAATATACCTCTAGTTGCTCGCTATCATTATCCTCTCTCCCACTATTGCTCTTTCGGTGCCGTATTTGCTCTTATTTCGTTTACCTTCCTAGCCACTGGGCCGGAAATCACCACTGCTTCGGTGATCTGGGCCATGCATTACTTATCCCAGCCGGAAAACGGACACATTCAATCCCACCTCCCTGCAGAGATCCACATTACATTCCCCTCCCGCCTACCGACGCCACCATATAGGACCAGATCTCCAGCACGAAGTATCTCTCGTATCACGTCGGATGTGCTTCGCCCGTGCCCCCCAATCGGCGTGAAGGTATGCTCGGCAGCCAGGGGTACAAGCCAAAACGGGGGATTCGAGCCCTCCTCGTTCGCAACAAACTAAAGCCTGACGCTATGAGGCGCTGGCCCGAATGGGTTTCACAAGCTGTGGCCGGGGAGTAAGGATGGAGTGGCCTTTGTCGAGAGTAATTGTAGGTTTTTCTTATCCCTAGGGGGGGGGGGTCCGGGCTGCATTGGGAATATATTTGCCAAGGTGGAGTTCGAGTGTCTACTGGTGGCCACCATTGTGGGTTTGGAGTTTGAGAAAGATGGGAAGAGAGGGGAGGTGGTTAGGGGGGCTCACGGAGAAACCCCAGGGGGGGATACCCGTTTCAGTTAGGGAGGTGGTTTGGGGGCGAATTTCTCGCCTATTCCGTGAATACTCTTTGTCAACGGATGAAAGAATGGGAGGATGGAAGGATCGGGCAATGCCGGAATCATTTGCTGTCACTCGACCATTTCTGCCCTATCTATGACTTGTAGTAAAACCGTTAGACAGCCCCACCATCACTACACTCATAGCTACTGTAAGCTGAATATTAGGCCATAACTTTATATGTTAGCGAAAGCTATGCCTACGCCACTGGCATGGGTCTGTTTGGATTATTGATAAGGTGGTGATAGAAATATCGCTGCGACAGAGATATGCTAATCTAGAATCATCTGTTAGGGCTAGTTGTAGGGTTGCTCTTCTGCCTATCTACTCCTAGAATGGAAAAGCCGTGAAGCTTCTCCAAAGAGGTAAACAAACACCTTCCCCGGTCTAACCCCAATGAAGAATCTGATGTATCGTGTAATACCTGACAAGACCATGCGTCGGAGCTTTCCCCTTGAATTATCCTGCACCCGATATTGTATATGGATCGACTTCCTAGCTCACCCACTTGCCGCGCGGATTTCCATAGCTGTCCCTAATGGGCGACCGTAGGCGATACCCAGGGAGCAATGTAGCCATCACAGTACAGGACTCAGAGAGCCAATCAGGTTATCTGATGCCAGGGGCCACAGGATACAGGCGAGTGATAAGGAGTGCTCTGGTGTAAACCCAGAGAAATACAAAACTAAAAATCAGTGAGGATAAATACAAACTGTTTTCCTTTCTACTTTCTTACAATCTATCTTCCTATTAGGGCTACAATCCGTATGGTACATATGCTTTCTACTCGTACTCTTTTTGCGCTCTTTATACCTCATTCATTGCTCACGAATAGCACAAGTTCAAGTATTCCACACGATATCCTCTCACAAACCCTCAAATTGCCCAGGGGACGTCATCCAAGACACCACCAAGTGACTGCAAGCACTTTCTATAAGGCCGATCCCTAGATCGGATTCTTTGATCATCGTTCCTTGTATTTTCCTATTGAGATTTGAAACAGCGTCCCCTGTTGCGAGATGGCTCTTCTTTCAGAGATGGGGAAATATGGTGTCATTCGATCTATGCAGTGGCGGCACCATACTCTGCCCTAGAGTGATACGAGAGCCAATGGTAAGTCGTGAGGCCGCTAACCCATGGGCCTGAAATGGCAAAAAGCAATCGGAAACAATACCTCTCGGTATAGGGGAAGTACCCTATCTCCAAAGAACCCCGCATTCCAAAGGCGGTGCGTAGACCTCCATGACGATATTGTTGAAAATTCGCGAAGGTCCCATACCTGGGAAATAGTCGGAACATTGATGGGACATAGCTGAGCAGAATTCGGTTTGAAGACGGTTGCACGATTGAGCAGTATGGTATCAGAGGAGCGATGGTGTGTTTGGTTGAGGAGTTAGACGAAGCAGAAATGTTTGGGATGTTTTAGGAATTGGCACTAGGGAGAACCGGAGGTTAGAGATTAAGGTTTGCTAAGAGTTGGGACACAACGGTGTCACACTATGATGATTAGGAAACAGAAGACGGTGTCAGGACTATAACGGATCACGGAAGATGTGGAAAACAGCGTAAGAGGAAGATGGAAAAAGCGAATCAGGAAGTATAAGTTTCTGGAAACCCCGGAGGAGTGGTGTGGATGGAGTGGTGGAACAAAGATAGGAGAGACTGTGGTCGATGTTCTAGATGAAGGGTTTTTTCTGTAAAGCCGAGTTTGTGTATATATAGGACACCTCCGGCGCCATAGAAACAATAAGGGCCCCAATAAACTCTCTACCAAACATATCTTAATTTTATGAGATATCGTAAGAGCTGAATTAGGCAAGCCTCACACCATAACTTCCAGAACTCCCCAACTTTCATTACTGGGGAAATTTTTACAGCAGGGAAAACTAGCCACCACCCCCGCAGGGACTGAATAAGAAGGAAAAAACTCCTATAGGCCTATGAGAGGCGGCTCCGATATTATAAAACAGCTATTCCGGTGCCTGGTTAAATCCCTGACTGAAGCTATTTTTTCCCCCCCTCCCCTTCAGCGATATTATTGTCCAAACGACTCCATTTCTATCATAGAAGTAAGTTAATTTTAGGCTATTGACTCTACCAGGTTCTCTCTTGCCACCAAATATTGCTAGTGAGTTGGGGGTCATCAGAAGCCATCCCTCGCAAAACCTTTTTTTTCCACCTACCCCTAGGCATATCGCAGTCATACCAGATCACTCGGTGAGTAGCATTCTCAAAGGCGGTCAGCAAGGATTTCCCTGGCTAGCTGGGGAAACTGTACTATATGGGTTCGGGATGGCCGACCGAGCATTGAGCAGAATGCCCGAGGGGAAGAAAAAATTGTGGCGGGCAAAAGGAGATGGGGAGAGGATGGAATATCCCTCCTAACCGGCTCGCGGGTCGGTGTTTGACAACGGTGTAGGACGTCTAATCATTCTTGACAAGGAGGTGAAGGGTACCACGTAAAATCGGGAAGCTCACTCATGCCCTAGGGATGCGAGCAGAGGTATATTGAGTCGTTGGGCCAACTGGTGACCAAGAGGAGCGGGGATTGCCCAGCCCCCTTAGGAAAGCAAGCTTCTCGCCGTATTCGCGGGGCCAAGCCGAGGGTGGGACTTGCGGGCCGGGCAAAATATAATAACCTATGCAGCCTTCCTAAATCGTATACTGTGCGGGCGATTTTTGCCTAAGGCCATGCGGGGAAGGTTGGCTACAGAAGGAGTTTTACGGGTTTATAATGTGGCGCTGTGACATGTGAGTTAATTTTTGGGTCGGAAGTATCCTTGCTGTATTGGTTCTCCTGGATGAGTAAGACTAGAACGTGTTGAAATTCCGTTATATTTCCTATGTGCATTTCATAACACTACCGTGTATTCTTTTACTTAGTTTGTGTTTCGGCTCCACCTGTACACCGCTTACATTACTACAGCTAAGATATATATTATGGTGTTTTATTGATTGTTTTAGGATAATATTTGGGGATTTAACATGTGCTTTTCTATCCGGTGTTAAGGATTTTATGCATCTCTTATGCACTATTATTGGTCATGATATTTCTAATATTCACATCACACCCT
>Ga0307513_10000445_pt1 | contig 59662 bp, 36 predicted proteins | sample 15_EM_MG_FD_202174 | JGI IMG/M metagenome (GOLD analysis project Ga0307513, IMG submission 202174) | Populus trichocarpa ectomycorrhiza microbial communities from riparian zone in the Pacific Northwest, United States - 15_EM | ecosystem: Host-associated > Plants > Roots > Unclassified | place...
AATGATTATAACCATCTAGATAGTGGTTCAGTGGTAAGAGTTTGAGATTAAGATGTTTGTTTTTTTTGTAGTCTCAGGTTCGAACCCTGTGGTTGCTTATATGATGGTCACTGGAGGCTTACATGGTTATTAACTTCAGGACCCGTGAGATTAGTCGATGTACATGCAAGCTAACTCGGATACTCACATTAAACTAAAAAAAAACAAGAGAGGAACGATTATGGGTTGAAAGTCTAAGAAACAAAAAACCAAACCCACTTTCATTTTGAGATTCGGTCTCCATGGTTAATCAATACCTCGATTGGCTAATACACGGTGGAGGTCGGTGAAAAAATCAAGGAGCCATCTCTTCACCAGCTCTCTCTCTCTCTCCCCCTCGTAATTTATCGGTGGGTTTGTTCCCTGTCATTATCTCCACCGACTCAAATCAATCCTCACCTTCCACTTTTCATATCCAACAGCTAAGATCTCTTACATTCACAAACATGGACCCCACTCAACATCCAATAATAGACCAAAAATCTTAAGACACCAGCATGAAACTGAAGGTCCACTTGTTGTGTTCTGTCTATAAATAAGGAGCCAAGGCTTGAACGTAAGACCCACCAAAGAGTTCTTTGCTCCTGTAATATCTCTAAGATCTGTTGTTGCTCTGCTCTGCTCTCTCTTGAGTTTTCTCCTCTCATTTCAAGGGTACATTTCTTTATCTTGATTTCTTATTTTTGTTGTGAAATAAGATGCTATATATTGAGTTTTGAAGTTTTAAACTTGATGTAATGTCAAAGGGTGAAAATGACTTGGCTTTTGGTTTGATTTGAAGTAAAGTTTGTGCTTTTCTACATGGGAATTTAGATTTTGGATTGGTGATATTGAATTTTGATTCTCTTAGTTTATTTGAAGTGAATTTAGATCACTTTTAGCTTATTCTTTTATCATCATGAAAACCCTTATGGGCTTTCTTTGTAATCATTTCTTGATCTAGGAAGATGGTTGTTTATGCATCTCTAGAGATAAGAGTAGCTTTTGTTGATCCTCTAAGTATGTCAGAAGGTCTTGCTTAGTTTGATCTTTGTTTTAGGCTTTTACATGATTTGGTTGAAATTCTGTTTGGGCTTGAGCGATGGGATCTTCTTATTCTTGCTTTAATTTAATTCGAAGAAAATTGGCAGTGTTAGTGATACTTTGAATTTACTGTTGTTAGAAGATATTGAAATTTGTGTGTGGTTTTCCTGCTCTGCAGTCGAGAGAATGGAAACCTTTTTGTTCACTTCTGAATCTGTGAACGAGGGTCACCCCGACAAGCTCTGTGATCAAGTTTCGGATGCAATCCTAGATGCCTGCCTTGAGCAAGATCCAGACAGCAAGGTTGCATGTGAGACTTGCACCAAGACGAACATGGTCATGGTCTTTGGAGAAATCACCACAAAAGCGAATGTAGATTATGAGAAGATTGTGCGCAGCACTTGCCGTTCAATAGGATTTGTCTCTGATGATGTTGGTCTTGATGCGGACAAATGCAATGTCTTGGTTAACATTGAGCAGCAGAGCCCTGATATTGCACAGGGTGTCCATGGTCATCTTACAAAGCGCCCTGAGGAGATTGGTGCTGGTGACCAAGGTCACATGTTTGGCTATGCCACCGATGAGACCCCTGAGCTTATGCCCCTTAGTCATGTTCTTGCCACCAAGCTCGGTGCCCGCCTTACTGAAGTTCGCAAGAATGGAACCTGCCCTTGGTTGAGACCTGATGGCAAAACACAAGTCACGGTCGAGTACTTGAATGAAAATGGTGCTATGGTTCCAATACGGGTGCACACTGTTCTAATCTCTACGCAACATGATGAAACTGTTACTAATGATGAGATTGCTGCTGACCTCAAAGAGCACGTTATTAAGCCTGTCATCCCTGAGAAGTATCTTGACGAGAAGACCATTTTCCACCTCAACCCATCAGGGCGGTTTGTCATTGGTGGACCACACGGTGATGCTGGACTTACTGGTCGTAAAATTATTATCGATACTTATGGTGGTTGGGGAGCACATGGTGGTGGTGCCTTCTCCGGCAAGGACCCTACTAAGGTAGACAGGAGTGGTGCCTACATTGTTAGACAGGCAGCAAAGAGCATTGTTGCAAGTGGCCTTGCTCGCCGATGCATTGTTCAGGTCTCTTATGCTATCGGTGTGCCAGAACCTCTGTCAGTTTTTGTTGACACATATGGGACTGGAAAGATCCCAGACAAGGAGATTCTCAACATCGTGAAGGAAAAATTTGACTTCAGGCCTGGAATGATAGCCATTAGCTTGGATCTTAAGAGGGGTGGCAATGGCAGGTTCTTGAAGACAGCTGCTTATGGTCACTTTGGAAGGGACGACCCTGACTTCACATGGGAGGTAGTGAAGCCCCTCAAATCTGAGAAGCCCCAACAGTAAAAGTGGCATGGCCTGCGATCAATAATTTGCTTGCTCTTGGCAGCATCACTGAAACCCAAGAGTCTTCCAACTGTTTTCTCGCCTTTTGTTTTGTTTCGCTGCTTATTTTATTTATTATTTCATCCGTATGCTTTTGCCATACAGTATAAGAATACATGTGGAGTCTCGAGTCTTAGTTAAACAAGAAGAGCTGCCTTGATACTTCATGAGATTGTTTAAGAAGAGAAGAGAAGAGAAGAGAAGAGAGATGTAATACTGTAAAAGGATGAACTACAGATAAATGAATTTCACTGTGGAATAAGATGATTGCTCTAACTTCCATTTACCCGTTCTGTTCTCTTACAAATTAATAGATTGTTAGCAGACACTAATGAAATATTATCATATTCCTACTCAGTTGCTAAACTCTTTTGTCCAAAGGATAGAAGAAACAGATTGCTTTCCAACAATTTCAAACTAATGAAAAGATTTTCAGAGCTAATAAAGCTCCTCTGGGAAGATCATCCTGGCAGCCTGCTGTGCTGTGTGTATATATCCAAGCATAATTAATCGTCGCGAGGGTAACTTTGATTTTCGACCAAAAATAATAATTTTTTCTCGAGAAAATCAATTGCCCACCTTCTCTTCAATCATTCCTTGAACTCATTTGGATTTGTATATAGGTGGAGAGCACCTCATGAAGATATTTTCCAACTTCCACTCACAATTAACAATCTCTCACCAACACCATATACAGTTTATCATAAGATAGTTCTTGCGACAACAACAAATCCTGTCTTTCCCGATTAAACTTTTCGTCGAAAATAGCACTTATTAATTTTATTGGGACTTTTACCGACAAGATTTTGTCATGAAAAAACTCACTTACGCAGCTGTTATGGAAAGTTTTTCCCAAGAATTATAGTGTAACTCATAGCTAGAGTATAACCACGTTACGAACCCACCAGTCTCGGTCAGTTGCTTGCCTTCTTGTCAATGCTGATGAGCTTGGCCCAAACGGCAGGTTAGCTCGGGAATTTGCTGATCTGAAATTTAATCCGGGTTGGATTTTATATTAAACTAAGTAAGAGTTGATTCTGTAAAGTCCGGTTTAATTACTTGGTTAAACACCTAGTTTTACTTTTTAATTTCCTTTTCAAAATTTTATTAAAAAAATTCTTGAAATATTGTGGTTTTGAATTAATCTAACTAACTCATCTAATTTATAATCTAGATCTTGAACAGGGTAATAAACCAGGCAGAGTGTAATAACTTTGCTTCTTCTTAACATATTCTTTGCAATGGAGATCAACGTAGCAAAATCATTCAGTAAGGGCTAATTGGGAGAAAGAAACATGCATTTTTACAACTAATTAAGAGATAGAGGACTTGTCAAGATATTCTAATCATGCAATTGAAATTGAAACCTTAATTAATTGTGAGTCCATCATGTACCAGGTCACCGTCGTTAATTGACAGCATTCTTTTTTTAACTAGGTTAAAAACGACAAACCATAACCCACCCACCTTTCTATTTTCCCAACAAAAATAATCATTACAGTTGAATTTATGAATTTATGCATACGAAAGTAATGTCGACATTACTATATAATAATTACCAACATTAAATTTGCATGGTTATCTAATAACGAAAACTTTAAAAATATTAATTTGGGTAATTTTAAAAATCCATTAGTTTAAAAAAATAATTAATAATGAAAACTTTAAAAATATTAATTTGGGTAATTTTAAAAATTCCATTAGTTAAAAAAAATAATCTTGGTTTACCCATCCTAATCCCTTATAAGTCAATCATTTTTTTTCGGAAGTTTTCTCCTTCAATTTATTTTTTTTCTTGTTGGCTTCTTAATTCAACAACTTTCAAGGCCTCTTTGGAAATACTATAAAAGTGAGTTCTTTTAAATTTTTTTATTAAAATTTTTTTAATATATATTTTATTGTTTTGATGTGTTGATATCAAGATAATTTTTTAAAAATAAAAAAAATATTATTTTAATACATTTCTAAATAAAATATATTTTAAATTGCAACCGCTATCATAATCCCAAATAAATGTTTAACCATCGTACTAACAGTTTCCGTCCACCCTTCTCGATAGAGATTCCATTCTATTTTATATGATAATTTATGTCATCTCAAAATGAAATAATATCTGAAGCTGAATATACAGTGATAATACTGACTGCTCTAGTTGGTATAAATTAATTGGTTATTTGAAATGATGATAATTAAGACTTAATGGTTTTAAATGAACTAAATTATGATAGAGTTACTAAGATGAAATACTTTCTGTTTATACAATGGTGTTCTGACGGTGAATAAAGAAAGAGACTAGCTTATCCAATTGTCGTTCTTTAATTTGTGGGAGTAATCATTCATTTCTTAAATAAAAAAGCTAAATATTAAAAGGAAATATATACTTGAAGAAAGTTATAGGTCATTCAATATATATATAGCAACTATGATAACGTTATATATAGATGATGAATCTTCAAGCTATAAAAACACATTTTGAACTATAATTAATTCCCTCTCAACACAAATTCCATCTTCTTCATTGTAATTTTAAGGTTTGTTTCTCAGCATGCATGGATTCCTCTGGAGATATATAGTTTGGGCACATATATGGTTATTGAGGGGTTTTGCTGCTAACGTGGGTCACTGCACTTCCATTAGAGCTGATCAGACGTGGGCAGTGACCAAAGGACCCTAACTTGCTTAATCGGGACGATAGGTGCCGCAAGCTCTGGTGCCGGAAGCTGATTCTAAAGTGGTGGTCCATTTCTTACAAACACAACTGGTGCCAATTATTTGTCTTTGATTTCCACGGCAAAAGAGAGTTACTTGCAAGAGATTGGGAGGTCCAAATTCGTCATGCATGAAGAGAAGCCAATGATATTGTCCCATATTGGCTTTCAGAATTTGGTATTTCATGGTTGGTGGGAGATTCTTTTTTGGAGCTATATATATATGATCACATGTTCCGAAGCCAAACAATTAGAGAAATCATATTCTCCTAATTTGATGCTTTATAGTAATTAAGTGGTTAATTAGCTAGGTACAGCATTTTCTTCCTGACTTTTTCATTAATTTTTTTGTTAGATAGATACTTAAAATTGGAGGTATTTTATAATTTGTTCCATGCCAAATTAAATTGCACTCTTATTTTATTTACATAATTAAATATATTAGATCTTATACTTCTTCTTTTTTCCCACTTCATCTCCAGGAGGTTTTTTCTGATATAGTAAATTTTCTTTTTATGTATACATATACAGGTTAATTAAAGAAGATAAAACGTTACAATTAATAATTATTGGAATATTTGAAATATGTGAATTTTAATATGATTTACTAAATGGCATGCATCAAAAGTAATTACTATAGATAATAATAATAATAATAATGACAGCATTAACAACATTAAAAGCAGGAATTAAGCCCAAGTGGGATTCTCTCCCACCCCTCTCTGTATTTAATAAATCCTCAAATAGGAACAAATCTTGAGCTTCTCTTCCTTGTTCTATCTACAAATATCTTCCAAAACAGGCAAACACCATCCAACACCTAACATGGCTTCTAGAGATTCTGGAAATGAAAATCCTGCCTTGCATCACAAGGTTGAGGGAAAAGAAATGATGGATTATAGTGTGATTGAGTCGCCTGCTATCACAGATTTCAAACAAGTTGCTGAAAAGATAACTTTTTTTATCTGAAAAACATTCAACAACTCATGGAGGAAGAGAGTGAGGAAATCGATAAAGATAAAGGTACTTTATTTCGGTCATCAAGATCAATTAGATCAACACGTTGCTAGCTGTGGCTTTGGATGGACAAGAGGAGAAAGAAACTAAAAAACAAAAAGATTACTTTGCTCTTTTTCGGTTATGTATGTGTTGGTTTTTTTTATCTTTATTTTTGTGTTTGCTTTTTGTTTTTATGATTCTTTTTTGGTATATCTTGTTTTTGGCTAGAAGGTAGCCAAAACAATTATAAAGGTACGTATCTGTCTCTCCTCCAGCTATAGTCATGGACGTGGAAGGAGAGGAGAGAGACGAGGTTGAGGAGGAGGAGATTAAAAAAAGAGAGGTGGGTGGTCGAGATGGACGATGGATGGGACTCTAAGCGTGTAGTAGACGACCCTGAAGAATATACTCGGTGCATACAATACGAGAAAAAGGAAAGAAGGAATCTTTTGCTGTACTATCATAAATCTGCTTCCGCATCCAAAGTAATCAAGATATGCTTTTAACAAAAAAATTGTTCTTGTTCTTGTGGTTTGAAGTTTCTCATAACTGATTGATTTTTGTTTTCTTCTTTTCTTAGGGTTTTGATATTGAATGTCCTCCTCCACCTGGCTACGTACTGTCGTGTACCTCCCATGGATCTTAATGACTCTTCTCTTCTTGAAGCTGTCAAGAGATGGCCAAATTTGCTGTTGAATATTACGACCCAAAATATAAGGAAAAGGTCCAAGTGCAGCAATTTGGGGATTAGTTCCTATCAGATGTCTTGGTCTGATTAATTAAAGGAGGCGTCAGCAGCCAGCAAGGGAACACAAAATGAATATAATTATCTGCTTAGAACTACGTACTATAAACAAAGAATTATGTACCTTGACGACTGGGGTTTATTTACATAAAGCAATATAAAATTCTCTTCTAAAACAACATTATTTACATTATAAATCTAATCCTGTTTAACTAATAATGAAGACTACGAATGTGTAAAAAAGGAGACAACATTAAGAACATAATTAAGATACTCTTGGCTTTCAGAGCTGCTGCCAAGAAAAAGCAAATTATTGATCACTTGCCAATATGGCATTATTTTAATCTTGGGGTTCAATACCTCAATTCCTTCCGAAGTGGCCCTAAGCAGCTCCCTTCAAGACCATGCCATTTCTACCCCTCTTAAGATCCAAGTTAATGGCAATCATTCCAGGCCTGAAATGTGGAAGTTTTCTTTCACAATCTTGCGAATTTCCTTGTCCGGGATCCTTCAAAGCACCATGTGCGTCTACATGCAAACATTGACAATGGTTTGATCAGGACACCACTAGCATAAGAGACCTGAACGATACACCCGGGAGCTAGCCTACTGACAATGATGCTCTTGGCAGCCTGCCTAATGTGTAGCCTTAATTCAGGCTAAGATATGGAGTATCAAAATGAAAAACAGGTTACTATTAGCCTTCATGCATGCAAAGATATCAAAACTAGGGGTGTTCACGGTTCGGTTCGGTTTAGATTTAAAAAATCAACCGAACTACATTAATTTTGTGAAATATAAACCAAACCGGACCGAAAACCGGTTCAAACCGAACCGGCCCGATTCGGTTAAATCTGGTTTTCTTGGCAAAAAACCGGAAAACCTAAACCCGAACCCTGACCCGCCAACCCAAAACTCCACCTGGTCCTTTGCTCTCTCATCCAAATCTTAGCAGCCAAATTTGAATCTATCATTGAAATCTACAAGAAAGACTTGGAAGAATTCGGATCCGGCTTGAAAAATAAATATGTCATTATCCGCGATGTCGCTTCACACGCCGTCCATGATCTCCCAGCTTCCTTTGAGGCCAGCGCTGTCGTCGCTCAGGAGTACATCAAAGGGTGATGGGCTCGTTTGGGGAAACCTGGCTGGATTTCACCTTTGCTCCTATGAACATGAACAACAACCATTTGGGTTTCTTGAACCAGAAGCATAATTCAAATGTATGCGATCTCTAAAGCCAAGAAAACATCTAAACCAAACCTCTCTATATACATATACGATACATCCACTATCAAATTGAACCAAGCAGAGGAGGCCAAGGCTTTGCTTGTTAAACGCTTAAACACATATGGCAGTGGAGAAACTGGGAAAGTGCAGAAACTGGGAAAGGAAGATTGAGAATTTATCTGGAAAGGAGGCGGCTTTTTGTGAGATGAGATGCACAGGGAGGAAGGGTTAGTCGGTTAGGTTAACTTAACTATTTATATCGTAATTTTTTGTTAATTGTTTAATGGGCCTGGTTTGGTTTGGTCCGGTTTCTGGTTCAAAACCGAAACCGGACCGGACCTGTTAAAATTTATGGTTTTAAAAATCAGTTTAATCGGTTTTTCATTTCGGTTCGGTTTTTTTGGTTAATTTTTCTTCGGTTTTATCGGTTAATCGGTTATTTTGAACACCCCTAATCGAAACTGCATGCAGGAAATGAAAATTCTTTTACAAACATACAGTCCATTGTTAGCCTTCATGCGTGCTAAGATATGAATGAAAGCATAAAAGAAATAAACAAGGCAGAAAAAAAATACCTGAATGCAAAGTAGATTCCAAGCTTTCTAGCCCTTCCTCGGTCTTGAGATTCAAAGTCGCTTTGGTTGCTCCCAATCCTTTTTCTTTACTATTGCAATTTCCTCGCATACATCCTCAATTGTCTTAATAACATGGAGCTCTGGTGTTTCTTGTAATATGATTTCCTTAAATTCATAAAAGTCTCTATTTGAAGCATTGGTGATGTGCTTACAAAGTGTTTGCCACTCATTTGTCAGGTTTGGTATCCAAGGCAATGATGTATTTTTGTTCCATGTCAAGTTTGATGATGCATATTTCAGCATGGATTCAAACCTGATTGCCTCTGGAACCATGAGCACAATGGTTAAGAGACCGTGTGCTCGTTTCTCCTCGTATGCCTGGTCTACTTTAACCTTCTTCCCTTCTTTTGATGAATGGACTTTCTTCTGTTCTTGGGCCAAATTGTGTATTGCTACCATTAATTGCTGTCTCCCTAGTGGAAAATCAAGCCTGAGGGTACGTGCATTGCCCTCCAAATCACCATAAGAACAACCATACGGCAAAAAAGTGGAACCAGGTATCAAGCTCTCGCTTGTCTTGCTGTGCTTGTCCACCTTTGGTTTAAACTCAAACCGGTGGCCTTGTTGATTTTCATAACCAATAAGGTAAAGATCAAACGTTCTGATCTTTAGAGTAATTGAGTATTGGCTTGTGCTCAAGACAATGTCAATAAGCAGGGACTTATCCTTAGGAGGAAGAACTGGCTTCTTCAAACCCCTTACTCGAATACTATCGAAGGTGAGTCTAGTACGCCACTTGCGAACAATGTCACCATAGCATTCCCATTCATCTTCCACATTAAAAGGCTCAAAATCATTCAATATAATTGGACGTGTACTTCCACGTAGGTTCAACATCCGGAGAGAAAGAGAGAGAAAAACAAAAAATTGAGCTTGGGACCTTTCAGAATTTGGAGATCAGGAAAACAAAAAAAAAAAGAGCTTGGGAACCTTTCAAGCTTAACAGTATTGCTTAGTTGCAGAAATGAGTGGAAATGGCAGGTTGTATTCTTTTGATCATCCCTTTCCTTGGAAATCAAGCAATGAAACTAGGCATTAATTTGAAGCCTTGAAATCCCATTTATGTATAATCAAATGTAATAGAATCTACTTTTCATCTTTATCATTTTCTAAAGGTGTACATTACTGTTTCACATGGTGGAAATATTGTTGGTTTCGTAACCAAAAGAAGTAGTTGGAACTTTTCTTGTAATTGTCACACTATACACAATACTTGAGCTAGCAAGGTGTTTTCTTTATGCACACACAACTATAGGGTTGTGTTTTCTTTAACGGGATCTTATCCAATTCCTATCCTGTACTATTTTAGGATATATGTTTCTTAATTCTGAGGTAGTCCATTAATGCAAGGGGAAGAAAAGAGAGAGGCTAAATTAACAACCATATGTATATATTGCATATATGCATGTTGCTGTTTTTGTTTTTGTTTTTGTTTTGTGAGCTGAGCTATTCCAATGTGTAATAGAAGTCCTCTTCACTCTTTAGTTAGTTTCTAAAGGCCAATTAATTACTTTATGCATTGCTGCTTTGCATGGCGGTCTTGTTGGTATGGCAGCAAAATTAGTAGTTCCAAATTTGGAATAGCTTCCAAATCTCAAATTCATATCTATAACTATTTTTGTGTAACCAATATTGCAAAAGTCAATCCATGGAGTTATGTTCTGTATTATATAAGAAAATTGTTCAATTTATATTCGTGGAGTTATGTTCTCTGGAAGTCTTATTTTTATCCATCAAAATGCTTTGTCTGATGCCGTGTTTGCCTAAGGCCATGTTTGTTTCCCGGAATTCACTTTCCGGAAAACCACTTTCCAAACTTTCCTGTGTTTGTTTGCCATTAGAAAAATTGATCAACGGAAACCACTTCTAGTCAATGGAAACCCTTTCCGGTCAACGGAAACCATTTCCGGTCAACATTGCAAATTGAAATAATATTCTTTTCATAAGGAGTGAAAGGACCTGTTAAAGAATATTTAAATATATAAAAGTTCGATTGTTTGATTTTTAACCATTTCCGGTCAACATTGCAAATTGAAAGAATATTTTTTTCATAAGGAGTGAAAGGACCTGTTAAAGAATATTTAAATATATAAAAGTTCGATTGTTTGATTTTTAAAGTTAGAGAGTGAAAGGACCTCTTAAAGAATCTCTAATATATATATGAAGACAACTTAATTGATTAATTTCTTTGGAAAAATTGTGTTGATGATCGATATGATATCGCACTCGATCGTCTTGTGATGTTTTGAAAATTTAGATAGGAAATGATAAAAATACCCTTAGAAGAGTAAGTTTTAGTTATCTATAGCAGGTGAAGGAAATCTTAGTAATTAAACAAAGAATTAGTACGTAAATATAAAAGAAAAACAAAGAATTAGTACGTAAATATAAACGAAAGAAAAAGAAGACTTACACTTAAAGAAAGAGAGTGAACCATAAAAAGAAGAAGAGAATGAGGGAAAGATGACGCAAGAGAAAAGAGTTAGAAATTAAAATATGTTTAAAAAGTAAGAATCATGTTTTGATGTGTATAATTATCTTATTTAGCTATAAAATAAAAAAAGAAAAAGAAAAGAAAACCTAGACTAGAAGAGAGGGAACCATAAGAAGAAAAAGAGGGAAAAATAAAACAAGGAGAAGAGAATTAGAGAAAATAAATATAAAAGGTAAGATTTATATTTTGATATGTATAATTGTATTATTTAGCTATAATTTTTGGTTTTATTGAGAATTTAGGATTTTGAAAATTTTATTTTAAGTTTGATTAATGAATTAATTAGAATATTAACAAATCAAGCTTAACTATTTTATTTTATTTAGTAATCATTCTTTACTTGCCTTCAAATATCTTTTAAAAAACAACTTTTTGGTTAGAATATTAGACTTTTTTTTCATATATATTACATAATCGTTTACACACACACACACACATATATATATATATTCAATCTTCTATACTATGCTTGTCTTATACTTCTTTTCTCTCACTTCATCTCGAAGAGATTTTTCTTTTGATATAGCAAATTTTTTATTTTTTTATATATATACAGGTTAATTAAAGAAGATAAAACCTTATAATTAATAATTATTAGAATATTTGAAATATGTTAATTTTAATATGATTTAATAAATGGCATGCATCAAAAGTAATTACTATAGATAATAATAATGATCATAATAATAATAATAATGACCCCATTAACAACATTAAAAGCAGGAATTAAACCCAGGTGGGATTCTCTCCCGCCCTCTCTGTATTTAATAAATCCTCAAATAGGAACAAATCTTGAGCTTCTCTTCCTTGTTCTATCTACAAATATCTTCCAAAACAGGCAAACACCAACCAACCCCTAACATGTCTTCTAGTGATTATGGAAATGAAAATCCTGCCATGCATCACAAGGTTGAGGGAAATGAAATAATGGATTATAGTGGGATTGATCAGTCGCCTGCTATCACTGATTTCAAACAAGTTGCTAAAAAGATACTTTTTTATCTGAAAAACATTCAACAACTCATGGAGGAAGAGAGGAAAGGGGTTCAGGACGAAATCGATAAAGAAAAAAGGGTCTCTCCTGTAGTGGAGGTAAAGGTTTATTTCGGTGATCTTGACCAATTAGATCAACACGTTGCTGTGGCTTTGGATGGTGAAGAGGAGAACGAAACTAAAAAACAAGAGTATTGCTCTGTTATTGATGTGTCCACTGTCAAGGATCCCGAACAAGTCATGGCCATGGTGGTAGAGAAGAAGGAGAAAATCACAAAAATAATTATACAGGTATCTGTCTCTCCTCCAGCTATAGTCATGGACGTGGAAGAAGAGGAGAAAGACGAGGTTGAGGAGGAAGATGATGATGATGATGATGATGATGAGATTAAAAAAAAAGGGTGGGTGGTTTTGGACGATGGCTGGGACTCTGACCGTGTAGTAGAGGACCCTGAAGAATATACTCGGTGTTTACGATACGAACCAAAGGGAAGAAGGGATCTTTTGTTATACTATAATAAGTTTGCTTCTGCATCGAAAGTAATTAAGAGAGTGTTTTTAACAAAAAAATTGTTCTTGTTCTTGCTTATCTTGTTCTTGTGGCTAGAAGTTTCTAATAACTGATTTTTATTATATTTTTTTAGGGTTTTGATATTGATTGTCCTCCTCCACCTGGCTACTGTTGGGCATACCCCATGGATCTTAATGACTCTTCTCAACTTGAAGCAGTCAACAGAATGGCCAAATTTTCTATTGAATATTACAACACAAAATATAAGGAAAAGGTAAGGGCAGCAATTAGGGGATTAGTTCTTGATAATTGAATTGAATTTGCGTTATTGATTCTTAATTTTTCTTGTTGCAGGGAAAAATGATCGAGTTTGTTCTAGTTCATCATGCAAATTTCTGCAGATCCCTTCACGGTGTGTACTACATAACTTTATTGGCTAAAGACCTTATTAAGGATGATGGTGACGAGATAACTTATCAAGCTAAGGTGATCCACGATGATATTCGATCAGGAGATATAGATGTGGAAATTTTTAGGCCAAAAACAAACCCCAGTAAAAAAAAATATAAGATTAAAAAAAATGGTGATGATGTTGAAGAGGAGGAGGAGGAGGAGAAAACTGAAAGGAAATACTGGGTGGTTGAGTTGGACGATGGCTGGGACGTCTATCATGTAGTTGGAGGCGAACCTGATGAATATACTCGGCGTTTGAAATACCTTGAAAAGGAAGAAAGGGATCTTTTGGTGCACTATTCTGAGATTTATTGCGCATCCGATGTAATTACGAAACTTTTTTAACAAACAAATTCTTGTTGTTCTTGTTCTTGTGATTTGAAGTTTCTCATAACTGATCGATATTATTTTTCTTTTTTAGGGTTTTGATCTTGTTCGTCCTCCTCCACCTGGCTACTGTTGGGCATCCCCCATTGATATTAATGACTCTTCTCAACTCGGAGTTGTCAACAGAATGGCCATATTTGCTGTCGAATATTACAACAAAAAATACAAGAGAAAGGTCCAGGAACAGCAATTTGGGCAGTAGTAATCGACAATGGAGTTGGATTTGTGCCGTGTATTGATTCTTAATATTTGTTGTTGCAGGGAAAAAAGATGGAGTTTGTTCGAGTTCATCATGCAAATATCACGAGAGCAAGTCGTGATGCTTACTACATAACTTTACTGGCTAAAGACCTGATTAAGGAAGACGATGACGAGGAGAAAGCTTATCAAACTAAGGTGGTCCATTGGGAGTTTCTATCAGGAGGCGAGAGTATATATGTTGAAATTTTTAGGCCAAAAGCAAACCCCAGCAGTCAAGCTATTATATAATCAGTCAAGCATGTTTTGATGTGGCCATTCTCTAATTAATGGCTGTCGCTTATTGCTAATAATACTATCAATTATCATAATAATAATAATTAAAAAAAAAAAAAGCCTTTCATGGCAGTCTTCCTGAACTTCATTTGTCTCCAGTTACTTTGCATGAAAGCAAGACTTGCAAACGTAAGCAAGCAACACAAGTTGATCAGGAGGGGCTTCTTCTTTAATTAACTGTGTCTTGGTCAATGAATTAATCAAACACAAAAGTACGTAGTTGCCAGGTTCCATATATGGTGTAGAATACGGAGGAGGGATCACAGAGGGAGCTGCAAGATGTAGAGAGGGGCAGTAGAAGAGGTAGGATTTCTCCCAAGTAATTAATAACATTATTGAAAATTTGAAATAGCTAACCCAATATTTCTGTACACACACCCTAGACCCCAAGAACAGTACGGCTTCTTCAAAATACAAAGTCCATATATAGCAATACATATATAAACAAATCATCTCTCCCTAGCTCTACGACAAAGAGAGAGAGAGAGAGAGAGAGAAATAATGAAGAAAAAATAAGAAGAAAATCACTTGTCCCACCTGTTCAGTGTCCTAAATATCAACATTTTAACGTCTGAGGTACGCCGAAAAATAGCAAGAATAACCATCTCGAATTGTAAGAACTCGGCTTCATGGTCGACAACGTAAGAGCGTTGTTATAAAAACAGCATAAGTTCTTAATCGGTACTATATCCAAACCTTTTTTGCATCTAAAAATCAAATGAAACTGCAAGGAAATTAAAGCCAAGATCATTCACAGGGCGAATAAGTTCTCTTCCGTAATAATACTAACAAGGCAAAACTCAAAATGAAGCCTTTCCACCCCCAATAAATAATGTAGTCCTGAACGTGGATCATCGATCCTGGTTTTACATAAATTCTGGTATGCAAAGACAATATTATGACAATGCAATCTTTGCTTTTCAAATAATACATGTCCCCTTCTAATATTCTACTTATGTCTTATGAATGAAGCTAGCAGGATTTTTCATAATTCAACTTCACAATCTCTTGGTAAAAATTAATGAAATTATGATCTCTTTATTATATTAAAAATATTGTTATTAAACTCGATTTATACCAACATTCAAGAATTTCAGAGTTTAATTTAGATTGATTTTTTAATTAAGTGAAATAAAATATTAAAAGTCGATTAACATGAACAAATCCGATTGGGTAGACATAAAAAAAAAAAATTCTCTTAATAAAAATAATTTAGTGGTGGAAAATATACAGCTGACCCGCTCACATCACAATTATATTTTGTTGTTGATGATATTTGTTCAGTAATCCCGATGATGACGATCACTACTAGAAAAATTAAAAACGCATGAAATATTCTTCAATTGCTAGAACTCTGGGTCCCCTTTGCATCGGCACTGAAGAGGGTGCGATAACTAAAGCCTAAGTTTGACAACATCAAAAGACAACGGAGGGAAAGCAACAAGTACAAGAAGGAATGCATAAACGGCTTCCTGCTCTATCGCCTTGAGGGTGTTGGCAGTGTTTTGACAGCTTCGATTGACCTGACTTCAGGGCTTGGAAGCCTGTACGTGTATGATTTATGCTGCAAACACAATGAGGTGGTTTACTGAACTGGAGCAATATGGTGGTTACATTTCTATTTGGCCCTGTATACCATGAGGCTGCTGAATCTTTGCTTGTGTTCTGAATGATTGCAGGTTCTTGAATTCCTAGGGGATGGATGATGTTTGCTTGCTCCAACTGAACTGCATCAGAAACCTTCATTTTACTTTATATGTTTTGGTGTTATTTCCACTAGTACCGGACTTGTCTTTAGTTTTATAGTAGCAGTGGCCTTGTGCAAGTGTTTAACTGGAAACAATCAGTCTGATTTTTTAGGTATCGGAAGATGTTTGAGATTTGTCAAAATTAAGTGATGGTATTGAGATGCTATGTGGATGGCTTGTTAATGTATTGGCTTGCCAACTAATTATAACCTAGCTTCTCTCTTTAGCTCATTGGGACAGTTCCTTCAAGCTTAGGGTTTGATTAACTAAATGTGAGCCACATTCAACTTAGTGGAGAACTAGCACTCCTAGAATAGTTCATTCACATGATTGGTTAAGAGTTAAGAACTTGGAAGAGGAATAGTCGATGGATGTTCAGGCAACAAAATACATAAAGACTTCCGAAGGACTGTTATGCAGGTTAGCTGTTTCTAAGGGTTGAAGATCAGCTTGTATTATTTCTTGTATCAGCCTTCATTATTTCTTAATGTATTTTTTTTTTCTTAGCTTGTAAATTATATCTATATAATAGATAATCCTCAATAAAAATTGTATCAGCCTTTATTATTTCTTAATGTATTTTTTTTTCTTAGCTTGTAAATTATATCTATATAATAGATAATCCTCAATAAAAAAACACAATTTTATTCAAAAAACTCTAAACTGTGATGGTATCATAGCTTTCTTTTGTTTCCAGTCTTGAGATTAAGAAGCCTTTCCTGTCTGTCTTTCTGTATTTGATTTGTCTCGAATTAATTACTTCGCATAAAAGCAGAATTTGCAAAAGCAAGCAAGTTCAAAAATCAGGAGGGGCTTTTTTTTTTAACTGTGTCTTGGTCAATGAATCAAACACAGAGTAGTTAGGTTGATAGTCAGGTTCCATGGTGTAGAATATGGATCAGGAAGGAGAGGGAGAAATAGAGAGAGGCAGTAGAACAGGGAGGATTTCATCAAACAGTTTCTGAATTGCTAACCCAATTCTGTACACACCCTAGGCCCCAAGTAACATGGGTTCTTCACAATACCAAGTCCATAACAATACATAGACAAATCATCTCTCCCTATACAACAAAATGAGAAAAAATAATAAAGAGAAAAGAAGAAGAAAATCACTTGTCCCCCCTGTTCAGTGTCCTAGATATCAACATTTTAATGTCTGAGGCACCCCGAAAAAATTGTAAGAATAACCATCTCAATTTATAAGTCCCTTGTATTCCCTAAATGAGTCTCATGTTTTGTCAAATTCGCAGGCTTTCAGATCTTGAACCTGGATAGTCGCTGCGATCAGTGTCAGAATTTTCCCTTTGAGATTCAATTTCCATGCTACCTCCTCGAGTTCTTCGATGCCTACGATCCTGAAAACAGTTACAAGTTGAACTCCAAATTCAGCCAAAAGCCATGTTTCTTCGTTGTTAAATTTCATAACATCGAATTTAAAGCTAAAAGTGAGTTGCTGGTAATTCCTTCTCTAGTAAATACTGAACAAGCACAAAAACAGTGAAAGACTCGAGAATATAGAGGATCAGTGTTGATATTTTGGCTCCCATGGCCCACATTTTGTGCAATATAGCAAAAATCAAAGAATGCAATCAAGCAATCATCCATGTTCAAGCACAAAAACAGCCAAGAATTGTGAGGATGGAGGTAGCACCATCATTCATGATATCTTGGCTGCCATGGTGCACCATTTTGTGCACAAAGGATGCAAGCGATTACACATGTTCATATTCAAAAATGATTTTGGTTACAAGTGATCAGATGCATTTTGGACTGTACAAGTGAAGTCAGAAACCAACCTCTCTTGGAAAGGGATATTCCTCAGACTCGAGCATACGAACAACTTGACCCATCTTAGGTCTTTTTTCAGAATCTGGATCAACACACCTCAAAGCGGTCAACAGGGCACGTTTTAGAGCTCTTGTTGATGGCCTCGCTTCAATATTTGGGTCTGCTACTTCTTCAGACCGTCTGTTTCCGACCATCATTTTCAACCAATCCACAAGATTTACCTGCCAGTAAGATGATTTAATGATCAACACAGCTTTAAAAGCTGTTAAAAGAGAATAAAGTTCCAGCTACTGAACATATGGCCTCAATAATTACAAGGGAGGAATAATGATGCAGGACAACAATTCTAAGAGAGTCTATAATAAACTCAACTAGGCATGATCAGGCTTGAAACTGAATGAGCCTAGAAAGCTAATTTGGAAACTAGATGATGTACTAGGCTGTCAGTATCTAGAAAATTTAAATAGTTCACGTTTTTCATTCATAGGATACTAGACACGTTCATTTATTATTTATTATATTGTTACCCCTGATCAATAATAATAATAACAAAAACCAATAATTCCCTATCTCTCCCACTGGTCTTCGCTAACCTATATGGAAATAGAAATGGCATCTAATCATCCTGACTAGCATGAGTAAAGATCTGGTTAAAAAATCTTATCATGTTTTCTCTTTAACTTTTCTTTAGGGCTAAGGGATAGTTGATACAAAAGCGACAGAAATAGATAACTAGTACTCAATGTTCACTGGCTTATAGTTTAATTCATTTCTTATCATGCTTTACTACAGCACATAAATAAACAAATGAACTTCATTTCAATTCATCCAATTCTCTAAATGGGATGTCAAGTTTGTCGAATGATTGTATTGTAGAGAATGCAGTAATTCAAGAACAACACGGTTAGCCCTTATAATGCATGTCTAACGATTTTGGTTAATTCACAGGGTAATCACCGATGTGAGTTTGGCTTGGTTATGTTAGGTTAAACACTCTTTGGAGTAAAATAGCAATGTAGAAGACAGGAGTAGAAGCACTTATTCCTAGGCCTCAGTCTCTGTCACTTAGCCTAGCTATTGAGCACAGAACCAGTTATTAGACCATTTATCTAAACAGTCAATTCTGTCACTTAACCTCACCAACCATAACTCATGAAAAAACAAAAGCAATTGATAAGTGTGAAGTTAATTTAGGCTAGACTAGAACCCTAAAATTGAGTGGCATTTAGTAACCATTATAGTAAATTTGAATTGCATTGGTTTATTGATGATATAGCCAGGGACTCCAGACAGATTAAAAAAACTTGGTAGAGAATGCAAAAGTAAAATAGCCATACCTCATGAGTAGGGCGGCCATAGTCTACAGGATCTCTTCCGGTGATTGATTCTAACAGCACAACCCCAAAGCTATAAACATCACTCTTTTCATTCAAGAGTCCACTATTTGCATATTCAGGAGCCACATATCTGTAAGATTTTATTTTGTCAAGGCAAGAAGAATGGGGTTGATTTTAAAAGTGATGATCCTCTTCCATCAAAGAACAAGAGTAACAAGGAAAGAACCAGTAAGAATACACTTGCAGAAAGTACTTGCCCGAAGGTTCCCATAACTCGAGTCGTTACATGGCTTTTGCCAGCACCAAGCAACTTGGCCAAGCCAAAATCAGAAACCTTAGCGTTGAAGTCATCATCAATTAATATATTACTCGACTTGATGTCTCGATGCACCACTTTTGGCTCAATGGCCTCATGCAAATAGGCAAGACTGCAAGAAACATACCAAGTCATTTGGGAACCTGAAGGCCAACGAGGGACTAAACAGAATTGACTTACGCCTTAGCCGTGCCAAGTAGAACCTTCATGCGGGCCTCCCAAGTAAGATATCCATGCTGACGCATAGCTCCATGAAGCCACTGTTCCAAGTTTCCGTTGTTGACATACTCATAAACCAACATCCTGCAATGTTTTTATGTATTAGATCATAATGATAAGAACTTGAGCAGTTCTGCATAACAGGCAGGTAAGCTAGCAATCAGATTCTTAAGCCACAAAACAGAACCTTTCTATTGATAATGAGTTGATGCCTAAGGCATAAAGCCCAAAGTGAATCGTGTGAGCAAATGACCTCAACTCTAAACTATATAGCATCATCTGTGGTAAAAAAAAATGGTGTACCTGTGTGTCCCTTCTATGCAATATCCCAGAAGACGAACCAAATTCTTGTGTCGAACATGACCAATGGCTTCAACTTCCACCCTAAACTCCTTTTCCGCTTGGCCCCTAAAGAAGAGTTAAGAGGTTGTGATTGAAGAAAACTTAAAGTGATACGAAAAGATCAATTGTAAGAAATTTTACAAGAATCATAAAGCTAATTTCAAACTCACAAGTTGTTCAGGATCTTTTTTACTGCCACTGGAGTGCCATTGATCAAATGTCCCTGATAAACCACTCCATATCCACCCTCACCAAGGATATTCTCCTTCGAAAACCGATTTGTTGCAAGCTCAAGATCCCTCAAGGTGAACCAGTGACCCCAACCCAAATGAGAGAACTCAGGCAGACCAATCAACGGAGAAGGAGCAGTAATAGGGTATGAAGAAGAAGGTTTATATACAGTTACTGTTCCGGAACTCCCTTCTTCACCTGACTGTGATCCACAATCTTTCTCTAAATGATGAAAAGAATCTGACTTACTCATATTGCCTCCATTCTTCCCCTTCCCCATGCCTAGATGAACCAAGACCTTATCCGATTCTTTGTCACTGGACTTGTCATGAATTGTGAGAAGAATCCCATCACGAGGTACAAATTCATTTGTTGATACCTGTTCCACTCGAACTTCCTTAATTTCCTTGGAAATAGTTGGGATTTGGCTAAGGGGAAGACGGTTTCTATCTCTTTTAGATTTCTTCCGTAAAGTTAAACAGAAGGACAGTACAGAGAGGATGATTATGATAAATAATGCAACACAAATTCCAATCACTTCCCAGACCTTGAGACCCAAAATGGCAGTTTTCTTGGATAGTTCAGCGTTTAGATCATTGGCCATCTTGCCTTTTCAGATGCCCAAACCCTGCATAATTAACATGAAACACATATATATACATTAGAAGCAATCCCATCAATGCAGAATCTCACGGGAAGAATCGCGTAACTACTTCTCTACACATTACAAAATCCTTTTCCTAAAAAAAAAAAAAAAAGCTAACCAAATTCAGGACTCCACAAACCATACAGATAAAACAATGACATTAAAACAGGCATTTCAATGAGCAAATGAACAGATTAGATAACACAGCAGAATAGGACTCTCCCAAAAAAAATAAGAGAAACATTTCATTTAGAATACAATCTTTGCTGACAAAATGAGCATGGATTAAGAGGCAGAAAAGGAAAAGAAGTGAAAAGCAAAGAAAAAGCTTGAATCTTTCTACCTCTCTATAATGAACTTCACAAAAGAAACCTTTAAAGCATAGATCTTTGAAACGCCCTCGCCATACCAACTCCTCAATACCCCAGATCTCAAAAGACTAAACAAAACCCAAAAACCAATGTCAAAAGCAACACACCTGGAAGACACCCAAATGAATCCAATTGTGAAAGGGTAAAGTTAAATAGCAAAAAAGCGTAGATTTCCTTTCAAGAAATGAAAATGTGAGCGTGAATCTAAGCTGGGGTGGAGCTTTCTGTGTGCCCCAAAGCCACAAATGACAAGAAGAAGAAAGGGGCTCTATTGTTGCTTGTGGTAAAGAGTAGGGGATGATGGACATGGAAATTTGAGATCTTTTTAAGAGAAGGGGGGAGAGAGAAAAAAGAAGAGGAAGAAGGGAAGGAGTTATCAGTGGTAGGTGATGAGTTTTAGTTTAGAAGAGTTAACATTACTACAACATTAGACCTTACACAAACAAAATACAGTCGTCAAGCAGTACAGTAAAAGAGAAGTCATGGAAATTTGTAAGCTTCTTCCTCCCTGCTATTTCTCAATCCTAGGACAGAGAGCATGATTGACTTGGTAGATAAAGTGGTTACTTGGTAAGTAAGATGGGTTTTTTTTTTTAATTCAAATTTTAAGATTAATATTTAAATAAATTATTAAATAAATCATATTAATGCAGAAACATGTTTCTAGGATTATTGGCCAAAGAAACTTAGTTTTAATCAATACATAAACTGATTTAAGAATACAACGAAAATATAGATGATGATGTTTCAATGTAATCAAAATGACTCAAAGATGATTTTGTTGTGGTCAACTAAAGGTTTTGGTTGTAATTTTAGAGAATGTTATTTGGATGTTAATAAGACTTGATTATACTTTACTTAATCAATGTAATTAGATGGTCAAACATCTCAATTAAGATAAACAAGTAGTGGCTGACTTGTGATTATGATGGTGAAGATGCAGAAAAGGGCCATTAATGTGATTTTATAATGTTTTGGAACAGCACTATCTGTCACTACTAGCTGCCTTGCCATGCTTTGCTTGGCTTGCCCTTCTTAATTAAATAAATAAATAAATAAAACTCAAGAATTGCCCCTTCTTCATAGTCTGCGGAGAAAGGAAAAGCTCTTTTTAAGCTTTTGATATTTGAAATTCAAGATTAATGTTCATAATAATTATTTTCCTTAAATATATAAAGTCAATGTGAGAGGTGTATTATTAAATATATTTTTATGGTTGAAACAATTAAAGAATATTATCATTTATTGTGTTTTATTAGTATACTAGGAAGACGGCAAAAACATAAAAAAAATCGAAAAATATCTTACATGTTTCATCTATTTTTATCCCTCCTGAATCAAAACATTAACCAAGACAAACTAGCCAGGTTGGCTAGCTGCACCATTAACAACGATCAAATTCAAAGGGGTAAACAGTAGTTCGTTAATTTATTATTGCTGACAAGAAAGTAGTTCATCGATGAGCTGTAAATAGTTGATGCAGCTTCAAGTAGAAATTAAGAGGGTGTTTGGGAGTGTGGTAGTGGTTGCTTTTTAAATAGTTTTTCGTGCCGAAATACATGCCAATGATATTTTTTTATTTTTTAAAAATCATTTTTGATATCAGCACATCAAAACGATCCAAAAAGTACAAACCGCACTCAATTTTAACAAAAAAAAAATTTAAAATTCGCTGAAAAGCAGGTTGAACAGCAGAGCCAAACGCTCTCTCCATACTAGCTAGATCACCAGCAGAAAGAAAATCCTGCAAGCCAGCTTGATTCCATTTGGCAGGTGTAAATTTGCCTTTTTAATTAGCTCACATATCGATCATCAGCCTGTAGCCATGAAGAGAACCCTATGATCTCATCTTCTCTCACAATATATTCTGCATGTGAGACGTTAAAATCTATCCATTTAAAAGCTTTCTTGTGTAAAACCCAATCAACTGACTGACTACTTGAGGCAGATAAATTATTGCCCTTGTGGATTCACTTCTCTCTGATATTGTCAAGTAATTAAGATATTGTAATATCCGACAAGAAGACATGGATTTAACGCAGCTTCATTACTTGCTGTTTAAGGATTACTTCAAAACCTTGTAAGGTCGTGTCGTGCTTAATGTGAGTTTGCTAATTGTGTTGGCTGCATGAACTCTTAGAATATACACACACATGTATAAAGAATATATGCAATTAATATATATATCATGATCGAGCTTCTAATCACAAGCCTTGTAAAGTCAATATCTTTTATATTTTTATCTTAATTCACTCTTGAGAATATATATAAATTTTGTATTTATCAATTCTAATTAATCATGATGGTAAGTTTATCCATTTGATTGGATTTATAATGCTAGTATATAATGGTGAACTAGCCAGCTAGTTAGCTAGGTTCATATAGACTTAGCTGCATCTAACATGACCACTACAGTAATATTATATATACCACTTGCTCAAAATTTAATTACCTTATAATTTATTTTAATAAAAATATAGTACGTGCTTGGTGTTTGATATTATAATATAAATATTTTTAAAAATATATTAAAATAAGTTTATTTTATTTTTATTATCAGCACATTAGAATAATAAAAAATTATTAAAAAAATACTAATTTGATATTTTTTAAAGTAAATATATTCTTAAAATATATCTAGAAATACAATATTAAACTGTCACTTAATATAAAAATTATTTATAAAAAATCACAGTCATAGGGTAAGAATTTCAGCAAATTGTTACGTTTGGTTACCTAAATTATTGAAATGGTAGACCGGGCAGTTGATCACGAGCTAGCATTCATACTAATTCATCCGTAACTTAATTATTTAATATCATTTGAATTGAACCCTATCTTGGATTCATTAATTTGATGCATTAAATCCTTATTCTTATTAATGGAAATTGTTCAAGAATCACGTCCTTGTGTACGTGGGTCATTAAAAAAGAAGAAAAAATCCTGATATAATTTAATTAGAAATGTGTTTGATAGAAGAAAAGGAAAAACCTCTGGGATTCATCGTATATTTTTAGCTAGTATTAAAACATCAGAGAAAAACAAATTATATCATATTTTTTAAAATTTGATTCAATTCATGAGTAGTTGTCACATAAACCGAAAACTAAACCACAAGAACACACTCTTATCTGCAAACAAATTCATATGGCATCGTAACCAGAAGGCCAGGCATTGTGCATGCAATTATATATTGAAAAAGAATAACAGTCATTGATTTACTAAATTATATATTTGTTTATGCCAATTTATTAATTTAATTGAAGCCAGTATGATACCTGTTATAAGCTAGCTGTCCATATCGATCTTGGTATGTATTTCCCCTCCATCTCAGTTTCATTATAATAATCCTTTCAGACCATTGATTAAGGCTTTCTGATACTACTTTATTAATTAGGGTATTAACATTTAATTATTAAAAGAAATCCCCCCCTCTCCTTCTACGTACCTGTTGCTAATTGCTAGTCTATATATACCCCATATGTATATTTTGTTTTGTGCTAGCTATAAGACAAAGAAACCCTAACAAACCCAGCACTGGAGTGTGTTTGTGTGTATAATATATAGTTGGATTCCTCTTGTGTTTCCTTCCCTTGCAGGGGACACCATGTTCAAGGGACATGCATATGCGAAAACCTAGCATAGAATATCACTATAATTATAAAAATTATATATGTAGTGCTCTTGCTTGCCTTTTTTTGCTTGGCAAGTTGGCACGTCTGTTAATTGTCTGCGACCTTCAAGCTAGCTTGTGACTAATTATATTGGATTCTTAATTTATGAATGTATGTATGCATGTATCGACTACATTTCATCAAATTTATCTTGTCAGCTCGTACAGTTGCTGGTATTTATTAGCTGTTAGTTGTGATGAAAAGTGGACTTGCACTCTAATTTAACTATCACAATCTAACAAGATCAGATTGAAAAAAGAAATTATATCCAGCATCGATGCGATGAGAAAAACTTGTTTAATGGCTAAGGAGACTCGTTAGCTCGAAAGATACAACAAGAAATTAAAGATTGGTAAGTTTATCGATAAACCACCACAATATCCATCTCATTATATATAATTAAGAAGCTCGAGTAGTTCGAGTTGTGCTACTTGAATCCTTAATTTGTTGACTGCAATTCTACATTTTATAATCCTATTTGTTAAGGTATCTTAAGCCTTGTTTTCAAGGTGAGCCGAATGTGTTCTATGAGGATTGGTGATAGTATACCTACCTACCTCTGGTCTTAAAAAAGAACCCTTGAAAAACAGGCGGCCGGCCTCAGTTTAAAAAACACCCCGAGAGAAAAAAGAAAAAACGCGCGCATGCATGATATTGTGCTAGCTAGACTAGACGATAAAAAGAGAGCTACGAAAAGCAGATAAGATCGAAATCAAGCTAGCTAGGAGTGGGACTCGATCCCTGATTGGCAACCAGAAATAGGAGGCTTCATAATGTACACAAAGTGCCTGTCTTTAATCCAAGACATGACTACTTTTCTTATGTAAAGAAGTTATGCAGAGACAATTCATCAGTGTGCCCTACTGAAATGAAGATTTGGTTGTGATTTCATGAATGGTGGGTTGAAATGTACTGCCTCTATTGAACTCCTCTTTAATTCCATGTATACGTACATACCAAGATATATATGACAGTAATTATTTACCAGCCCCAGCCTCTTTTCTCAGTGTGGTGGTAATTCTTACATGCATGCACATTTTACCTGTATAATGCCAACTCCATGGTCTATATATTGCTATATATACTTTCTTCACCTTTTCTTTTAATATTCAAGTCTTCTCATTTAATTTGCGCTACTTGTGCCAGGAAAATCACAACTAAATGCAGCACAGCACTGGAGTACTGAATTGGAAGAGCAAACTTGAGTTAATAGCTAGCTTAATAACAAAATTATGATTTGATGATATGAATTAATTAATACTATCCCTCTTGCTTTATACATCCACTTTGAGCTACCAGATTTGCTAGATCAGCCAAGCCACCAGTCCATTAATGGATGTTAAAATTAATATGCGTTTGATATTGATATTGCGGTAGTTTTTATAGTTGCAATTTAAATAAAATCATGCATGCTAATTAACCAATATTTTTAAAATTGTGGTTGGAACGTACCCTAAAACAGCAATTCATGATTATCTTAATCTCTTTTCGCCAGCATCTTTCACTTATTAACCTCAGGACTGGAAATTTCTTTTCTGCAGCCTCAAACGTGGATTCCAACTTAGAACATCCATATATACCCAGCATCGAAAAACTTGAATCATGTATTATTGAATTTCATTCACGCAAAGGGTGTTCTTAAAGAAACTTTAATATTGGATTAGACAGAAAGTTTGACAGTACTGCCTTTGGTTACTTTGAGGGATCCGGAGGGGGAAAAAATCAAAGCTGAGAACTTTTACATATAAACACACAAATCTTCAACTGAGAAACGGGTCCATGTTGGATTTGATTAACGTAATTGTGATCTCGTGAAAATCATACAAGTACTAAATTAGAGAAAAAGTTATCTGCTGATGAGGCATCTACCAACTGTGAGTTATAAAGCAAGCGCTTTAGAGTTAATCTAGCTGCAATCTCTCATGTTACTAAACTTAATTTAAGCAGCCCGTGACCCATTTGCTTAAAAATCAGATTGGATTTGATTTCTATGATCCCGGTGACTATGGGACTTGATTGATCGCACTCTAGTCATCATAATTATGTGCTTAATTAAAGCTTTAAGTTTGGCTTTTTGATAATCTAGACATGATGTGTCAATATCTTGTAGCCAAATCTGGAAATATATACATGGACCCATTATTGTCATGGCCCATGACGTGAAGAGCTGTTAAGCATCAATTGCTTAGAATTTTGTGCCCTCGAGCAAACCTCTTTAAAGAGTATGATAATATTAATTTCTCGAATCTTTTTCCCACTCCTCTATCACAACGTGCAACCAATGGCAAAGCTCAGAGGTGATAAAAAAAATTTATTAAACCTAGTATTATAATTATTAAATTTGGTCCGGGGTTGACCCGGCTAAGAGTCCGAGTCCCGGGCTTTTTGGGTAATCCCGGGTCAACCCGGAAAAATTAAAAAAGAAGTTTTAATATTTTATAAAAAAAAAATCAATGTAAATATAAGCTATACATATTATAAATAATAAAGTTTTAAAAAATATTTTTAAAAGTTATTTATCTCACGTTTAAAAGATATTATGTTAAACTTTTCAATTTAAAAAAAAAAAAAATTTTATCCTACATTGAAAAAACATAGCTTTTTTTTTTGTGAATATAGAGTATATATATCAATGGGTTTTAAATCACACATTAAAAAGATATTATGTTATCCTTTTAAGTTGAAGTATTTAAATCAAAAGGTTTTTTATCCCACATTGAAAAAACATTACTTTTTTCTTGGGAACATAGAGTATATATACTAATGGGTTTCAAATCCCACATTTGAAAGAAAAAAAAAACATCGGGTCTCGCCCGGGTCACGGGTTGACCTGCCGGATCGACCGGGTTTGGCCGAGTCGTTGCACCGACCAGTCTTTTGACAAACCCGGAACAGTCCAGCCCCCAGGTCGACCTGCTAGGCCGATCCGGGTTTAATAACTATGCCTAGTACATAACCCTATTTATGGTTGAGGTTAGAGTTTTAAGTTGTTAACGTGAGTTCAAAAAATCAGTTAATCATTAAATTAAATAAATTAAATTTATTTAGAATTTTTTTTTAATTTAGTATAAACTGTCAAAGAATTAATTCAACCCTGTAATTTAAATTATTAGGTAAGATCCCAATATATGATTTATATTATTCTCTAACATATTTTCTCAAGTGAAAGCTCTTTGACCTTGAAACTTGCACAGACCCACACTACCTTGTACTTATTTTTTTTTATCAAATAAATAGAGATGGTGAGATTTAAATTCGTAACTACTTGGTCATCAAGACTATGATATTGTATCAAAGAAATAATTTAACTCAATAATTTAAATTATTAAATGAGATTTCAAAATATAATTTATATTATTTTTTGACATAAACTAGAGGTTAGTTAACAAGTCATCAAGTTAATTTATTAATTTAAACTAGGTTTAATAATATTGATACGGTGCAACTCTTGCTTGTGAACAGTGCCTAATATTTCTTAGCAGTTAATTAAGCAAGCCAAGTTCTCAAGATTTTTTTTTTGTCGTCGAGGAGATTCTTACTTATCAGCATCATGATAAATCCTTTTCAAGCCTTACTTCATATGTAACAATATTAACGGTCACTTAGAGAGTTAATTAATTGCATGTATTAAGTCATGAAAATGCCATACACAATACGCATGCATGCATGCATACATGCATGGTTCAATTGTGTGCGTGTGAAGAAGTCTTCTTCCTTGCAAATTTCTATACATGTGTCCATAAATGGCTCTTTTATGCGTCCCCTGCACTTTCCTTTCCTGTCTTCTTTGCCATGGTGATATTCTCTAACTTGTCAATGAGCTACAAACGCTGTAACCCTAATTAAGACATTCAGCGAAATGGGCTCTTGTTTGTCGTGTGTGAGAAAAAACAAATATTACGATAATGATGTTTCACTTTTTTTTCCATCAAGTTAAGATGAAGGGAAGCTTAAAGCTGGTTGGTCGACTTTAATTTAAAGTGAAATTTTGAAAAAGAGAAATCATAACAAATTGTGATTTGAAGGAACTTCACCTCGCTCTAGGATTGGTCGAATTCTTTTTTTTTTCTCTTTTTTATTTAAATACAATGAAAATATAATTGCATAAAATTAACTACAAGTATATATTAAATAAAGTCGAAAAATCCAGAGACAAAAATGTTCCTTTTCACGTGCCAGAAACAATAGAAAAAATTGCACTGTCTTTAGGTGCAAGGGAACAGTGCACTGCTACATGGAAACACCATGTTTTTTTATAATAATAATATGTAAAGATTATATATGATGATCGATCACTTCCATTATTGGGAGAGCAAGCAAAGCAAGAGGGCATGCAAAATAAATCGGTGTGGATGGATGCTTATGTGCCCCTAACCACAAGCATTATCCAAAATAATCCATGCAATTTATAGGGTAGGTGGCTGCTACAAAGTGTCACCTTGAAATGAAATGAAATCTTGAAGTGATTGATATTTTGCTAATCACTGATTTTCCATGATATAATTAATATTATCAGTACAGCAAATCGATCCGACTATGACCCCTTTATTTTTTTTATATAGAAAAAAATGGATTGTGACTTTGATAAGATTGACAAGGCTCAAGCAACCCGATATTTATATTATATAGTTAGAGTATTAATTACTATTGTATAATTTATAGGTTAGGGCTCTGGTTACCCAAATGGCCCAACCCAATCTGAGAATGTAAAGGGCCGAGAGAGGCTTATTTATTTATCATCATAACCAGAGAAGGAAAGGTATAGAGAGGGTGTGAGGGAGAATTTGTTTACTGGTTGAATTGAATATCTATCATTTTTATTAAAAAAAAAGAGAGAGAGAGGAAAGGTTTTGTTTCTTCTTAATTAGTGATCAATTCAGTGTAATAATCAGATTGATTTGTTTAATAATCCAAGATGTTGGATTTTGATGATGATTGATCAATGTACGTAGCTTAATTTCAAAACTTGTACTCCAAGAAATTCAAGCCTATACCCTTTGAAGAATTTGTTTCAAGTAAATATGGCACTGCTCTTCTTCTAGTAAATTTCTTATTTTTTAATCTGGCCAACTGGATGTTGCTGCAATGGCAAAGAAGCAAAAATAAAGATGGGAAGGAAGGGAAGCTGCTATCGGTAAGTGATATGTTGGCGAGTATATATGGACCAAAAATCTGATGATAAACCTAAGAAGGGCTCTTCTTCAAGCAGTACTAAGGGCAAGAACAAGTTGTCTTCGTCTTACACTGATAGCAATGATTTTCCCTCTGACGACGACGAAGACGGAGATAGAATCTCTGATGGTGATCAGCAGGTACAAAGGTATCCAAACAAGCGCGGGCCAGAAGTGAAACCAGTTGATGTTGTTCTGTCTGATAAAGAGTTTAAAAAGCGTGGAAAGAGGTAACTTATTGCTATCGATCCATGCTATTGAGCTGGCGAAGTGAGGTGCTTAAAGATGATGGTGATGCTTCCACGGTTGTTATTTGGGAGCCGGGTTTCTGTGCTTGATGGGGAAGATGGAGGTGATGCAAATGTGAAAGATATAACAGTAGAGGATTTTTGTGTCTCGGTTTTGGGAAAGGAGATACATAAAAATTCATCTATGAAGATATATATCACTCATTTTTTCCATGCACATGCTCACCCTGTCGTGTGTAGATGAAGAAACCAACTTTAACAAATTGGTATGCGCCATGTCTAAAATAGTACGGACAAGCGTTCTGAAACTAGCTGAGCGCCGTTTCAGGGCAAACTTGCAGATTAATGCCCTTTTTCCAAGCCACAGAAAGGACTGCTCTATTGCTAGTTTTCATAGCTCCTGTGTTTGCATATTGGCGCTTTGAAGCTCTTGATTCTGTTGGTATTTCTAGTGGCTTTCAGAAGGGAATGCCTTATAGGAAGGAAATCAGTGATATAGGTAGGTTGAGATGGTTACGAAAATGGTAGTTTAGGATATACCGGCAGCTCGTGTGCAGCTCAATTTATCAAGAAGAAAGTTTCTTGTGAGACTGACCAGCTCACTTATGTCTACATATTGATCGTACGTCCATTAATCTGATGCTACATACAGCAACTTTATTGACAGCATGGAGAAGAAAACTGTCAGTTCTTACTCCGACTGGGATCATCTCCCACCAATGAAAATCAATGAACCTGAGGCCAAGAAAGTACTACCTTGCATCTTGCCTGTTAATTACTTTATTGTTGTGTTGGCTTTTTTGGTTTTGATAGCAATATAACATCTTCATTGGCAGTCTGAAAATTGGGATGACAAGCAGTATACTCTTGATCCTCAAGACAAGAAGCCAGATCAGGTAACATATTATCATATGATCTCCCTAAGCTCTTTCACTTGCGTTGCAGATGTCAATGTTTCGCAGATTTCAAGGATAAACCAGAACTTTATGTTCAACCAGCTTGAGATATATATTATATACGTTGGCATTGAAATGTGGCAGGTAATTAATGATCTTACACTCAGGGAATAGAAAAAACATTAGAAATGTCTTGGTATGTGATGACCCTCAGTATGGAAAGCATAAAGGCGAGTGTTGCCTTTTTCCATTCAATTTAAATCATTCAAACTGGTGCTTTTCTTGGTATTGTTAGAGATTTGTTGAATTTGTGACAGACTAAATTTTAAAAGTTATTGCACTGAATAAGGTTTAATAACAATACCAAATAGTTTTTTATAACTTTGATATTTTTTATTACAATTAAAAAAAAATTATTCCAACCTTGTAACGCAAATATATAAACTAATTTATTACTAAATCCAAGCCTAAGTCAAATGAAAAAATTTCATAATTTGTTTAAAATCTATCTTAAAATTAAATTGAAAAATTATTAAGAATCTATTTGATATTGTAGTAGTAATTATTTTTCAAAGTGTTTTTCATTTAAAAATACATTGAAATAATATTTTTTTTATTTTTTAAAATTTATTTTTGACATTAACATATCAAAACGATCTAAAAATACCTAAAAAAATTATTTAAAACAAAAAAATTATTTTTTATAAAAAAATATTCTAACCACAAAAACAATTTAGTACCGAAATGAATTGAATTGTTCTGGTACTTTAGTTATTTGAGGACAAAACATAAACGACGGCGTTTTGTCACTTTCCTTATGGTTTTTCACCTTCTCAATATAAAAACTACACGTTATCGGAGACCACTCCCGCCCAGGCATCAACTCCAACATTTCAAAACTTCCTCCCTGTAATCTCAATAGGGTATTGACAAGATGAGATCAGTAGATTCTCTGGCACGGTCTGTCAGAGCCTTTTGAGGCATAGTACTAATGATGGGTTCCAAAGCAGGTACCTTAAAATCTTCAATTTTTTACCATAAACTATCAATATAATGTAGTAGCTAGGAACACTTTTGTTGTTGTTTTAGGTGGAGAAAGAAGAGTTGATTTTTGGTCAGAAATCATTGCTGAAGAAGGAGGAGGAGGAGGAGGAAGGCAATCACTTCAAAAAAAAAAAAAACCCATTTACCAAAGTAGGAGAAGACAAACACCACACCAAATTCAAATAACTTCCACAAGATGACAACTTGTAATGTTAAATGATAAAGACTCTAGCTTTATCATTTCGGGATTCAGCAACTCTATATACAGCAGTAACAGCACCCCGCTCTTCCTTTCTTTTTTCTTTTCTCTTTTCAAGTTCTGCTTCAAAAGTCCAAAAGGAGCGCAGAGACTGCTGGAAACGGTTTCTCGATCGGAGGCTCGGGCTTGCTTGAACCTCTTAGATGTCTGGTACGGGGCAGGGAAGATCCATTGAAAGCGAAAGCCTTCCCTCCCCTCTTTGGTTATTCCCGTGAGGTTGGGCATTCCCCGGGCACCGGATATGAGTATGGATATTGAAAGTTCAACCCCTGCCTAGGTCAACCGTGATAGACAGATAATATTGATATAAAGATGAAACAGAAATGAAGAAAGAATAAAGAGTAGGACCGTTGATATCTTTACAAACCGGGCACGCGATTAGTGTCCTTTTTGAAACCTCCCTGGCAATATCTAGTGATCAGTGCAGGAAACAAAAGGAGGTGACCTGTCAATCAAGACGGAGGGAACATCGGTAAGGGAAAGAATCCAATAAGAGATCAGCCACTGGCTCAACGCAACTTTTTGTGGTTTTGTTTCTGGGTTTTGCAGGAGACAGTTGGAGTTGAAGGATAATGAGGAGAATAGAGTGAGTTTTGGTGGTGGTGGTGGTGGTCGTGCCACTAAACGTGTCAGTTGGAATCCTTCACTTTCTACCAGGTTAATTCAACTCAATTCCCTCTTTTCAATGAACTCTAAATGATGGCTTTTTCTTGTTGATTGTGGTTCTTTTTGGTCTTGCAACGGTGGGTTGTTGAAGTTTTTTCTTCTTGTTGTTGTTGTTTCTTGATGTTTATCATCACTCACATAGGATATCACTTGTGCTATTCTAGTTTAGAACTGTAGAATTATTAGGCTTTGATGTGTTCTATTATTTGCAAGTATCCTCGTTCTACATGCTCTTTCCTTTTCACTTTCGTGTGTGCTGTGTGTTACTCACGTAATGCTAGGGAAATTCATGGCTAGTACATTTTCAGCATTTGAGAATCGAGATGCTGTCATGTAAGCTATAATCTTTTTTTCTCAAACTTAACTAGCATGCCCCTTTTGCAATGGTATTATTTTGTGCTAGACTCAGAGGGAGGATAAGTATAGCTGTTGCTGCTTGTGTGGACAATCAGCCTCGACAAAAACAGGCTAGAAAAAAAAGGAAAACCACCCGTTCCAAAAGTTATCTCCATTATTATTTCCTGCGTGTTCTCTTATGTTTTGTTATTACCATTCTGGTTTCTTCTAGACTGCATTTGCTCTTTCAAGTTTCTAGCACTAATTTTTTTTTTCTTCCTGTTCTGGTTCCTTGTAAAGTTTGTGCTTTGATTTCTGGTGTTTGAAGGGAAAAGCAGCACAACATCCCGATTTTTGGAAAGAAAAGCAATACTTAGAAGAGGTTGATGCTTTTGAGTTGCTGGAAGAGAGCCCATCTCCGAAAAGCTCTGGTACATGGGCCACAGACAATGAAACTGATGCGGTTGCTATACCGCATTTGTCATCAAGATAAGAGAATTGGCTTTATTGCGAAGAAGTTAAACTAAAGTTGTGGGCCTTCTAGATATTAGGAACTCCAACCATGCCTCCCTTGGAACCTATGTGTGGCGATGATTTGAACATTGTAGATTTGATAACTCCAGAAAAACCTGTTTTGAATACTAATTCGAAACTGCATTCTGTCCAAAGTAGAATTAAATCGTATTTACCAGGTAAAGATGTACTTGAAAGGAATTCACTTGATGAGGGTTGTGAAGAAATTGAAGGAGCAGCTAAGAAACTGTCTTCAGCTTCAACGTCTACTTTATCAGATCATGACATGAACATTGTGGATTTGATAACTCCAGAAAAACCTGTTTTGAAGACTAATTCGAAACCGCATTCTGTCCAGAGTAGAATTAAATCGTATTTAACAAGTAAAGATGTACTTAAAAGGAATTCACCTACACAAAAGAGAAGTTCTATTTTGGTGTGTGATGAGGGTTGTGAAGACATTGAAGGTGCAGTTAAGAAACTGTCTTTAGCTTCAACGTCTACTTTATCAGATCATGACTTGAACATTGTGGATTTGATAACTCCAGAAAATCCTGATTTGGAGACTAATTCGAAAATGCATTCTGTCCAGAGTAGAATTAAATCATATTTACAAAGTATAGATTTACTTGAAAGGAATTCTCTTTCACAAAAGAGCAGTTCTATGTTGGTGTGTGATGAGGGTTGTGAAGGCATTGAAGGTGCAATTAAGAAACAGTCTTTAGCTTCAACGTCTACTTTATCAGATCATGATTACGGGGATCCATTTGCTGCGCTATTGGCAGTCTGTGGACAGTCAGTTCCATTGACATTGCTGGAAGTATTCTCTAAATTAATATTGGCTTGTTCTTTTTCCCATCGTGCAGCCGCTCTTTTCCCCTACAAGATGCTCTTACATATATTCATATTGTTTTGACTCACGAGAGGTCATTAAACAATGCATGCGTGCAAACCTTGTTCAGTTTTCTATATTTGTATGCATTTCCAAACAATATTTCTTTTCAAAGAAGCAATTATTTTATCTGGATGGTGTCTGCAGCTGTTTGGTCGGGGGTTGACTTTTACAACATTTCTTCTTACTTTGAGATGGACTGTTCATATAAAAAATCATGATGGATCAGTTCATATTTTATTTGAACTGTGTATTAGTTCCTTTCATCATTAGTTTCATTTGTTGAAAAATGAAACAGAAGCCTATCTTGGAATCAATAACTTCCAGTATGGTCTGTAGAAAGTTGTGTTGTAGCTATTTTGCATTCCCTGACCCAAAAATATTGTAATCAGACATCTGTACTTTAAAAACTTATAAAAAATTGTTGGCTGTGTCTTTTGAAAGATGAAAGTAAGACTTTTGAGAGAAGAAAAGCACATATTGTGTCAGAGTTGCCTCGTTGAGCTTTAGGTCAGGGAATTATCTTGATCATGGCATACTCATTGATTGGAGGTGGTCCGTATCATTTAAGTGATTGATCGATGTGTAATAACTGCATTACTGAAGTCAGTAATTCACACAAATTTACCTGCCAGACTTCAGTCATATAACTTATCTTTGCAGTTGTTACACCTGTTGTTTTTGTTCTTGGGTTTTTTATTCTTATTTTCTTCTCAACTCAGCACCGATCGAGTCATTTAAATTGAGCTCCTTCATCCTTGAAACTGGTGACAAAAAAAACTTTGTTTTTGCAGTGAACCAGATAATATTGTCAAGGTGGGTGAAGGCACTTATGGAGAAGCATTTGAAGCTGGTAATACTGCCTGCAAAATAGTCCCCATTGATGGGGATATACCGGTAAATGGAGAAGTACAGAAGGTATTAAACAATAACAACATTTCCATTTATAACTTTTCTGTGAAGTCACTCATGGTCAACATATGATAGGCAGAAATGCACTCATGGTTATCATATTGACACTTTCTTCGTGGATTATTATTGCCGAAGCATTTGATTTTCCATGTTCTAGAGATCAGAAGAATTGCTCGAGGAGGTTATCCTTTCTCGAACTCTCAACAATATCAGATCACATGATTCTGACGTGGACAATGCTTGCACAACATTCATCGAAATTCTAGAGTATGTGATCCAAGTACTGCTATATTTTTTCTGCAACTGCTTAGTATCTTTTGAAAACAATAACCTGCAATAGGTTGCTTTCTTTTTAGTGTGGTCAGTAGGCTTACATTCTGGAATTGAAGAAATCCATATTGTGTTATGTTTGTTCAATGGCTTTGCTTTGCAAATTGAGCTGAGCAATAGCATACGGCTATAAGCTAGATAGACTTGGATTTGCAGAGGGTAGACTTAACTTATGAATAATATGAAAACTCATCTTTGAGTTAATTTACATATCTGTTGCAGCCTAATACTTTTACTTTCTAGATTTTCTACAGTACGTGATATCTAATGATCTCTTTTTTATCCGCAGTCTAAGAGTGTGCGAAGGTCCTTATGACCCTGCCTTGGTCAGAGCATGGGAATATTGGGATGAAAGGCATGGTTCTGAAAATGATCATCCTAAGGAGTTTCCAGAGAAACAGGTTTAGCGTTGAGCTTTTATAGACATAACTGACTGCTTTCAAAAATACATCCGCTTCCTGCACGCACGATGTACATGCATGTTTTATATGTAGATATTTACATTGAATTGGCTGAAGTTGCAAAATCCCCGTATGACATCAGTGCTGCAAGTTTCCAGAGTAAGGTTTATAGGTTTTTTTACCATGTTCAATTAATTTATGCAGTGCTATGTTGTGTTCGTACTACAACATGGTGGGAAAGACCTTGAAAGCTTTGTGCTCTTAAACTTTGATGAAGTGCATAGTTTATTGGTTCAGGTAATGATGTACATTTTATTCAAGCATTTTTTGTCAATTCTTCACTGAGCTGCCACCTTCAAGATTTACTGTGTCTATCGTGCTCTGCAGGTTACAGCTGGCTTAGCTATCGCAGAAGCTGCATATGAATTTGAGCATCGTGACCTGCACTGGTTTGTTGTTTCTGGAAATAAATAATATTGTTTTTCTTGCATGGGTGCTGATTTAGGACTTTTTTGTTGCAGGGGAAACATTCTTTTGCGTCGAAATGACTCTACTACAGTGTAGTTTATCCTGGAGGGGAAGAAAATGATTTTCAGAACTTCAGGATTATTGATCTCAATAATTGATTTTACTCTGTCCAGAATTAATACAGGTGAGTTCTTTAATTTTTCTTAATATTGTCCACATAAATGTTTAGAATTATACTTGATTCATGATAAGCTAACAGACCCGTATTTACACAGGTCAAGATATACTCTTCCTGGACTTAACCTCGGACGGTTATCTCTTTAAGGGCCCGAAAGGAGATAGACAGGCAAGAGCCACAATACAAGCTGTAGGTCCTGTTTATTTCAGAATATTGGCTAATTGATTCCTAACATCATGTGCAGGCAGAAACGTATAGGAAGATGAAGGAAGTAACTGGAGACTTCTGGGAAGGAAGGTGATATTGTTGATCGCTTTTCATCTTTCTTGAACGCATAAGAGGAGCATGCTGGTGTTTTTACTCTACTTCATTTGCTCATAAGGCATTAGATATGAAACAGTTAAAATCTATGCCAATTCAGCTGAACATATGCACAGCCTATTTTTGCAAAATGTAATCCAGTGCAGCACAAATATTTTCCTGATATGTTGCATATGTGGTTGCCTGTGCTGTATCACAAGCAATCATATGTTCTTCTACAACCCTAAGTCACATTTTGGAGAAATGCATTCGAGTCATTTTCACAGCTGTTTTTCCTGTTGTATCAGGGTGTCTTGGTTTCAAGCACTAGGAAAGACAAAAAAATGTTGTTCTTACTTTTTTTTCTCTTACTTGCTCAGGCCTCAGGGGCTTTTCTTCTAGCTTATCAAAACTTCATGTTTGGTTATTGCAAAGATGGTATGACTGTTTTGTCTCATTTTCTACAGCTTTCCCAAGACAAATGTATTGTGGTTGATATACTTGGTGGACATATTGCTCCTGAAGAAATCTTTTGTAAGTCTCTCTTTTTCTACAGACTATGAAATGAGGTATCTTTTTTATTTATCAAATTTTCCACGTTTTGTTGCTTAACATAAAAGCACCTCCTAGCAGTGTGTAGCATAGTCATGGCTCCTAAAAACTTTTCATATATTGAAAGCTAATATGTTCCATGAAAAAGAAACAGAGGTTTTTGCTGCATCCTAATCTTATACAACCATTTTAACTGTAATTGTTAGATTTTTATGTGCTTAACTTGGTGTTAATGTGATACCAGGATCGCTCTTCAAAAAATGAGGGAGATTTGCACTCATTGAAAAAGCGTCTCAGCAAGTATAATTCAGCTAAGGAAGCTATTATTTTGGATCCCTTCTTCAGCAACTTGCTTGTTTTGTAAATAAAATGAGCCGTGAGAAGGCATATGCAATCAAAGTTTTTTGTAAATTATAACATAGATGCTAGTTATGACTCAACTAGCATCTTGTGATGGTTGGAGGATATGACTGACAAAAGTTTGTGATAATCTTTAGAACACATGCATCATGTTAAGTGTGCAAGTAACATAGGAAAAGAGAGTTCATGTCATTGATTTGAAGTTCACTAAGTTGATCTGATCTTTATCTGGCTGTGGATGGCATGTAAGGCTGCCCAATGTTTTGTACTGTCTTTTTGGTCACTTTGCAATAAAGTTTGAATGCTGAATCACTTGACTCTGTTCTTCCTCAAAGAATTGATGGGATTCATATGTGCACCTCTGTAGGTATATTTTAGTGGAGTGTATCTACTTTTTCTTTCAGTGAATGCAAATGTTACATTCTAGCTGATAAAACATAGATTAGTGTTACAGAATAGATGGTTAATCATCCTACTTGTTTTGGCTTGTTCTTTTTCATTCTTAATCCTTCCGAATTGGCTACCACATGCTATGAAGTAGAAATCCTTGATGATGGGAATTACAAATGTCCTCGCTGATAGCCAAGTGCAAGTAATACTTGACATCTTTTGAGCAAAATCTGTAACAATAATGCAGAAACTAGCAAGGGACACTCTCTGGATTTGTAGGTAACTCCAACAATAAACCAAAGGGCGGTGGTCTCTCTCGTGCGTTATATTTTCATGAACTACCTGCAACTTGCTGTTTCTGAATCTTTTTACTGTGCACACTCAAAAGCACATTGCAGCAAATGATGTCACTCAAGATTGTTGCTCTAATAAAAGTTACTTTAGCTTCTATTAACTTTTTAATCTTTCTTTCCCTTTCCTTTTCCTTTATCAAGCAAAAATATGCTCACTGGCTGCCCAAAAACAACACTTGGAAGAGTATGGAAAGAATTCAAAGATGAGATACAATACTTTCTATCCTCTTAACCAGAAGCCAGCATGGTATGTTCCAGAAGGTGTGGACACACAATTTGATGAGCGTCATTAATTAGCATCTTTTTTCTTTAAATCTCTGATTCTATAGCAGCAAATGACCCGAAATGTGAGTGTCAGTTATAGGCAGATTATGCTTAGCGCATCCCAGGTCTCTAATGCTTTGATGAAGGAATTTGATATGACACTGATTTTATCCGTCATTTAGAAAGTAAGGGGCAAAACTAGATTAGAAAAAGGCAATATATCAGACATTAAAGTACCAATATCTCTGTTAGGGCTTAGTTTATCTTCTCCTTTTCTTCTTTCTTCTTTTCTTTTTATCAGGGTTCATGCATGGATTCCTGTTTTCTGTCAACCTTATCACCACCAATAGGTATGACTACCCTCTTTCTCGCCCTCTCTACTGTGCTTGCTTTCGGCCATGAAGTGTTACCTAGTCAGCCAAGGTGCTTTTGAAATCATCAAAACTTGAAAGGAGAGAAGCACATTACGTTATTCCACATGGGTTGTCCCTACCCAATGGAATATCTTATATATCCCATAGAAAGCGGCACTAATAATGTTGTTACAAAGGTTAAGGCACCACTAATGTATCTATGTCACTGTGTAAAGCCATTGGTTTTCTACTTTCTACTCTAATTACACCATGTGGTCCCTCTACTATATGTCTTTGATCAACTGGATCCCTTTACTACTAATTTGATTAATAAGATCCTTCTATAGAATGTTCTCTTTACAATCAGGACCCTCATCCTATGATGGCTTTAATGATAAATGGGTACAGAAATGAGAAAAATTTAAGAATTTTATTTTATTTTTCCAAATGTTTTTCTTATTTTAATAAATCGAGTGTCTTGATTGTGAAAAGAATGTAGTAGGGGGGTGATTAATTGAACTCCCATAGTAGAGGGACGATGGATGCAATTGACCCGACAAGCTTCTACATGGTGTTTTATTACATAGATGAATCATAAGTGTAGGCAGCTTATGTGAATGAATGCTAATTTTGTTCCTTTACAGGATGTTTTGTCTGCTAAGAATATGGTGGGCTTGGAAAAATAAAAATTTGAAATCTTGTCCTAGAAGAAACTGCCTAAAAAACATGGTTGAGGTTTTAGGCCTAATCCAAAGCCTCTTTTGGCCTTCAATAAATAAAAACAATTAGTGGGATTTGTTGAGCTCAGCAGATTTGACTTAGGTATCCTCCTTTTACACAGTCCAATCAATCTCAAATCCTCAAGGTTTTGCTAAGATAGGGTGATGGATGCCGAGAGCAGCAGTACATTCTCCTTTTTGCTTATAGTCTCAACTAAACTTTCAGGCATTTTTTTTTAGCCTACTGTGATTCTTGATTCTTTTATTATCTTTCGAAAAACTACAAGCATTTTCGCAGGATAAATTTGCCAATTAGCATGTAAAATGCAAATGAATGGCAAAAAATGTCGATGAAATAGCATACTTTTGGATGCTATGGTTCTCAACAGTGATATTTATTATATGATGCGGTCAAGAATCGTGAAAAAAATTTAATTGATATCATGATTTATAACCGTGATATATATTTAAATTCAAAAATAATTGATCGATTGGTTCACAAGAAAAATCACAAAACTGTTAAAATCTAGATCCTGAAGATGAGATTTTTAAAATTTAAAAATTTAACGGTCAAAGCAGTGATTCTATAACTACTATAAGGTAAACAACCTTTGAAAACTCATGTAAAAATATGAGTATGATCCAATAGTCAAATCAAAAGTGATAGTACTTTTGAGCCACCATTCTGGTCACGCGTGATAAAACTTCCTCCTGGTCTAGACCTGACTCATTAGTCCATAAATGCATTTGTTAGGTCATCCACATAATCTGTCTAGAGTATATCCTCATCTAGTTATGACAGACCAACACCTAACTACTTAGAATCATTCATGAGAATTGTTGTGTGAACAATATCTGTTTTTCAATTTACAAGTTGGATAAAGATTTATATTTTTACTCATTAAACATTTTTGAAAGAAAAAAATCATAAAATTATAATTTTTGTATTAAACAGTTGACCGATTATGCATCTATATCCAACCAATTAGCATTTGCCGCGCTTCAAAAACGCGACATGTTTAAATGTCATTATTCTGAAGCGCAACAACTATTTCTTCACACTTAAAAATAGCGATATTTAGACACGTTTTAGAAACACAATAAGATAAAAATATGTTATTTCACCTAATCTTTTTCAATATTGTTATTCTGCCCAAATTTTTAATTTATTGTCTTAATTTTTTTAAAAAAATTAATTTTCTCATAAGTAATAATATTTAAATATTTTAGCTGTCTGCCCAGGTTCTGCAGAAGAATCTTCGCACATATAGTAAAGAAAATTTAAGCTTGTTAAGAGCTGTCAGTGGAAAACAATGGCATAAGTTCTTGTTGGACAGTGCAATATTGATGGATTCAAGAAAAATGAAAAACATTTTACTGTGGTAATTTAAAACAGTAGCAGAGCATTTATGAGGGGAAACATAACAGGGCAGGTCTTGCCATCCTTGTATTGTGAAACCCTTTTGGGACAAGCAGACAAAGGCATGCCATCTTTGCTTATTATATTTGTACTGTGTAACATGCATGTGGGCGGGCATATCTTATGGAATTTGTCTTAGTGTGTGGAGGAAGATGCTTTCAGTTTTGAGCCCAATTGTGTTTTTCGGGAAAGATAAAAAAAGAAGCTATAAAAGCAGTGGTTGATCACTTGATTCTCTCTACTGTTGGGAAACAGCACATTTTCCAGTCCCATCCTTCATGCCAAAGGAACACCTTCCTTCCTTTATAACTTTCTTCTTTTCTCTCCTAACCTTTTATCAGCAACGCCTTTTCCTCTTCTATATCTCTCTCAATATTCTATGAGCATTCTCTTTTAAACAACACTCCCATTGTATGAATCTCTTTAAAAATCCATAGGGTTCTCCTCCAGCAACCCAGAAAACACCTCTCATTATAATGGCCGGAGTAGCATCAAAGTGCCTCTTCTTATTCTTCTTGTCTCTTCTCACTATTAGCTCTTCTGGTAAGTATCTTTTATTTCTTGTTCACACTTTTTCTCTCCTTAAAATTCAGTGCAAAGAAGAGTTAGAGTTTAGCCTACCCCTACCCCACTTGTGTAAAGCTGTATAGTTTTTCTTTTCTATTCTATTTTTTTCTCTCTCACATATTCACTGTTAATAAGAAGTACTAGCTGCTTGAATTCATGGATGAGCTCAAACTTTTTGAAGTTTGAATCTTTGTTGAACTAGATCATTTCTTGTTTTTTGTTACAGGAACTCTAGTGGGTTTCTCCTACAATGCCAGAGGAATCACCGCAGCTTCTTCACTTAGCAGAACAGTATCATTTCTTGAGCTAAACAAGGTCTTTGCAAGTCATTTAAGAGTTTTTGCTTCAGATCACAGGGTTTTGAGTGCACTTTCCAACTTTAATGTGTCTGTTGATCTTTATTTAGATGACAGCTTGGTTGAGAATTTGATAAATTCTAAACCATCTGCTATCTCCTGGTTTAAGACCCTATTAGTGACCTTTCTACCCCAAGTGAACATCAAAAGCATCATTGTAAGCGGCAACAATGACTTGCCAAAGCTTTTATACACTTTGAAATCAATCCATTCAGTCCTGAATAGGTTTCATGTTGACAGTGAAGTTAAGGTCTCGGTAGCATTTTCGTTGTCATTCTTAGAAAATTTGGATAGAACACAAGAAAATGACCTCCATGGGATTTTGGGATCTATCAAGAGGACCAAGTCTTTTGTCACTGTAGAAACCAGTCTTGATGTGGATGTAGAACTGGGGATGAAAGATCTTTTTATTCAATCAATGATCCAAAAAGTCACAGCTGCCACTTCTCTACTTTCTCCCTATGATGTTCCCATAGCTATGACAATCAGGAGCCTTGTTGTTCCTGGTGCAAAAGAAGTAGCTGAGTTTGCTGAGAAGGTTTCAAAATCTTTAGAAAACAGTAAGATCACAGGTCAGGTAGCTGGATTGTATGCAGAAGTATCTTCGGTAGAAGATTTCATGGAAAAGGAGCTGAAGAGGGAACATGAACAAATCTTTCCTTCATCTCGGAGAGAGCTCTTAACAAACTTCAGAACTACTTTACATGATGATATAATCAATACACCTACAGTTTTTCCGACAAATCCCGGATCAACACCACCAGGGACTCTCCTGCCAGATACTCCAGCACCAACAATAGTCACTGTCCCTGCTACCAATCCTGCCAATCCAGTCACTGTAACACCGACCAATCCTGTATCCACTCCATTACCTTTCCCCTACACCACACCTGTCGATTTCCCCCCTGCAAATCCTTCTGTCAATCCACCAGTACCAATTAGCAATCCAGTCACAACACCAGCACCTATTACAGTTCCAGGTGCACAGCCAGTGACTAATCCTGTGACAACCTATCCAGCCCCAACAGGCAATGTTCCAGTCACAGCACCAGTCACAAATCCTGTGGCGCCTCCTGCAACGACAAATGCTCCAGCAATACCAGGACAGAGCTGGTGTGTGGCCAGGTCTGGAGTGACGGAGACAGCACTTCAATCAGCATTGGATTATGCGTGTGGAATGGGAGGTGCAGATTGTTCACAGATCCAGCAAGGAGGGAATTGTTACAATCCAAACTCTCTTCAAAACCACGCTTCATTTGCATTCAACAGCTATTTTCAGAAGAATCCTGCGGCAACCAGCTGTGATTTTGGAGGAACAGCCACTATAGTTAATGTGAATCCAAGTAAGAAATCTGATTGACTCACAGATTTGGGATTGTTCTTAAAATTAATATTCCGAATATTCACAGACTCACATAACATTGAAACAGGCACTGGTTCCTGCATTTATCCAACATCATCATCTTCATCAGGCACTCCATCATTGCCAGCGCCAACAACTTCATCTGCAAATCCAGCAACAACATCACCGGTTGTCGGCGTGTCAGGGTAATTTCTTTATCATCCGTGAGTTAGGAACTCTTTAGTACAAATTCAATAACTCAAAAACTAACACTCTGATTTCCGCAGCACTCCATCAGTTTTGAACTCATCAACCAACCCTGCCTCAAGTTTTGGGTTCGATACTCCTCCCATTCTTAACCCTCCAGCATCCATGTCAGCTAATTTGCAGCCATTTATTGGTTGTGCCATTTTGGTAACATCATTTGTTGCCAGAACAATCATTCTAGACATGTAGAACAAAGAATTTCTTTATGTACACCAAATGGATTGGAAGCTCATGCTTTCAGCAGAAGATCAGAACTGCAGCAGTTTCCAAGTTCTGTACAGAACCATCTTTCATAGAAAAAGAAACTAGAGGGAAGTTCCAAAAGAATGAATTACAACACCAACATCCTGATAACATTTTCTGGCTGGCCGGAAGTTGCGCAGAATGTAAGACTTTACTGCCGAAGGTACAAATCAACTTCTATGTTTACATGTTTAGTATTAGGCTGAAAGTAGTGAAATTTAATGAGGCTGGGTAGTACTAGATGTACGATGGCAATTTTGTTCCTGTACATTTTCACAAAGTTGCAGAATTTGTAGTTTAGAGTTTCTGATTAATCTAGTTAAATTATTCACATTTGTGATCACTTATTTTAGCAATTTTATCGGATGGCTGAGGAGTGCATGGTAGGAGCAGGGATACAAGAAGTTTCTTAGGTGGATGATTTATGAGGATAAACCTAAAGTTTAGCTCTTACCTTTACAGGGTAAGAACCTATGGAGGCTCAGTTCAGATGGTAAGTGGATCTGCTTCCCATGCTAGCGTCCAAGCTTCAAATCCATATGATCAACCTGTTTAAAACCAAACTAGCAAGCAAGAGACATGGTCTTTGCATGCAAAAAGATTTATACAAGGTGAATTAGTTTCACATACGATGGATACAAGATTTTCTCGACTGTCAAAATCGCCCTGTGACTTCTTTGGCAAAAACCAAATTTACACCAGTTAACATATTTGTTAAGATGCTCTAATCGTTCAATTTCCATTCCAGATAGGAAAAATGCTAATTCAGTACACAAATTAGTCAAAAAGTTCACCCCATATTTCCTGGGAAAAACAACAAAGGCCGACCCCGCCAGAGCCTGAATCATGCCAGGTGATGAAAAGCATCTCCTAACGGCTAATAGGATTAACGAGGACTTGATGCTCTAATGCATTAGATGCCAATTTATATTCTCAAATCATTTTGTTTAAAATATGCACCAAACGCTTGACTTGAATCAGGACACAGCATCAGCTAGCTAGCCTAGCTTACAGTTGAAAATCAGATGACATATTCTGTTGGTAGCATGATCTCTCCTGTCCCCACAATATTAATAATGTCCTGGTTTGACTACAACTATATATATATATATATATAAACCCAGATTTTAATGCAAGAAAAAATGATAGCAAAGCTTGCACAAGGCAGGTCATTATCATGCCATCCAGCTGGTAAAATCAACAGCATAAAAGAGCTAATCTTTTTCAAGTCATGGGTTCAAATATGGAAGCCAAACGGCTGTACATAGATTTAAAACGTACAGCATAACTAGAGGACTCTAGTTCTAACGGGAACAAAAAACGCACCTTTGACTAGACTGCACAAGGAAAAGGTACTCCACTCTAGGCTCTCTACAAGCTAAAATGGCTTCTGAAGCTCCCCAAAACCTATGATAACAAGACATTTACAACAATCTAGCCTACTATTTCATCGCTTTGAGAACACAACCAAGATCAACATAGACAAAGAAACTACAATCTTGAAGTTAGATGTCTCCCAGAAATTTTGCTTTTCATTGTTTCCCTCAGATACAGCCTGCTGTTTTGCTGCTATCTGATCTCGGAGTTCTTTCAGAGCTTTGTCCCTTCGCTCTCCCATCTGTTAAGATGAATATAAACACAATTAAATAATAGTACATGAAAGTGCAATCTAGCAGTGGAAATAACTTGAGCATATTGAAAGAACATGACCACCAAAAACTACAGAGAAGACTTTGATGTTGTAAAACGTTCAATTAATTTGAACCTAAATGAGCCCGTGTCAAAATGCAGCTACTTGCGCACGGCAAGTATGCATTGATGTGGTTCACTTAGTTGATGAAACAGCTAAATACTGCAAGGAGGCATCTGAACATTTTCAAGCATGGTGCTCTTCTGATATGCAAAATGATAAGGTAAAGCCAACAACACAGGAGGAAGTCTTATTCACAGCAGTCAATGCAACCATCCAGTTCCAGGCAAAAGAGTAAAGACAAAAATTACCCTCTGAAGCCTTCGAGTCTGAGCGCGAGCTTCCTGAAGACAGAATTCCAACTTCAACACCCTCTTCTTCAATTCCTGATCAGCTCGTCGTTGTTTCTCTAACTGCCAACAAGCAGGTTGAATCTCATAAATTACCAGGTCCGTGGACCTTAAATGACAATAGAATTAAAGAGATTATAGATACAGCTAAAGATGGATGCACCTGTGATTCTAATTCCTTGGTTTTAAGCTTCCAGTGAGTGGACATAACTCTTATTTCATCTTTCAGTTTGGCTATTTCTTCATCCTTAACAACTAAAATTTTGTTCATCTTGTCAAAGTTTTTAGGAGAAACTTCATCTAATAATTTCCTCAGTTCACAATCTTTACTGTCTCCTGCCTGGGAAATAGCTCGCATAATATCATGCTCAATTCTCATAACTTCATCTTTCAGTTGCCTTTGGGAAGATTCTCTTGCTTGAAGATCCTTCTGCAAATTATCTAATTGATCTCCTAGCCTGCTTACACGCTCTTCATGCTCTTTTAATGAGCTGTTCTTTGCATCTAATTCTTTTATCAGTGCTAAACATTGAAGCTGCACTGACTGAGCTGAGGCAGCACTCGCATCTGCCGTAGCTCGAGTGGCTGCAAGTTGTGATCTGAGACCATCCAACTCTGTGAGGTACTGTGGCCAATTAAAAGAATAAAAATCAGAATAACTGAAGTTTTAACAGGCAAGAAGCTTGCAGATGATAAAATATAAAAATGGAAAGGGTTCATAATCCAGAGATGGTTATATTGCAAATCATACAGTAACACAACTACCAATGAGCAATCTCCATTAAGGCGCCATTTAGAACTAACTGCATTCCAAACAGCATTTCATGAAAATTTAGGGTTTTTTTTGCTTAAAATTAAATATTTTTTTTATGTTTTCGGATCGTTTTGATATGCTGATATCAAAATTAATTTTTAAAAAATGAAAAAACATTGTTTTGATGTATTTCCGAGCAAAAAACATTTTAAAAAACCGCTACCACACTCCCAAACACCCCCTAAATGTCTTTTAAAACTCATCCCAATATCAAGAGGTGACAGGTATGTTAATTCTTAGATACATGAAAACTATAATGTGACACCATTTTGTAATATTCAAAAGGTTGTCTTGAGCTAGGAGCACAGAGATTTTTTCTCTTTAATTATTCCAATTCCTCAATGATCATCCAGTCAATATAAACTGTTTCATGCGTGTATGTTTTCTGAAAAGTGACATACTGTGATGTGCAAGGAGGTGACCACCAGTACATAAATGCCTGCAAGGTAATCCCTTTAAAGAGAGTAACAATGGTTGCTTAAAGATTGACTTGTTACAAAATGATGGGTGCTTAAAGATTATATCAGATCTAGAAACTCCTACTGTCTACAATAAGTCTTCAATTAAAGCTGAAGGTTCTAAAGAATGATATGCTCTAAATGAAACAATAATAAGCTGCTGTACTCTTATCTGATTGCATAAATCAATGCACAAAAGCTAAAGAGGTTTACTTTTGTACAATTCCCCACAGATAGCATCTCACATCATTGTGTTACCCTAGATTTACTAATGTCAGTCCTCTATCCTCGACCTCCATCTTTTCCTTTAGTAGCATGCTACAACTCTGGAGAAGTTACTAACACATGAAAAACTCAATGAAACTCCTATTACAAAGTGTCTCACGTGCTCTTATGAAATGTCAAAAGTAAAGAGGCAATTACAGTATCCTTGCCTACGTAAAGGGATGTATACAATGGTTTGGTAGTTAAATTTGATGCTATCTGCCAACATGATGGTGATGGCATCAAGTGCAACCTATATGGCTTCTTTTTATGTGACAAGCTTACTACACATATATGGTAGCCTTAAATGCCTCAATTGCTTTCTATCCATGATTGGAATAGACATGTATCAAAGACATAGAGACAAACACAAATAAACAGGTCTCCTCCTACCTTTTCCTTTTGCTGTGGTTGGGAAGGGGCATAACATAAAGAGAGAGAGAGAAACTAGCCCAGGCTTAATTGGTTTGTACTGACATCTCATCACTCATCTCACCAAGTTTTACTGCAATGGTGCTGACGTGCAGAGGATCCCAATTCCCAGGATTATTTGGTATGAAGTCATCACCATTTTACATAGCCATTCAATTGGGATTTATTTGGAATAAATCACCAAAATAATTGGGGCAGAGATAAGTGCAACATAACATGGATCTTGTGATAATTTAATGATTCCAAGAGCGACCATCACCTTCAAATTTGCAAATGAGATATTTCGTTTACTGTTCAACTAATCTTCCAAGAATTAAATATGAAATCTACATGATTTCCTTAAATTACATAGTCAATTAAAGTTTCAATTAATGCAGCCCCGTCAAGAATCACAGCAATCAATACACAGCCTAATGAAAGTGGTAGCTAAACTAAATGATATTTTGAACACCATCCAAACAAAGCATTTTGTCTTAAGAATATCCTAAAGAAATTGCAGGAAGCTGTTTTGACCAACTTTCTAATACAATCCATAATTTTGCAAAATAAAAACCTAAGAAGTTGGGTCGCCGACAACAACATAACAAAAGGTTATCTTAAAGCATTCACGCTAATAGATTACAATGGGGGACAACAATAAAAAAATTGAAACATTCCGGTGACCTTTCCCCCTTAAGGCTCGACCCAGGAAAACAAATTGAAAGGGCCAAAAGGTCAATAGCCATCCAAAAGGATGAGGATCAGATATGTGGATTGTGTGTTAAGATGCACAGAAAAAAACACCCTCACAGCCCAGATCAACTTACTCCGTGAAGCAAATAACTCCAATATGATAAGTACTCATGTTTGAATTTCAGATCAAAGGAAACTAAAAAGTGAAGTCAAAGCTGGGATATTGAGTGGAACCTTCTCAGCGGTAGAAGCTGTCACCTGAAGCTGGCCATTTTTCTCCTCCAATCGCTCCTGCAATCTGCTAATCTCCACTTCCATGGTTTTAGCCTTATTTTCTGCTTCCTGTTAAAAATCAAAACACACACAAAAGCACTGCTTCCTGTTAAAAACACACAACCACTGATTAATTGACTCCAAAAAATAAACAAAACCCCTAATGACCCCACAATCAAAAGGACCACGAAAAGAAAGAAAGCAATGATTAAATCTAAAGAACTCAAAAAAAACATACAAAAAGAAACCAAAACCAGAAATCATCTACCTGTCTAGTTACTGTTTCTTTAGCGAATGATTGCTCTTGAGATGCAAGGCGGTTGCGTGCTTCCTTTAACTCAGCAGCTAAAGAAACAACATTTTTCCTAAAACCTTGCTTCTTCTCATTTAAATCCTTCAATAAAGGATCAGTCTCTCTTACAGAAGAAGATATTGATGATGGTTTCTCCAAAACTGACATCAGTACTTAATGGTGATTTTGATCAAACAGCAACTACACTGAATCTTTGCTCAAAGATCTGATACAGATAACACATGCATATACTGACTCAAAACTTGCTTTCTAAAGAGGAAAACAAAATCAAAGATTTATGATTTGGTCTATGCAGTGCTTGCAGCGAAAGCTATGGCCTTTGGTGTCTGCATGTGAAAATATTTAATTTGAAGGGTACCCCATGAGTTCAAATTCATAAATAACCACTGTATTCAATTTCAAATACTTTGCCTTGATCTAGTCCAAGAAAAATAAATAAAATTGAAATTTATTATTTTATTTTTTATGGCACAAAATAATGCATAATATCTCGACCAAATTTATAATGGAGAGAGAGAGGGGCACGTAAAGGGTGTGTCGCTTTCAACTAATAAATAAACGTAGAGAGAGAGAAATAAGGAATCATCTAAGGAAGGTCTGCTTAAAACACAAAAAAAATTCAAACTTTAAGCTGGATTCAAGCAACCTAGAACACAACACACAACCAAGTCAAGACTCGTAGGGGTCTCTGCAAAAAAATGAACTTTCTTTAAAAAAAAACTTATCTTTACCCACAGGACACAAGATAGAGATCACAGAAAACATGTCTGCTTAACAAAACAAGAAGAAAGAAAGAAAACCCACCAGCAGAAAAAGAGAGACAGGAGACAGGAGAGAAACGACATGGAATGTTTTTTTTGGCAAGCTTAAGGTTTTGTTATTGCCATGTATGGATCGTCCAACGATGGTGATTGGGAGTTGGGTAAAATCAGACGGAGAGCATGAATTTAGGGTTTTAATTTTATTGTCAATTAGTGCAAGTGAGAAAACAAATCCAATCAAATCAAAGCTGTTTTTTTATTATTGTTGTTTTATAAAAAGACATGTCTGAAACAGAGACAAGCTAGAGAGAGATAGTGACAGAGAGTTTAGGTTCGGAGTGAAACCGAACCTTGGGTTTGCTGAAATGACAAAAGCCGAAGCTAAAAACAGGTGTTTTCCATTTGATTCCCTCGTTTGACTTTGAGCGCGGCAAATCCAAATGTTTTAGCTAAACTGTTGTGGTTGTGACACGTGGGTGTGTTTTGACCGTAGGATTTTTACGGGTCGGCCTTATTCCTCTATTATTTTTTAAAAATTATAACCGTAAATTAAAAGTTTATGCAAAGTAACATTTTTAAAATAAAAATAAGTGAAATACTACAATTTTACCTTGTTGTTTTTCTAAAACGACATATTTACTTAATATCAATATTTTTAATATTTCTAAGAAAATAATTATTACTCTTTATAATAACAATATTTAAATATATTATACTTTTAAAACACGACAATTGCTAATGAATTGACCGGTTGGATACTATTGTGGAATTAATCGACCGTTTCACATAGATACCATAATTTAAAAAAAAAATCATTCAAGTATATTTTGTGAGTAAATATACACATATTTATCCAACTTATAGACTAAAAAACAGACTATGATTAAAAAATTTAAAAAATTATTATTTATATAGTAATTCTCACGGGTGATTTTGAGCAGTCAGGTATGGGTCTATCATAACTAGATGATGATATATCACTGATGTATTATGTGAATGCCCTAACATATGTATTTACAGACCAATGACATAGGTTTAGATCCAGAAGGAGGTGTGGTCTCGCGCAGACTAGAATGATGACTCAAAAGGACCGTAACTTTTGATCTGACTGCTGGATCGTGCTCTTACAAGAGTTTGTAGATGCTATTTTTCTTGAAATAGCTAAGGAATCGCTGCTCCGACTGTCGTATCATTACATTTCAAAAATCTTGCTTTGGGGCCTAGTTTTGATAATTTTGTGATTTTCCTTACGAATCGGTTGACTGATTTAATGAACTAGTTGACCAATTAGTTTTAAATTTAAATAGATGTTGTCGTTGTGGACTACAAAATCAATTAAAATTTTATTATGGTTCACAATCACGACATCCAAAAATATACTATTTCACTAAAACTTTTGCTTATATTTATATTTCACCATTTATTTGCATTTTACATGAATTAGATTGGAAGAACCCTAAATTAATGTTTCTTCCCATATTGGCAATAAGGTGAGGGAGCAACCTTGAATGGTAGCTGAAAGTCAAGTCTTGGGTTTGCTTTTCAATTGTTACGAGTTCGAGTCATTTAAGAACCACTTGAGGCTTACATAGTTATTAATTTAGGGCTCGTGAAATTAGTCAAAGTACACGCAAGCTGACCCGATCATCAAAATTAATTAATTAATTAATAATAATAATAAGGTGAGGGAGGCAACCATGTCGCAGATTCTCATGCCCTTCAAAATAAATGCTTTGACAATGTGAAATAATCATTTAATTTGATGTTCTTAGTTGAGTTCACACTCCAAATAAAGAATTTAATTACCAATATCTGGTTATTATCTTCAAATAAAGCCAATGACAATGAAAACAGAAAATACATATTTTTTTATATATTTTATTTTAATAATACATAAATTCACTATGGAATTGTATCAATTTTATTTTATATTTTATTATTATTTATTTAATCAAACATGTTTATATCTTTATTGTTTTTATCTTTTCTATTCATGTTTTTCATTTTCATTTGTTGGACTTTAAATTTGATGTTTTAAATTACAAAAATCCCAACACTCACTTTTTAATTTTCACTTTACTAAATGTGTATATGAGAAAGCATTAAAAAAACAAATAGAGTTTAGTGTTTTATCATCGAGCATCTCATATTTCAAAATACATATTTCAAAATACAATGTAATTACTTAAATGCCCTTTAAAATTAAACTTTATGGGCTTTGAATGCAAGGGCGCCTTCATCAATTCATTTTGGATTTTTTTGTTGTTCTCATGTGGGTGGGTGTAGTTGACTCTTTCAATATATATATATATATATATATATATTTTTTTTTTTTCCTATAAAAAATCCTGGGTTTAGTTCATCAGAACATGGGGCGGGATGGAGTGAGATGGTGTTTCTCCGCGTCGGAGACAGAAAAAGGTCAAGATTAGAAATTGTTTTTCCAGAGGGGCTAAATATTAAATACTACTACTTAAGTCTTGGCCCTTAGAAATTTAAATTGTCTAAAGAAGAGCCTTGAAAAAAAAAAACAAATTTAAAATATAATTTCCATGCCTTGACTCGTTATCATTGCCAAATTACTGGATTGTTTAGTGGTGTTCTTGTGGACCGACCTGCCATCCATGCTTCTACCAGGTACCTTCGTATATATTTTTCAACCTTATGATAATTTAGTTTAATAAAAAATCATAGGTGAAAGAACTCAACATGGCATTAAATATAATCACCTATATATGATCTATAAATAATAGCTCGAAAGATTTTGAGTGCAAATATACACATCACTTGCCGAAAACATCCTCAACCACCACGAAACACACAGAGCCAACACGTATTCACGGAAAACTATATAAGACTAAATACTAAGTTTTTAAAATATTTGTGAGGTATAGAATGTCTGTTTTATATTTATTATATATAGAAGATAAAAAATACTCAATTAGTTTAAGATGCCACTAGCATCACGTGCTGCACCAACAACAACAATAATAAAAAAAAAAACAATCGTTATTTTATTTGGTCCAAAAAGTAAAAAGAAAGAAAGAAAAAAAGAAAGAATGTTGCATCCATAAGCAAAATCAGCATTGAAAGTATCCCAGGCAACAAATATGGAGAGAGTAGAAATTATATTTTATTTACAAGGGAGAGTATGAGTCAAAAGAGGGAGGCAGATTATATAGACATGTAGTGGAGAGCATCAGTTAATCGGGAATATTGCAAGAAAAATCCTTGAAATTAATATTTCCACATGTTAAGACCTCTTATCTTTGATATGATCAAGAGGATGATAGTACTGTTGAAACCTCGATCGGGAGGTACAAGTGCATGATCACACCTGAAGGGAGGCCACCTCTTGTGCAGAATTTACTACTAGATTTCCCCTTCTCTCTGTAACAAAGCAAAGCCAAGCACAGCATAGATACCAAAACCACATCATTATCATCATCACCCTCTTATCGTAGATCTATGTCAGCCATGGGCGGAGGAGGAGGAGCAGACGCACAGTATGTGAGTGCCAAGACATCAGTTTGGTGGGACATAGAGAACTGCGCCGTACCGAGAGTCTGTGACCCTCATGCCATAGCACAAAACATAAGCTCAGCTCTTGTCCAGATGAATTATCGTGGTCCTGTCTCTATTTCCGCTTATGGTGACACTCATGGTATCCACTCAACTGCTCAACAGGCTCTTTCTAGTACTGGGATTGTCCTCAATCATGTCCCTGCAGGTATGTTGGTCTCACTTGTACCTCTTGAAGTCTTTGCTTCATGGGGTGCTTGGTTTTTGGTGGATTCGTCAAGAAAGATTGGATCTTGGTCACTATTTAATTTGGCTTTTCTTGGTGTTGTTTTGATTGCTTTTGTGACGGAGTTATGCAATTTGTGTAAGAAACTGAATTGACTGAAATAGAAAGGGTTTGTTAAGATTCGCAATGTTGTAGAGAATTATAAAGAAACAAAGAGGAATTAGCAATCTTTTGAGTCAAGGATCATTTCTTTTATTAGATCTCAAGTTTTGTTATTGAAATGGGAGAAGTGCAGGTGTTGCGACATCAGCGGGATATGTTTTGGTCTGCACGTGTCGTTATCTGAATATTGAAGTTTTTTTTGTGTTGTTTGTGTGTTATGATGTAGGAGAGTTGATGTTCATGATTTTATATGTTCATGATGAACAGGTGTTAAAGATGCAAGTGACAAGAAGATTCTTGTTGATATGTTGCTCTGGGCGGCGGACAATCCTGCGCCAGCAAATTACTTGTTGATTTCTGGTGATCGAGACTTCTCCAACGCTCTTCATCAGTTGAGAATGAGGAGATACAATATTCTTCTAGCACAGCCCAAGACAGCATCCGCACCCCTTGTTGCGGCTGCAAAGAGTGTATGGCTTTGGACGAGTCTCTTGGCTGGAGGAAGGCCACTCGCTGAAGGTGAATTACAACAACATGGTAGCAAAAACTACACGTCCACTTCAGACACGACACAGATTCCAGCGTCCGATACCGCTCAAATGAAGGAACCAGTAGATTCCTATTCTGAGAAACCGTATGTGGCTAATCAGAAGTCTCCTTCCACATCAAGGCGTGCTAGAGTGAGAGCGAACGCAACCCTAAGAAACCCGAGCCAAACAAATGAATCAAAAACAACAAGCACGCCTCTTGACCCCGGTGCGCCTCCTCCAATGCCTGCCAGACCCAACGGAACTAGCTCCACCTCTGCACCATCTACAAGAGTGCCTGCTTTTGATAGTTTGAACAATTGTGGACACCCTGTCAGCTCTAGCTCTGTACAACGAAATCCAGAGCTAAAGCATGATCCCAAGAATAAACCAGACAGTAAAAACAAGAACAAATCAAAAGTTGAAAACTCAAAAGGGTCTGGCGAAGGAAAAGGACCAGAGGTAAAACATGATCCCCAGAAGAAACCAGAGGGTGAAAACAAGAAGAAACCAGGGGGTGAAAACTCAAAAGGGTCTTGTGATGGAAAAGGACCAGAACTAATACATGATCCCCAAAAGAAACCAGAGGGTGAAAACTCAGAAGGGTCCTGTGAAGGAAAAGGACCAGAGCTAATACATGATCCCGATAAGAAACCTATTGGAAGAAAACTAAATATTAGCCGATTCTTTAGCTTCAGATATCCGATATGTAAAGGATTAATATACCAATATCTTAGGAGAAAGATATGCCTTCCTTATAGGATAAAGATTGTCGGTTTTCCTTGCAATCTTAGACTTCTACTCTGTATTGTACTCTCGCCTCTGTTTTGTAAATGTATGATACATCACATAATAAAGAATTGAATGCTCTGGCGTTTTAAAGCAGTGGCTCTGTTTTTTTTAGTTTGCTGGTGGTTGGTAGTCGCAACCATGACAATATAATTTTGATTTCACTACCATAAATAAAATAAATTTATATTATGATCGTGAAAACGGATCGAATTCAAGAAAAAACAATAATTATGAAAATAATAAATGGATATGTCATTAAATCAGTTCAAGGGTCCATACATCCATTCCTATAAATCTCTTGATCATCAAAGTAAAATAAATATTCTTTCATGTCAAATAAATAAATTCGTTATCCCTTAAAGCAGAGGGAAATCGATGAGATTACGAGTACATTAATTAGAAAAAGCTCTTCAATCAATTTCTTACCATCAAGCGAATGTAATATTGAAAGCAATTTTCATTCACTTGACAATAGTCTTAGGAATAAAATATGTGCATTTATTCTAAGCAAACATTCAAAAGCTTGACAATTTTAACTTAGTTTATTCTTCCATAATAAATCAAGATGAGAGTTGCAGCAATCAAATTAATTCTTTTGCTTTTTATTCTAGTCCCTAACATCAATTACAAATTGAAAGAAACTAGAAAGCATACATGTCATCTCAAAACAATTCAATAAACTTGAATAACGATCAATAACATAATTCTGAACAAGGAAAAATAAATACTTGAATATGAAAGAATTACAATGATAACGTTACTTCTCACAACGTGCTCTTGAACCGAATTCAGGAGTTTAGTTCATGGTTGCTGGAAAATTGACAAAAACAGAGAAGAAATGAATGTTTTTCCCGAACCGTTTCAGCTGTGTTCTACTCTCTTTACCCTCCTCATTTGCTACTGAAATCTTCATGATTTTTAGGCTAATTAGGAGTCTTCATGATGCTAAATTCTTTCCTTCTTTATCTGGTCTATAAGGTTGAATAAATCTCTTAGAATTTGTGTTGAAATCTGCTTCTGCTGCTGTCACAATTCTATTATAATACCAACTCTGTTGCAGTTTAGACTTTGATTTTGACTTGGTTTCTTGCAATATCCGACCATCCCAACTATATTTTTTCATTCATGACATGTTAAATTATTGATCTGCACCTTTCTTGGGTCCTAAGACCCACTGTTTTTATCTCAGACTCTTAGCTGTATTGAGATGCTCGACACTGTTAGTTTCCGAATCTGATCAAGGGATCCATTTTGACCAACTAGATTGCGTCCGGATTCTGTCCTTCCAAAACATTTTATCTGACTTGGAGTTCATCATGAAAGTTGTAGTCCTGGATGTGTAGATGAATTTGGGTTTTTGAATCGCCTGATTTTGATATCATAGATATTTCCATTTGAATATCTAATGTGAAAGCAGAGAATTCTGTTATGAGAAGGATTCTGACCTGAGTTTGCAGGTCTCATTCGAGGTCCAAATGAGATCGGATTTTTCCCATAATACCTTTTTGAAAAGCTTGACATATGTACTTCAACTTAGATTAAGCATGCCTTCTCATTTTGGAACTCTAACTTGAAAAAAACTTGTCACAAGAAGTTAGGTTCAAAACGTACAATGCAGAATTTCTTATCTTTTAACGATTAATTCACGAAGTCTCTTCTGCATGCCATACTCATTAAAATAACTTCCAATAAACTTGAATAAGTTCAAAATACCTTAAAAAGCATAGTATAGAATGAATAAAAATATATGTATATTTTGCACTTATCAAATGCCCTCACACTTAGCTTGTGCACGTCCTCGAACAAAATTTTAATTTTACTTTTCCAATGTAAGGAATGTAATGTCATCATCGAACAACAATTAAATTCTCAAAACATCATAACATATCATGAATTAAATTCCAATCACTTTAAAATTGTTTATCAAGCATTTTTACTTTAGAATAAAACAACTAAATCGTTGACCTCACAATAATAATCGCTGAATTCTCATGTGTTTGAAATGTTAATGTTTCACTCCAATTCATTTTAATGGAAATGATCTACCATAAGTTTGTGAATCATCTCACTCTCCACCATTTAGATTACATGCATTTCACAAATCATAAGGTCTTTCCAAGGGTTATAATGTGACTTGGTTCAAGGTATGAAATCTTTGGTAAGGTAGTTTAAAAGCCGCCGAAACTAATGAAACAAAATACCCCTAAAACAAGATATAGAATATTAAACACTCCCTCTAACCATTTTGAACTTAACAAAAATTAAAGCTACATTATCCTTCTTTATTGGAAGATTGATTGTCCAACAGAACAAGTTTTTGGTTCAACTAAAGGATGATCTTTTACATTTTTGGAACTTCAAACCTTCACAACATCATTTCTTTAAATTTCCTGCTTGTCCTGCTTGTATTTTTTTGGCACCTAACACATACCCTTTGAATTTATAACACTCTCACACTTATTTCATGTATTCCCATGCTTATATAATAATGTATCATGCTTCATTAGTTTTACAGCTTGAGTGAGACATTGTACAGTTTTTGACTTACAATGTGGGTTTATAATCACAGAAAAATTCAATAAGCTCTAAAGGGGTCTCAAGGGAAAAATTTATTCAAAGGTAGGTTGTTATGCTATATAAGGTACATAACAAAGAATGCCTTAATCATGTTCATGTATGCACGTAACAGTATGGTCTTGATTAGAATCAGAGCAAGTTCTAGGAGAATAAAACAATGGAAGAAAATCATACATGAAAGGAAAATAAAGATTGATATGTATGTGTCGGTCACAAGGCTCAAAATCTCACAGACTTGTGTCTACTAAATTAAGTTACTTTAGTCCATAAAACATAGCTTGACTAAACAATCTTAAGAAGCAAGATCACCATTCAATCATGTTATGACTCAATTGAAAATTAGTTAATGATATTAACATTTAAAATATTTTCAAGCATAACAACTTTTTATTTTGCTAGAGATGCACAGGTGCATTTTGCAAAAAAAACATTTTCCATAATAGAGCATTATTTCATCAAAATAAAAATACGAAAATCAGAGCACGTTGCTGCTAATAGAAACAACCTCTAACATAGCAAGAATCAGAACATTAGTTCATCAAAATAAAAATGCTAAAAACAGAGCACAATGCCGGATGAATAAGAGTAGAAACGTTTAAAAAATTTAAACCTTGAAAAAGAATTTAAAGGGCCCTGGCCCCTGCTATCCTCCCGTGGCTCCACCCTGGTGCTACGTATCTTAAAATAATATAAAGTATAATTTCCATACCTTGACTCGTTATCATTGCCAAATTACTGGACCTGCCATTCATGCTTCTACTAACTACCCACGTGTATATTTTTTCAATCTTATGACATGGAGATTTATTGTCTTTATCGAGTCAAGAAATTCTTGTTTATTTGGAATCAAGAAACTTATCATATGTACACATAATCTAGTACTAATTACAGCAGCTTTAATTATAAAAATAAATAAATGGCATCCCTACCAAATCCCATGTGGAGCAAAGATAAACCATCAAAGTCTTGCTGTCCTTCATTCTCAATGTGTAATTAAGAAGATACATGGCAAGTTCGTATCTAAATTACAAGGCATATTGTTTATTTTCTCAGAAAAGAAAATATCCAAGAATCACAGTAAGTCCAAGCTTAGCTTAAGAGCTGTAGACATATCAAAGGAATTTGAGATGCGATTATATTCTCCACGTTTTAACATCCCTTCGGCTCTGGAGGGCCTTCACTTCCAATATTTATTCAAG
>Ga0307513_10000446_pt1 | contig 59633 bp, 45 predicted proteins | sample 15_EM_MG_FD_202174 | JGI IMG/M metagenome (GOLD analysis project Ga0307513, IMG submission 202174) | Populus trichocarpa ectomycorrhiza microbial communities from riparian zone in the Pacific Northwest, United States - 15_EM | ecosystem: Host-associated > Plants > Roots > Unclassified | place...
ATAATTCAAGGATAATTCAGGGATAGAGCAGGGGGATTTTGTATGGCCCACCGTCTGTGCACATCAGTGCGCCCATACAAAAAAGGTCAAAGTCCAATTTTCGGGTACTTCTTGCCAGGGACGAGTATCAGGCTCCCAGCAAGGTAAATCATAGCATTAACCCGGATGTTGGGGAATTCAATGCTGAGAAAGCTATTTATTAAAACTCTAGATCGATGATAAAATGACCTATTCCCGATAGTCTACTCCTTGCCCCAGGCCAGAAGCTCCCGAGAGCAGTGATTGGGGAGGCAGACGGTAAAAAAACCAACCAGAACCAGGCCTCTGATACAAACTATACCCCGCTCTTGTCATTTTCAGGCACGTCTGGCCGCGACAAGCGCCGAGCCATCTATTCGCCCCCAGAGCCGATCGAGCCCCGTCCCCGAGCAAACGTCAGCTTCCAAGTTGAGAATTAGCTGATAATCTTAACACCAACTCTTCATTGTCCAAATTACCGTAGGGGAGCAATGAGTGGCCAGACGCCACACCGGTAGTTCCGAACAACTGCCACCCCAAGGCAAAAAATTCCGAACCCCCATTAAACCCATGCCCATGATAGCCTCCTCCCAGGGGTGCAGACTCCTTTGTTGCCATAGAGTTAGCCAGCGATCTTGAAACCGTCCTTCAATCCTTCGGTGGGCAAGGCCATCTGGGGATGCGTTTAGAGAAACCTCCAACTAAAGTTAAACTGCGAAGAGGAAAAAATAGGTCCAGAATGTTTGCACGTTAATCATGTCGCACAAAAGCGCTATAGCCTCTGAAGAAGTGAGATTATAAAGAATGACCAGAAAACCACTAACAGGTCTCTGGGTGGAAAATCCTCTACCCCAGAAGAGCAGGCAAACAACAAAATTCGACCCGGGATGCAAGCCATGATTGATGATATAATACTTGAAAGCCTGGACCGGACCAGGCCCACCATCCAAGCTAGATGCTGTTTGGGCTCGTCAATCATACAGGCCAACCGGTAGCTAGTGAAAGCAGAGTATGGCCGTAGCTTATCGGCGAGTCCCCGTCGGTTCTTCTAGGGCATTGGCAGCAAAGTGTTTTTGGAGGACGCTCTTCTACGGGGCGCTGACAGCAAGTGTTGGAGGTCCTTTGACCACGCTACATACCTCATACAAATCGGGGTCAGCGGTGTGCCCATCGCTCGTCCGAAATATGCCACGCTCCAAGGCCTGAAGTGGCATTAGGGCAGCAGGGTTAGGGACGTCAGGCGGTGTTCGTTCAAGTACCGTACTAGTACGGTACCGGCGACGAGCTCCAGAGGGAGGCTAAGATTGTCGGAGATACGAAGGGAAACTGCCAGTACGTTATCCCGCGAATACTTGTCAGATTCAAAAGTATTGGGAAATTCAGTCAGTGGCCTTGGAGCTAAGTTTGCTGAATTTCCCAATACTTTTGAATCTGGCAAGTACTAATTATGAGATCATAGTTCAGTCGGAATTATATATAGTTCCGCTGCGGCCTGGTCTCCTCCGCCGCTCGAGATTGAGGCTCGTGTGACCTGCCAGCGAGTGCCCTGTGTGAGAAGCCACACACCTCGTGAGGGCGCCCGCCAGAGTTTACGTGGATGATTCGGCGGAGGGGTTTCATGAGAGCCATCCAGCATAAGCTTAAGCTATGACCATGACCCTGAAAGTGGCTGCCAGTGGTTTAGTCTTTTCCGGAACCGTAGGCTTGCTTGGGTGGTGGACGTGGCATTCGGATTTCCACCGGAATATGCTGATAGGCACTGCATCTCGCTGTTCGAGTACTTCTCTCCCGCCCCTAAGCTACGATGGGGCATTTTTGTTGAGGGTTTCACGATTACGCGTTTACTGCAGGATATTCCCCACTGGTACGGATAATGCACGGGCGGGGTACCTGGATAGCGGTGTGCGGGATTTCGAAATGTAAGTGATATTCTATGTCTGGTGCAAGAGTCGCGCGGCAACTTGTCAGAGCGGTGAAACCAAACCAAACCGTGACAATGGGCACTTCCCGCCGACCCATTGATCTGGAAGGGCGGCGGCTTTGGAGACACGTTGGGAAACAGGGCCGTTGGGATGCCCTGGTGTTGAGACAACAGCGACAAAACACCCCTTTCCATCGCTTCTGCCTTAGGGTTAGGGTTCTATATAGCCGCGCTCCAACTCCATCCCTTGGGATGAATTGAAGCGTGTCCAGTATTGAATGCTCAGCTTGTTCGTTTCACTCTCATTTTTATTCATTTTCCCCTTTGCCCGAGTTTTTGAATCGGTTGCTCGCTCGAGACGGGAGAGGATAAAGTACCGGTGTACGAGTACTCGAGTGCTGTAATCGAGCACGGGTAATCCACCCGGGGAGGCCGTGAATTATACCGTACCGGTATGATGGTTTACTCAGTACTCGAGTGACACAGGGAACGGGTCATAGCACTCCTGTGGCATATACCGGGACTGGACGCGTAACGCCTTTCACTTCATTCTTCAAGCTAAGCCTTTCGGAAGGACGGCATCATCCGGTTTTGTCACGCTCTGGAATAAAGTGAGCTGAAATGACGCTGGTAGCCGATAGCCGGCCAGCCCTCGAGAAATCGAAGTTAAACCCGTGTGGGCAAATGTCTCTTCTGGTAATTATGCAATGCATCTCTCCCTCTCTTTTCCGCCGCCTGCCGGTAACTCAAGTATGCAGTGAGCCCCCCTCTTCCACTTCTTGTTCCGCAGCAACTTGTTTCTACGAAGGGGGGGGAATTGGCCAAGCTTTTATCCCTCCCACCCCCTTGCCTACGGTACCGGTGTCCAATTCCATTCGTCCCAACACGGTGGGAGGTGAACGCCACATTGAGGAAAGGCGGAATACAGGCACCGGCACTCGAGTATCCCTGAAATATCCTTGTTTTCCCTCCGAAATTTGCTCGGCTACTTTTCTTCTTCCTTGTTTTTAAACTTTTTCCATTTTGGGCTTTCTGTGGCTTAACTAGACTACCGTAAGCTCGTCTGCCCCGTCTTCTACTCGTACCGTACTGCATTGTGTTCTGTGCTGGTGCACGCTTTATTCCTGCCTCTCCTCTAATCTCCCCGATGGTATATTGTATGTTCGGATACTTTTCTCGCCTGGTTTCATGCTGGCGCTTGTGCAGTGCCCGTTTATAGATCTTACTTCACCACTCTGAAGGTTAAGTTTATGGGAGGGACACTTTACTCGAGTACCGTATCTCAATTTCTATATACTACCGTGCAACACCTTAGTCCACCCTGCTTTCACCTCCCTTACCATTACCTAAATGCCCCCGGGCAATAACAATGAACTGTTCTTCCAGACCAGCCAGTAGCCCTTCACTCCTGACCAACAGGTCCTCTTCCGAGGCTCTTGACTGCCTCCCCAAACGCTCCACCACCAGCTTCGAGAGGAGGAATGTTAACCAGCCCAAGGCCGATCCACGATTCTACTCAGGGAGAAACCCGGTTCCCAGAATTGGCTCTTTGTGGGAGATTTATCCGCATCGGCGCGCCAGTCCGGACAATCAGCTAGAGGAGGAGAGGAGGAGAAAGATAGAAGAACATTCTACCCTGGTTTCCGATCCGATTACTGGGAGTGAGTGAGTTTGTCTGCTTCCTTGGTATGATACTTCATTTTCAGTGGGGCTGGCTTGGCTAATTTGGGTGGGTTTGATAGTATCAAGATCTGTGATGCGAGATATGCTCCTCCACTTGAAATTCCACGGACAGCACCAGATGTCTACCCGCCAACATTATGGTCTCAATTTATGGAAGAGGTGACCCCCGTCATTCCCTTATCTCTTCACTGCGCTTTCGCTGACTTCTGCAGTTCCGGAGCTTCACGGTAAGGTATATGGCCTTCATAGCATCGACCTTTGTCCTTCTCAACGGTGTGCTTCGCTTGCCGTATTCAATATCCATCTTCATCGCTATCGGAAGTGCTGTGTCGTGGTGGCGGCGCGTAGAGGGTCTATGGGCAGACGTAGTGTTTTATGAACAATCTGATCGTGGGAGCCAGGTTTGTTATCCCCCATTGCTTTCTACAAGTCCCCGGCATGAAGAACCAGAACACAGGGGTCAACATTTTGTATGGCGAATTGTCTGTGCGCATCTGTGACCCCATACAAAATTCAGCTCCCAGGATCCCCCTTGTGTTCGACTTCTACTTGCCAGATACTTGTATGTGGTTTTTATCTGACGAAATTAACTAGAGGATGAACACTCCCGGCCCGGAGGGCAACGAATCGGTTGAATGGCTCAACGGTGCCATATCGAAACTGTGGCCTCAAATCAATGCCGACCTCTTCTCTACTGTTGTCGACCTGATTGAGGATGTCATGCAAGCGTCAATGCCTCCCGTGGTGAGCCAGGTGAAGATCACCGGCGTTGGCCAGGGGGCCACACCGATTCGAATCCTGTCCGTGAGGTGGCTCAATGAGGGCGGCGAAAAGGGTGCGAATGAGAGATTGAACGAGCAGGAGGAGGTCGGTGAATGGGTCTCCTTGGAAGTTGCTTTTGCCTACAGGGCGAGTCCAAGCGGGAGCGACGCGGCAAGCAAGGCGAAAAATGCTAGTTTATTGATCTACCTTACCTTAGGATTAGAGGGGGTTTTGGGAACACCGATCCGTGAGTCTCTTCCATATCCTTACCTTCACGAATTCGGTTAACAAAATTACTCAGCCGTATGGATTGAGCTTCGTGGTTGCACTGGAACATGTGAGACTCGCCCTTAATTCCAAATCATAACCGTGATTACTTTTTCGCTCACGCTTTCTAGGTCGCCTGAAACTGCAGACGATCCCTGACCCCCCCTTCATCAAACTCGCAACCTTTACCCTTCTTGGGATGCCAAACATCGAGATAGCTGCCGTCCCGTTAAACCAACGATTTTTCAATGTCATGAATCTTCCACTTATCAGTGACTTTGTGAATTCTTCCATCCGTACCGCCGCCAAATCATACGTTGCACCGTCGAATTACACCTTTGACATTTCCAAAATTCTTACGGGTGATGATATCAAGAAGGACACCAACGCAATCGGAGTACTCGTGGTGCATATGCACTCTGCAGAAGCTGTAAAAGCAGCCGATCTGAACGGCAAAAGCGACTGCTATGTAACATTGAGCTACTCGAAATTCGCGAAGCCGCTTTGGTCTACAAGGATAATCTTTGGCGATTTGAGTCCTATATGGGACGAGACCGCTGTGTTATTGGTTAGCGCCGATGAGGTGAAGGCAGGTGAGAAGTTGAGTGTGGAACTATGGGATTCAGATAGGTTTACAGCGGATGACATGGTCGGTAGAACGGATGTTGATGTCACGAATTTGGTGAGGAATCGGGGAAAGGTTTACAAGAGAAGGGATAATTTGCGGGGGTATGAGAGAGGGCGAACGGTGCCCGGCCATTTAAACTGGTCTGTGGTATTTCATGGGAAAGCTGAGCTGAGCGAAAGCGCTCGCACCGATGGTGTCGATGAGAGGTTGCCGGATGATATGAAGGTGAGCCACCCCAAATCTATTCTGCCCGTTAACGGTCGGCTAACGGGAGCAAAGAACCACCCCGACCTCAAGCCACCCTCCGACAGTAAACCTATGCCTGGGGATTGTCGTGTGACCCATGTTCCTCCAGTGCCCTTTCTCCCTTCAGGCATTCTGTCTATTCAGATCCATAACATTGTCGCCCTCGAAACCCACACAGTTAGCGGCACGAAGTCGCGTTCCAACCCAAATCTTCGAAAGGAGCAGACCCAAGCGATTGAGGAAGAGGAATCCTCCAACCTTCCGTCAGCGTACTGCTCAATCATTCTCGATTATCAGAAGATTTACAAAACTCGTGTGAAACCAATGACTAGCAAGCCGTTTTTCAACGCCGGCACAGAAAGGTTTGTTCGAGACTATAGGGAAAGCACTGTGCTGGTTGTTGTTGAAGATTCAAGAAATAGGGAAAGCGATCCTATATTGGGAGCTGTGGAATTGAAATTGAATAAGGTGTTTCAGAATTCGAGTGTTATCTCGAGATACTATCCTATCCAGGGAGGCGTGGGCTATGGAAAGGTTAGAATATCATTGCTCTTCCGTTCGATTGACACCTCGTTACCAAAACAGATGCTGGGAGCAGACATTGGTTCGGTGGAAGTTGTATCACGGTTCATTTCCGCGCAAGATATCACCGACGGACAAGTTGCGGCTGCTGGATATCTTACATTTCGAACGCCGCTGAGCAAGAGAAACGCGCACCAAACTGTTGCTGTTTCTACTGCTCCCGGGTGGTCCTTGGAGAATAAGCGTTTTCGTTTATCGGTTCGACATCGATATGCTGTGCCATGTATACTTTACTTTAGAAGAGATTCTGTCGTCCGGCGCGATAAATGTCTTGCAGTCGCTATGCTCTGGTTGAAGGATATTCCGGACGACGAGGTGACTACCGTTCGATTAGGTGTTTACCAGCCGGAGGACATTGACCGCTTCGTCCAGAATTACGGAGACGCGGCGGGCGCCGGGAAATGTGTTGGAAGCGTGGTATTAACTGTTCGGTTCCGAAGAGGCCTAACACCAACGCATCGGAAGCTCGATGCAATGGACGATGTATGCCGTGCGGTAAAATGCATCGGCCACCACCACCACCATGACGACGTATCATCGACAAGTAGCGGTAGTTCAGGCAACAGCAGTGGAGAGGACACGGACAGCGGTGAAGAAGTGGGCGGAGGGAGGAATCCGATAGGAGACATCAAACGAAGATTAAGCCGTAAGAAGGAGTCGATCGGAGAGCTGCACAGACGGGAAAGGGGCGCCATGCAGTGGAAGGGGACGCGGACGTTGGCGTGGGTCGGGAGGGGCGTAGTCGGGAAGGGAAAAGATCTTAAGGGCAAATTCGTGATGGAGCCCAGAAGGCCAGGTGTAGAAACTGAGGCATCGTAAGGGTTTATTTGCCTTTCTACTGGTGGTCCAAGCGTGGCGCCCACTCACTATTCATTATTCGTTACATTGGTGTCCTTTCCTTTCCTGTATTTCCTTTGCTTATTTCGGGAGATTTGGGGAAAAGCCGTTCGTTGTTGTTTTTGGGTCAATGGTTGCATGGCGTTTTGGGAAACAGCCCGGGTGTCTATTGTGAGTTTTTTTTCATTCGCTTGGTTTCATATAGTGTACAGGTGATTTCTGGGTGGGCCTGTGTCGGAGGCTGGATTTGGGATGTTCGCTTGAGCTAGGTGTGCCGGTGGGTGATGTGCGGTGTGAGTGCTCGAGCATGAGTGCTGGAGTGCGAATGGGTTTGGAGGTTGGATGATGTGCAGGACCTGTCCCTAGATCACGTTTCAACCAGCGAAGGAGAATAGACTAGAATACGGTAGAGGGCTTTTTTGAAATTTTGTATATTATCAGCTGTATAGCGTCTCCAACCACCGTCAAGTGCATATATATATATCATATTAGGCACGCTGGAGCTTGTTTGGTAATTTCCGGGAATTCTAGTTGCTGAATTTCATCCACTCATCCCTAACCCGGCGAAGGCATCTCTCTATAAAAGCACACTGGAAGCATGGGGTAAGCACGCGGATTGGTCAAGGTTATCATATCACACATGTTGTGCTCCCCACAACGCCTCCAAACAATCCACTTCCCAGCACTGTGAGTCACAAGACAAGTCAACCAGCTACTTTCCTAGCTAGCTATCTGGAAATGATTCTTGAAGCAGGAATCTTTATTGCTCTACTTGTTCACCCCGTAAGCTAGGTACGGTAATGGGCAATCAATCCCACTACGCGCGCCCCGTGTAAGTGCTCACCGATAGATAGCTGGTCAGTGGCGCTCACTACTGCCTGTGCCCTTGATAAGGATGGAGTACAACACAGTACTACCCGTTGAGTTTGAGTTTTTTCTTCTTTTCATTTTTATATTCATTTTTATCCGGGGGTTTAGTACAGTATAGTACTGTACAAGACCCAGGGGGATATTGGGATGTGGTATAATACCACCCCCGACTTTCCTTCTAGTGCTTGAGCCTACCTGCTTAGCTTTGTATGATATCCCACTGTTAGGATTTGATGGATGATGTGGCGAAGTGGCATAATATTCCTCTGGCTAAGACAGGTAGGTGTAGGTGCAGCCAAGAGTGGAAATGGAAAAAACATTTACCTACAGCTTTAATGGCTCGTTGCTGCTCTTCTAGGTCGAAGGAAGTAAAATAAATTCCTTCCTTCTTTTCTGCTATAATACCCGGCCGATCGCCAACCCGAAGGTCTGGAGTCGGATTCTGTCATGACGCATCGTAGTAGGACTGGTAAGCCCCATAGTCCTATTGATGAAGGCCAGGTTTTCCAATCTCCCAGTTCCCATAGGGCAGGGGATTTTTTCTTTCTTTCAATTTTCCTTATCATACCTTGCATGGCGGATCGTTCAATAATAACTCATTGTAAGCATGAATTGAACCCCTGGGCTCCTGCTAATTGCGATAGGGATTAATTGGTCCTTGACATGTTAACCACTGCGCCAGCTATGATAATATGATAGGTATTTCATGGAGCAGTACTATAGCCCCGGAACAAATACTTATCCCACTGGAAGCTGGGTTTTGGGATTTTGCTAGGGGGGATCTCTTCTCGAGTTGTTGGTATGGTGTATTTCAAACCGAAGTCTTTTTCGCTGCCTAGGCAGCTTCGGCTTGGGGTTCTTGTGCATTCTAGGTGGATAGAAGTGGTGAGTTGCGCACTCATTCCCACTATACTGTAAGACGCGAGGCCCCACGGGCCAAGCAATGCTTGTATTATCGATATAAGACTTAGATAATTCTTATAAAAACTAGGGCTTAGAAAAAGATACAGCGAGAGAGGGAAGATCCCGGAGTACAATAATTTAGCTCAATTAACTCAATATCCCAGCATAAATCTCTGATATCCTGCAACCTCCCGAGGTTCTTAAATCCAGCTATCGGAGGGGTACTATATGTGTTTAGAGACCAGATGAAATTGGAATTTTTTTAAAAAAAATTGTATCCGTTAGTTCTTTCGCACACAATATAGTTGCGTAATAGCTCCCAATTCCTGAACGATTTAGTTTCCCATACCTACTAGAGTGGTCAAAGTAGTTTAGGAATGCCTAGGGGTGCAGCTCCATTCACTGCGCAACAAAATAAACTGAACTTTCACCTCTTTAAGGCATTCTCTCAACCAATCTCTCGTTGGCGCATCTAGAGTTCTCCCAGTTATCGACGCTATAAAACCAGAATACCCTTCCCGCTATTTTGAAACGTTGGCTACAAGCCTGGGGGGCTCCCCTCTGCAGAGATAATGCTGTCTCCTTCCGTAATGTGAATTTACTATATCTTCGTCATAATAAATCACTCGAAAAGCATGTTTCTTCTACAGAGAAATCATTAGACAAGGTCGCCAAACTTTGCGCACAGACTCAGAGGGTCGAAGGGTCTATTAGCCAGGGTCCTCTATGCATATGCTCTGGGACGGCCCAAAGGAATTATTTTGCCAATCTTGGTTTTGAAGGCAGCCAGGCAGCCAGAACCATTTCGGGGTGGGGGTGTTTTGTGGATTCTGAGGCCCTCCTAAGGAGATAACTGCTATACCAGAGCTGGGCACCTAATCCTACTCATAGTGGTTTATATGTAAATGCAAACGCCATCAATGATTGCGAGGTTTGAAAGAGTTGCATATATTTAGTATCCAGAGGCTGTAAAGGACATAAGATCCCTGAAATCTATAAAGGTCCTCCGTAAAACACCATTGGGCTTCGCTCGTTGCCACACAAATCACCTCCTGCTATGATCCCGGTCGATTGTTCTCTCTAAGGACTGGCCCCTATACATCTTAGAAAACTCAGGATAGAAGAGGGCCCAGAGAGCAATATCGATAGAGAGCGTAGCTCTCGAGTAAGGGGAGGGTACCGCACCGGGAAAACCGCCACACCGGCAGTGCAATAATACACTCACTAATTTCGAAATGTTTATAGGATAACGTTAGCCATTAAAACTTGGGGTATGATACCAACTGTTGGAGGCAAGAAAGGCCATATCCGGAGAGATTGAATCTCCAAAGCTTTTTCTTGGCATGCCTTTGAGTCCCCTAACCCCTCGCTTTTTGTGTGAGATGCATAATTTCCCGAAACATCCTTGACTGCCTGGTATCGATCAACCGACCAACTAGGATGCTATCTGGCTACGCGATGCCAAAAGTGTCCTATCATCATACGATCCTCGGTCTCTGTTTTCCCAATAATTTGTTTCGTGCGCAGCCTCTAGAAGCACAGCTGGGACCTGAGACACTCGAACGCCAATTCGGTACCCCGACCAATCGTAAACCCGTGGCAGGCCTCCAGCAATATCGAACGGGGCGCCCCGGCCATTCACGCAAGGCGCCGAGAAAAATAGAGCCAACATAACAGAAACTACCCTGGGGCACGATTGACAATCGATTTTCCCCGCGCAGTCCTCCAGTAATCCGTGTTTCCAGGATATCGCGGTCCACTACCCTACAAAGTAGCACACTGCTAGGAGCGACATTTGCGAATCCTCGAGAGGTACAGTATCGCTGATCTCTTTCCACCATCGATATGCGAACCAGTTTCTTGCCCCGCGGCGACCCGCAATGGATCAGAACCCCTATCCGAGGGGCATTCTTTGCCTTTATCTTTACTACTATACTGAACGCTACGGTATGCATCGCGGAAACAGCAAAGCTTTCGCATACAATCAGGTACTTCCTCCTCCATCGCTTGCTTCCTCTTCTCGATACTAAGTTAGCGCTCGCAAGCGTCCTGGTCCTAACCGCTTCCCTCGTAACCACAATGCATCTGGCGATAGACATGTACTACTTCTTCATCGTCGGTAGGCTCTACGGGGTATCGGTTTTCGTCTTGTTCTTTGCAGAGTTCTGCCTCTGGATGGTGGTTGACCTCTCCGAAGCGATGGACTTGGGGTTCTTGAATCAACCGAAGGGGTGGTTCAGTACGGATGGGCCTTTCCCCAAGTGTGGGTTTGGGCATAACAGGTCAAATAGTCGGCTTTGTGACTTGATGAGGGCGAGATTCTTTATTTCGTTGGTGATCTTGTAGGTTTCTTTCCGAATCCATCCTCAAACTTGGAGGGGAGAGGGGGTAGTGATCTGGAGGTGGATGGATGGTTCGGAGATTTTAATCGTTTTGTGTTATAGGGTATTTTCGTTTGCTTTCACGATGTTCAGTGCACTTGGACCAGCGCCCGGGACAAATCCGGTTTCGCGTTTGGCGAGCAGAGAGACTGAAGGTGGGGAAGATGGGGAGCATGCGCAACGTTGTTCCGATCAAGAACTTGGACAGGCCCGGCCACAGGACAAGGACATGATACAGCCGGTAGTGAAAGATGCGTAGAGTTTACACGCTCGTTGATTGGCCGTTTTGGGGCCCTAACATGAGCTTCTGCTGCAATGAAAGTGCAGAGTTTGGGTGTGCTTATGGATTTCGGGTCACCAATGGAGTAGGGGTTCTATGATACTTATATGTGTTATGATATGATATTGTTTTTGTTATTTCCTTAATCATCAAGTCATCCCCCCCATCCCAATTTGTTTAATTCGAATTAAGTTTATTCTCTCCCTCTTCCGGCTTCCTCTGTTGGTCTATAATATCATGCACTTTCTTCCCTTGAGATTCATCCCTGTCTTTCTAGTTCGTCCACTCCCGAGAGAAACTGCACCTTGTGATAGCTCTCGATTTTGTCGGGCGTGTCTCCAAACCGTCCGGGTGAATACATAGCTCGCCCCAAGGATGTGCGATATATGGGTTGATTCGACCACAAGTGCTATATCTCTATAACTGCTTCACATGCTACCTAGACACCTACCCTCACGAGAATCCCGGCCACAATCCTAGTCATATTTCCCATGCGGCATAAATAATAGCCTCTACCGAGGCTGCCTTACTTCCTTCCGAGGCTGCGATGCCCGCCGCGTCTACCGTCCACAGTCGGACGCCAAACTTCAAACCCGAAATATCAAATGGGGGAAGTAATTTTGTCTATCCACCCTTTTATCCCACTACATTTCTCGGCGGGGGCTTGTTGAAGGTCGTTAGTCGCTGGGTTTGCTAGAGGGAGCAGTTTTTGGGAAAATGTTGTCGATGATTAAATGTGAGGTCCTCTCACCTCCTTACTTGGCCTATTGTTCGAGCGGTTCTACCGTAGCTACTGGGCCTTTGGTCACTAGATTGCTACCTGGACATTCACTTACTTGGCGGTAGAAGCGGGAGATAGGAAACATACGGTAGGTGGATAGATTAGATATACTGGAGGACTCGTCTCACAGTTTAGGGAGAGTTTGTTGCCCAGCTACTTCCAGGAGCGGTTGAAAGTCCATCCTTTTGTCTCCCTACGACATGAGTTACTGACTGCGGTCTGGAAAAACCCCAAAGAGTTCATTATCAAAGTGAAAATAGGTATTAGATTACGGCGACAAAAACTAGCAAGCACCTACAGCAGCCGTTCCTTCTGTTTGATCTGCTACTCCCTCGTACAAGTATTGCCTGGCCCCGAAAGTTTACTTTGGGCCACTCGCAGCCATCACTCTAGCTCGATATACCGTAGAAATTTGAACAATTTGCCCTCACGCTAGACGTTGGAGTTGCCTCTCCTGGTAAGGCCGGGGGTAAATTTCTTTTTGTTTGTCTCAGCGGAGGGCTGAGGGGGGATAGCTTTTTCGCTGTGTTTTTCCCCGCTTAATCCAAAGAGGGGAATTCTGGACGACTAGCGTGGGCCCAATTGTTCCAGTTTTTACGGTAGGGTGACCTAATGCAAATGGACACTGGTGTCCTATCACCACAGGTCCCTATTTCTCTGCGCAATAGAGGACCCAACCGGCCCATAGGATAGGGAGAATGAAAAGGAAAAAAAACTATGACACCCCACAGCCACCGACAACAAACAACCGCAATTAAAGATCGCTAGGTTGATGAAATTTCTATGGCCTCGATAGGAGGGGGCCTCTCGGGACGATCATATTGTTTACTGTACAACGAGCCCAACCCAACCGAGTCCTTTTCTCCTTTTTCGCTCTAGCGGGGAAGCGCGGGGTAATGGGAGAGGCGGGTGGTGGGTACTTGTAGAGTGGGGTCGAGGTGTGTTTGTCTAGGAAGCCCCCCGAACTAGAATCTCGGTGTTTATCGTGAAGAGGCATTGTCCGTTGTCTGCTTTGGTGTCGGAGAGACCCCACGGCCAGGAAAGAATCGCTCCGTTGGTGAAGAGTGGTCTAGCATTATTACGTGCCCCAGCTGAGAGACAGACAAAGTTGATTTTTTCCCCTCGGAGCTTATCTTGGCCTTTGCCTTCGGTGTCCTACCAGCCTCCTGGTTTTGTACTGTCGGGCGCGTGGAGAGCCATGTCCTATTACAAATTACGACCAGAGGACGCCGTCTGCATATTTGAGGGGTGGAGGTCCCTGCCACTTAAGGCCTTCCCTTTCCTACAAATCTTAACAACCTCCCTCTCCCCAGCTGACACGAAAAAAGCAAAAACGAACACAATAATTTCTCAAAGATCTCTTGCCGCAACCACACCCTTAAGAAGATATATGGCTTGATAGAAGTGCCTAGGATGCGCGCCTCTCCTGTCCCATAACTTTATTTTCTAATGTTTAATGGGAGCGATATTCGTGGGGATAGCCGACAGAGGCTAGAAACACTAAGGTCTAGAATTAGGTTCTCGCCGCTAACAGTGCGAAAACCAGCTTTATGGTGTATGTAATTGTATTCCGGGTCGGTATTTTCCCAGTACGGTACTCGCTTCAATTCCGTAGTTAGTGAGAGCTTTAGTAAACGCTGGCTCTCCCGGCTCCGTGCCCACTAAACGCAGCACTTAGGGGCGTACTGTAGACGAATTTCTACACTAAGAGATCGGCTTTATAACTTATAAGGTAGAGTAACTCTACTCCCGTGGTTCATTTGCCCCCATATAGACATACAGTATATATCGGTCGAATGGGGGTTTGCTTCATGTACTATCACTCACTTGTATTTGTTTTCAGTCCTGTTGAGTACCTCGAAGTGCGTATTAGGCAGCCAGTCTTCCTACGGGGTTGGTTCGTGGGGACCGTAATAAATCTGGGAGGTTCATGGGGACACCCTGTCGTTTTTAGTATATGTCTAGTTTAGCTAGATGATGAATAATTGCCGAAGAGTTGTGATCGCATGATGCTCTAGGGGCAATGGCGCCTGTCTAGTGCTGATGCTCTAACGTTACTAGGAGCGGGTGAGCTAATGGACCCATGATGGACTGTGGGGGAATGCGAGTGATCAGAGGTTTCGGGGAAGGGAATAGAGGGGTCAGGGATTGAGGAGGGAACATGGGCAGAATCCATCCTCAGCCGGTGGTACACCGTGGAAAAATGGCAACTAGTGGAACTCTAGGATGGGAGGCAGACCTTTCTTGTGTTATCGCATTAAGTTTCACTATTGTATAATATTATGTTTTTTCCTTCTTTACACGCTCTTGTTCTAGTTCTTTCTCTACCTGTCCATTCTCGAGTTATTTGTTGTAATCACAGTCCACCCCCCATCAGAGCTACTGCGGCCGATCCTAAAGTTTCTAATACTACTACAGAAATCAATGTATCCTTGAGGGAAATCAGACAGCTCCAGCTCAACAACTCATTTCAAATCAGCAGTCACAAAGAACAATCGGAACGGGGCGAGAGAAAGAACCCTCACTCCCCTTCCAACATCAGATCAGAGTAGGCTTATTCGCCTACACCGGCCAATTACCAAACTGGCGCACGATCTCCTTCAACCACCCACCCGTGTCACTAGAGTAAAACTGCCCCCCAACCTGATCATCGTTCAAGAGCCTCATGTGCGGCCCAGGCCAAATCCATACACCTAGCCCCCAACAATAGTCTAGCAAAGGCCCAGCGAGGCGGCCCCATGGTTAGTGTGGGTCCTCATCTCGAGCCACCCGGATCACCCTAGAAGCACTAGAAACCCCGGTAGTGGACTTTCGCCGCGGCTTGCACAATGCCCCAGAAGTAGGGGTTCGCGCCGGACATCTGGTATTCCGGCCACGAGTTAGATTCCGTCTCATTTTGGAGCGTGCATACCCGCCCGTCTGATGAGAGTGGGTAGATAGGTAATGCCACTGCGATTATTTTGGAGTTGACAGCGGTGAATTCTGCATCAGTAAGGGTGATAGGAGTGTCCTGAGTTGGGGCCGTGGAGGAGGTCACGGGGAATGCCACTAAGGCTAGTAGGAGGAGGAGGGCGAGGGGGTAAACGGGGTCTTGATAGACATAGCAGTTTCCCCGTTCTTTTTGAAAAGTGTTTGGTGCTTTTCTTAGTGCTTGGTGTTTGGTGTTGGTGGCAGAGGAGGTTGGTGGGGAGGGATAGAGCGAAGTGGTTAGAACTTTTATTTACTTGTACCCCTCCGAAAAATCTGCCAAGAATCATGAGGTGATTTGCATATTATGTTGCTCCGCCATTCAAAGGGTGGCTGTGGAGTGGTGGGAGTGGCCGAGTCATATCCTATGACGCAGGGAGGATCTTAGGTTAAAAACTAACTAATCGTTGACCCCATGCCCTACCCCAAAAGCCAATTGCCATGCGAGTGCACCACGGAATTCTCGCTGACCTATTACACACAGAGAGCGAGGAAGAGGCCGAGAAGTACCCGGGGGGGTTATGATGATGAACCCTGTAGGGTCCACTACAAGTAAGTATTATACTCTCCATAGGCGTTCCAGACACCTCTCGCACTCGGAGAGCAATTGATCTAGATATGATATGATACCGTCAATCCCCCACCCCACAGTGCCTGGCCTCAGGGAACCAGCTGTGAGCCTACGGTCTGACTCACATCCCTGACGCCCCGGGAAGGGGGGGTGGAAGCCCGCTATCTGAGATTGTTGGAAAACACAAACATGAAAAACCCTAAGCAGAGCCAATAAAGACACTAGCAAGACGAAATGGAAAGAAAATCGAGAAACAGAATAGATCAGGATAGAACCTCTAATTAAACAAAACGGATCCCCAGAGCGCTCCGAATGGTCGCTTCCTATGCGCAACCCACCCTCCCCCTGGCTACGGGAAACCCCTTAAACGGTCTGCTATCGCACAAATGTACGAAGCGCACCCTACTGTTTTTCTAATGGTTGAGAGAGAGAGAGAGAGTTATCTAAATTATCTATATACCCTATTTCATAAAGTATCTACCTGGTATAATAAACGAACTTGACTACAGCCAAGGCCAGTATAACTCAACCGAGTGATAATATAATACATGCTATACGAACTAGCTAGTAATACAAAATTTAATAACACAGGAATTGAACCAGAACAAAAGAATATCGTACACCCTCTCATTAAACAAGCCCTATAACAAAAGTAAAATGGTTCGACCTCATCTTTTTACTTTTTGGCCGGTATCAATCGCTCACTTAGATTATTAACACACCCGTGCTTAAGCTTATGCTCCCCCCATGCACTCCCCTTACACTCATTTGAACAGTACCTTACGGTCCCGCGGCAACTCCCGCCACACATCCTCCAAAGGCCCACCTTTCCGCAGTGAAAACACGTGCCCCAGGGTCCCATTACCGCGGTCCTCTCTTCATCCACTAGCTCCCCGTCTTCAACGTCGAGCTTCAACTCCCAAAGGTCATTGAACGCGCGGGAGTATCCGCGCTTGCTAGGGGCGAAGTCCGCATTCGTATATCCACCGAACAAGTAGGTCTTTCTAGATCCAGTGTCGAAGAGGAGTGTTCCTTGCGCGCGATACGTGGGAAACCCACGAGTGAGCACCTGGGCCCATTTCCTAGTCCCCGGGTGCCAGAGGTAGGTATCTGCATAATAGGCGAAACCTAAACTGGCATCCCTCCCTGGTAAATAGGTGCTTGTGGTCCCGCAGTATCCGCCGAAGGCCACCACTCTGTCCATCTTGTTGTTGTAGATCGCGGAGGATTCGGTCCGGGGAGAAGGGTAGTTCCCGCGAGGCTTCTCACGGGTCCAGGTTCGGCGGGGGATGTGGTAGGACCATATATCTTCGTATGTATAATCGCTTTCGGAGCCGTGCGGACTGGTGTGGTTGGAAACTCTCTCACCTATACGATTGGCATTGCCATACATTACGAAGAGACGATCCTCGGATGGGAGAATCCAGGTTAACGGGTGCACGCGGAGCATCGGGGAATCATGGGTTGGGGTAGGCTGGGAGGTGCCAGAAAGCCACTCCCAAGAGAGGGTTCCCAAGTCCAAGCACATGAAAACATTGCAGCCAAGTTGCCTGTGTCCATCCTGGCCGCCAAATATGTACATTTTCCCTTTGTGGATTTCCATTCCGTAGTCGATGAGGATGTCTTGGGGGTATGGCCAGTTCTTTCCCGGGATGTTGAACTTTGTTATCTTAGATACCCACTTCTCTCGTACAAGGTCGAAAGTCATAATTGTTTTGCTGCCGTGGAAGAGGTAAACCGTGTCTTTCCATGGTTTCATGTGGAGGCCGGGGGTACAGCTGCTGCGCGGGCCGCCTTTGGAGTTTGGCGGGATGTCTTCTAGTCGCCGCCACGTTTTCTCCCGTGGCCCCCCAAGAGGTAGATACCATAGATCCCGGAGATTTTCGTGAATTGCTCCTTGACCACCGGCAACGTATAGATTGCCCCTCCATATCCAGCATCCCATAGGCACCCTTGGCGATGGTGGACGAGTGCCCTCCGTATTCATGTACCGGCATCTGCCCCATTTGCCACGGACCTGAAGCTCGGGGTAATCCACCACTAACCTCCCTTCAAGTTCAACGTCCGGGTGTCGGTACTCAGCATACTTGGAGGCATTTGCCTCCTCCTCCAGTTTAACCATTCGCGCAGTTTTTGATTCCAAAATGGAAGAGCAGACACTGACCACGGCCCAGGAATGGTGCACAACGCTGGAAGTATTTTTCAGAGCCAAGAAGCTCTGAGATAATCGAAGTTGGTATTTCTGCTGGTTGAGGTAGTACTCTTCAACCAGAAGGTTTGAGTTTCTCCAAGCTAGTACCAATTACGTTCCAGTCAGCCCGTCCAAATTTACTATATGGGCACGATAAATAGAGAGAACTCACCAAACAGTGGCTCCCTAGAAAGCAGCTGGTTCAGGTAAACCACCACAACCTCCTGCAACCATTCCAACGCCTACCCTCCAATCAGCCAATTCCCCACCTCACCCGGTATTTTAATAGAAACTCACCTCCTCGATATTCCCCTCCTTGATAAAGCACTGGGCCACATTATTAAAGCAGGCAACAATGTCCATCATTTCCCGCCATTCCAGCTGCATATACTCGTTAATTTTCACACACCTCGGCGCAACCGGAAATCCAAATTCCTCGCCCAAAATTTTCTTCGCAGCTACAAGATATTTGGCCCTAGCTAGTGCGAAGTGACCTTTCTTGTACAATTCATTGCCCTCATATTTGTCAATATTGCAGAGGATGAGACGGTGGCAGATAGGTTGCGTCTGGTGCATTAAGCCCAGGAACTCCGCGAATACAGAACGGTCGCTAGCAATACAAATTGCTTCAAGGGTTGTGAGCTCTGGCCGGAAGGCGGCGGCCTTTTGGAGGACAACAGATTTCTTCTTATTCTTGCCCGGGTCTGGTGTCCGAGAGTCCGCTGTACTTTTACTAGCCGTGGGAGCCATTGTGGATGTGTGGAGAGTTGTAACCTCAGTTGAAAGTGGTGAGGGCGTAAGAAATAACGAAGAGAGTGTTTGGATTTCCGTTGGTTTTATTTAAGGTTCTGATAGAGTTTGTGGGGTGCTCTACTAGAGGTGCGTGGGTGAGGCAAATTGCTGTCCTATCATAGTATGAAGCCGAGTAGGGTTAGGTTATTACTTGTATCTGGCAATCAGGGCTATTGTTACACAACCACCCGACTAGCGGGGAAAAACCTGTCTTATTTCAGATATACTTTATACTAAAGGCCGTTTGGTAGTACGGTGCTCGTACGCTAATGTCGGGGTGATGAGGGGCGATCAATGATAACAGGGCCTGCAAGCCGGACCATGGGCTGAAATGAATACCAGATTAGACTGCGAACCATGCGGCGTACCGGGTGAAATCGACTCTCATTAGACCAACTCGACAACAATTTTAAGCCATCACCATATTGATATCATACCAACTCCACCGCCTAACTGGCAATAATAATAAAAATGAATATGGAGCCTTGGGCACCTCCAGAGCCCACACAGACTCGGACAGCGCAAGTACTGCCTTCATAAATATAGCGCCAGACCAAGCAGAACCACCACCCAGGAATCCCATTGATATCTCCCAAGCACAACCCCGATTAATCCCAGCACCAGAGCCCTACTATCACATAACAAACACAACGAAACCATTGTAAGCAGAGTAGAGTATTCGTAAGTTAGTCATAAAACAAAGGAACAAAGACGTGAGTCAGTAATGGTATCATACAAAAACATCAACCGGTTTGACAGCCTACAAACTGCAACTAAAACGAAACTCCTACTCCCCTTACACCCCTTAACTATCCCACCCAACATCAGTAAAACAGGCACCCGGAAAATATGTTAAAAAATAAAGTAATTAAACTCCTCGCTCGGGCATATTTTTCCGATTCAACACCAGTTTTTTTCTTTTCTCCGCTCCTTCTGACCAGCAAGTTTAGAAAGCCAAGAGGCGGCTAAGCGTCTTCCGGACGCTAAATTTCTGTTTCTCTCCACCTTCTTGCTTCTCCGCCGTCTCGCTCCCTCGGCGCTTCGTCTTCTTGCTTTTAGTTTCTTTCCCCTCCTTCTCAGAGAACATCACAGCCGGGGCGTCCATAGACTGGGCTCTTCGCTTCTCCTCCTTCCTCATCCGGCGAGCTTCCTCGTCATCCGGCGTTCTCTGCTTTTTTTCGTAATGGCGATGCCTATGTTCCCGTTTACCCTCGCTGGAAAAGGAGTGACCAGAATCTTTAGGTGCCTCTCGCTCAGCTTTGCGCACGCGACGGGCGGCACGACGTGCCTCCTTTGCCGCTCTGGCTTCCTCGGGGGATAGAAAAAGTGCTGGCGCTTCAGATTCCGGGAACTCTGATGCGGGGAATTCTGATGGGGGCTCAAGTTGAGAGGCTGAGGGGTCCGCGGGGTAAGGGTTGTTGAGGTCGAAACCTAACTCTGTCCTTGCTTCTGGCCCGGGCACTGCGTCAGGCTCTGGAAGAACGGTCTGGTCGTCGTGAGGTTCGATGCCGTCATTTACGACGGTGGCACCTCCATCGATCACGGTGCCCTCGCCATTAATCATCGTGCCCTCGCCATTAATCATAGTGCCCTCGCCATTAATCATAGTTCCTTCTCCGTTAATCACAGTGCCTCCCCCATTGATGATTGTAGCCCCGGTCTTTGCAGCCCTGCGGGCGGCCTTTTCGGCTTTTCTCCTCTCCCTATCCTCCTTACTTTCTTTACCCTCCTTACCACTGCCTTTCTTAAGTTGTTCCTCTACTGTTTGTTAGTCAATTATATCGCCTATCATAACTCAAGTGTGGTAATTACCAAGTTCTCTACCTTTGCGCAATGCCTTCTCTTCACGCCTTTTCCTCCTTTCTTCCCGCTCCTCGGAAGTCATGTGAGCATGGGAATGTTTTTTCTTGGACCTCTTCCCATCCTCAACATCGGTTTCCCCGCCTGATTTCTTAGAGCCGGATTTCCGCCGATGCCTCTTCTCCTTTTCCGGCTGTTCCTCCGCTAAGGTAACCTCTGGCTCACCATCCGCGCTGATACCAACCTTAGAGCGCCGGCGCCGGCGTTTCGTCTTATCTTCGACCGAAGACGGTGGTAGGTCGTACTGACCATTGACTGCTTCATCGTCGACGACGGCGATGGTTGGTGGAACAGCACCGAATTTTGCTGCCAACTTCGCAGCACGCCTCGTCTCTTTACCCGCTTTCTCTTCGGAAGTTTTATGTCGCTTTTCTTTTTCCCCCTTTTCCCTCGGCTCCTTAGGCTCCCTAACCCTATGTTCCTTTTCGCTCTTGTCACGGTGTTCTCTTTCGCCTTTGTCGCGGTGTTTTCGCTCCTTTTCTGGCTTCTCGCTCTTGTCTCTTCGCCTGTGTGACTTGCGGTGCTTAGGCTTATCAGCGCCTACATCGGGCACATCGGCGGCAGAAATGGCCATGGCAGCGGCCGTTTCGTCGTCTAATGGGCCGTTGAGGGTTGAGCGTGGCCGATCGATAAATGGGTCTTCTCCGGAAGGTAAGTTGAGCTGCGAGGAATCCTCGACGAGGGCACCCGGCATGGTAGAAAGTTGAGAAGACATCGGGCCTAAAAGGGGGGGAGGCTCGATAAGATCAGAAGCGGGGGCTGACTCAGGAGTTTCAAGCGGCGTTAGGTTAGGCCCTGTTGGGAATGTTTCCACAACCTCCTCAGCACCCTGTCCTACCGGAATCTGATCAGCTGGTGGGGAGGGATCTTCGGAATCCGGACCCTCTACTGAAGTTTCTGCCGGAAGAGGATTATTGTTATCGTTATCGATGGTTGATTCCCCCGGGTGACTTGGCTTTTCTACCGCTTCTGGTGATTCCTGGCTTTCCTCCTCTGCGGTCGCGACCTCTTTTTCTTCTCGTTGCTCGTCCTTCGACTCGGGCTCAGACTCCGTTACAACCTGGGCTAAGTCGGTATTTTCCTCGGGGACGGTAAGACTTTCTTCGACTGCAACCTCGCCTGGATCGCCTGGCGGCTCAGATGTATTTGAGGGGTCGCCTTCCTTTTCACTGTTCGCAGGCTCAAGACCGGGATCGGGATCGGTGTGTGCGGGATTTTCCTCTGGATTTGCCTTCGAGTCAGGTGATTCTTTTTCTTCTTTTTGCTCGCCTTCCTGGGCCGCTTCAACCGAATCTACGGGAGGCTGGTCTTCTGGTGGAGTATCTTGTCCGTCGCCTTCGTGTGGAGTAGAAGTGGAAGCAGGGGGAGAAGGCGGGTTATCCCCTTGAGCTTCGCCTGGGGCTGAGCCTGTGTCTGGATTCTGGTGGCCTTCTTCTGTCGAAACAACAACGGCAGTCGGGTCTTCCTGAGTCGCGGATTCGGTCGCACCTATGAGGCTCGCTTAATTTTTAGCAATTGTGTTTGTGGAACGAACGGGTTCCTTGTAAAATAAACTGCCCCTCCTTTTATCAGAAGCTATGGTGCTCGTAGATGATTGGAATAGAAAAATACATAAAAATTTTCTCGAGGTTAGAACAGAGAAAAAGAATTATTATAGTATAATTCCTTCTCCAAGTACAGGAAAAAGGACGAAGGGTGAAAAAGGGGGAATTGAATTGAACTGAGCTGAGTTGAATTGAAGAGAATGGATTGAATCTCACCTTCAGGATCACTTGTTTCTGTAACGTCTGTATTGTCAATGTTTTCTGAGGGAGTAGAAGGGGTATCATCCCCTTCTTTTCCCTCCTGGCTCCTCTCCCCCTCCCTACTTTCCCCTTCGTTCTTGTTCTCACCTTGGTCCACGGCAACACCTCCATCTTCCTCTTCCGCTGTCGCTGCGTTGTCTGCCTTCGTTCCATCCTCGTTGTCCTGCGTCTTAGATTCTTCGATCGGCGGTTGGTCTTCTCCCTTCTCCTCTAACCGCTGCTCCTCCTCATCAATCATGTTTGCAGTGAGTATCGTCGAGAAAAATTATTGATTTTTGGCTCCAGAAACGGCACACACACACTTCAGAGAGAAAAAATATAAAATATAAAAAATCTCATCTGATTTCTCTTGAGGAGAATAGTGGGTGAATAGAATGTTTTGTATAGGAAATCCACTCAGAAGGCACCACCACCCCACTCTGTGACTTGACGTTTGATAATCAACACACAATTGGAGCCACGTCCTGATAAACCTCACTCTTTTCTCTTAATTCCGGGAATACGAGTGGTCGATTATGGCAACATAGGAAGGAAAGGAAAAGGGGGAGAGGAAAGGGGAGAAAAAGGGTGATTTGTTTGCTCGGCCCATACAGAACAGGCACGGCACACCACCACTATGGGTACGATAATGCTCCTCTTCCAGCAACTGGCTATATGGCCAGCCATCCCTTACTTTTTTAAACCCTCTCGCCTTTTCCTTCTCCGCAGACAGTGCGCAAATCTGACGGGAGACTCGTCAGAATGCACCCCCGTTTGAGGCGCTTGCAGAGACGTGGCGGATGATGACCATTGGGCGGTTTGCTATCACAAGTTAACTCGGTCTGATAGGGAGAACGGGATACGTGGGGTTATTCCCTTCTATTCTCGTGGCTTCGTTCGTCGCTCTGGTACCCAACTGGAATAGACTACGAGTTTGCTGGTACAGTACAACACGGCTGGTACTGTACTTTTGGTACAGGTACTATCTTGCCACCCAATACATCTTGCCACCCAATACATAACAGTCCCGCCAGTGCTGGGGGAGATCCAGGGTACCATTCTAAGAAACACCCTGGATTCCCATTCCTGGCGTAGAGTAGTGAAAATAGTGAAAATGAAGATAACAATAAAATGAAAAGCACGATACAGTAATCTTTAAATCCCCTTACTTCCACCGCTCCTCTTTGTGTTGCCCTCCTCAGAGTTGTGATGCTCATACCCTCAGCCACTTGCTGCCGGAATCGTCCGCGAAACTATCCTTAAGTCACCAAAGACAACTCATCTCAAAACCCTAGCTATTATTCGCAGACCTCGACAGGAGGAGTTTCCCCCGAGCCAGAATTGAAAATACCCGCAGAAGCCTCAAGTACCTTCTTATCGACCTTCCATCTCTTAATCGAACAGAAAAAAATTCAATCCTCCCCGCTCCGCACCTCTCCCCTCCCTGTCCTTCCCTCACTCACCCTGCTGATCTGCCGGGGCACCGGGTATGTACTGTCCAAGTAACAGGCAAGAAGTATCCGAACATGAGACATCCAAAATACATGGCACACAGACAAATTACCGTATATGTTAAATGTCTCACGTTCGGATACTTCTTGCCCGTAACCTGCACTGTACTTTCACAGCTCAAGCACGACAGAAACCTTCGCTCCATTTATTTATTTTTCACTTCCACCATATTTCTTATTTAAATAAGAGTGTTTCCCCTTACCCCTCGCCGCCGCCGTAATTGTATAAACTCCAGAGATCGAAGAAGTCCGTCATGTCGAGTATGAAAAAATTTTCAGCACATCGCATCATGGCCCGGTTCGTTAGCTCGTGGCTTCTGTTTGCTGCTTTATCACACGGGCTCTCGCCCAGGGTCCGATCTCAGCAGCATTAAACTAAGCCCAGCCTTCCATACGCGATGTTTTTACCTTTTATTTAATATTCGCGACAGCCGTCGGGTGAATATCGTAATTGAGTGAAGGTCAAAAGGAAGAACGAAACGGTAATGGTGTGGCAATTTGGGATAATGAGGGCTTTTTCTTTGTCTGGCAACGATTGACCTTGCACAGCGGAGATCTTGTACTCATCGTTTCTCACTCGATTAATGGTTGGAGGCTTTTAGTTGACCGGCAAGGCATTCCCGAACTCTGGTTGTCCGAGGGAAGGGGAGTTGAGTAGCGGGGGTGACACCTGTGAAACCCGCGAGGAGCACCCGAAGGTGCGGGGAAGTTAAACGGCCAAGTGTTGACGTGTTTGGAAGGTTGATTTTTCTGCTGGCGGATGCAGCCGTCCGTATCCAATTTTTATACCATAACTTATTTATTTATTCGTAGGTGATGTTCGAGTACTCTGGGACGCTCTGCAGAGTGCCGCGGAGTCCGCCCGTGTATCGGCGGGTCGGAATACCTGACGTGGCTTGCGGTTCAGGCACTGCGACTAATAGCGCCATCTGTTCGAGGTTTGCCTGGTTTAGCTACGGTTGCATTCACCTTACTGGGAGAGCTTATCAAGGAAACATGGCAGTAACTTACATTCAGGCCAAGCTCTCCAGTCTACCGACTAATTAAATACGATGGCTGTAGGGCCGAGATTGATCTGCGTTGAGCCAGGCATAAGGGAATCTGACAGAGGAGTCGGATAGGTCATGCAAGCACTGTACTCGAGTACTGTATTGGGCTAACACCGACGGTGCTGCTGCTGAGTTCACCCTCGCCACGCCGCTAAGAAAAACACAAGATGTAAACCCGGGGAAAGATATATCTAAGAAGGAATGTAACTTACCTATGAGCATAATGTTTTAATTGTCTTGATAGTGGATGGCATCACTCTTGGCCCTTCATCGCCCTGGCGCATGGCACTGTTTGAACACCGGGGGTTGGTAGCTGTTGCTGAGCTGATCGGACGACCTGAGTCTGGGGGGTTTTCTCCAGATTAAGTTTGAAGTTGCTCCTCTAGGATTATTCCCCCAAGAGAGGGTTGCAAATACAACGTCAACATCCGCGGCTGCAACATTTTAACCGTGTTGGATCTTCTGAGTTCTGCGTCCTGATCGTGTTCTGGATCACTGGGGGTTTCTCGTGGTTTGGAACCGAACTCTTGACCAGCTGGTCGTTTAGTTAGGCCACGGGGCAGAAAACCGAAGCCGGGACAGAGCCTGAGCACAAAGCCTTTGTGCCGAGAGGGATTTTACAGTAGCATGCATGAATTGGTTGCGAATGCTGGTATCCGTGTGTAGGAGAGTGACTAGGCTCCTCTATCGCCCTATCCTTGATTATTACGCACTAAACGGCCACTAAGTCGTGTGTCAGAGTACAATATCAACCCGCTGAAACCAGTGGGTGGGTTTTGACATTTTTGAATGTTTGCTGATGGCTTTGGATTTCCCAGAGAGCGACAGTCCTTCCGCATCGGCTACTACGGCCCGCGGGTGTCACCATAAGCTCAGCAAATAGCAAAACTGCACCAACAAGTTTATCCGCCTAAAGCACCCAAAGGGGAAAGGGGGAACGTGAAGAGTCAACTGTGGGGGGGGGGAGAAGGAGGAGCACTGCTATAAGGATTGGACTGAGCCAAGCATTCCTTCGGTGGCTGGAATAGATACAGTGGCGGTACCATACAAGGCTTGTATGAGTAACTTGCACTCGGGGGTCATTAAATACCGGAAAACATAACCCCCGCCCATAGAGAATTGTACCCTCTGATCAGCAGAAATAGTTTTCCGTTTTTTAATGACCCCCACGAGGGTAGTGGCCTCTGTAATCTTAGGGAGGTTTTTGCTAAGTCAATGCTCTATTAGGTTGCGCCTAATTTTAAGCAAACCAGGGTAGGCGGCACTGGGGTTTTTCTTGTGAGTACGAGAGAATTGAACCGCAACCAAGCCATCTTCATTGTCAGATTTGAGGAGACTGCCCTACTCCAGAGAGCAAAGGAGGCATCAGATCCCACAACTATGCCTCTCTATCCAACAACTTCAACATTCATCAATCCGCACTACGATATTGCCCACTATGGCATCACTTGTGTGAATGGATGGATGAATGTGCGGATATGAATACATTGGTGGAGGGAAGCACAGTAAATATAAAACCTCCTACTTTTATGAACAATGATGAAAACAATGTCAATTGGGGCTATTCAAACTCCCAGTATGGACTGCTCATAACGCTGTGTGGGGTTAAGCCACTTCACGCTCTACCATCGGAGGAAAGGGTACGAGTAGTGTTGTTGCGATCCCTTGGTGTCTGAAACAGTAAAATTCGCGACCAGGGACGCTAAGTCCTGAATCAGTGGCAACTGGCCGTTTGCGGCTACGAATTCGTGCTTTTCATCACTGAAGTGACTTAGCATGAGGGCAACCATTAATCGCCAACGAATCACAGCACTCGAGCGACGCCAAAAGAGGGTTAGCGTTCCTGGTCGCGAATTTTATTGTTTCTGACACTCCAAGGGATAGTGATAGGGTGGGTTTAATAGAGTAGGTAACCGACTTAGCAAAACCTCACTCTTACAACAGGTTATGTTGTTCCTATCATACTTATCATGCTGGCCTCATTTTGCGAAGGCACTTGCTGGTACCTGTCGGCAGGGCTCTTACAGGGATATAGGAAAAATAAATAAATAATCCAGAGTTTAGAATGAACGCCTGAGCCTAGACTATTCCCGCAGGAAGAGGCCTTCTAATTGTCTAGATTTCGATTGCCCCGGTGGAAAGACGTTGCAGCAACTGCGATATTGCACCTACCGCTCGCCTTGAGTTTATTAGAGAGTTTGCGCAAGAGGACCTAGGTGGCTGTTAACGGAAAAGAGACCTAGGTCTCTGAATGAGTTTGCGCCCCGGGTCTAGGTGGCTTGGTAGCTGGAAGGTGGGAACTGAGTAGGGTAATATCGCATTGCCTCAAATTTGTTCCCTGCTCAAATTAGGATTCCCAGATACACATGTTGGGTACTAACCATACTGACTGCCATAGAACAGGTAATAATCTACTACTGAATGCTAATATTATTATTAGTAAAGTCTTTTAATAAAATGTAAAAAGAGTGCTGTGTTGCTGCTGATTGATATTTCTGCAGCGATCGGATTTCTTCAGGTCTGAAAAGCGCTCTTTTACCCTCATCCAGGTCTTGCCACCCACCTGGGTGTCCAAGACTTTTAGGTTAACAGAGAATAACCTGTTTTCCTGCCACCTAGGTCTCCTTGCGCAAACTCTCTATAGACTCGTAGCCTGAGGGTTTGTTAACCAATTGCCTGCAAGTTTCCAAATTCTTTATCTAGTGCGAAGGAGGGGAAGGAGGGCACTTGAGGCTAGTAAAATAGTTCAGATTTCTAATCCCTGTCGGTCTGTCCGAGCTCTGGATTAGACTACTTGTGGATGATCTGCGGCGTTAGACGTCTCCTTACATAACTTAACATGTCACCTGTACTCGAGTATACGAGTACGAATATCTAAGGCTTGCTAAACAATGGGAGTACCACTACGCCGGTTCAGCGCGGTTCTAACGGGAGATTGGTATTTTCTGAGCGACAAACGGGGAAGATGAATTGTGCACTGTACTAAGGTAGCTTGGGAGAGGGTTTGGTGGTTCGGAGATAGCCGGCACCATGTCGCAACCACCGACGTTGAAAAGCGTTCAGGCGATGGTGCCAGGCTTTCGAAACCAATCAGAAACCAACACAATAATGATCTTTAGGAAGATATGGCTTTATAGGAGTGCCCAGAACACACTTCTATGTTTTTGAATCCTATGAGTGGTCTTTTTCAAGGTTATGACATTTTAGCTGAGCCCCTGCTATCTTTTGTGCGCAGTACTACTGTATGCGAGCAAAACGAATTACCCGTGGTAAATCCAATGAATTTTATCCTAACTATTACCTGTGCTGCGCTTTGGTACTCCAACTTGCAAGCCCACCCTTCTTCTTCGCGGCGCTAGTTTATGGATTCTGCTAAATTAGCAGCAAAATTAGACTACATCGTGAATCGAGGAGCTTCACCACGTGCTACGATGAACCACCCCGAACCGTGCATTAGTACACATCCTAGATCCGAACTGGAGTGGTGAGACCCCCTAATCTGCCCCATTGGCGCATAGTTACAATATCACACAGTCTCGGAGCGGAGATTTGTGTTCCTTCGGGTTTGGCTTGGTGTCAGAAGCTTGGGATCGCCATTTCCATGGTCGACACCCTCCGCCTTGGAGTCTCGCCGGTCTATTATACGATTGGGTGAGAAAATGATAAAACACTTGCAGACTTCTGTGAGATGCCTACTTATGAAGCGTATCACAATTCTCTTTAAATGCTCTCGGGACGCTTTTTCAGCTTGCTCGCTCATGGGTTGCACTCTCCTGGAGTAAGCCTATAGTAAATATACGTCATACCATTTAACAGAAAACCCAATGCTTAATCTGTTGAGGCCCTCTCTTGTTTGCCACTATTATCCCACGTCTCTTGACTTTTTTCTACAACCTTTCAAACCCGGCCTTCCTTTTATTCCCATTTAACCAACCGGTGCTATGGATCTTGGAGGGAGCTACCCCATAGCCCCCGGGGGTGCTGAAGTAACGGAAGTGGAATCCTCATCTGGGAGGGCAAAAGTCCCTATTCCAAGGGCTAGAGCGTTGAGCGGTAGAGCTGCGGAGCGAAAGAATATGAAGAGGGCGTCTCAGGCTTGCGAACCATGCAGAAAACGGAAGACTAAGGTATGCCAAATCGCCTCGATAATGACCCGTTGTTAACAAACATTATTTTGATAGTGCGATGCGCAGAGGCAAGCCCGTTGGCCTTCAAGTTTCCCTTTGGATCTTTTTTATTTCTGTTTTTTGTGTCTCTCTCAGAGTGTGTTCTGACTAATAGCCAAAGGCCCGTATGCGGTCACTGTGCTGACTACAAAATGAATTGCCATTATGGTGAAAGCAAAAGGGAGGTGGCGAGGAAGTAAGCATTTTTCGGTTTGTGCCACTTTTGGCATGTTACCTGTATCTAGATACAAGGACTGGAAATGACCCCTTCTAGGCGGTTACAAGAGCTCGAAGCGAGAACGCAGACCTACGAGAAGCTTCTAAGAGAGCTTCTACCAGGGCTGGATAGTGTTGCACAAATAACTGTACAAGATGCCCTCATAGCAGTGAGCTTCCCTTTTTAGATCGCACGTGCGTCTCATAGTGATATCTGCTATAGCCGCGAGTAGCCTCTACGAAGGCCAGGAAATCCCCTCGTGAGCCATCTGTTCAAGAGAGTCTGCTCCCAGATCTCCCGCAGGATAGTGGGTCGGAGTCCTCGGAAGATTGGGATTCAGATGACAGCCCGGACCACCTTGCAGAGGATATCAATACGCTCTCTATCAATAAACCTATCGGGTATATGGGCAAAAGTTCTGAGGTTTTGTGGATTAATCTGTTGAAGGAGGAGATTAAAAGGCGTCCTGATAGCGTTTCGGCCGGTGGGCCGGATAACCTGGGAGGTGGAGCATGGGAACAAAGCGAAGAAATTGGTATGCATGGTCCAATAGAACCTTTGGCTCCGGGCGCTACTCCTGTCCCAATTCAGAGCTTCAGAGCTAACAGAGCAATGTTCTTAGGATGGACATACCACCTTGATGACATCGATATCTCCTTTTCCGGCAAGCATATTGATGCTTACGCTCTCCCTCCAAGAGACTTGGCAATCTCACTCGTTAACGTATACTTTGAGACGGTTCATCCATTATTCCCGATCATTTATAAGGGGCTTTTCGAGAGTCAGTTTGAAGTATTGTATCAAACCCAGGACCTTGCGAAGGTTGCTGGGAAATGGCTCGCAATAATGAACCTAATGTTCGCGATTGGGGCAAGACATTTGTCCATGGTAGGTGAGGACAAAGCAGACATCTGGCAACATGTAACCTTCTTTCTCCGTGCAAGACTCTTAGGGGCGCTGGATGGAGGACTGGTCTTTGAGATTGCTACATTGCAGAATGTCCAGGCGATGGGATTGACAGGAATGTATTTACTGGCTAGTAAACAAACAAATCGGTAGTGCTGTCCAACACTTGTCCCATCTTCAATATCAAATTATGATATGGGAAACTGATCTAAGGGCACTTGAAATGATAGTTCCTGGAATGTCGCAGGACTTGCAATCCGCCTTGCATATGGCATGGGCCTTCATCTCCGAAACGTGGCTTCGACCCTAAACGCTGGCCAAAAGGAGATGCGTGTTAGGGTCTGGTATTCTGTTTGCTACCTAGAAGCGACCCTCGCATTGATCACAGGGCGACCATCTGGACTACAGGCTCATCAAAGCAGTGCGCCATTGCCCAGATCAGGAGACTTCGACCCTGAACCTGATCCTACCCAGGACGCATATTTCGCCGCGCTTATTAAGTTATCGTCAATCGCGTCTGAGGTCCTAAGTCAATTGTACTCTGCGCGAAGTAGGCTTGTAATACAGCAGGGCTGGGATCGTGTTCAGGAGACCATGGAGAGATTTGACCGACGGTTAGAAAGGTGGAAGGGTAAGCTAATCCCGAGTTTGGCGTTCGACGACACTCACGACAGCAGCGAAGGTCCTAACTACTTTATGAACCAAGTATACTTCTTCTGTCCTTCTAGATTTTTTGTCCTAAATTTGAATAGAGGATCGATCTTGCTCTCCGTTACCACAATATTAGAATCCTGATATTCCGTCCCTGCATCTGCCAATTAGAACCTGGTGCCAGAGAGATAGGCTTTAGAGAAGAGTTCAACCGCTCGGGCGCCCACACATGCGTCAGCTCTGCTAGAAATATCGTTTCTCTTGTCGCTGATATCAGTGGGGATAAGAGAGAGCAGTTGATGAAGATACCGTGGTGGTGTGTGCTGCACTACCTCGTCGTTGCTGCAGCAATCCTACTTCTTGAAACGATTCACCAGAGGGCTTCGAACGCTGATGGGGGTATTATCGATGATATGTGTCAAGTTGTTAAGTGGTTACACGAGATATCGGGAAACGACATGGCGAGTATGAGAACTCACGAGCAACTGAGTAAATTGCTGGAACGTGTATTGTTGATTGTAGGGAAAGAAGTAGGTGATTTGGGAGACCGAAAAGATAAGGGCGGGGGGTCAAGACAAGAGGACGAGAGAGGGTGGTTGGGGGATGACACCGCATTCAACATCGCAGAACAAGGGCAGATGGGCGTTGAGGATGGTATATGGGATTTTGGGAAGAACTTCGAGATGCAGTACTTTTAGTGCCTGGGCTTGAATAGTGAATTTTTTTTGGGTTTTTCCGTTGACCGCATCCGTGCCGGGCTATCAGGTGTGGCACGTCGCCTTAGAGCGATATACCTCCCGAGTGATATGCTGTGACTTCTGACTGCCAGGGGACTATGTTTTGTCGTTGATTGTGCCGCGGATTATATACAAGCTGCTAAGGGCTCTAGGGGAGTGCTTAGGGATATTCGAGGTATTATAGAAGTGGCGGAGGGCTTGTTTTGTGGGGATGTTTTTGCTCATGCCTTTCGGAACACTCGAGACTACTTGGCGAACGGCGGGGAGGAGGGTTAAGTATTACCGCTCTTGGCACTACTAGGCGCGGGTACGTGAAAGCAGGAGTGTTCGAAAACGCCTGCGGATAAGCAGAAGCAGCGTGGATTTACAGATATCATAAGCATTCGCATCGATAGGTGAAAAGTATTGTCCCTGATAAATTTGTAGAGGTGAACTTAAGTGATTGGTACGGTAAGACAATGAATACCAAGGACCACCGCCCAAGGCCAACCCTCGCTCCCGGAAGCCCATTTCCGGCACAGCCTTTTCTAGAAGCTCTCTAGGGCCGGTGAGCGCATTAGTTCCGCCTCGTCGGGATGCTAGACTGATGCATACTGCAATTTAGACGATGTGTGATATCTCACAGAGCAGTGCCAGGTTCCCATGCAGCCCTGAGCCAAAGTTGGCCTGCATTGTATCCCGAGCCTTTTAGGCATTCCTGGCCCCCATTTGTTGTCAACGTGATTTTCATCAGGCTAATATTTCACAATACAAGATACAGTAGCTCCAAAGATACTAAGGCTTTGGTGATTTGCACATAAGACATTCTAGTGCATGCTTCTTGAACACAAAAATGCATTCTCTGGGGGTAGAGCTATGAGTCTTCATTTTTTGAGGGGAATTGGCCGGCCGAGTTGGCCTTTACAGAGGCTTGTTAGCGGGTGGCGTAGCATTTCATTCGGGCGTGCCAAGCAGCCTCGTTCGAATACTTTTTTCATCCATCTGTAGATTTCGGGTGTGATCTCAGATCTCAAGGACCGGCAAGGGGTTATGGAACAGCTACGGTATTTGGGGTCAGCCAAGATATCCCTGTTCACCCTGGTCAATTGGTCCTGCCCTTGTGCTCGGATAAGGGGGAAGAGTTGGGACAAGCAGGGAAAAGTGGAATTATTCGATCAAATTAGTAGCTATTTTACTTTTTTGGTTCTTTGATGCCGGTGGTACCCCTTCCAAGATATGATATATACATGTATCATACACAAGCCTCTGTCGCTCCTGCTTGCCCTAATACTTCACCCCTACCCGTACCATTGAGTTGGCCACTTGGCAATACCCTCTATCTCTGAAATATCAATTACAATAGTCCATCCACAGATAAATTATCTTCCTCGGTCACGGGGTTTTTTTTCCCCCTGAATGCCACCTGGTGAGCAGTTGTTGTACTGCACTCAAGTACCGTACTCTACGGGCACCAAGCAAGTTAGTCGAGTCTGTAGCGGGTGAAAATAGGATATCGTAAGAACTTGGAGAGTGTGTTATGGAGCCAGAAGCGAAAGGGGGGAAGTGTGTAAGCCTTGGCTGCAGAGTGGCTTGCGCACGAACATTCAGCCCATCGTGGTGCTAAACTCAAAGAGACTCTGGTTAACTCTCTTCCACTGGTTAAAAGGATCGGGGCGAAGGAGTTATACACTTCCACTCCACCGCTTCTAGCACTATAGAGCGTTTGAGTCGCCTCTCCTCGCAAGGTCTGGTGCTTGTTGTTCCCCTTTATTTGACTCGGAGACAAGTTTTTTGGTATGTTTTTCGCCACACTCTAGAGGAGGAAGTTTTGGACGGCCTAACACATGGTCCGTTTATTTGAGTTCTTACGGTGGGATAGCTCCTGATTTCACCTGTTGGTAAAGCCCTTGGCCTTAGCCTCGACCCTCCAGCATACGGGTAGTCTCGAGCGTCCTGGCTCCAATTTCGCGCCTTCCAGAAAGCTCTACACGCGAGTGCATTTCGTTATTCTGAATAGGATTTTCATCTTCCACTGCCGGTATCGGATGTGGGATTTCTGACTTGGTGGCACTAGAGGGTTGGTCGTTGCTGCGAGTGTGAGCAATAGACGTGTCTAATGTTTGGCTCTAGCGCGTTATACCCCGATTAGCTCTCAAATCTAGTGAAACACGGTTGGGGTAATCGAAAATATGTTGTTACGGGGTCGGTCTAAAGAGGAAGGCCAGAGCAGTGCAAATGGCAGCCGGGATGCGCAAGAAGAGTAAGCTCAGTCCTTGCAAATGCCGTCGATAGGCATTGGGGCCTACGTCTACGGTAGTGCTAGTAGTCTTGAGTGCACTGGTCAGAACTAAGAATTTATTAGGTTTAGAGCTTCGTCCCGGAGGGTTTCCGGTATTATAAAAGGGCTATTCCACAGGGACAAATTAGCAGCAGCCTTGGGTATGAAGGGCCAGAAAGCGAATCGCGAAGTGATAAATCAGCTCTCGGCTCCAGCAATGGAGCCGCAGAAACTGGGTTACGGCACCGGCGACGGAGATGGTAAAGAGTTCCATTCAGTTGTCGCACAGATAGAGAAGGAACTAGGCCCCGACCATCCAGATACCCTAACTACTATTAGCAACCTGGCTACGGAATTGCAGGCTCAGGGGAAGTACGATCAAGCGGAGGTGATGAATCGCCGTGCTTTGATAGGGAGGGAGAAAGTCCGAGGGGAATTTCACCCAGAAACTATGACAAGTGTCAACAATTTAGCTTCTGTTCTTTGCGTCCAAGGAAAGTATGGCGAAGCGGAAGAGTTGGATCGACGTGCGCTCGCATGGAGGGAAATAAATCTTGCACCAAACCATCAGGATACCCTTACAAGTGTCAATAACCTGGCCTTAGCACTCCAAGGCCAAGGGAAGTACCAAGAAGCCAAGGCGATGAACCAGCGTGCACTAGAGGGTCGAAGGGAGGTATTAGGACCAGCCCATCAGGATACATTAACGAGTATCAACAACCTAGCTACAGTGCTAGCCGATCAAGGAATCTACAGTGAGGCGGAGGCGATGCATCGGTTTGCGCTTGCGGGCCGGGAGCGACAATTCGGACTGGAACACCTAGGTACTATTACGAGTTTGAATAACCTAGCTCTAGTCTTAGAACATCAAGGAAAGCTTGATGAGGCAGAGGTTACAAGTCGACGTGCGCTAGCCAGCATGAGGAAAACACTACCACCGAACCATCCGTATATCCGGGCAGGTATCCAGCACCTGATTTCCGTTCTCCGAAGGCAAGGGAAATTCAGCGAAGCAGAGGATATCAGTCGACACGCCTTGGAAGATAGGGGAATGGCGATCGAGCCAGAGTCCTTCAGTAAGATTCACCGACCCATACACAGTCCTGCTACGATCTCCTTAATGCAGGCAGGGCACGACGAAGCGGAGGACTTTAGGAATCATGAAGCATTAGACAAAGGGAAAGCCCCCGAGGAACCCAGTCACCCCAATGTCCCCAAGTGCGTCCATGGGATGGATATGGGAGTGTGTTGCCGAAGGAACCGCGACGAGGAGATGAAACTCTACAGGCGCGCAGTAGCAGACCAGGAGATGAATCGAGGGCCAAATCATCCAGAGACCCTACTAAGTGTGCATAGGCTGGGCCTGGCACTAAACCATCAAAAAATGTACCACGAAGCAGAGGAAACTCTCCAACGCGCACTCGTGGGAAGAGAGAGAGTGCTCGGGCCCGATAATCCAGAAACCCTCAGGAGCGCCTGCGAGCTAGGCGTAGCGTTGTGGGGTCTGAATAGGCGCGAGGAGGCCTATAAAATGTTTCAGAGATCACTAGTCGGTAGAGAGGCCTCTCTAGGACCCGATCATCCGGATACTGTGCATAGCCTCAACCAGCTAGGTGCAGCACTTTATAGTCTAAAAAGATATACCGAAGCAGAGGAGATGCTTCAACGCGCACTCATGGGCGCAATGAAGACGCTGGGGCCCGATGATCCACTGACTCTACAAATGCTCCAGAACCTAGCCACAGTGCTGAATAATGAGCGTAGGTATGGTGAAGCTGAGGTGATGTACCGGAACGCACTAGCGGTCACCGAGAGGAGCGTCGGGCTAGACGATCTAGATGCTCTAGGGATTGCCCATAACCTAGCCGCAGCCCTGTTTGGTCTGGAAAGGTACAGCGAAGCGGAGGCGATGTACCGGCGCGTGCAAGCGGGCAGGGAAAAGGTCCTAGGACCTAACCACCTAGAGGTCTTACGGAGTGTCAATGAGCTAGGTACAGCGCTGCATAAGTTGGGTAAGTACGAGGAAGCGGAGAAGGCGTTTCAGCGCTCATTGGTCGGGATAGAGAAGGCGCTTGGACCCGATCATCCAGTTACCCTATTGAGCGCCCATCACCTAGCTATGACGCTTCAGAATCTGGGAAGGTACGATGAAGCAGTAATGATACACCAACGGACACTCGCCAGCAGAGAGAACGTGCTAGGATCAGGTCATGTAGATACTCTACGGAGTGTCCACAACCTGGGTGAAGCATTACTGTCTCAGGGAAGCTACAAAGAGGCGGAGAAAATGTTTCGGCGCGCGCTGGATGGTCAACTGGAGGCACTAGGAGCCAATCATGGGGAAACCCAACAGAGCGGCATCAGGCTAGATCAGGCGCGGGCTGGCCAGAGAAAGTAAATCTGTCTTGGACATAGGCTGGGGCAAAGCAGTCAGGAGCGAGAAGTCAGGAGCAGGGGGAAGTGAGAAGGGGTGTTTGAAGGCAGGCGCGGGGAGATGCCGGAGGCCTCTAGGAGGACAAATAGTGCCTGTTTTCCTTTGATGTTTCTTCCGTTCCTCCTTCTGTAGTTCGTTCTTATGTTGAAGCTATTCATATATTTGTTTTCCACACCCGCCCTCGCCCGATCCACACACTGTTGTCCGACGCTCGAATAATGCTATTTTAACATCTTTAGGTGCCCCGTTTTATGGCCTTGGTTGGAAGTTGCGGAGATTTCCTCCAAATACTTGCCAACCTAGTATGCCTACCCCCCGCCGGCTCAATACGACCATGGTCTTGCCGGAGAGGATGTGGGCTTCTGGTTATATCTATAGCATTGATTGACATGAATGCTCGTTGAAAGAAAGTTTGTAAGGGGTTTCCCTTGGAGCTAAGTGGGATTAGGTGTTTCACTAGCGTGCACTGATGCTGCCCCTACCCACGATCACCCCTAGTCCACCCCCCGGATGAAGTAGTGCCGTGCGAGCTATTGCCGAAAGTTTATTGTGTTAGGCTATTGTGAGTGTGGGGTTTGCGCGCCGGCTCGGGCGTGTTTTGTTGGCTTGTGGAGTGATGGGTTGGTGCGGGTCCTCCAAAGCCCAAGAGGGCGTCGGAGTAAGCTTCGGAGAAGACAAGAACTAAGAGGAACCAAGAAGAGGTGATAAAAAGAAGTTATCTGCGCTGTTGCCAAGGTGAAGTGAGTTTTGGGGTTTGTTGGGGACAATGGAGGTCTTTGATTATTGGTTCAAGGTCACCGTGAGGCACAGGATGTCACTCGGATATATCCTTTCGAAGAAAATCCAGATTTTGGGGGGAGAAGCTGGTGGGCATAGAACGGGGCCCTGGCAGAGAGTTTTGATTGGGTATGACTCCCGAGTAATTCCTTTCAGAATTATCATACCCCTCGCATCCAGCACCAGAATAAGATATATCAAGTAAGCACCCAGCAAGGCGAAGTATTGTTAAGTGGGCACAACAATTAGCCATAATAAAGCGATCTTGAGACTCCAAGTCCCTCGTTGGGAGTGTTGGCTCTCCTCGAGTGTCCCCTGGCCTAGGGAAGTTCGGTGTCAGAAATTATAATAGAATTCTAAACCTGTTCCTATCAGCTATACCCTGACATACTCCTTGTAAATATCATGCCAAAAATCATATCATACCTATAATATTGTTCGTTCTTGACCCTTTCAACCCATAGGGCTGAACTCCACACTTCTCCATGTGGATATATAGGCCTTTCCCTCTCCCTTACTCATAAAATCTTCTTCAATCTCAAAAGATCTGTTACCTCTCCTGGGTTAGAAACTACCCTTTATTCACAAAAGTGAGACCTATCCAAGAAAATCATTGTATTCAGGGGAGATTTATATCTCCTTAGACGAGCAGGTATCCACAGTCAGACAACTCAATTGAGAACCCAAAGTGATAGTTAGATCTAGCTCTATAGCATGTGAAATCTCTTAGTCTAAAATATTATTATACATTCCTCTAATATATCCTTCTGGCTATTGAATATAAAGACTTATCTAGTGTTTCCCATTTTCAAATAGCTCTTGGGGGTGGCCCCAGACTCCCCACACGGCCAGGAAATTTTAAATGCACTTTTGACCGCAATGGGGAAGAGTAGGTTCACTGATAATTGGGTTCCAAAAAGCAACAGAGGTGGTAGGGAATTGGAGGGATTTGATGAGATGGAGGCTTTAAAAGACATAGAGCAGATGAAATTATTTAAAGAAATTGGAAATGGTTAGGTATGGAGATAGCATTAGTTGCTTGGTGGATTCGGGCATTGGCAACTGGGATTTAGAGGTGCTCTTGTTGGGTGTATGCAGGGGGGATTGTATAATATTCTGTTAGTGGGGTGGGAACTTTGAAAGATGATTGTTTGTGAAAAAAGGTATATACCCAAGGAGTTTGTTCTAGAAAGCAGTTTCATATTTAGCAAGTGGTTGACTGGAGGTCTGTAGTGTAGACACTACCGCTAGAGCTCTTTACACTATAATAATATCATAATCACAATAATTAAATTCTACAACCAGCAGCCCAGTGTTTCCCTTTCTGGAAAGGCAGAAATAGGTTTCTAGAAGAGGATGGAAGGATGGAAGGATGACCAAGTTTTATTACTAGAGGCAGGTCTAAAAGAGATAGCCTCCATCTCATTTGCTTCACCCTCTGCAGTATCCTGCCCAAGCACCACGGTTTATAATCAGTAGGCATTACGAAGCCCTGGTCTCTCGCCCGTAATAGTATTATGTGGGTTGTGCTTTGCATGCCCTGAGAAGTCAAAGGCAAGGGCATTTTTACCTCACGAAGCTTGAATCCTCCCATTCCAGTGTCCCCAAGACAAGCCTAGGGATTCATTCCCGAGGTTCTTGTCATGTACATTCTACCCACTGAGCTTTATCTTCGTATATAATAGACTTTAGGATTGGATAAACTTCGTTGCAGCTAGTCTACCTTTGGACTCGGTTGGAATGCTACAGGTATGGGTACTATGCAGTTGAGGCTCAAACATCTCTGCCCGAGTAATGAGAAATTAGTCATCCTACTCTGAGATTCTGGCGCAATGCGGTCGGCTGCAATACCGGTGTCATACTGGTAGACCGGGTATGGATGTGATAAGGGGTCCATGCTGTGATGGCAAAACTATTAACTTGGAATATGTGCAAGCTTCAATTCATCAATATCATGCTGTACTATGCGGTGCTATGAGACTGACCCCGGATCTCCTTGCAGCCTGGGGCGCTAGCAGTCGAGTTTCGCGAATCGGGATACCGTGCGGTAGTTTTTACACCAAGAAAAACCTTATCGCGACCAGCAAATCATCTAAGAACTTCACAAAATCATAAGTCCCCAAAGAGTCCGGAAAAGAGGTCACGGGTTTTCTAGAGCCTTTAGGATAACCTAAGAAATAATAATCACCTTCATGATCCGATTATTTCGAATAAAAAAGTCTTACCCACTCAAACGCGTCGCCCCGCAACGCGTCCGCATAATTGATTTTTCAACAGGCGGAACCCTCCAAAAATGCATCCACAAACCTCGGCATCGTTCATCTATTACCACCACGGCCACCACGACCACCACTACCATACAACTCATGATGCAAGAGCCTCCAATGAGCAGTTCCGCTGACTCGGGCCTCGGGCAGTTCTCACTTTCCCCGTTTTCTGTTTCGGGGAGCCAGAGTTCCCCGTCGTCAGCGAAAAAACAAAAGACCTTTCACACACCGGGCTCGGCTAGACCGAAACAATCGCTTTTGAAGCCGCATCAGTCGATACTTAACGGCTCGAAGAAGTTGCAAAGCCCTTTTTCGTCTCAAAGTGCCAAAGGGAAAATAGGGAAGAATGGCTCTATATTGAATTTCTTTAAACCGGTGTCAGTGGGTGCGGAAGAAAGGGATGCTGGTGGTAGCAGTGGATTAGATGGCGGGGGGCCTGTGGAGGTTGGGGCAAAAGACGACGGCTTGTTCATTAAACATGGGGGGTACAACTTAGATGTCTCTGACCCAGAGGACGAGGGCGAGGGTGATAGTTGGTCTCAGGAACCTAGAATCACAGGTAGGCCGGAATTTATCGACGAGCCCCCGGCAGTTGAGAAGGATTTCTTTACAGGGTTGAAGGACCAGGTTGCTTTTGGAGAACAAGAATCGAGTCCGGACAGCGCAATCGAGCTTGGAGAGGGCCTGGTTTTGAAGAAAGGGACCGGCACTAAGGAATGCACACCACCTCCACCGTCATTACAAGACCAGACTCCGGTCCATGCTACCCTGTCTGAAACGCCGCCACCAGTGTCTAGTATCCCCGCGGGCATGACCTTTGATCCAGGGAGTTTGAAACTAGACCGGGGTCGCTCAATGCTATTTAGTAGAAAGGGCTCTACACCAAGCCCCTTTCGTGGACTCAGGAAACGGCCTTGGGCGGGTATTAATTGCCTAGATGCACTAGATCATGGGTCTGTTGCTGAGGGCTCTAATGATCCGGCCTGGGAATTAATGTTGGAGAAAGCCAAAAATGAGATTTTCCATGCGCCAGAGGACAAAGGGAGTCAATTTATTGGGGAGACGTCAACTGAAATTGATGGACTCCTGCCGAACAGATCACAAGGCAATAGTATATTGACCGACGATTTCGAGAATATCGAGGGCTTTGAGGAGGTGGGGTTTGAAGAGAACGAGGACAGACATCCTTTCGACCCAATCTCTAGGACAATAGAACAGGGCTTTCAGGACCTAGATGGTCTCTCTCCCGAGGAAATCCAAATGATCATGGAGGCAGATAAGAATATAAACCGGAATATATCGCGGGCAATAATGCATTGCCCAATATGTGCCGTCGAAATTACAGATTTATCAGAGCAAGATGCAAATGCCCATGTCAATGGCTGTATAGATGGTAGGCCAGTGCCCGTTCTAGTCTCCAAGCCCAGCGGACAAGCCCCAGCAGTATCTCCGTTCTTCTCTAAAGGTCCCACACATATATCGAAAATTCCAGAGACACCCTCAGCCTTCTCAAAAATAATGTCTCGGAACATCGAGTCACAAGCATGGGCATCTGCTGTGAAGTCGGAGATGGAGCCGCGTGGGAAACGGGGCGCACAAAAAACATGCCCATTTTATAAGAGGTTATTCGGGGGGTCAATAACTGTGGACGCGTTCAGCTATGGCAGTGTCTCCGGATGCCAGGCATACTTTCTTAGCCACTTCCACAGTGACCATTACGTCGGCTTGACCTCTAAATGGGACCACGGCCCTATATGGTGTTCCCGTGCTACAGCCAACCTTGTGCGCACGAAATTAAGAGTCGATCCTCAGTACGTGCGGGAATTCCCGTTTGAAGAGTGGACGGAGGTGGTTGATGGGATTCGGGTGAGGGGGTTGGACGCGAACCATTGCCCGGGGAGCATGTTATTCTTATTCGAGCAAGACTGGGTCGGAAGGCCAGGCAAGCAAAGAATTCTCCATTGTGGCGATTTCAGAGCTTCAGCAAAGCACCTGAATCACCCTCTGTTGAGGCCGGGAAAAGCCGGTGTTAATGGGCAAAAATTGGATTCGGTGTATCTGGACACCACATACCTCAATCCGAAATATGCATTCCCTAGTCAGAAGAGTGTTATCAAAGCCTGCGAGGAACTTTGTGTGGGACTTAATAGTGAATCAATTGATGGCCAAAAGGGGGCATTTGCGAAGAGAGCAACCTTGATGAACGGGATGGGAGGGTTCGTACAAGGTAGCAAAGTCAGCGGGAAGGGAAAAGGGAAGCTCCTCGTTGTTGTGGGGACCTATAGCATTGGAAAAGAGAAAGTCTGTCTAAGTAAGTCATTCATTTCAGACAATAAATTGTATTGGGTATTGTGGCATTAATTGTTCCCCAAAATGAACAGGAGTTGCGAAAGCTCTTGGCTCCAAAATCTTCGCACCGCCGGATAAAATCAAAATTTGCCAGTGTCTTGAAGACGAAGAACTTAATTCGAGATTAACGAGTGACCCGAACGAAGCCCAAGTCCACATGGCGTCACTAATGAAAATCGGCCCTGAGGTTCGTTTCCCTCTTCCAGGAAATGCCCGACCGCTGATAATGGATGCACAGACTTTGCGAGACTACCTCAATAACTTCAACTCTCATTTTACTCGCATAGTTGGCCTCCGCCCCTCCGGCTGGAGCTATAGAGTAAGTTACTCACGATATATTAATATAATAGCTAACAAAGATGGGCCCAGCCACCGTCGAAGCGCCTTACAGACTCTCCTTCTGTAAACAACGTTCTCTACTCCGCTAGCTGGAAAGGGGAGTACAAGCTCTCGGAAATGTATCCTCAGCGCGGAGGTACTAGAGAGTTAAAATGTTATTCGGTGCCGTACAGCGAGCATAGCAGTTTCCGAGAGCTGACCATGTTCTGCTGCGCGCTGAATATTGGGAAAATCATTCCTACTGTCAAGTATTTCTCCTGTTCTTCCATGCTTGCTCTTTAAGTTACTGACAAGGGGGCTGTAGCATTGGCAGTGCGGCGAGCAGAGATAGGATGAGCGGGTGGTTCGAAAAGTGGGAAGCCGAGAAGCGGAAAAACGGACTTTTTAAGACAGATGATGAGTTTTAGCCTCTGAATGGTGGCTCTGATATGGCGTTCCGGGAGGGTGGCTATTGTTGATGGCTTCTGTGCTGTATATTTGCTTGTTTTCGTTTAATAACGCTTATGCCTCTGTGTGAATGTTTTCTTTTTCTTTTTCTGCTCTACATATATACTCGAGTACCGATACTGTATGGTATGGCATGACCTCTATAAATGATAGATTCTGTAGGATACAGAATATAAGCAATTCCACTCTATATCCAGCAATCACGTCGGACATGGAAAGTGCCGAGTGATGTCTCGCAGTCTCCCGACACATGCACGGCATCAACACTGGTTCCTGTACAAGTACTGGTACTGTCTCACAGCACACACCGGGAAGTGGCCCAGGTCGATCCCGCCCAGACTAACCATGGATTAACCCGACAACCATCCATTTACCGCGATTCAACTAACTCCCTATTCGCGCTCAACATCCAGCCAGAACATCGTGCGGCTAGCAAGAAGAAAGGCAGTCATATAATCGGAGCTAAGGCATGTTATCGCCCTCCAAGTCCTTTCAACTAAGTGCTAACTATAGAAGAAGGAAAAAAAGCCCATAAAACCACGAGATCCAATACCTACACAGAAAAGAAAAAAAAAAGGGGGGGGGGATAAGAAAGACTAAGATGGGAAAAAATAGGAAGGAATGCGTGAGATGAATGGTGAATCACGCCTTCCAGAGTCTCAAAAGCACCTTCTTAGGCGCCATGGTCAATGTCAAATCCATCATCGGGCCCGTATATGTATCAGCAACCTCGATCCTTGCATATTTTTGCAAGATCCTTGTAATGGTATAAGAGGCTTCGGTCAGGGCGTATTGCTCTGTTCACACTGGGGGTTAGTAGCCGTCCTACTGCCATCACTATCACCAAAAGATGGGAAAACATACGCCCAAGACAAATCCTCGGTCCTCCGTTGAACGGCAAAAATTCCCACCCTCGCCCAGCTCCTTCTCCCCACCTCTCCGGGCGGAAAGCGTCAGCATCTTCGCCGTACAGGTCCTTTCTCCTGTGCATTGCATAGCAAGTATAGTCCACCCTCTGTCCTTTGGGTATGAACACAGGCGATAACCCGTCCGCCCCGCCGCCACGCGGGAGGACCGTGTTGCGCACGGCGGTGCGTCCATTCAGTGGGACGGAGGGGTATAGGCGGAGGGCTTCGTTGAGTACGTAACGGAGGTATGTGACGTCTTTTAGGGCGGAGAAAGAAGGACGCTTTCCCTCATCACTGCGACCAGTGCCGAACGCCGAGAGGATTTCCTCGCGGAGTTTTTGGTAGACCTGGGGATGGCGGGCTAAGAGCCAGAATGTGGAGCCGAGAAGGCCAGCGGTCGTGTCTCTGTTAGCTCTCGTTAGTTGGCTACGTGGAGGGAGAGGGGAGGAGAGTGATTACCGCCCAGCAAGAAGGATGTTCAAAGTCTGATCACGAAGGTACTTCGGATCCTTGGTTTCAGTGGCAATAGCGTCCAGAAAAACATACTTCCCCTCAGGAACCTTCCTCGCACGCTTCTCGGGATGCAGCGCCATATCGACGGATCTATCTATAAGCCTATGCACAACCGCATTTGCCTCGCTAAACCTCTTCGGGTGTAATATCCAGTACAACCTCCGTAGCCTTGTGCGCTGAATCAAATACATCTGTGAAACATTAAACGCCTGGGCAAACGACATCTCCTCTTTCCCTCCGCCGGCGTCCCCGGTGGGGTTTAGCTCAGGAGAAAGCAAGGAATCCACACTCTCCCCGAGCAAAAACTCGGTCGCAGAGTCCAAGGTCAGGCAATAAAATAATGGCTGCAAGTCCGCGACTTCACCATCCCCCTCTGGCAGTCGGTTCATCAACCGCTGAACGTGCAGCTCCAACGCTTCAACATCACTGATTTGCTCCCTCGAAAACTGCGGCCTCAAATTCGCTCTGGAATGCTCCCATCCGGCGCCGTCAAGCGTGAATATCCCGTCCCCGAGCAGTGGATAGAAGCTATCGTGGCGTTGGGAACCTAGAGCAAAGTCCTTGAAACCTGTGGCGAGTATGGTTTTTATATTCTCTGGCTCGATGGTACCGATGGTTGTGTCGAAGAAGACACGGCCTTTCCATGTATTGCCGTAGGTTGAATAGCGGTTTGTGATGTGGTCGGGGACGTCACCGCGCTTGGCGGCACGCATTAGACGCACCCAATTTGGGAGACCCAGGAAGGCGGAGGGGAGGCGGCTGGGCGGAAGGCAGTTGTGGGATTTGGCAAATATGCGGTTTCGGTAGGCCACCAGGAGGTAGGCTGCTAGCTTTAGCAAGAGGTAGAAGGCGGTGGCCAGGAGGAGGAGGGGCTTGATGGCCAGCTCCATTGTGACGATAAGAGGACGGAGGGCTACTTGTGGAGCCTATGGGTATTGATGTGGAGGAAGTGAAGAGGTGCTGATTTATGGTTTATTTCATAAGGGATAGGAAGAGGAGAAGCAACTTTATTTATTCCTCACATGGAACCTCGGTGATCTAGTCCACACACACTCCCCCCAGCGCTGTCGATCCCAGGCGCAATTCTTTGTTTCCCATCATCCCTGGCCCCGCATTAGGCACTCCTCCTTTCGTACGATAGGCTACTATTCTATTCTATTACTCGAGTACAGTGCCGGTACTAAGCCCACGATATTAAACCCTTGGTTAAATGAGGATCGCCAGAACATGCGGATTACTTCGCCCCGCCTCGCTCGCCTTTCCAGAGCCCATACACTTGGTACCGTACTTGCATCTTGTGTCAACCCTATCACCCAATTCCAACTACTAAATCCCTACAAGTGCTTATGCATTCCTACCAGGATCGACAACAGCGAGCTAGGATTCAACCGTTGGTCTGGGCCAGTTTACCGTCTGGGTATTACATCGTGCGTCCACGGTTATTTAGCCTACTACTGGCAATATAATACTGTAATTAAGCCGAGGTAGAGAGAGAGGACCAGGGGCAGTCGGACAGATATCTATCCCGGAGCGGAGGAACTGTGCGGCGGAATTGGACTCCGCCGGGGCCGAACATTAGTTAGTTAGGGTACTAATCGTTGATATACGAAATCGGGTGGGTGACGGCTGGCAGTTTTCGTCATCGTGACTTGCATCAGGTTATCTCTAAGCGTGAATTATTAACCAGCCGAGGAGAGGGGGGATCATGCTAATTGCCGTGGTGGTTGATGTGATACGCTATATAAGACTTAACCTGGTAATGTATGCACCCATAAGACATTGCTCCGCTGCACAGGCGATTATCAATTTGTGCTTCGGGGGTGTGCAGTACTCGAGTGCTGCTCGGGTGCCCCACTAGGCAAGTGCTTAAGGGTGTTTCTGCAGCATTGCAGAGTGCTAGAGCAGGTTTTAGTACCCCTCGTGCTGAACCGTAGGCGGGAGTGTAGATTGTTCCTATAATAGTATTTTGAAACGGCAGTGCCATAATACTATCATACCATCCCAACACCCCCGGAGTTGGCGATAATTCTTCAAATTCTGTGGAATCTGCACTAAGGAAGGCTGATATCTTCGGTCTCGCCGAGCCAATTATCGTGTGGAGTAAGCGAGACAGAGAAAGTCGACCTCCTCAATGGACAGCCAGCCCACCCCAAATGTGTTGGAGTAAATAGGGCCTCATAGTCTCTCACTCTAACTCCTACACAGCCAACTTTTGGAAAGCTGTTCCAATGCATGGTTCTTGTTTGCAGAAAACATAGCCACGGGAAAAAAGAAGTCTTGGTGAAACAAGCTGCAGGGTTCCCGCTTGGCTCTCCAACGGTCCCCCTCCTCACACAGACCACCAATCGCGCAATACCCCCCCCCCCCTCCTTATAATAGTATCATACCGCGATCTCCGGCAGGATGGAGCCTCGTCCCACCAGAGTTTTCATCTGGTGACCGTATTTTATTCACCATCTTGGGCCCCATCGGATTGTCCTTGGTGAAATGTCTGACTTTTCGCAATCATTCTAGCCAAGGATTGCCTAGGCCGGCAGGTGCCCTGCCGAGCCACAAACCCCTCGGGACACGATTGGGACGTTTCTCCGGTTTTCCTGTGGTGCCGGCAATCAATCAATCACAAGAAATCATTCTCTGGATAGCTGGAGTTCGGAAGGTACGTTTCCATATCTGCAATACGATAGGTTAGGAGGCTATAAACCTACAAGCCACTAGTAGTAGAGCTAGTAATAGCGATGAAATGGATGAAAATATCAAGAGGGCGAGAACGGGGGATAGGGGGGGAAATGAGTGGACAGGACGCTCAAAATATAGGGGGCTAGAGAAGTATTAGGGCTGACGGCCGTGTATTTGATAACAACAAGGAAAGAACTCAGCTTTGTGCCGAAGTAGAGAGATGGCTAACCCACCCGGCATCAAGTCCCGGTATAAGCCATGGCTTGCCGGCACTGGGGCTTATAATTTAGCTATAACTCACCACAGTCAGATTCTTTACCATCCATTCGTGCTCCTACGCATGGTGCGCTGTCGAAGGGGGGAATGGGCTTTGTGCTACAGATCGTCACCAGCCACGGGTCCACCCCCAGAATCCCGAAAGTGAGCCCGGATCGAGATAAGAAAAAGTAATACTATCCATGGACCCCGTGGGGCCACTTACCTGCATGCGCATAGCACACAAAAGGATGGAAATCCCCGAGCAACTACAAGCACAAACGCAGACAGGAAAAAGATGCTATTCAGGTTCATCCGGGGTCCACATCCCAATATGCGTTTTAAAGCTGAACTTGTGTTGGACCAAGTTTCCCTCGGTGCTCAAACCGAGAGCTAACAGGAGGACGTTCACTAATTGACCTACTTTATTTAGGGTAAGTTTTTCCTCATGCAAAGCTGATAAACTTCCCATTAAGTCTGCATATATCTGCTCCTGTCCTCGGAAAGTTAGGAATCAGCCGATCATCCGCACCGTAGAATGGCTCGAGACCTTCGCTTCCACAAATAAATTTGCTATTGTGGAGCCGGGCAGAGTTATTTTTATCTCAACACGAGTAGCACTATTAGTTACTAGACTATCTTGGACAAGAATTTCCAATTTGGACCTACCTATGATACTGGAAACCTCTGAAGAGGTCCTCTCGCCCACGCCGGATGCCCTGGCGAATTTACTCAAGCATCAGAATGGTTTGTGCCCCTTGGTTGAATGTAGGGAAGTTTCGGGTGCGGTCAGCCTCCAGCCATTGCAAATACCGAGAGGGGACCTCTGAATCACCCTGTGGTGCGTTTTGGGGTTGGGGTGGCTCATCCGTCACTGATATTGGACGTTGTATGCGGTGGTGAACGTTATCTTAAGGTATTAAAAGCCTTTCGGCGAAAGATTGATTTTGTGTGTGGTGAGATGGGGAGTAGGGCTACCGTAAAGACTCGAATAATTAAACCATTTACTAGGACGTTAGAGTTGCCCCTCCTGGTAAGGTTTGGGATTTTTTTCCCTGTTTCATTTGCTTCGGAGAGCAGGCTTTTTGGTGTGTCTTTCGCCCATTTTCCGGAAGAGGAGGAAATGCTGGACTACCTCTTACGGTATTGCGAATGATCAAGGCTCCTTGACAGCAAACGTTGAGCTGACGTACGCTATGGGAAGAAATCACCGACCTATCACCTGATCTTCCTGCCTTCTGATCGATCACTTAACGGTTGGTGAGGTATTATACGTACTGTAGCATGGCTTTTATTATCCTGAGGCGATGCTTTGCTCAAGGGAGCCCCGAACATCTGAATGGGTGTCGGGCTTATAAGTGCGATTTCGAAATCAGTAGTCCCTAAGTTACTGTGAATAGATTGTAATCATCTGTGAGCCGCGATTTTGAATTCCAAGTTTGAAGCTAACAAATTTCATAGATTGTCTTAAATTTCTGTTGACGGTATATAAAAGCAGAAATTTTCCGTTTTGTAGCCCCGATTGTACATTTGTCAGTGTTAGATAATAATGATGGAAATTGCCGAATTAAATCATCCGGCAAGCCAGTGACTTCGAAGCGGTGATTCCGGCCAAGCAAGATTTGGTTAAACGACTGCCGATTTTGCAATCATATGTAGAGAGCCCGGCTTTGTTCTTCAAAGCAGAGAAATAGTTAATCTACCCGGCATTGAAACCCTCGGTATCAGATATCACTTCGCTGGATTGGGAGTCACACCTGCAACAGGGCATGTCCACGTTCCCCACGACCTATCAGCAGGCCTCCGCGTGAAGCACCGGGCAAGGGGAAAACGGCCCTTGTGCTACAGATCATCGCCTGCCACACGTCTTCACCCGGAATCCCCAAAGTGAGCCTGGATTGAGAAGAGGGAATGGTAGCAGGTTGTCTAGCCGCTCTGCTAGCAAGTTTTTTCAGGGTATAGCTCAATGGCGGTGTCTGATGGATGGGAAATAAGTGTAGTACACAGTAGATGGATTCCAGCGGGAAGCAGTTACAGGAAAGATAAACCTTGAGTCCACCGACAGAAGGGTGGAAGTTGAATCAGCAGTCACACAGAATCACTCGCCTCTTCACGGGATAAAGGTTTTGAAATAGCACATTTTCTGATATGCGCTTTCTGAGTCTTCGAGCACAGTTGGGTAGTATCAGGAGGGAGGGAGCGGAGGGGAGCAACCGAAGCAAGCAAGTAATTTGTACTGCTGGCCGGCAACCGCTTGATGGGATTGGTCTCTCTAAGCTGCCACGTCTGAGGTAGCCTGTTTAGGGCTGCGCCCAAGAATGTACAAGCAAAGTATCATCCTCTCGCAGTAACTAAGATGCCTTTAACGTCATCGCATCCGCAGATTCAGCGGAGTTCCGATAGGCAACTAAGGATGCCTGACGGTTCAGGCCATCGCGAGCTGGACAAAATTCCACTACAATGGCTAGGATCAGGTTCCATCCAAGGATCAGGATGGTATACGCCAAGGAGATCCAACCGGAAGTTCTTTTGTTAGCAGCAACAGCCGGGATCTTGCCTAGGTCTGTCAGCATCACGAAAAACTTTGTGATGCTTGTCCATGATCAGGGGGTGCGGGGTTACTGCAAAGAAATCAGGTTGGGTGCAGTATCGCTGACCAAATTTGCAGGGAGATCACCAGCGGATAATGCCCGTCTAGAGCATTTCAGGATGACCTTGTGTTGAGGTGCTCTTAGCCTGTTCGGTGGTCCCCCTGAGTAGTAACGGTGTTGCTCTCATTAGGTGTCGTACGGGTGGAACTTTCTAGATGTACTAGCACTACTGTACAGGATATGCAGAGAATCGTATTAGGTTGGCTTGCCCCATGGAACATGGTGTCTTGGGGCTGTATACCAGCTAGGTTTTTACATTCCGTAGTTAGTAAATATATTGAATTACTTGTATGATAGGACAGTGATTATCTCTATGATATGGCCTTTCTCGTTATAGTGGGCTCCCTTTAACCTTATCTTCATTCTTCTAAACTACCCAACTAACTAAAGCTATCGCTTTGCGGTAGAATACTATTACGGTATCATAAGGTCACAGAAAGAAATCACTGCTTATCACTCGATCTCATCACTCTTTGATTAATCACATAATGACTAATAAGGGACTAGTTAGTCTGGCTCCGGACAACCAAAACCCACCCTCGCCGCCAACTTAACCCAAAATTTTAAACTAGGAATGGCCCCTTCTTGAGAAGGCAAGAGATGATTCCCTCTAGTAAAAAAATAAAATAAAATAAAAAGCAAACAAGAACCAGCCCACCGTCTCCACTTTCCCCAAAAGTCACCGAGGAACCTTCGTTGTTGGTTGGTTGGAGCCAGAACCGAGGGCACTCCACATTTCTGCCTGTACCAAATAGGCAACTGCAACATCATTCCAGTCATTAACTTTGAGCCCATCAATGAAATGAGAATCGGACAGGCAAAACTACCAGAGGAATGATCTTTTAAAGCTTTCCCCCGAACGCCGATGATTCAGCACGCCTAGACTTCCAAGAACTTTGGGTGGGAAGGCAGGTTTTGGTTGGCGGGCGCTAAAACAGCGGTGAACCCCCCAATCTTGAATTCCAGTTTGGAACTAACTTACTGGTATCAAATTTCCGGTATCACACTCGAAGTACTTGGGTGAGGGGGGAAATATTGGGACAAGCAGGGGGTTGAAGAATTACTCTAATTAGTAGTTATCTTACTTTTTTTTGGTTCTTTGATACCCCTTCCAAGGTATATGCACAGGCCTCTGCTACCCCTGCTTGTCCCAATACTTCACCCCTACCCCTAGTAGATGTCTCCTTAGATTCCTATTAACACACATAAGAGTAGGAAGTTTCGGCTTTTTGTAGCGCTGATTATATAGTGCATCCAGTATTGCCGGAACAATAATAATGATTGCCGGATCGAACCGCTTGGGATGTCAATGATCTCAAAATCGTGATTTCGGTCTAGTGCGATCTAATGGTTTAATACCCTATTAATGTCAATAATCCTCTATAGCCATGCCAAGGACTCCCACCACTCCGAACGGCGCCAAGTGACTTTTGGGGCAGGTCACGCTCCTGGAGGATATCATACTGTCGTGGGATCTCGTTACTGCAGGCGTTCTTTGAGTGGGAAAATAAGAACTTCCGAAGCAAAGCAAATCGGCCTCTCTTATCACAATTCCAAAAATCAAAAAAAATCAAGCGAGATAAAAATCAATGAAAGACAAGAAATGAAAATTTTGTTGAGGGGGAGGGGTTCGTTGTCTTTTTTCTCTCGCTCCGTTCTCCCCTTCTTAAATACCTCCTATGCTATGAAACTAAACTAAAGAAATGCTAGTACAAAACATTCACGACATTTTCCTTTGCTCCTACGTAGTTTCTGCCATGTCCATCCACGTGACCCACAATACGATGGGGACAGTTCAATAGGTTTATTTTACAAGAAAGTGCACAATTTGATGACCAAAAAGCTTCTGAAGCTCCTGCCACCCCCTTCTATCCTCCGCCCCATTTTTCGTACGTTCGGGATTTCCTTAGTTAATACATTGGCTGGTAAGTGCTGTTGGGGGGGGGGGGGGGGGTTGGGTTATAGGTTTTGTTGTTAATGTCCACATCTTTGTATGTTGTCTAGTTAGCATTAGGTAGGGCTCGATTGGAAGGCGACTGTGGTGGAGGGTGTTCGAGGGCGAGGAAGTTTTCATAGGGCTGTCTTCCCCCACCTGCCTCTTAGAAATATGAGAGCAGAGAGGAAAGAAGAAGACAAAAAAACATCATCAGGCATCGACACCGATCGCGGGGTCGGCGACGACGCCCTTCTACGCGAGAAAGCTAACGGAGACGAACACGACTTAAGATACGACGGGAATTTTTACTTTTTCTTTCTTTTATTCTTTCCTACTTGTGCGACCCTGTGAGCTCCTAGGACTTGTTCCTATACGCTCCAATCAGGTATACAGTACCACTCTTCTAAAATCAACGGCTAGGCGAATTGAACTCCTATAAAAGGCATCCGCACTCTGGCCTCGCAATGATATTATCACACAATACCCCCACCTTGCCGCTCACCCCTCTGCTGAGCCTCGTGAAACTCCTCAGCCAGCGCAACAACAACCCTCCTCTTCACCTGCGTATCGAAAACCTGCGCGTGGTCCAGCCCTTCGCACCAAATCACGATCAAATCCCCCCCCTCATCAGCCCAAACTGCATCCCCACTCCCATTTTTCGCCCTCTCCCGATCTGTGAGGTACCTCCAGCACTCAGGCGCATCAACAATTAGGTCGTTCCCGCTAATTACGATGCCGACCTTCTTCCCAGCGAGCTCTTCCTTCCAGAGGATGTTGTCAGCCCAGAAGAAGTGCCGGGAGAGTAAATGCGCTACATCTGGGTCCCTAGAAGCAAAGTATTGAAGTTGCCATTCGTTCGCTGTGGTTGGAGCGCGATGGATGAAGTTGTATGCTACGGAAGGGTGGTGTAGTAAGATCGTCACCGGGTCTAAAAGTATCAGAGATGAGATTCTCGGAGATATGTGCTCAGAATGTAGTAACCAGGTCGATAACACGGTCCCATAGGAATGGGAGATCAACATGAAGTTTTGGATATCATGCTGCGTTAGTATGGCCGTGAACTCCTCCGTAAAGGCAGATTTGGATAGTGGGGTGTGCGAGAAGCGGAAACTTATCGGCATGAGCTCTAAGACTAGAACGCCGACTGTTGGATCTGAGGCCGCGAGGTCGTGGAGAAAGGGTATGTACGGGTATAATCCTATGCCGATACCATGGAGGAAGACCATGGGGAGCTTGGTAGGGTGTGTGTGTGGGCGGTGCCAGTACGAGATGTGCCGTGCCGGCGAGCGGGAGGAGAAAGTTGTGTGTGGGCGTGGCGGGAGGAGGCGGAACCAGGCTCCTGGGACGAAGTGGTTGAAAGAGTGCAGGGAGAAGCGCATGCAAGTTGTTAGATCTACGACATAAACGATCTATCATGACCAATCCAGCCATCCACCCATCAGCAGCCGCCGCCATTACTTCCCCATCCCCGCGCAATAGATAAGGGTACCAACAAAATACCAGAGCAAACTCCTGTACTCCATGACCACCCCATCAAGAGTCAACCTGACGCACTTCACCTTTTTGTCGTACCCTTTCTCGAACCCCCTTCCAAGCCTACTCTCAAGCAGACAGATATACTCCTCCAACTCTGCGAACTCTTCAGCCCCTCCATCCCGTGACCCGTTTAAAAGCACCCAGGAAAGAAACTCCCTCATGTTCTCCCGCTTAATTGTCTCCACGGCGGCACCGTGGAACCAGCCAGAAAGATACACGCCTACATCTGGCGTCTCGTCAACGCATTTCTTGAATAGAGCCCGTCGTTCGGAGGGTGGGGAGAGCGGGGGATGTTGTGCTGGCTATTGTAATATCATTCCGCATTAGCTCCCTTCCTCCCGTCCCTCCCTTCCTTTTTCCTTCTTCCGGAGGGGGTCACTTTTTGTAAAATCAGTTTTCGAGGAAGGTAAACGGTTGTAAAGAATAGCGCCTCTGCGTACAGGTATAACTCCAGTGCTATAGGTAAACGGAAACTGGGTGGTAGAATGGTGAATCGAGAGAGGGTATAGAGGGTGCTGAGCGGGGGGATGGATCGTAGGAATGCTATGCAAGCTCTTATGAAGAAGAGCTCTGGTAGGGTGCGGTTTAGCATGCTTTCGTGAAATTCGCGAGGGGGCTTTTGCGGCGGAGCTCGCAGGATCGGGATAAGAGCAGCTAGGTTGGTTAGTTGGTTGTGGTAAATAGGGAGATGGAGAGAATGAGCCCTGAGTTAATTTATCTTATATATCATAGCCTGCCTCCCGATTTAGGCCGCGTCATTGACGAGGGCACAGTCTTCACCGTGCTCCACGACGAAACTGGGCGGGCGACGAACAGGGGTATTTGGTTGCGCAAAAAAAGAAATTGCCAAGGTTAGGGTTATGAAATTACTGGTGATTTATATGATACCTGTTCGTCGCCCGCCCAGTTTCGTCGTGGGTACGGAAGACTGCATTACAGTAACTTTAAGTCCACTATTGCACTTCTTGTGTTGTTTCATTGGACTGCGTGAATGATATTAATAGAACGGGATACCTCTGAGCCGGGCAGGCGGACATTGATTCAAACCTGTGGTACTCGTACCGTAGGAGGTTAATTCTCCGAGAGCGTCCTCGTCACTCGCAATTTCCCCTGACGTTTGTAAAACGGACCGCCTTGCAGATGAGCCAAAGTGGGCCAGAGCCTCAATGATTCAATATATTTTATCCAGGCTATCAGAGCCTCAGAATTTTGGTAGCATGCACTACCGATAGCAGCCCGTTTCGCAAGGGCGGGACAATTACCGTACCGCATAAGCGTAAGTTAAGTCAATATCTTGGCAGCAGCCTCCCCCAAGAAAATGAAATAAGCTACTCTATGATAGCTAAGATACAGTATTGTGGACATCCCCTGCTCCTACCTGTACCAAAATTTCATCCTAGTTCCAAACCCCAATACCTCCATGAAAGCTTGAGATGTTCCTATCATACCCCGCTCTCTATTAATATACAGAGAGTTACCCGCTCCATCATCATATAATAAAGCCATAATTGTCATCAGAGTGGTGGTGGTTGAAAAATACTTTACTGGCTGGAGTCGGACAATATTTTCTTAGCAAAATACACCAACTACAGGCATCCCTCGCAGCAGGGCCTGGGGTTGACATGCACAGCTCGGCCTCCAGTGACAAATTATGATCCCGTTACTACTGTCCTAGCAGCTGGTATCGCAAACTGACTGTTGAGAACATGCCTTTCGAGTAAAGTGCGATACCAAAAGCATTAGTTTCCGTCGGAGACCTTTTCTCTCTCTTTATTATTCAGAAACCGTTTAATCGTTGAAACCGGGGGGGGGGGGGCGGAGCGCGCCCGTGCGGCCTAGTGGGAATATAATATAGTACTTGACTATTGAGCCGGAATACTTAAGGATGGCGCAGTCTGGTAGTGCGAGTCTTTAATTGGTGAGGCGATCGTGGATTTGGGTCTGCGGGTGGGAGATGCGGGGATACTTATGTTAGGGTCCCCGGTGCAGGTGGCTGATAGTTTCGCCTAGTGAGTCGGGAGTGCGGAAATCTGGTGCGAAGTCTGGGGAGCGAGTGACCGGGTGTGATGCTGTGGTGGGGTGGAGTATACTTAGACGAGGAGTATGGGGGAAGGGATCCTAATAATGCCCATTGCTGAGATTCTGGCCGACCGACTGCTCAACCGACCGGGTGACTTCCTTACATCTCCACTCAATAGCATGCCGCCTTTTAACGGCCCTTCAGGGATCACAGTAATACATAGCTCAAATCCTATGAGGTTTCCATGTTTGCTAAAGAGCCTTCCTGGGCACCGTGCAAGAGCTGCCCCAAATTGTAAAAAAAAATTCACTTGATTGCCAAGTTGGGGTTCAAGCCGACCCCCGCCTGATAAATATTCACATTTTCCCCATGTCAAGCACTCACCTCAGTATCAGAATCAACACGTAGACATGACAAATATCTTGCTGTACGGAGGGTCATATGTGGGACGGGGCAAGAGAAACTCTCTCAAGTATCTAGCAACGGATACCGGTACAGTACTCCACAATTGATTACACAGTCAGTGGCATCACATACTTCTCAACTCCAATGGGATCATCACGAATACTCTCCCTTTCAACAACTGGGTAAGGCAAGAACAGACGCTTTACCACGGATTTCCAGGGGGCCCTACTCCAGATAAGAAGAAAAAAATTACCGTATGCCCCCGAAACCTTTCCCAAAATCAAAACTACACCCAGTTTGCGCCTTAACCCTTTTATAGAACTTTATTTGTTATTCTGTTGTGGAGAAATGGGTCTTCAGTCTATTCAGCCTGTTATTGCACACCGCCAACTACGAAGGTTGGCATCTTAGAACCCAATTATACCCGCAACGTTCTTGATCATTCATGAATATCTGTGCTTAATGTTCATTCGCTTCCGGAAAAGCGACTTCTATTTCACAGACCGTGCGAGGACGTCAGCCAGCACCCCCCTTCACCTCCGCTTCACCCCCGCTTCACCATTGCTTCCTAGAAAAAGAGCATGAAAACATGAGACCGAAAGACAAACAAACATACACCAGACCCCAAGAAAAGGAGGAGAAAACCAGAATCTCCAAGCAAAGTAATTGATACAGCTAAAGGAATGCCGTCCGTGAATAGTAAGACCTAGCAGAAGGGAGGAAATAAGGGAGGAAAAAAACATCGGGAAAGAAAGGGGTAATTCTTTAGCATGCTAAAGAAATACCTAATTTGAGGATAAGACGAGATGGAAAGAGAAAATTCAAATCTAAACAACATGCTTGGCCTTGGCCCTGCTCGTTCCAGAATGGGCGCTCTCGGTATGGCCAGAGAACTCAACAACTTCCCCATCAACAAGCTTCAGGACCTCCTTGAAGTTCTTGCCGATCTCCATCAACGCCGTTTCCTTTGGAGTGCCTCTCCCACCACCGGTACTCTTAGTCCAGAGACCGATTCTATAGAAGGCCTTGCGGACGTTGACAACGACACCCATGATCTCCTTATCCTTATCGGACTCCAGGGTCTCGCCGATGGCAGCAAGCATGACGTGAAGCCAGAGGTCATCGATCGGAACACTACGCTTATCCTTGAATTGAAATGCCCATTTACCGCCATGCTTGTTCTGGGCGTCTTCCCATTCGGGGCGGACACCGGTCTTAAAGAGGTGGTAGTCAGATTTCAAACTGAGGTCAGATGTCTTGGCTATGTTATTCTGCAAAAAGAGTTATTAGTTGGCACTGCAAACGCCAGGTAGAAGTAGGAGAAACGTGCGTATATCCCCCAGAACTCTTCAACAGAATCGAATGTGACGACCTCCTTGAGCAAATCATTCCAATTGTTCTCCCCCTAGAAAAAACAAAGTTAATCCCAGGTCCAAAAAATCCGCTAAAATTTCACGCAAGCAAGACACAGTACGGTGCTGACCTTATTGCTCGGAGGCTTAGTATACCAAAGAGTCCACTTATTCATGAGGGGGTGTTTGACATTAAAGTTATCAGCAGAGTGAAAGACGGTAAGCTGCTCCTTATTGCCAGGAAGTCCAAGGCCGTCCTCTCCGGTCTCCTCCTCAACCTCGCCATTAGGAGGGGAAATGGGAATCTGATCAAGAGGACGCTGCTCGTCGGGAACCACAACAGTTGAAGCTTCAGTTTCGGGCATGATGAAAGTAGACGTAGGTGCGATGTCTTCTCGGAAGGTAAGATGGATTGGTATGGTAGAAGTTGTTTGTAAGAAGAGGGGAGCGGTTGTTGAGGTAGTGGTAGGTCGGTTTTATTGGGAAAAATTAAAGCCTTAGAGAGAAAAGTGTCGAAGTCTCGGGCAGTCAGTAGGGGAACAGAGCAGACCGGAGGTGGGGCTGAGGCGCCTCCAGCAGCGCCAAGGGAAGAAAAAAAAAGAGCGAAATGCGCCAAGACAATGTTTTATTCCTAGCAGCAGTATCCTAGCAAAAAGTCCCAACCCATCCCCATCTCTGCCCCGATACAGAACTTGAAAGAAGGAAAATAACTATGCCCCTCCTTCCGACCTTCTCACGGACTGTGGGATTAGCTCTCCGACCAAACTATTGTCCGCCTGTTCAGATACTTTCTAGGGCTCAGTTACAACAATGCCGATTTGCCTCTATCCTTGGAGACCTGCGGGATGTGAAGGCCTCTTTCAAGAAGCGGATTCGTAGGGGTCGTGGCCCTTCGTCGGGAAAGGGGAAGACATCAGGAAGGGGTCATAAGGGTCAGAAGCAGCATGGAAAAGTCCCCGCTGGATTCCAAGGGGGTCAAACACCATTACATATTACACATCCTGAGAAGGGTGAAGTCAATCTGTATGCTCCATTTCACTTCATCTATGGGACAGTACTAAATCGATTGGCGGACCAATAGTTTCGCTCGAGAAATGTCTCCACTGAACCTCGACAGGTTACAAAGCTGGATTGACCAAGGCCGAATAGACCCTGCCAAGCCCGTCACCCTCAAGGAACTCGCGGATACTAGATGCCTACACGGTATCAAAGATGGCGTAAAGCTGCTAGCACGGGTGCGCCATATAAACTCTCTCTAGATACTTAATCCCTAACATACGTGCTGATGTCTTGACAGGGCAAACAAGTCTTCAAAACCCCTATAGAAATCACCGTCTCCCGTGCCTCCCGCGAAGCTATAAAGGCCGTTGAAGCTGCTGGCGGTAAGGTCGTGACCCGCTTCTTCAATAAGAATGGCATCAGAGCCGTCGTGCACCCAGAACGCTACCCGCCGAACGTACGACTTGCCAACCCGATAGCACGTAAGGACATTGAGTACTACAGAGATCCGGAGCATAGGGGGTATCTGGCGCATACCCTGGATGAAGGGGAATCACCCAGTCTGTTCTGGAAGGCTCCTGGGAAGGCGAGGAATGTGCTCACTAAGGAGCAGTTACAGAAGAAGAAAGACAAGCAAGCTAATAGGTTGTTTTAGTCTGGGGTTTCTTGTTTTGTTCAAGAGAACTGTATTTATCTAGAAATGAGTTCGATGCGATGGGAGTGTATGTAGTGCCTGAATTCTGAATAGGGATTAGGTGTGAAGCGAGCGAGCGGTCAATTCTAGGTTTCAGCAAGCTGGTGTTCTGTACTAGTACTGTACTGTACATCTACATTCTAAGTTCTGCATCCGCGAGGCACTTTTTGCTAACTTAGCGCACCCATCTTGCGCGACTGCCGAAAATTTAATATTAACTTTGTATTATAGTATTAATATTATATCCAATTCCGTTAGCTTACGCCCCAACCCATTGTCAATTCCAGACCGCTCATGAAGCACGGTACCGTAATCCAACCCGACAGCAAGTAGAAACCATGCACCGTGCGGTATGCTGAGCACTCCTCATAGAACCGCCCCCAAACGAACCTCCATCCCATTTGCCCAGCACGGCATTATCAAGCAAGATTCGCCTGCCGATAGCTCGCCGATTTGGATTCTCTTGTAATCTGGCTTGAATTCGCAACAGGACGCCTTCACTCAACACTTCACAACCAAAAACCAGGCCCATTCTGGACTCTTCCCGACTGCAACCAGATGCTTTGCTTCAGCCCCTACTGTAGCAGCAGTACTTTATCCCAACGCGGCACCCAAGTACCTCCTCCGCAGGCGCCATGCAAGGCTGGCCAACAAGACCCCTACAGTTAGCTAACATACCACTCCACTATCGCACTCAACCTATCGATAAGCCCAAAGCCCAAAGCCCAAGCGCACGGTCCTTCACTACCTACTGCAAGGAGGGGCGGCCTAAAAGCACGCCTTTGTAAAAAGCCCACGAAACCCAATTACCCCTCGTACGGTGAATGCTTATCCCGCCTGCTGAGGCTTTCCCGTTCGGTTTGCAATTTGGAGGACGGTACTCGAGTACTGGTCCTGACATGATGAGCAGTACATATTCTGTGGTGTTTCGATCACTGGGACCACAGTGCAGTACTAGAGTTTTTTCTATCCCGATTATAGTACTATAATAGGCTAGTGCTCCGGATTGCAAACCGGGCTGGAAAGTCTCGGCGGGTTGTGGGAGAATTCAATCTTTGGTTGTTGTATCATATCATATCATACGGTACCGTACTCGAGTAGGTATGGTTAGGATTAGACTGCCGGTACCCTACTCGTGCTTCTCAGCCAAGATTTGCCTTCCCCATTTGTCCTAGTGAGGTTTGCAAGGATCTTTCTTCCAAAGAGGTATAGTGTGCAAAGTCGTGCATAACTAGTGCGGCTCCTAATTATCTATTA
>Ga0307513_10000447_pt1 | contig 59477 bp, 37 predicted proteins | sample 15_EM_MG_FD_202174 | JGI IMG/M metagenome (GOLD analysis project Ga0307513, IMG submission 202174) | Populus trichocarpa ectomycorrhiza microbial communities from riparian zone in the Pacific Northwest, United States - 15_EM | ecosystem: Host-associated > Plants > Roots > Unclassified | place...
AAAAAATAAAAAATATTTTTTAAAAAATCATTACCACGTTTCTAAAGAGAAATTACCACATTGGAATTTTCTGGTCAAAATTCATTACCATATTCAACATGTACAAGAGCATGAAATCAAGAAACATGCGCAGAAGCAGCAATGATGGCTGCAACGTTGTCTTTGATTTTTGAAGAGCAACAAAATCATCATCATCGCGGTTTATTTTGCATCTCCAACCAACTTGGCTTACAATCGAAACTCGTTGAAAAAGGTTGTTTGAGCAAATCTATACAAGACAAACTTGAAAGAAGAGGCATACAATTCATCAATCCAATCATGTCACGAAGAAATATTTGCTTACTGTCATTAAAGAGGATGGTGACTAGGACAATCACGTGGCATTCTATGAACTTGAGGGTAATTATTATCAAGGAATTTAGATTTTACGAACAGCCATTTGATAGCATTTGGGCGTAGGTGGGAAAAACAAAAATCTGTGGAACTTATTAAAGTCTTGTTATTTTTTGTATTTATAGTGAATAACACTCTTAAATTACCATCAATTTGTTCCTGTAATAATTTACGCCTCCTCTATTTATAGTCCCATTAATGCGTGGTGATGCATGGGATGATTGATAAAATTACCATCAATTTGTTCCTGTGAATTGTTATTGTAAATTTATTAATTCTGATTATTAATTAAAGTAAGAGGGTCTTTATAATTGTATTAATGAAGCACTAAAACCCTTTGTCATAAACAAATTTGTAACCAAATCTATAAGGAAATTAAAAAAAAAAAGAGAGAGATTATAAACATAAAATGGGCACCGCGCAGCAGCGTAGGCCCCTCGGCTAGTTAGATCATGAAGTATGTGGATCAACGAGACATTAGAAGTGGAGATGGTCAAATCTCTATCTCTTGAAGTGAATGGTGGGGACCATATTGACCGAAACAACTAATCAAGATGGCATTCAAGTTTGATATCCAATGAAATCCCGCCAACTGTATTTAATAATAAGACCCGGCAAGTTTTTCCGGATGACCAACGTTAAAATATGGAAAGATAGAATTGTGAATTCTTGCAATAATTATGTTTATTTATTTATTTATTTAACCTGAGATTCATATATTGTTTCTCATTTTTACCTTCAAAACTCTGTTTTGTCTCAATCGTTCATTTCGAATTCAATAACTTCGTCAGTTACACCCTCCCATCTATCTTTGTCATGGAACCATTTAACAGAGCTTGTATTTTATGAATACGTGGCAGGAAGACACGTGTAAGGGTCCCGTGGGAATTAATTTTAGCTGATTCGTAGATCGAATTGAATTTTTTTTTTTTAGCATTTGTTTTCTGGATGACTGTTTTGGGTTATTTAAAAATGTATTAAAATATTTTTTAAAAAAAATATTTTGATATTAGCAGGGTATTTGATAGGCGGTTAAAATTTTATTTGTCTAAAATTTGAATTTATTTTACTTAAAATCAATCTTTTTAGTGTTTTTTTGATGATCTAGATATTAAAAATAAATTTAAAAAAATAAAAAAATATATTATTTTAATATATTTAAAAAACACTTTAAAAAACAACTTCTACCATAAAATCAAACTCATTCCATTATCCCTCCTCGTGTCCTCTAACAATATTTAGAAATCAGTTTTATTCTCTGTGTATTGTCACATATATAACGAGGTAAGGGAACCAAAACAATGGAATGGATCGTAAAATGTAAGACAGGCCGAGGCCCAAGCCCCAAAGTTAGGCTAAGGGTTAAGGTCTCTTTCTCTATCTCTATCATGCCACACTACAACCATTTCCATTCCTTTCTATTTTTGGCGGGATAGTGAGACTGGGAGGATTCACAAAATAACACCAAACTGGTGGGGGTGGGGGTGGCAGTGCCGCAGTTTTTTTTTTACTCCCCTAATCACCCATTAGCCTCCGTGGTTGGCTAGCCTCCACTCCATCGTCGATCTAATGCTGACAATGCCTAAAAAAACGTGAGCGAAATAAAGGATGTGTCCTCTACTTGGAATTACGTCTTCTTCAAAGGATCTTCATTGCTGAATACTAATAGTCAAGTCATCACCCAGATATCTCTAAAAAAAATTTGGCTTGACCTTGAAGTGAATTCCCAACCCCCAACTAGAAATTTATTTCAAGGAAAGACACTGTTTTAATTAATTCTTCATAAATTTAGAGCTCATTTTGTATCATTAATTGTTTTTTAAATTAATTAAAATATTTTTTACTTAAAAATAAATTGTAATAATATTTTATATTTTTAAAAAATTATTTTTAATATTAACATATCAAAATAATAAAACATTAAAACATTAATTTTAAAAAAAAATTATTTCATAAACCTTTTATAATATAGGCATGCAACTTTAACCAACAAAAGTTTCACTGCCTGTCTAATAATGAATGGCCTTCCTCCACACATATGCTTGGTCAGAGTCAAAACTAGTAGGCTCTCTCTCTCTCTCTCTCTCTCTCTCTCTCTCTCTCTCTCTCTGCGCCATTATACTATCTATCCCTGGTTGAATTATTATGGTATCTAAAATCAATATGTTCTACCCAACAGCTAAGCTTTGCATAAAGCAGACTAAATCCATGCTTAATTTAATACAAACTGAGTATGGTCCCCCACTTCAGGAACAGTTAAGCCACATTGCTTTCCCTGGGAGTCATCTCTCTCGTCCCATTAGAATTATGCATCGTGCCTCTGGTCTAGTCTTCTCTTAACTTGTCAAAATATCAAATAATTTGTGGTCCTTCCCCCAAAAGTATTTGCAATCAAGTTCTCTGTCTCTTAAACCAGTACTCTTGTCTGCAATTACAACAGTAACTTTGCTCTCATTATGTTTGGCCAAAAAGAACAGGGAGAAAAAACAACCAAGCTGTTCCTCAAAATATCAACAGGTCCCAGTTTCCCTTTGTTGCAATATTAAGCGATCTGATGATGTTCATGAGTTTCGTAATCTTGATTTTGTTTTTTTTCTTTTCCTTGATTACATGGTGATTAATCGAGATTTTGCCCGTATATCTTTATCAATAAATGTTGGATCAAGAAAAACATATGGGTATAAATTTTCCTGAATTTTCAGGCGCGTTGGGTTGACACGCGCTAGCCCCAAACACATCTCAGTGGAGGCGCGTTGGGTATGGTGTTAACTAGAGACAACCATGATTGGGCTTGTTAGTTTACTACACCCGGCCATGATGTAGTCTCCCTAGTGTTACGTGCATCAATCTCCAAATGATGAATGTGATCTTTCAAGTGCCATGTACACCACTCTCCAAGAGATGGACTCAATCTTTCCAGTGCTATACACATCGCTCTTCAATGGATGGACTTAGTCTCCCTATGCTATATAAACCACTCTCCAAGGGATGCAATTAGTCTCCTCGGTGCTTATATGCACCAATCTCCAAGAGATAGATGTAGTAGTCTTCTCAATGTTATATGCACCAATATCTAAGGGATAAATGTGATCTCCTCAGTGCTATATGCGTCAATCTCCAAAGTATGGACTTGATCTCCTCAATGCTATATGCACCACTTTCTAAAGGATGAACTCGGTCTTTCTAGTACAAATAACAACATCATCTAATCACCACTCTTTAGTGGAGGGCTCTCATACCCCGTAAAAAAACCACTTTTTAGTTAAGGGTTTTTAAGCCCCATGACAATGTTGGAAAAGCTACATGCTTCCACTCTCCAAATAATCTATAATCACCTGGAAATTTTTAAGCATAGGTTCACCCTCATTGGATTCCACATAACCACTTAGAAATTTGTGTAGATAATGAGCATGGTACTCTCAACCTCTTAGAATTTTTCTAAGTACAGATTCTTGGTCTTTTATGTCTAAAAGAATTTCTTTCAATCCATATGCATATTTCTTTACTTTTTTCCAGGCTTACCCCTTTTTATACGAGCAAAACTCACCATTTTACTCAAATTGGAATATTAATTAAAATCTTTGCATATTATTATATCGCATAAATTAGGAGGCTACTGATGAACCAAGATTTTACCAGTATATCTTTATATATCTTTACCAATAAATATTAGATCAAGAAAAACATATGGGTATAGATTTCCTTGAATTCTCGGGTGTGTTGGGCTAGCAGACAACAACATCAAACATGTCTTAGTAGAAGCACGATGGGTCTAGTGCTAACCAGACCCAGCCATGATTAGGCTTCGCAGTTTGCCAAGCCTAGCCCCATATCGACTTAAATTTATCATGGCTCGTCATTTATCCATCTTTAACTGGATAAAATGAGTGAAATACAACTCACAATGCAATTCAAAATATCACAAAGATGAAGTCACACTCCAGCTATTTTCTCCACAAAAGAACAACACTCATGGGCTATAAATACACCATAAGACATTCAGAACAGAGATTCACAATCTTCATTATCTTCTGCATATATATTGTCAGAGCATCTCTCTCCAAAATATTATTGTATTTTCTCTCACTAAAATTATACTTATTTAAGCATCAGTGAGTCCCCACCTCTACCAAAGAGAACCTTTTACAAGTATTAGCCATAAGCCACATTGGCCTACCAAACACTAAATGCAAGCTATCAAAATCTTTAGCTATGGAAAATAGATAAGATTGCTAAGACTAATTGATTAACCGATTATCCAACCTGGGAGCCTTGCTTCTAGGCTACTTGGATTTTTAGGACTTCATCACATGAAAAACATCAGTCATCAGAACTTGCTCTACCAAATGCCAACACCACTTTCATGCTGCTCAGGCATCTCAAGTTTCTCACTTCATCTCATCAAATGCATGTTTTGTAAACCATCTTAACATTTTTTATGGACACATGAGGAAATATGTACATACGATTGAATACATGACAGTAGAAATATTTGATTTATTGCATGGACATTAAACTGTTGAAAGGCATTATATGGATATTGATGGATCAACATATTTTAAAATTTTAATTTTTAGTCTAAATCTATATTTAAAAGGGCCAAACGGAAGGTGATAATTCAATATCCCTAGGCTTGGTCAAAACCATATGACATGAGTCTGACTTGCTTTCAAATCCAATATCTTTGGGTTCAGCTAAGCGTTTAAGCTCAAGCATACATGACTTTAGTGAGTTATCAGACCCAACATCATTGGATTCAGCTATGTACTGAGCCCAAGTACACATGGCTATGGCGAGCTGCCAGACCTAACATTCATGGGTTCAGCTACGCGCGCAAGCTACCTGACCCAACATCATTGGGTTCAACTATGCATTAAGCTTTAGTACCCTTGGGTTTGACGAGCTGTTAGACCTAACATCCATGAGTTCAATTACGCGCTGAGCCCAAGCAGACATGAGTTTGGCAAGTTATCAGATCCACCGCCCATAAGCTTGTTATCATACCATGCCCAAATAGATATGGTTCTGACAATCATTATAGGCCCTATGTTGGGTTATGAGACTTTGTTTGTTTATTCTTATGACTTTTAACGTAGAATGTTAATGTCAAGAATACTCATTTATCTACACCTTTAAGTTATAAAAGTCTTCTAAGGGTTCATTGTATTTCAGTCATTAATATTGTGCAATGGGTGTTTATCCCTTATTAATATGGTGTAAGAGATATTTATCTCTCATTAATGCTGTAAAAAAAAAACTTTTCAACCCCTCCATTCCAACAACATGACAAGATTCGGGAGCTATAAATACCCTCTAAACCACCAGGTAAAGGGTTCACAATTTCTATTCTCCAAGTATTTATACTTAAGAGTTCCTAAACCCCATAAAAAGGATTGTTTTGTAGGTGTTGAACTTTTTATCACCAATCATCTACTTCTTGAATTTTAGAAAATGAAATATTGATATGAACATATAATTATTTACTATTTAAATACTTGAAAACCTCATTCCTGAACCTATTAATTTTTGAAACATCATCAATCATGAATAGGTGACTTGAGTCATAATAAAAATTAGACAAATTTAATGTCCTACTGTGGAGTTGCCGAGAGAAAAGCAAGGAAACTGAGACAAAATAATTTATCTTACTTTTGTTTCTTTTTCCACATGTTTGATTTTGTTGTTTGTTCAATATGTTAAAGTTCTTAACATTATTTTCTCTCGGCAATAATAGAACAAAGTAGGGCTGCAGAATGCCTGAAATAATGTGCTTGTGAATAATCGAATCACAGAACATGTATACTACCTAAAAGATTACTCCTATGTTTATTAGCTGTCTGAACTCTGAACTTCATTAGAGCTGTCCACCAAATCTTATGTTGAAGCTTTTTAAGAATGGGCATGCTGGCTGGTAGATATGATATCTACCACGTGTAAACTTCTCCCATGCAACCAGAAAAACCCATCCCCCGATGCAGCAAATAACATACTGTACCTGCATAAGCCAAGCTCTTTCAAAGGGTATCTTGGTCATTGAGATTTATCTCCTGCTTGTATCTTTGATTCAGCCCTCACATGGCTAGAAATTACTCTCATGTGACCACATGCTTAGGACTCTTTTCATGTTCATGCCGAGTCAATCCAACAAAGTTTATCTTTGACTGATCCAAGCTTAATAATAATCAACATCCGTTAAACTAATAGATAATCTAGTTTAATTTTTCTTCTTCCCGTTTAATTTCCTTTTATCCCATTACGGGAAATAACTAATAAAGCTACATTTAAACTGCACAAATTTTTTTCTAAGAAAAATACAATCAACATCATCCTCAGATATTCTTAAATTTGTTCCAATTATAAATGGAAGAACTTAACCAAGATGCTGTGATTAACCTTATTTCAAGTCATTTGTCAGAAACTGACCTGGAAATTTTTTTCTCCCATAATCGATGATCTTGATGAGATGACTTAAATACCTGTCAATTCTTTTCTGTCCTTGGAATTTAAAAAAAAAAAAAAAAGATTGTACAGAGAGCTCAGAATCGTATGGAAAATTAATACTAGTAATAAAAAAAAATTGTCTTTAGCTCCTCCCAAGGTGTCCATGTGCTGCTACCCATATTCTAAACAACACCTTAAGCTCACTTGTTTCGGGTTTACCGGACCACTTAATTTTTATAATCTCACCGTCCAGACAAATTACTCACATAACAAAACAAAGGAGACCAAAAGGTTACAGGACAATATAAAGCGGGCATCTTCTTCCCTTTATATATCACAAATCCCATGCACCTCTTCACTCACACCTCACCACAGTCAACTCCACAAACTCCTTCATTTTTCTCGTTCTAGACGCAGAAAATGGTATCCCTAGAAACTGTTCAAGCAACATCTAGATCCATTGACCAAGCTTCAAGCCCCCGTATTTCTTTCTCTGCTGAATTCCTTGATGACAAGAACTTCATTTCCATTAGTCCAAGCCCACAGGCTGAGAAAGATAAAGAAACAGAGCGAGAAAGGGCTAGAAATGCAGAATTTGAGTTCCTCTCGAGCAAAATGAGCAGCCAGACTATGCTAACAGCAGATGAGCTTTTCTACGAAGGGAGATTACTTCCCTTTTGGCAAATGCAGCATTCTGAGAAACTCAACAAAGTCAGCCTTAAGACTAAAAATGCTGAGGAGGAAGGGGAGGTGAGCAAGGAAGAGCCAAGGGTTTGGTTTGTTGATGATGACCCATCTCCAAGGCCACCAAAGTGCACTGTTCTGTGGAAAGAGCTGCTGCGGCTAAAGAAGCAGCGTGCTTCTTCTTTGTCGCCGTCATCATCCTCCTCTTCAACATCATCTTCTTCTAGCTCCCTTGCAGACATTGCCACTAAAGAAGAAGGGAAGCGGGGTTCCGGGAATGGAGAGAAGCACGTGAAGCGGATAAAGAAAGGATTAGAGAGAACAAGATCAGCCAGTATGAGAATAAGGCCAATGATAAATGTACCAATTTGCACACAGATGAAGAGCAGTGCATTGCCACCTTTATTTCCCCTCAAGAAAGGAAGGTTGGAAAGGTGAAGATTAGGAGAGAAGAAGTAGCTCGAGGCTGTATGAACCGTAGGATTGTTCAATATGTTCGTTCATCTCTTTTACCAGTTGATTTAATTACTTCATTTCGAACTTCAGTTTTTCCCCTACTTTTGTGTTTAGTTAGAGTACTGTTAATCATGATGGATCTGATGAATTATCATGTAAATGACGACATTATCTATAATGGATGGTATGGACAAAATAATATCTTCTTCCGCTTTGCGTTGCTTAGAATTAAGGCGTACAGTTTCAATTGCTTACAGATAGGAACTAGTGAGGTGTCATGCCACATGCAAAGTTGCAGATCCTGAGAATCAGAAAGGTCCACATGGAAGGATCGGCCAAAAGGAATCTGATCAATTGCCTGAACTAAATGCATGCTGTAAGATGAGAGTGCTATGTCAGGGAACGTCTGACACCCCATTATTATTGTATATCTACCAGAAGGGAGACCATTGGCTAGGTAAAAGATGGTAAATAGCACGGTTCTCTTTCTTTCTTTGACTTTCCAAAAGTTACTCTCGCGGTACAATTGCCAAGGAAGTTCAAAGAGGGTATAAAGCGGAAAAGCATGACGGAGAGATGGAGCAGGATTAACTATGGATAGCATCCCTAATGGCCTCCAGAAAACGAAAAGAAATTGAGATCGCAGGGTCATATGCCGAGGCAAAGTAAATGGTATAAGACGTTTATTAACAACAAAACATCGAGCCTCGTCATTTTATATATAAATAAAAAATAAAGAGAGAACAGGTATAGTTTTTTTTTTTTTTACATCAACTCATCAAAATTACCATAAAATACTAAAAGCATCAATTTAATATTTTAAGCTAAAAACACCTAATAACAAAAACAAAAGTTATGTAAAACACCACTAAAGATTAAAAAATATGATACAACAAAAAACGAATATATATACACACACACACACACACACAGGAACAGTTGTTTACGTACAGGTTGACAGCAGAATCCAACTGTGCCTTGTTAAAGAAAAATCACATTGACTTGGTATGCACACCCAGTTGAAGTATATGGTTGTGGTCCTCGTAGAATTGAGGAATTAGAGACTGGTCAAAACAGGAAAAAAAAAAACTGATTCCGGATCTGACAATGGCAAAGCTTCTAGCAAATTTTTCAAACCTAGATGCAGTAGATCTCTAAATTAGAATAAATAAGGATTTAAACAAATGGTTAAAATCAGGTTCGACATAAACGCAGTCCTGTCACCTTTGCCTTGGGTGCACATAACGTGTTCTGCTTAAGAAGGAGACGGGGACAAGAACTGATTTCCAGAAGTCCTAATTTAATACATTTGAACAATTAGCTTAAACTAGTACTTGAAAAATAATTTTACCAGTAAATAACTAGCAGCATTAATAAAAACTATTGTGCATCCAAGCTCACCTAAGATTCAGTCCAGGTTTCCCAATAAGATTATTTGGGATTTGGCCAGTCAGATTATTGTTCTGTAAGAACCTGAAAGACAAAGGGACCTTGTCAAGTAAATCGAGAATAAAATTAGAATTACCAAAAAAGCAATTGAATAAAAAGATTACATATGACCAAGAAAACTCTACAGCAAAATGTTTATGTTGTCATCTGCAGCAGATAAATAAAAACATATCTGAACCTCGCGAAGAATGAAGAATAAGTCAATGACTCTGCTATGAAATGGTTAACCATCCAGATTTTTTACTACATGGCGATTTAAGTTGGAAGAATTAGTAGCACGTAATGGTAGTGACAATAACAGGAAAGATAATTGACTAGATACCACTAAATCAGAAAAATGCAACACAAGTTTGATATCCAAACTTCATGAGAAAGCTTGGATGGTGAAATATGTCAAATAGTAGTTCTTCCGATTCCATTTCAATCCAGCAGTACTCCATAGAAACTTACGGGGCTGTGAACTACAAATATTTTTTCATAAGAGATCATTCTTATTATAAAGGTGAGAAAGCCATCTGCAATGAATCAATGACAGCGGTCCAACCATGAAAAAGATTAGGTATCATGACCTGGAAACTAAACCATATATATCAACTCCTCGGCATACTTATCACAGCTTTGTTATGGACAAAACAAAATACTTTTATGTATGTTTCATAAATTCCTATCTAAGATCATCAGTGTTGAGCTAAAAACTGGACCAGGTAAAATGTCTTAATTTGTATGAACAAGGGTATCCATCAAGTCAGAAATGGTCCTTTACCAATTTCAAAGATGAGTGCTTCTAGATTCTACTCATCCATTTTACTTAACAGTGCAGTAACCTACGTGAATCCCACGTTGGTACTTTTATTGCGTAGAAGAGATTGTGTGCTATGTGCCTATGCAAAGGAAGGGTTGGGATAAACATGCAGATGCCACTTCCTTATTATAAGAATCTAACGAGATAGACCACCAAAGGTTCAGTGTATGCAATAATACAAATTTCAAATTATTCAATGAACAGTGTCACATTTCCAATTGTGCTGAGTTCTAGATCTACGATGGAACAGTAAAGGATTTCTTAACATTCAAATCATACACTCTTCCATTAAGTTCTGTCCATTTAGCATAACAATTAGGAGCAGGAAACAACCAAAAGCATATTGAACAACAAACGCCCAAGGTGTGAACAGCATAGACTGCAAATATGTGGATAAGGAGCCGAGGCATGAAACTAAAGCATAGAATGATAACATGGGACTTGCATATGTTCTTGTGTTAAAAAGACTTACAGTTCTCGAAGATCCTTGATGTTTCCAAGTGACAAAGGGATCTCGCCAGTGAATTGGTTGTCTTCCAAATGCCTTTCCGATATGAAAACAATGCCACGTAATGTAATATTTATTTTATATTTATCTAAAAATATTTTGTATTAAAAAAAAAAAGCCAAACCAACTTGCAGACAAGATGCACTCAAACAGTTCCCCCAATATTTCCACACACATATTAGCATGCTATTATACAAGCAAACCCCTGAGGATATATAAAGTATCCCACCATATCGTAAGCAGCAGGGGTAATAGGTTCATTTCAAAACAAACAGGTCACCGATACTATTCAAATGGTGACCAATCCACAAACACTCCATTTCCAAATGCAACCAAGCACCCTAATTTAGGCCAAATGGGGAAAAAAACAGGGGAGGGCAGGAGGACAATCTTACAATGTCTCCAGCATCTTTAATGAACTGAAATCAGGTATTGATCCTGATAAAGTGTTGTTCCCGAGCCAGCTGTTAGAAACAAGAGATCATCAATCTAGAAATTCCTGTACAATTTCCACTAGTTGATGATTATAGTTTTGATAACTTACATGCCAGTCAATGCAGTCAATCTGGCAATACTAAGTGGAAGTGATCCTGAAAGACCCATGCTTGTCAGGTTCCTGGAATCAAGAAGAAAACAGAAGATAAATTGTTTGTCAAGGGCTAAAAAGCATTGCACATACTGAGAATCAGTCTTTCATGACCAGATCCAACTTACAAAGTAACTACTCGAATCCGGGGGCCTTCAGAGCATGCAATCCCAGTCCATGAAAACTGACGTGGCATACAGGGATCACCGTTCCAATCATGTGGAGTATTCTGGAAACTGCTTTTCAGTGCTTCCAGAGCTATTACTGCACCAAGGAATAAGAATTCTATATAATCAGTACTATCAATGCAAGTGACAAATTCAAAGCACAATTATATGATGAATCCAACTCCAATTCCACCTACCTTAAGTTAAAAACGAGCACCACTTGGACAAGACGAACACTACGGCAAAGTTTATGTTATCATGCGAACTGTGATGCAGAGAATGAAAGCAAATATTTACAAATGCACTTAATCAGCATAAAAAGTCTTTTTTCTTCCACCACGAATCACATTCACACTTTCCCGGTCTCATGCTTAGCTATATGATTTCAGTTAAGCTCATTCAATGAATGACGGCAACAACAAAATTCTTGTAGAAGTTCAAAACTTTTCTAGAAAACAAATTAATTATATTAATCCAATAGAAAAGGCAAGTCCTTGTTAATCATACCATCTCTTGTAAGTGTTCTTCCTCCAAGTGCAATCACATCAAACACCTCTCCACCGTTAATCATCGGATCAATGCTCAAACCAGTAGCCGGAGTCAAAGCAACCTTCGTAAGACCACCAAGAGGCCACTTATTTGCAAAGATAACAACACCAGCCGGCGTCACAGTCATGTTCTTATAATACGGTACACCATTAATACTTATATCAATAATCCTCGAACCCCCTGGCGAGGAATTATGATCGTGTGCAAAGTATAAAGCAATATAGTATGTTGAATTAGGAAGTGGCACTGGAGGCCAGTTCATTTCCTGAGGACTTGACCGGCTGGTTGTCAATTCCGTTTCAAATATCTTGGTAGGAGGAAGATTCCAGATAGTAGAAACAGACACATTTTTACTACTCGATATTGTTGAATCATTTGCTCCAAATGGCTCCCAAACTCGGTCGAATTGATCATCAGGATATCTAATTGAAACAATCATTCAATATATGCAGAGAAATAGATTTCGTAAACGACAAATCAACATGCAATTCAATGTTCGGTTCTGATAACTCACCGAATACGTTCATTGTGGCCAAAACTGTGCCTGGCAACCAAGCTAAGTCCAGCCTGTTTAAAATCAGTCGAATTGTACAACGAATTTTCCAAAATCACGAACTCCAAGGCCGAAATAAACGGGTCAGATTCCGTGTACGAATTTGCAGCAATACAGAAACTCATAGTCTTCCCTCGAGCCAAGAAAACACCTTCGTAGTAAGACGACATGCCATCTCTATAATCCTCCGTGGTATTCACCACGCTCCAGAGTGTTCCATCAACAATCTGATCGAAAACAGGAGGTGAATCATTGCCGTTGATTCCTCCGTAGAAGTAAGTTGACCTGATCATGTACTTTGCTCCGCGGAAAACATTGACCACGTAGCAGAATTTGCGGCGGAGATTATTTTGCAGAGGAAATGATCGGACGGTGGAGAGAGTGTGATTGAGTACTGGAACTGTTAGGTTCTTTGCGGTTCCACCGGTGATGTAGCCAGTGTCTAGGATCCATTGAAGACCGTTGATTGTTGACGGCACGGTAGCACCGCAATCAATTAAAGTACCTGCAAATAATTTTTTTTTTAAAAAAAAAAAGCAAAAAGAAGATGGAGAAGTTAAGAGAAAGTGAAAATGAAAAAAAATCTAGAGTGGGAGAAGTGAAGGGATTGAATTACTGACGGCGAAGAGGTGGAGGTTGGGAGGTAGATAGGGAGAGGATAGAAAATACAGAAATCAGGATGATGAGTGACGGAGGGGACATGACGGAGAAGTCCACAGCTTTAATTGTAACAGAATTGGAATTCGATGAGAGGGAGAGGGAGGAGCTTGTTTTGTTGGGTTTGGTTTGGTTGGTGAGGGTAGTGGAGGTGGTGGTTGTGGAGTGGGTATTGAATGGGTCGTTGGGGAGGCATCCACTACAAGAAAGGAATAGAAATAGGGAGGAGGGGGAGGAGTTGAGGTAGAGGGAAGGAATTTTGGTGACGCGGGAAATGGGAGGGCAGAGTCAAGCAGTTTGTAGCGGAGTTGTGTTCGTTTTGGCTGCGTAATACCGTGGTGTATTTGTTTGGCCTGTCACTGTCTGTGAATTCGCTATGTCAGGATGATTCTGCGGATCGGCTCTTGGCAGCAATGACTTATGGCGCCATTTTTTTTCCTTTTTTTTATGAGGATTTTCTCTAAATATGATGCAGCGTGGTTATGTTTTTTTTTTCCGTTTAAAAGTAAAAAATTTAAAAAGGAATTTATAATTCACCAATTTGATAAGAGTGGAAGTAGTTAAGTATCGTCCTTGAATCTATGGCTTTGAGTTTTTCTTCTCGCGTAAAACTTTTCCTTTTCTTTTTTTTTATATTTTTTTTATATTTTTTTCAAAGTCAAACTTTTCCTTTTCTACACAATTATTGAATCCCAAAAAACAAATATTGTATATTATTTTTTTATTATATTTAATTTAAATTCTGATTTAAAATTTGTTGGGTGACATTTTAATCTCTCTGTCATTTTTTTACAACATTCACACTTAATTCTCGAATTTTTTTTTACCTAGAATAAAATACAGCCTTGTAGCATGTACGTACTGTGGTGCGTTCTAAGAAGACTACTTTTTATATATATATATATAATAATAATGAGAAATGAGTTACAGATAAACAAAACATGCAAAAAAAAAAAATGCATGTATTTTTGAACGTTGTGAGAGATAAGTGGAGATGCAACCACCAAATTAACCAGCTCCACCGTAAAGGAGATGCTATTTAAGATGTATAAGTGCAATATGGTCCCTGCCAATATTTTACTGTTTTGACTGGTCTGCTACTTTTTACTTTTTATTTGTACATTTAAACCGCAGTTATTTTTCAATATATTTTTTTTAAAATATATTAAAATAATATTTTTTATTTTTTAAAATTTTATTTTTAATATTAACACATGAAAACAATCAAAAAATTAAAAAATAATTAAAACAAAAAATTAAAAATTTTGCAAACTCCAGTTGAAAAAACACCACCCACCTAAACACCCCAAAGCCATGGTTTTGTTTGCTTTTGTTAAAGAATAATATAAATCATATATTGAGACCTCACCTAATAATTTAAGATATTGGGTTGAGATAGTTATTTGATATGGTATGAGAGCCTTAATGACCAAGCGGTTACGAGTTCGAATCTCACCATCCTCATTTATTTAATAAAAAATGAAGCACAAGGTAATGTGAGTCTGTGCAAGTTTCAAGGTCAAAGGGTTTTCACTTGAGGAGGTGTGTTAAAGAATAATATAAATCATATTTTAGAACCTCAGCTAACAGTTTAAACTATTGGGTTGAGATGTTTCTTTGATAGCTTTGAAAAAAAAAAACTGCGATTTTGAAATCACATATTTTAAATGAAAATAATTCTATTTTTTTTGTACAGCTGTTATATATATACATAATTTATTAGGAGGCCCGTCGAATTTCATATTATACAATACAAAACAACTATGCTTTAAATTTTTATTTTATTATCACAATCTTGAGATTGTCATGTTGAAATTTTCAATAAATGGATCATATGAGAATTCCAAACATTCCCTGTAAAAAATTGACCTGGGAAAGTATTATCTTCCATCCATCTCTCATTGGATTCTATAGTCAGGTGAAAGTATACGATATAATGCAAGACACTGACATTAGAGTAGAGGATCCCCACTTTTCAAATAAACGTCTGCTGTGATTCGGCGAGCCAAAGAAGTTGTCCATATCGTGCTATCTAAGACGGAAAAAAATAGAATGTTATGGACATGACTACCGATATTTATTCTGTGAGTTCATTTTAAAAGAGAGAAAGAGATGGACGATAAAAAAAAAATCACGTCTAAAATTACAAAAAAAATAAAAAGTATTTTTACCTGAGTTTTAAAATATATATTTTTTATTTTCTTCTTCTTGTTTTTCTTTTTGTACATGTTTCTTTTATCACCGTAGTATTTTCGGCGCATGTGAACCGGAAGCATCAAAGTTAGCATTCGTGACTCACGCGAGCTGTCACGTGCATGAGACCACTGGCTGGGCTTGCCGTTGCGTCCTTCCAGGATGATTATAGCATTTGTTTGGAAATTTAGTGTGCAGTGTGGTTTTGTAGAAATATTTGTTAATTAAAAATATATTAAAATAATATATTTTTTATTTTTAATATCAACATATTAAACCTGGTTTAAACAAACGTGGTAATATTTTTCTTTTCATATATAAGAAAATAAACTTTACATATCATTTAATATATAATTTATAATAATTTACGCATCAAGTGTCAAGTCAGGAACATACAAATTTAACTAACGATTTTTTTTCAAGTATTACAAGTTTATTATTAATGTTTAAAGGGTTTTTATAACATCATTTCTCCATCCTCCATTTGAATGCATGTTCAGGAAATCCCTAATTCAGTGAAGAAACAAAATTTACAGATACAAGGATCAGGTTTTTAATTAAATTAGGACGAGGACAGTAGGATTGACGTGCTAAGAAAGATGAAAGATTATCAAAGTAAATCCTCAATTACCTTTTCAGATATCAGTTAAAAATGAAAATATTGATTTATGAGATTAGTGGAGTTACACACAAACTCACCCGGACACCCACATTAAACTAAAAAAAATGAAAATATTCTCAGTGATTTTATAATCTTTTGGATTTTGGGTCCCTCTGTCCTCGCTAACAAGGAAACTCTCTCTCTCAGATTTCCACATCCAAATTCAACCACCATCCCACGAATCCATCAGCCACAGGGCCCCAATTTTGTACATCCTTGTTTATCTTTCCTTGTTTTTTTTTTTTTTTTTTTTTTTTTTTGAGAGAACCAACCAATGCCCATCTAATTGCCAGCCAGCCACATCCACAGACAGTTTCTCTCTATTTTAACAATACACAGGCATTTATGTTATTTGTTCAACTCAAGCCACAAATCCTGGACTTTTGTTCGTCTTGAGATGGTAATGGTGGCAGACAAGGCAAACGAGAAAAAGACACCGCTTCCTTTTCGTCTCCACTAGATTTATCTGGTTTATTTGAATAAATATTCCAGTTTTGGGTTTAGATTTGTGCACAAGATTGATGATTGTGAGATTTTTTCGGAGAGAGAGATGGTTTATATGTTGGATAATATTAATCTTTTGATTTTGCGTAATCGGATTTATTCTCCCTCGTTAAAATGATTGATAGCTGGTATATAGTGATCGGTAATTACAAGGGGTTATTTTTAATAGATTCAGGGACTTTCGTATAGTAAATATTTTTATAATAAAAGAAGATAATGATGTTTTAAATAAAGATGCCTCTTAAAATATACATATTATAAAAAATTGAGATTGTGAATTGAAGTCCTAGTGATTAATAATCATGTTTTTTTATAGAGAATACGGTCTAGAATGTAATTTTTTAATGATATCATTGACAAGAAAAGATATCATTGACATACACACATTAGTATATAATAAATATTTATTACAAAAACACTAATACAATAGAAACATGTAAGTTATTGAGAGATTTTTTATATATTATTTATTACACAACATTAATAATGGTAGAGACATGATAGACATTTAAATGAATTTTATACATCTAATAATACAAAAAAAAAAAAATAGAACCTAAAAAACAGTTGAGTCTATAGGGGTTAAGCTTTCATTTAAGTGAAGCCCGGGAAAGCTTTTCTCTTCTTCTCGGTTGAGTCCCGAAGATCAAACATTATTTACCGGTAAACAATAACATTAAAATTTTCAATATGAGATCTAGCATGTGATTGGAATTATGGTAATTTTTTTTTGTTGCAGTTTTTTTTAAAAAAACTATAAACTATCGTTTTTAACCAACATTTTAAGAGGGAATTTAAAAATTAACACGCGCAAATTGTAGTGTATTTTAATTAACCAAATGCTTTCAAATATATATTTAAAGTAGAATGTTCACCACACCACATCAGGAAATAAAAACAAGTGGAGCTTGATTTTCTAAACCTATGAAAGTAATATTTGGATTGTAATGATGATTATTTTTTTAAATGATTTTAATTTAAAAATATATTAAAATATTTTTTTAAAAAAAAATTAATTTTAATATCACCATATCAAAACAGTAAAAAAATATTAACAAATAATTTAAATTAAAAAAATATTTTTTAAACACAAAATAAATACACAGACGTCCACTAGGATAATACACCGAGAGGAAATTGTCAATAGCGAATTACAATTTCCTATTCCCATTCCATTCCTCCTTGCTAAGCATCACGTAGAGGTTAATTAAAAAAAAATCATTTTTAACAAATGTCTTAAAAACACTCATGAGCAACAGACCATAGCATTAAAAGAAAATCTCTTGTGCGAGATTTAATTTCTCATTCTCATTTCGGTATTTTTCAACCACAGACATAAATAAGTTGAGAATATAATTTTTATTTTTATTTTCGTCGTTCCATTTCTTGTCGCTGGACATCACCCGAGGATTAATTAAGAGTTTCAATTAATTATCGACAAGTATATTAAAAACACTTCTCACCAGCAAATTATGACATTAAAATAAAATCTTTTGTAAGGGATTCAATTTTGCCGCGTACCATTCTTTAAAGAATAAAATTTATAAAAAAGTAATATTTAATTCTAAAAAAACATAAGTGAACATAATTTAATAAAGTGAACTCGCGACGCAAGTCATGCACATGATCGGATTTAATAGATTTTTTATTTTGATAATAATTTTTCATTTAATTATGTGAAAATAAAATGCATGATATTTTTTTAGGATGAATTTTTTTAAAATGAAAAAAATCGTGGCAAAGATGTAGATTGAGATGACAAAGGTAGATCATCAATAACAAACGATAAAATAGTATTTTTTAGGTTTAAGTTAAAGAAAAAAATAGATAATCAATAACAAATGGTGAAAATATTTTTTTTAATTGATGGACAAAAAAGAATTAAAGAAAAAAAAAACAAATAATACTCTGGATTTTGTGGATTAACCTGTTAAACTTGCGACTCGATTCATAAATAGAATTGGGTTTAATAATTTACTTAATCAATTTTTTAACCTAAATATAAAATAGCAACATATTTTTTTCAAGAAAAAAAACTAAAAAGAGCCCATGTGTGCGGGTTTGACCCAACTTGCATAAGCATTAAAAGAAAAATAGTCTAAGCGCGGGGCCTTTCAGCCTAGCTCGTGTGCCTGGGGCAACCTTTATTTCTTAAAGTGGTGGGTGATTTATAATTTGTTTCATTTTTCTTTTTTCTCTTGAAAAAAAAAAGATAGAAGACGACCAAAGTCGTCGAAAAAAAAAGCCTTGGTTTTTTTGCTAAAAAACCCATTTTAAAACTATTTTCAACAAAAAACACATAGAAAGCACCTAAACATCTTGATAAACTTATCCATAACCTCAGAAAAACCTAAAAAACCCAAAATCAAACAAAAACAAAAAATATCCCTGCAATTAGATTTGCCTCCCAGGGCAAGGAGAGAAAAAATTCCATGTAAAACTCCCATAATGAAATGAAATCTATTGACATTAATATTAACCATTTTTTATATCCGAAAACATCATTAATAATAACCTTCTATTTTTACACTGAAATTTAGCGAGTCTCTCTCTTTTTTCTTATAAAATAATTATTGAAAAACAAGAAAAATAAAGTTTAATATTAAAATTGGTTTTTTAATAACTAAATAAACCAATTACCTAATAATTAATAAAAATGGGAGACCAAGAGAAACTTTTCAAATGAAATTCAAAATCATCACCCATGTTACTCTTATTTTTTACTTTAGTTTTATGTATTTCAATCCAACTATCCATTCAAAAAAAAAAAAAGTAAATAAGTAATTAGATACTAATTTAGATTCAAAATAACTCAATTATGTAAAAGAAAATGGATGATAAAATTGAAAATCCAGAAAAAGCTGACCATTCAGGTTCATATTGATTTATTAGATAGTGTAACAGTAAATTCACCACACAAACAAAAGAGGTCTCTTCAATCCCTCCCTTGTTTTGTTGCCAGCGCGCACGACGATCCTGCCATTCAATTAGATCCAATCCAGGTGGATCCCAACGTCGTGTGGACCTAACTCTGCTCCGCCCACTCACATAGCATGCGCACGTTAGTATATTTCACAGCTTCTCCTCGCTTCGGCGGGAGTGCACGTTAGCAATTTAAAACAAACCGACCCCAGTGCGCAATGTCCACCTAACTAGATCCGGACCGGAAAGTCGAGTGGCCGGTTTAAACCCGACACATTTAATACTCGACATCCCCACCAGAGGAGGAAAAAGAAAAAAAAGGAAAAAAAATCATAAATGTGAAATAAAAGTATTTAAAAAATGTAAATCTCCAAAGTACCCCTGATCCAGTGATCTCTTCAAAATCCTAAAATTTCATTTCTAACCAGCCTCTCACTTTCTCTGTGTTGATGGAGCTGAAGAAGCACCAAGATCAGAGACTCCCTGAGAGGAAGGGGCAAAAGAGGAAACTAGAGGAGGAAATCGAGGAGGGGAAGAGGGAGATCTCGGCGGCGGAGGCGGCAGCCGCAGCTCCATACGGTGAGGCACGGAGAGTGATATTGAACGAGGTCTATACCCAGGTTAATATCCTCAACTCTACCTTCTCATGGCACGAAACTCATCGCGGTGCTGCTAAACGCGCCACTCACATCCTCGCGGAACTCGCCAAGAACGGTAACCTCAATTTCCTTAAATTTCCAGGTCTTACTTTTGTTCATGAAATCGAGATCCGGTTTCATATAAGTGTGTTTTCGCATGTCTTGCTTATAAAACGAGGAATTTTGTTACAGAGGAAGTGGTGAACGTGATTGTTGAAGGAGGTGCAGTTCCTGCACTGGTTAAGCATCTTGAAGCACCACCGTCAAGTGAAATTGATCACAATAACTCGAAGCCTTTTGAGCACGAGGTCGAGAAAGAAAGTGCTTTTGCGCTTGGACTGCTTGCTGTCAAGGTGAACCAGTTCAATTACTTTTATATCTGTATGTTGCATGTGGTGTTTGAATAATAGAGTGAAAAAGATTTTGATTTCGAGGTTTCCTTTTCTGCATAGTTAACTTGTAATTTTTTTTTATGTTATGCTGATTTTATTAAAGGAATATAGTTGTGTTGTTGATCATCTACTAATTGAACAGCTAGTTATCTTATTCTTTATAAAGAAATTCGGCATACAAGAAGGGAGGTTTTAGGATAAACTTTCTTTTTACTGGTTTCAAAGATTTCAAAGTACGGCCACGAGTTCTATGATCTGAATTTTAATGAATAAAGCAGTTAGCATCGTTCATTTACTTTGTCGTATGAACATTGCAGCTGTAGTGGCACGCATTTAGTCCTTGTTAGGAGTATTTGCAGGATATTATGTGAATATTGTCCCCATCATGTTATGACTGAAGCCAAGAAAGGCAGGCAAAGGAGCATACATCCTGCTGAAGAAAAGAATCATGTGACATTGTTAATATACTCATGATTGTTTTGAATAAAAATATAGGTTGCGCTTGGCTATGCAATGACAACTGAATAATTGCAGAGGTTCTTATGGAGTTCGAGGCAGGAATCTATTGTCTTTGATGGAACTATTTCAAAAGAATATCTAAAACATCATTGAAATGAAGCACGGTTAATTTTTGAAGCATTGAGTGATTCACTAATCTTTTATGTTGTACCCCAAATACATATTTGGTGTAAGGCATTTGAAGATTTTTGTTGAAAAATAATCCAGATATAACATTGAACCTGTGTTCCCTCCTAAATCATGCTCTTATCTTGTTTCTCTTTCTGACAGCCAGAGCATCAGCAAATCATTGTCGACGCTGGGGCTTTGTCACATCTTGTGAGCTTGTTGAAGAGGCAGAGGGATGTTCACAGGGACGGTTCTAATTCTCGAGCTGTGAATAGTGTAATTAGGAGAGCTGCTGATGCTATTACCAATCTTGCTCATGAGAACAGCAGCATTAAAACTCGTGTTAGGTTTGCTAATTTTGTTGATAGTTTTTTGTCAATTCTGTATTCAGCAGTCAGCTTAGTATCCTTATGGTCTTTGGAACTGGACATGCAGGATGGAAGGTGGGGTTCCTCCTCTGGTTGAGTTGCTCGAATTCACTGACACAAAGGTGCAAAGAGCAGCTGCTGGGGCACTTCGAACCCTGGCTTTTAAAAATGATGAGAATAAGAATCAGGTGATTGGATCTTCTATAGAAAGTTGGATTTTTATCAGGTCACTTGTAGAAGGAGTAAATGTTAATATTTTCTGATTTTGCAGATAGTTGAATGCTATGCTCTTCCCACCCTTATATTAATGTTGCGATCTGATGATGCTGCCATACACTATGAAGCAGTATGATATTTCAAACTGTCTTGTGTGATTAATTTTGAAATTTGCTTGAGTGAGGAATTTTGTTTTTGCACTTCTTGTTTGCTTCATCGTGAGTTGCTTTTTCATGTTTGCAGGTAGGTGTGATTGGGAATCTGGTACATTCGTCCCCAAACATTAAAAGAGAAGTTCTTGCTGCTGGGGCTCTGCAACCTGTTATAGGTTTACTTAGGTTTGTGTAATCTCATAGACTTGTCACCTTGAACTGTCTTTCAACTTGGCCCAGCAGAGTTTCAATAATACCTAGTTTTAAAATTTGGAGCTTGTGTTATTTTCTTTAATTCTCTTTTGCAATTTCTCAAATTTATTTTTTTGCAACAGCTCCTGCTGCTCTGAGAGCCAAAGGGAGGCTGCTTTATTACTTGGACAGTTTGCAGCAACCGATTCAGATTGCAAGGTGCTTCAGAGTTGTGAATTTAACATCGTTTGCATCCCCCCTTGAGTTCTTGAAAGTTCACCCCTCCTCCAGCTTATCTCTTCCTTTTGGCGTGTCTTTTTATTCTCTTATTGTTTCTAAGTGTTTACATCCATCTTTAGCTCTTGAACTGATAAACAATGCACTAAAGAGTGCACATTAATCTGTTGATGCTCGTTTGCCTGACCTTTTTTGATCATTCATTCACTGCTATATTTGCTCTCTCTGCTAGCTCTCCCTGTTGTTTTGGTAAATTGAAGAACAAGTTATTTGCAGGTACACATTGTACAAAGGGGTGCAGTTAGACCTTTGATTGAGATGCTCCAGTCTCCTGATGTCCAACTGAGGGAAATGTCAGCATTTGCACTGGGGAGGTTGGCGCAGGTTACCATTTATTTTTTTTTCTTTCTTCTTTTTGCTTCACTTACTTTAGTTGCATACAAGTACAAAGATCCCAGTTATGGATGAAACAACGTTGCATTTGCTGGTAGAGTTTACAACCTTTTCCCTCCAAAATACTCTGGATCTGGCCACCAATGATTTTCATAGTTGCATAATATGATTTGCGTTATGATTTGGATTCTTGCTTTTTCCATCAAGCAAGTTGAACTCTCTAACAGAGTAGCGGGGTATTTATTTACACCTCTGTTATCACAATCTTCTTCCTTCCTCTCCCTGATACTTGATTTACATGTAGGAAATTTGCTCCTTTCTTTCACTCTTTTTAACTGCTAACCATTCTTGTGAGGTCAAATTTCTGGTGTTGTAACATGTAAATGTTCGTACTTGTGTGCTCGTTGAAGAGTTCCTTTGCTGGCAGGCTCAACTTTTTTGTTTGTTTTATTCCTTAAAATTGACAAATTGCCCTGCTTCAAATTATCTTTCATCAAATATGTAAACGTTCTACACATCTCAGCAACACATTGTTTAAACTTAATAAATCTGAACTTGAAAAGTAACAATGTCTTTGAGTAAGTTCTGATGTGTAATTCCGCGAATGCTGGTTGGGTGGTTCCTTTTGGGTTGAAAAAATTACTCAATTTCAGGACACACACAACCAAGCTGGTATAGCCCACAACGGTGGTTTGGTGCCATTACTCAAGCTTCTGGATTCAAAGAATGGATCTCTTCAACATAATGCTGCATTTGCTCTGTATGGTCTTGCAGATAATGAGGTAGTGGAATAATTTCTGAATTCTTTGGAGCTTGACCAAAAGTATTGTCTTTGTTCCGTTTTAATAAAAAAATTATTAAACTACAAGTTTTCTTATATTGTACAATCTTGTGGTGTTTTATTTCTCCAACAGGACAATGTCTCTGATTTTATCAGTGTGGGAGGAGTTCAGAAGCTGCAGGATGGAGAGTTTATTGTTCAAGTATGCAACTTTCTTCGTTTATAGTTGAACAGTAGTTGTTATATCTAGGTTCATATAAATGCTTATCCTGCTGATGCTGTATTGCTCTAAGCAAATGGTAGCTTGGATATTTCCATGTTGGAATCTAGATATTGGCCTTCTCATTGTGTTTTAACCTGATCTACAATGATCTATATAAAATCAATAACATGTTTCCAGGCGACAAAAGATTGCGTAGCCAAGACTTTGAAAAGATTAGAGGAGAAGATTCATGGAAGAGTGAGTTTTTATTTTTTTTGGCTATTTACTTTCTTTCCCTGTCCCTTGTTCTCTTCCTTTTTTCCTAAAATTTGGCAGTTATCTAGTTGTGGAAAGTGTAGGAGTTTTATTTTTCTTCAGAACTTTATATCCAAGCCTTAAATTTGTAATTGTGTAATTTTCATATGTAGGTTTTAAACCACTTATTATATCTAATGCGTGTAGCGGAGAAGGCTGTCCAACGACGTGTTGCTCTAGCTCTTGCACATCTTTGTTCTCCAGATGACCAGAGAGCAATATTCATTGATAATTGTGGCACGTTCTATTCTTATTAATTGTGTGATTTGAAATTTCACACAGAAGAAAAATCTTATTTTCTTTTTATTTGAGTGCAGGATTGGATTTACTTCTTGGGCTTCTTGGCTCTTCAAGCCTGAAGCAACAACTTGATGGAGCCATAGCTCTTTACAGGCTGGCCAACAAAGCAACGACCCTTTCTCCTGTGGATGCAGCTCCTCCTTCTCCAACACCGCAGGTGTGTTTCCTCTCTGAACTGTTTGTTTGTTTTTTCTCATGCATTTTGTTTTATTGTATAAACAGTAATAAGTGACTTTTTGAGCATGTTCACTGCAGGTTGGATTTTTTATCATGCATTTCTGTTTGATGCTTTTTTATCACTTGTTCTTTGTTTCAAAACATGAAGATAATCTATCCTTCCAAATTTCTGTCTGTTATTCGAATTTGGTTTGTGAGATAACAATTAATTCTGATTGCAGGTATATTTAGGGGAGCAGTATGTAAACAATCCTACATTGTCTGACGTTACCTTTCTAGTTGAAGGTAGAAATTATAAGTTCTGGATACTGCTGTGGTACTTGTCTAGGATACTTGTGATTTTTGTTTTAGTGCAAGGCACATTTTTTGCTGGCCCTGTCGGGTTATAATATTAACTTAATTGTATTGCAGGTAGAAGATTCTATGCCCATAGAATTTGCCTGCTTGCTTCTTCAGATGCATTTCGGGCAATGTTTGATGGTGGTTATCGGGTAAGATCTTGTCATTGTTGTCACGTGTCATGTTTTACCCATCTTCATGCACCTCTTGGGGGAGGTTGCTAGAGATTTTTGTTTTCCAACTTTATTTCGTCACCCAGTCTTCATTTGCAATCCGAACTCATTTAACTAATATAAATCATCGGTTTCTGCTTTCATTATTTTCAAAGCTTTACTATGTGTTCGCCCCCCTTATTGTGTGAATGCCAAACTCAATGGGATAAGTAGCAATGTATTATGTTTTGTTGCATAGCATGGATAGGATAGGCTTGAGTTAAGGTAATATGCAATCAGGCAACCAAGATGACTCCAATGAAATTCGTGTCCATCTTGATTAATTCCTCTGTCTAACAGGAAAAGGATGCAAGGGACATTGAAATTCCGAATATTAGATGGGAGGTTTTCGAGTTGATGATGAGGTTTGTTGAGATGTAAAGTTCAGTTTCATGAAAAATACTCTTGTAGTGAACAACTATTTAACTTGTTTCTGTTTTCTACAGATTCATTTACACAGGTTCAGTAGATGTTACATTAATTATTGCACAGGATCTCCTCAGGGCTGCTGATCAGTATCTCTTGGAGGGGCTTAAGCGACTGTGCGAGTATACCATAGCACAGGTGAGCTATGAAGGTTTTTTTTGTGCAATCTTGTACTGCTTTCAGTTGAAAGCTGATGGCTGATAAACATTCTATGTTTGCTCAAGGATATAACATTGGAAAACATTGGAAGCATGTATGAACTTTCAGAAGCTTTCCATGCTATTTCATTGAGGCACAGATGCATTTTGTTCATTTTGGAGCAGTTTGATAAATTGAGTGATAAGCCCAGGTTCGTTGCCTTAACCTGTGTACTTGCTCTCGCAAAAAGACCATTTGGCAATGAACTGAAAAATATAAATATTTGCTTCTAATTCCACTGGAAAAAGATAGGAAAAAGAGTTCTAATCTGAGATCACATGACGCCATAACCTAAAATCAAGGGGGAAAATATTTCTACTGCTGGAAAGAAAATTTACAAAAATTAAGTTGTTCTTGTGTCTATCCTTGGAAACAATATTGCATGCTTTTCACGTAGAAGGATCTCTCTACTTGCTCATTTGATTGGAACTGTGTAATAGTTTTTCTAGAATCAAACACTTGTTCGTATGGGGTATTCTATATATATATTTTTTTTAAAAAGACACGGTTGGTTTCAAACTCTTCAACTGGTTCTTGACATTATTTCGTGTGCTGAAATTTGCAGGCACTCTCAATTAATCCAGCGCATAATACCCGAGATTCGCAATTACTTTGAAAAAGCCCTCACCAACCCTCACCAACATAACTCGCGGCTGTAGATGGCTGGTCTGATTCTTCATATCTAACTAGATATTTTTGTACAGAAAGTGGTAGATGTTCTCATTTATTTCTAGCCATTCAAATGTTCTAATAGGTTAGTAAATAGGATGGCTCCTAAAATCCTAATCATCCCCGTTGCCAGAGTTATGTTGCAAATGCACTGTGAGTTTCCAAAATTAGTTCTGTTGAGAATGTTGATGGAAACATGGCCCCCTCCCAACGTTATTGTGTTCATGGATTGTGATGCTTATGTATTTTCCCCTCGGCATTAGCGAGAGATTCATCGGTTTGTGGACAATAGTAGTTGTTGCTTGAGTTATTTACTTCGCAAACGAAATAGTGGAAAAAAATCCAAGTCTAGAATCCTTCTTCGAAGCTCTTGGTTACTGCTAGTGTATTTTTTGTTTAAAAATATATTAAAATAATATTTTTTTATTTTTTAAAAATTATTTTTGATATTAACATATTAAAATATTTTAAAAAAATTAATTTAAAATAAAAAAATAAAAAAATTTCAAACAAAACTAAAAGGTGAATGTGAACTGTATGTCCGGTGGCGGACTGGGAGAAGTCCAATCAGTTTTAGTGGTTCAAATTTACTCTCGATCTTTAGAAATTTGTGCCCCATATTTCTCGAAACTTCCTCTTGACCCTTCGTGCAAAACCATTATCTTCTCTTTCAGGGTGTCGTGATTTTTTGAAGAGCAAACTCGTCCTCTAGTCAGCTATCGGTAAATGCCTATGATATTTTCATAATATCCTTGATAAAAAAAATCATTATATTATGTTTTTAATATGCAATTTTATAATTTTAATATCCTATTTTCAATTTAAATAAAGAATGATGTGATTGTCTATTTTTTAAATTGAACGATTAAATTGTACTTGACTACTTGTTACCCATGTAGTTCTTCGAAGGCTAAAGGTCAAAAACATAATAAGAGATTTTTTTAAAAAAAACTTGTTTGCATAATTATAAAGGTTTGGGATCTAACAGAATCTGACTCTACGAGGGATATTTTTGTCTTGATAAGCAAATGAGGATAGAGAAGAGGCAGATACCTCCTATCTCGTGAAATTTTCAAATCTAATTATAGATATATATATATATGTATATTTTATTTTTATCTTTCGTCTTGTATATATATCTAAAATAATTGATTTCTTACAACAAATCATGTTTAACTATGTACAAGATTTATTGTCAAATTCAATATTTATATACACTTCATATTCTAATAGTAATTATTCTAATCATGTTTAACAAGTGGTTTTATGAAAATAGGTTTCTAACGGGGTTTTTACTGAGCCTTCCCATCCTAGCCCACAAAATTAGTATTTCAGCCACCTTAAGGCCCAGATATCTTTTGCTTGTCTGGAATTTCGTGGGCAATTAATGGGCCACCCTCCCACCCTATTTTCATAAAACCCATCAGAACCGTCCAATCAGACCAGAAACCTATTCCTACCCTCCACGTCATCAACTCAAAAACCCTAAAACTCCTCCCCTTATATTCCTGCGTTTTTTTTTTTCTGCCCACACTCCCCCACTTCACCTTGTGAGTTTTTAAGCGCTCGGCTGCAACCAAACCCCGAGAAGAAAACCCTAGCCAACCAACCATGGCGGCGCCGACGGAGTCCGTGCAGTGCTTCGGAAGGAAGAAAACAGCAGTCGCAGTCACCCATTGCAAGCGCGGTCGCGGCCTGATCAAGATAAACGGCTGCCCAATCGAGCTTGTTGAGCCTGAAATCCTCCGATTCAAGGCCTATGAACCAATCCTTCTCTTAGGACGACAACGTTTTGCTGGAGTGGACATGAGGATCCGTGTCAAGGGTGGAGGACACACGTCTCAGATCTATGCGATCAGGCAGAGCATCGCAAAGGCACTTGTGGCGTTTTACCAGAAGTACGTGGATGAGCAGAGCAAGAAGGAGATAAAGGACATTTTGGTGAGGTATGATAGAACTTTGCTGGTTGCTGATCCTAGAAGGTGCGAGACTAAGAAGTTTGGTGGACGTGGCGCCAGAGCTAGATTCCAGAAATCTTACCGTTGAACAAACCTTTTTTTTTATTGGACTAATCGTTTTCTTTCGGTTATGTTATGCTTTTGTATTTTGTTTCAAGTTTGTTGGGTTTTAGGGAAGGGTTATTATGATTACTAGTATTACTGCTATGGATTTTCTCAAGTTTTGTCGTGGATTTTGATGTCATAAGAATTTCCTTTTCGTGGAATTGCAATTGTTATTTTTTAACTTGGTTTTTCGTCTAATTAACTGTATGTGTGTTTTAGTTGCGATTTGCATTTTGAATTGTGCTTGTTATTGAGTAGAAGTTGAGTTTAGGTACCTTGAAACTAAAACTTTGTATGTATTATACAGGAACTTATACCATCCTGGGCTGCCTATAAAAGGACAATGGGTACTTGCATTAATATGGTCCTAGTTCTTTAGGGAAAATGGTGCCTTTTTTAGGTAGCATTTGTAAATGAACTTTTATTAACATGGATGTTTTTAGTTATAGCAGATTTACAATGGGGACTGGTAGAGGGTATGCCCTCAGTGGTGGTAGTGCATTAAACATGTGGGTGAGGACAAATCTGCCTGGGAAATGTTGGTTTAGGGTGCATGCTTAGCATAGGTCAGGAACTTGATGTTTGATGTATATAGAGTAATCACTTGGATAATCTATTTCGTTGATGGTGATTATTGCTTATGAAGACTCAGTTTTATTCTCCAGTTAATGCTGGATTTCTGTTATATGGAGGTGTCAATGCCTATTCATACGTGGATCATTCTTGCATTAGGTAATCCTTTCTGCCTTTTTTTCCCGTGCTTTAATTAGCTTAGTTAAGTGAAGTGAAGGAGCCATACAGGCGGACTGATATTGTGGCTGGGGATCAGTCACCAAATATCACACTTTAGTGTGAATCCAGTTGGAGAAATGATAGAAAAAAGAAACAGCTGGTGGGATGTTCCAATCCAATCTGCCATCTGGTGGGATTGTAAATGGTTAGGTCATCAGAAGTCTTCATTCTTGTACTTTAGAGCTTTATTTTGCCTAGAGTTTTGACATTCCATTTCTTTCAAGCATGATATTTTCTTAGAAAATGAGCCTCTGTTCATCCTTTGCTGTCTCGTTAGTTATTGCAATAATGTTGTTTCATTACACTCCCTGATATTTATGAATGGTATTGCTCTTGCAACTGGAGCTATCTTTGAATTGTATAGAGCTGATTGGGGGATTCTTTTATGTGTTGGGAATGTTCGGTGCTTCACTTCTAAGTTTTGTCACTTGGAACGGGGAGCATGGGGCTTTATCTTTGGTCCCCTAGCTGAGAACTGCTTCATATGATTGTTGTGACCTGGCTTGCTGCATGGTATTAATGTCATCAAGACTAAATCGTCATGAATGGGAGTTTACAGGATGATATTTGCTATCCAAAATGTCATCTTCAAACCTCTAGTAACTTGAGCAAGAAGCTTTTGCTTGTCCGAGCTTTTCATGTTCCCCCTTTTAAGGGCTAAGCTTTTTAGTTTTGCAGCCACAATTGACCTTATCAAACAATACTATCAGCACTTTTTGGGATAATTGTCTCAATGAGCATTCTTTTTAATCGTGTTAAGTATGGTAAAAAAAATATTTATTTTTAAATTGGGCATGCATGTCGTCCTAGATTGAACGTTGATCTTTCCAACTGCGTGACAATATGAGCAGGCAAACTAGTAGTTCCTTGTTTGTTTGGAATGCTCTGTGATCGTCATAATGTGCAGATGCTAGAAATAAGAAGAGCAATGTCAAGAGTTATAACGCAAGTCAAGCTCGGTGAAACACGTTGCTCCAAGCCCCCATTCGATCGACAACGGGCATGCTCTTATCATGTGATTGACTTGCAATAGGCTGATCGCTCTTTGTTGGCTTTCACGGTTTTGTTGAGCCATCTGTTACAGAGACGAGTTAGATGTAGAAATGCTCTGGTTAACTCTGGTTGTGGAGCCATTGAGGGAGATTGCCTGTTTGGTGGTTCCCCTTGATTGATGAGAGAGAATAAACGGTTAGATTTCATGAATCAGGTGTCTTGATCAGGTTAAACAAGTGTGGAAAAGGCCAACCGGCATCTATGATCATGCCATTCGGGTTAGATTTAGATTCATCCATGGCTTTTGCTATGAGCTACAGCCTACATGCTGCGCTGGAACCAGGCTACTATAATTTTTTGACTTGTATTAACCATCAGATCTAAGCATAGACCACTGCTGACTTGAAGTCCGTTATGGAGTTGTGTAGATTGCAGAATAAACATGCAACCTTGTTCATCACGGTGCTCTGGTTAGCCTTACCAGGATAGAGGGCCTATCTGACAGCAAACCAGGTATTTCTATAACACGGGAGCATTTTTAAACAGTATCATACCATTGCTTGTGAGAGGAAAAAAAGAGAGGGAGTCGTTCGTCTCCTTTCAATTTCAGTCCTAGACCAGATGTGAGATTTCTATGGGCATCTGCTTAACAACAAACATTGAGCCTCTCACTCACAGGCAAACTTCCCTCTTGGTCACTCAAAGAATAAATGTAAGATTAAATATGATGAAAGTAAAAGGATGGCAAGCATCACAACAAGCTCACGATCCTAGACAATTTCTAGGTTTTAGTTATCTATTTGAATAACTAGTTGTCCAATTCTGGATTTTTTAAAAACCAATTGACTAGTAGCATGTTGCTTTGGCTGTCTATTTTTCAGGCTAAAAAAAAAAAAGAGCTCACATTTCTGATTCTGTTCTTCATAGCTGAGCTGCTGTTTCACACGTGCTCTATCTATTAACAATAGTTGAGTTGCTTAAGCTTCCTGGCTCTTGCATATTACTTTTTCTGAGCACGTGTAGCCTCCTGGGGGTTGATTATATAAAAAAAAACCCTCTGATATCTCGAAAGCAAACTCGTGTTTTGGCAAATGGTAAAAGTTATTTTTTATTTGACAAATATATTAAAATAATTTTTTTTAAAATATTAATACATTAAAATAATTTTAAAATATTAAAAAAACTAATTTAAAACAAAAAAAAAATAATTTCAAGTTTTAACAAAAAAAACAGATTAAACCTCAATTCCAAAGAATCTTGCCATTTTTTTTTCAAGTTTTCTTTGTTTTCATAAAAAATTATAGGTAAACCTCAAAAATAGATACACTCAACTTTATCATTAAACAATTTTTTGTATCAATCTTATCCTGGAACTTATAAAAAAAATGAACGACTTGCATCTATTTTTAAAACTTTTCATCCATATTTCCATCTCAACTATATATTTTTTTTAATATAAAAAAACAAACGATATAATTTTATACGAGTTATCCTGACAGTAGAAATCTCTAGAGTTAAAATATCATCATGATGATAAAACTAACATAAAAAATAGTTTTGGGTGTAAAATTGAAACTACCCAATAGTTTGGAGGTATATTTGAGATTTACCCTAAATTTAATATCTTCCCTCACATGATAGATGAACTCCAGATACCCCAGGCCAAAACCTTATTTCCACATGAAAACAATCTTGAAAACCATAAATAATAAGAATAAAAGTGCATGTCATAAATCAGGGAACATCACATTAGTGCTAATATGTTACAGGTGCCAATGAATAGGAGTGGTCATTACCCATGCAGACATCTAGATTCACCACCCGACCACCACCTTATGCATGCTGTTGAAAATGATGATGATGATGATGATGATGATGATGATGATGATGATGATGAGAGGTGCTATTCATAAATTGGGAAAATGCTGCATCGGCTGCTTACGTTTGAGCGAAGTTATAAATGCTAGAATCAACAGAGATGAAGAATCGGAGCAAGTACTGGAAGCAACTAATTTAAAGGAGGCAACGTCATACGACACCAGCAACAGCACCCAACCAAAGCCTGGTGCAATGGAGCAGCAACCCAAGACCTGGGGATGCTTCTGGACCATCTCATCACAAAAATGTGACGACATTTTGCTCAATTACATCAAGCCCACCCATTTCCTTTTACGTTGGAATTCTGCCCTCTAGAGTCCGATGACGAACTTGGAAAAACATAACTGGATCTCTTCTTCTTGTAAGTATTCCATGTAAATATTTGCCTGTTCCAACCACTTCCCCCAACACCTTGTTCAGGTTTTTCTAAAACCTGATAGTCTGTTTTTTCAGTGACTGCCTCGTCAGACTGGGGTCTTTTCGGGGCTGAAGCATAGGTATCCTCGCTTGTGCCCTCGCTTGCCACGGGCATGTTATCATTCCTCATTTCCAGAACCTTTTTCTCCGTTCCTGCACTATTATTGGCAGTATCATTAACTTCAGACCGAGTATGTTCTTGTTTCTTTCCTTTACTTGATAATTTGGATATGTCTTGTCCATTTTCAACAGCCTTCATCCACTGTAAATCACTTAATGTGTCACCGTATGTCACCTCCTTTCTTCTCCGCTTTCCCAAGACACCAGTACTATTCTGCTCAAAACCTTTGGCCTTATCTTCCTTGCTATCAGGTGCTTGATATGCCCATTCAGGTACCTCATGCTCTTCCATGAGACGAGATCTGTAATCCTCCTGTTTTCTTCTTTCCTTGTCCATCTCCTCAAAAATCCGGAACTCTTCTTGAGAACGGGCCGCAAGGCGGTTGATCTCTCTCTCACTTGGCACATCTGTTCCAAGTGAGCTAGTTCCTCTCCGCATGATGCCCTGTAACATTTCTCTTCTGTCCTGAGCTGCACAAGCAAAGACATGCCACGTTAATGCATTGCTTAATCCATACAAAAAAGGTGAAAAACGCGTGGCAGAAATCTAGTCCAACCCTTGACGATTCCAAGTCTGAATTTATAAGAAGATTTCTGTTGAAAAGAAAATGATGCAAGTGACCAATTCCATTATCGTTGGAGGATAACTTAACACTGTGGAATTGGAAAGATGACTAGACCAAATGTTCCTATGATACAGTCCATCAATATCTGAAATCATGACTGTCAAACAGCTAAAGAATATAGAAACACGCCAGCCAACATACAGACTCGATGTTTTATCCTATTCAGTAGTCGCAGGAGGTCCAAGAGATGTCCCGACCAGGGCGCTCATCCCTTGTCATTTGCTCAATTATCACTATCATTAGTGGTTTTCATGCATGTGTAAACATGTTTGATGCTACAATTTTTTAGATGAAATCAATGATGACAAGTCTATAAAAAATACTTAAGCATATATGATCCACAGTTGTCAGAGCAAAAAATTATGAAAATTACCCTGCAGACTTCAGCAGTAACATCTTGCCAGTAAGAGTATACATGCCCCAAGTTGGAGCAATAGCAAACAAAAGAATAACAAAACATTGCCTCCTTTACTATATGGATACTTTGTAGCTAAATGCATGGAATCTAGATGGATATACCTGTGGATGTAGTATTAAAGAGTCCAGCCTGGATGACCTTGGCATCAATGCCCTTCTTCTGTTTTGCACGCTCCAAGATTACCTCTTCAACCGATCCAACACTAACCAAAACAAAAACCCTGACTTCCTTCTTTTGTCCAATACGATGTGCACGATCCTCTGCCTGCTGGTCCATTTGGGGGTTCCAATCACTATCAAAAATTATCACAGTATCTGCTGTTTGTAAATTCAAACCAAGACCTCCAGCACGAGTGCTCAAAAGGAACATGAAGTAAGGAGAGTCTGGAGCATTGAATTTCTTTAGTAAAGTTCCTCTTTCCTCAGTTTTTGTTGAGCCATCAAGTCTAAGATACTTGTAATCATGAAGTTGCAAGTAAATTTCAAGAATATCCATAAGACGAGTCATTTGTGAAAAAAGCAGGACTCTATGATCAGTTGCATGGAGTTTTGGGAGTAAGCGGTCAAGTAGCTCAAACTTCCCTGATGCTCTCATGATTTCATCCTTCCTCCACATATTATAGTCCCCAACAAAAAGATACGGGTGGTTGCAGCACTTCCTGAGCTGCATCGTAAGGTTCTGTAGACTCTTTGATTTTCCCGATCCTGTAAATTGATCTTTTCTCATTAAGTTTCAAGTTTTTGCACTTTTAGTGAGTATTTCACAAGATTGATAAATAACCCTAAGCATTCAATCATGAGGTCATACACAAAGCAAAAACAACAATCGTTACATTTAATAGAGAGAAAAAAGAGCAAGTATAGCAAGTAGATATATATATAGGAAAAAAAGACACTAGAGTTCTCTATAGAAAGTGGTAGATGATTGGTGCTAACAAATGCACAAGTGGTCAGCTATTTAACAGAAAAATTCAGTGGTAGCTAATGAGTATTTCAAATGAGTACGCTCAGAGAGATGAAAAAAAGGGAAGGGAAGGGGTAGGAAGAGCCAAAAAAACAGCAGCTTTCCAAAAGCAGGAAACATATATCCCAGGAAATGCCATACAATGAAAGCAGATAATGACAAAAATTCAAAGCACCCGCAAATAAAGACTGTTAAAAAACACAGGAAAAATGAAGACATATTGGATGTAGGAGCAGAAACGACAAACCATTTTGCAGCCCAACCCTGCCCATCTCCGTAACTTGTTGGTAATATACTTTCTGCCATGCTGACAAATCACATTTTAGTATAACCTGAGATTTCCCAGGAAGATATTTCTCCACCTCATCTTTTTTCCTCCTCAAAATGAATGGCCTTATAACCTGAGAATCATGCAAATGAATCAGGGTAAAGGTTCAAGAAGATTTCAGAAAAAAATGAAATTTCAAGGACACCTACATTATGCAAACGACGAATGATCAATAGCTGTTCTTCATCGGTAAGAGAAACTTCACCCCGGTCAGCAAAGGGAGCATTAAACCACTCTTCAAATTTGTCCTCGGAATTAAAAATATGTGGGAGGAGAAAATTAAGCAAGGACCACAGTTCCTGCAAGCTGTTCTGTATTGGAGTCCCAGTCAATAGAAGTCTGCGCTTAAGCTGATAGCTGCATGCAGGTTAAAATTCAATTAGAAAAGCCTTTGAAGTGTCTTATATAACCATGTCCAAAGTACTATTTGATTCCATGAAAACCGAGGACATAACAAATCTTTACAACTTTTCAACAGTAGATAGCAACCACCTCAGTACACATTGCAAAGTATCATGCTAGTGCACCAGATAATCATGATTTGATCTTATCAGGTGAAAAGGATGATAAACGAAGTAGTGTTCATTTGCTTTCATGAAAAAGAACTTCACAGTGTAGCAACAGAAAAAGAATAATCCAAATAAGTATCCTATTGTTGCCTGCTGATCCAAACTTCAGTGGAGACAAAAAATGTAGGAAAGAAATGAACATAAAAGGAGATTCAGCTAAGAAATTAAAAGACCAAAAATAGAGTTCATGGAGACAAAAAATGAGACAGGAAAGTACACATGGAGCACAATACCCTGCAATATTCAGCTATACAATTAAAAGACCAAAAAAAGAGTTCATGGAGACAAGAAATGAGACAGGAAAGTACACATGTAGCACAATACCCTGCAATAGTCTTTGCCAGAGCACACTCGTGATTCTTTAATCGATGCCCTTCATCAACAATCATGTATTGCCAGTGAATTTTTTTCAAAAAAGCTTTATCTCTCATGATTAGATCATAATGTGTGATCAACACCTGCAAGTTCCCCTCTCTTGATAACTGTTCCCTTATGGCCTTTCTCTCTTCGAGACGTCCATCATAAAGAAAAGCTTTAATCCTGGACAAAGAAGCAAATACATGAGCAATTTCAAATCAAATGCTACTTGAGCATGCATACTCGCACACACAAGCACCCTGAAAAAGAAACCCTGAAATTAAATGTATTCGCATACTCATTCTCCTCAATCCATGTCGAGAATTCATTGACCCAATTTGGTAGCACAGCCTTCGGAGCAACTATCAAGTGTGGCCCGCAGATACCCTTTGTCTCCTTAAGATATGCTATTAACGAAATTGTTTGTATTGTTTTCCCCAACCCCATCTCGTCGGCTAAAATTCCATTTAAATTGTTGTTGAACAAAGACAGCATCCACTGAAGTCCTTCTAACTGGTATGGTCTTAATTGTCCACCTTTAAGTATGGATGGCTGCTCAGTTACCTGTATTACAATGTACAATTAGTTAGATTCTCTGATTAAGAGTAGTATGAACAACAAAAGTTGCATGGAATCACAATCACCATTCTGCAACCAGAAAGATTTACATAAGTTAAACAGCACCAAGAATCACTGCTCAATATAAGCCACATTGGAGATCATGCAGCAATGGGAAAATATACTGTCTATTTGGACTTGCATTCTATTTTGGCAGTTCAAGAATTTTTCTTTCTATAAATCCCAAAAAGAGTTCAGCAAGGTTGACGCTTCACATGGTCTCATATGCTGAATCCTTGGGTTAAATTATTTTGTTATTTAGAGTCTTATTCTGTGGATGATGGGTGAGCAGAAACAAAATATTTGCAGTATCAAAGAAAAACAGGTGTAACTGGCAGTTTAGTTAAGATTACAATCTAATAGGAACTTTGAGTGGTATGTTTTTTTTTTCTTTGATTCTAAGTTGATCAGCAGCTTCGTTAGAATTTTCTGATTCAGGAATCCAAATTCTAGAAAGACAAAGAGGCTAAGGATATAAATAACAACAATAGTGGAATCCTAACACTAAGTTTATTGGGAGAAATGAAATCGCATTTTTTATCTTCATCTCCTCTAATTTTCATGAAAAATAAGAGAAAAAAGAGGGGATGTGCGATATCTGATCCATTGCTTATCTTCATCTCCTCTGATCTCCATTAAAAATAAGAGAAAAAAATATTTAACCATATCAATCTGCGAAAACTAGAAAAAACCAGGAATGTCTGTACTAAAAGAGCCAACAAGTGTGTAACTAGCAGGTGGGAATGACACTGACAACTTGGTCAAAATCTGCTTGTGGCAGGGACAAGACAGGACAATTTATTAGAGGTGAGAGGGTTAACTCCCTTTGTATAGTCCAAGGCATGATGGATCTCCCAAAGAACAAAAAATAAAAAAACTGTTTAAGAAAACAAGTTTCACTTGAGCAGACATTTTTTGTTTTCCAGTTTTCCAGAAAATTGGAGAGCTATAAAATCTAGTTTCAAACATAAAGGTTCACCTCTAACCAATAAGCACATTTTGTAGCAGTTTTTATTTGTCTTCTTGGAAAATTGAATAACTTTCCACAGGTAAACACAACCAAGTGTTATGGTTTGCAACTAGATGCAAACTTGCCTAATGTGATATCATTCCTCTAACTTCTCTTGTTTTCTAAGGTTTGTTGTCTCTTCCTCCACTCTCTCTCTCCAAATTCTGATGCTAAACTTACCAAGTATTTTTCATGGCAGACGCCCTCCAAATTCCTCCTTCACTGCTCTAATCACCTCCAAACTTATCCCATCATCACTCCAACATGAAAGCCATATTATTCCGACTCTTTGTACATTAATTAACCTCTTAAATGAAACCCCAAAACTCACTATTTAGCTACTTTCAAAAGAAAGCCTTCATTAATCTCTTCCAATCAACCTTTAGCCACCAGACATAATTTCAGCAACTGACAAAACAATTTCCATGTGCCACATCAAATGATAGCTCCTAAATCCCCAGTTCAACAACCACAACCCGTTACAAAATGAAGCAGGGCAAATTCCAATAACCTGCCCAACATCTGCAGCATAGGACCCGCACTATCTTCATGCCCTCAAACTAGAAAACAGTTAGCTTTTGATGCTGAAACCAGCCAATTGACTGTGCTTTCATCTATTGACCATATTATCTATACACCAAAAGAAATAACAAACTGAAACAGTCCATGCAAAAAAACTCAACTATCTATCCATCTCAAATAAATGTGGGAAGGGCGACACTGAAGACCATACTCACTCAAGCAAGATGAACATAATCTTTTGCATGAGACAGCCTCCAATTCCATGTGCTTGGATTCAAAAGCCAAGACTGGTGGCCAAACACAGCTTAGGGTAATTGCTATAAGGAACTGGTAAATAGACAGTTTGATACTTGAGCATTCACTTGCGAGCACTGATTAACTCTAATCTAGTCATTCCCACAAGTGTATGGAAATCTAAACACCATGCCAACTAGCTTACACATTGCAGGAGAAACACAAAATGATTGAAATTTAAACCATGGAAATCAAATACAAGATCTGCATAGGAAAATCCGGAGATAAAATGACACAGAGAATAAAGATTTACTATTTACCTTCTCCTGAATTGAATGAATAGCTGAGTTATACTGTCGCTGGCCTTCAAGCAAATCACCACTATCATCATTAACATCAGAATCAATGATTTCATCTTCCTCGGGACATGTATCAAGTGGACTTTCATTCCTTGAAGCATCCAACTCAGGCGAATCAGCTTCTAAGTCTTTTAAAGGTTCAATACCATCAGAATGTTTTGCATCTTTTTGGCGCTGGACTGCAGCTCCCAAGTTAACAAGTAGTTTATTTGTTTCTTCAAGAAGCATTGTAAGTCGTTCATTCTTGCTCTCCTTTACCATTCTCATATAAGCTTCTTGATCATCAGCCTTCAGGGCTTGGAGCCTCAGTTTCTCTGCCCGAGTAGCCCGCTGCCTCTGCCTTCCATGCCATGCCTGTCAAAATATGATAACATTAAGTGTATTCACTGATCATATGCAATACTAAGAAAAGTAGTAATCAGTCGAACTGATAAAAAACCAACAGATCTCATCTTCCTGATTACAGAAGATAAAAAATGAAAGAGTTTCATAGGCTAAAGAGTTTCGTGGACTAGTTTCTTTCAACATTCTGTAACTAGTCACAAGAAACAGATCCATCACTGAACTCAATTTAGCTGTACACAAAAATTTCAATGGCAAACAAGACTTAATTTCATATTAATATCACCTAATAATGCTTTGAAGCTTTCCATCTAAACTTTTCTTTTTCTCTTTTCCTTTTCCTATGGAAATGATATCCAATCCCCTCTCTCTCTTTAACTATGTGCTTCTGATACACTTAAACTCCATGGTTATCACTTCAGTTAATCATTCCATATAAAAAAGGTTTAGAAATCCCTCATCCATGCAAATGTCTAAGCTACTCAGATTCATATTAGCAGACTATACGAAGTAGCAAGATTGATAGACAGTAGAAAACCTGAATCCCATCATTCCTTTGCTTCCTCCTTTTAAGAGTAGCCTGAACTTGCAATTGGAACTCTCGGACTGCATTGAGTATTTCTGCAAAAAATTTTCTTTTTCTAGTCTCCACATGGTTCCTTTCTTCCTCTTCCAACCTTGACAGCCTCTGCAATAGAGATTTTCACAAATCATCAGAGAGCATACAACAGAAAACAATACATTTGACAGCAAACAAATTTTGTTTTCCTAGTTAACCAATTGAATTGTAAATCTTAATATCCAAAACTCATATATTTCATCTCAACTTACTATCATCTTCTGGAAAGAAAATTATATTTAGAGAGAGATAAAAGATACTTTAGTTGACAACATATTTCAACAATCAACAGCTAAGATTGTATACAGTACCAGTATTGAAGGGTCAGAACCTAGGTCCACACCATCAGGTTGTAGATTTCAACTTGGTTAATGAGAGAGAAGTGGGGCGCACTAACAGATGTTATATGCCATCTAGAATGCCCAGATTCCAAAATCCCCCGATTTGGAATATGAGAAAAGTCTCACAAAAAGAAAGAAAATGAACATGAGAAGAAAATAACCTCAGCATCTCGTTTCTTCCGGAATTGATCATCAGCTTCCATGGCAAAAGCATCTCCTATACCATATAATGGACGAGGCAATCTCATAATACCCCAGTCAAAGAGTTGCTTGTCAGGAAACGTACAATTCAAACGAAGCCAGTACTCTGAACTCACTTCAGATCGAACTTTGCTCTGCAACTCTGCTAGCTGCCAGAAAAAAAGTCCTTGCCCACAAGGACAAAACAGGCGTCATCCCTCAATTTCCAAATAAAACAATGAACAGAACCCATCTATCACCATGAATCCAAAAGCCCCTTTAGCAACATATCTAAGAAAAAAAAACTATAAGATTCTACAATGAAACCAGTCAGCCAGCATAAATCTAATTTGGCTAAATTTAGCATTCCTTCACTGGATTCTAAAAGATATCAAAACCAAAAGATCAGCAATGAAGCTTTTCCTAAAATCTAATGGGGGAAAGCAGATTTATTCTAATTATAGATATTCAGTTGCTTCACCGCCCAAGCAGACAAGTTTCTTGGAGAAGCATCAATCATATTGTTAGAACAACCAAAGTTTGCCTTACCTTCAATTTAGATTGAAGCTTTTACTTTATCAAGTACAAATACAAAAGCATGCACAAACTTCATAAAACTTTTCATACCAAATTTTAACAAATCAAACTTACCTTTAGTCCATGAAGTTCAAGTAAGCACTTCATCTGCAGGTCTTCACCTCTGGTTGAAGAAAGTTCTGATCCAAAACATAAAATGCATCAATAAATCCTTCCCAAGGATTAATCTATAACGACCCAATCAACAAATTGGGTAAGTACACTATCACTATTATTAACAAATTACCAAAGTAATTACCAACGACAAAAGACATTAGGCCCAAATATCAGCAGGCATAGCAGCCAAGTTCTGTGAAAGAGGTATCTTAAACAAGTACCAACAACAATCCAAATCATGGGAACAAACAAGCGAACTAAATTAAAATTACCACATGAAGCATTTCATGAGTGAGACAGTATAATGTGACGTCCTGAGAGGTAAAGATTATGTAAAAGAGATAGCAACCTTCAAGTTCATTTATGCGATGCAGAATATGGCTTTGATATCGATTTTCCCTCAATTCTGCAAGAGCAAAACCCGACATGCAATTTGGCCTTTGCTTTGAAAGTGCATCCTCAAATTCACTCATCAAATCACCTCTGATGGAAATCCCAGGATTACCCTGCTGTGTTATGTTAAATCCACATTCCAAAAGCTATATCAGAAACAACAAATTAACACATAAATTGCAGACTTCAATAGCAATATCAACTAAAAACAGCAAGAGAAATTAACAGGAAAATCTCCATTGCAAGGAAATTGATGTCTTGTTTCTCAATGTAAGAGATTGGTGTAAACTCTACAATACAAAGACCATCAGCAAATAAGGAGCGGAAACAATCATTATTCAATTTGACCTGCCTTATAGGAAAGGGGAAAAAAAGTAAAACACAAGGAAAAACAGAGAGAATTTATCTAACTAAACCAAAACTGCTCCACATGTTATTCTTTAAACAAGGTAACACAACAATGAGACCATTATAGAAGAGAAAGAGAAGCCACAGAACTTTCCGACAATGGATGTGTATATGCTTAACATATACTGTCAGTTTAGATAGTCAATTACAGGACAGTAAACATACATATCTAGTCCAAAGATTAACAATGAGAAAACAAATCATAGCCATTAACCGCGAAGAAACCTAACCCCAGCAATCCTCTTCACTGCATAACTTAATTGACACTATCACAATCTTGTGGTTCAAGAGGAATACAATACTAATTCGAAAATCCATGAAATTTTCACACGTGCACCACGCAAAACAAAGATAACAAGAAACAATTTCACACGCGCAGAGAAGAAAACACAAAATTTACAGCACCCGCAATCCCCAACCAACCCTAACCTCGAAATTCTCCTCTTAAACAACATACCCTAAAACCAAACTCTAAAATCCCCCTTCAGAAACCCCAAATTTCCAAACTTTTGACAGAAATTACCAAAAGGGTATCCCAATTGCCCCAGGAAGCACCCAAATTCACAAAATTAAACAAATCCCATGACCCAAGACCCCAGAAAATCAAAAGGGCATCTCAAAAACACGTACCAATCGGCTTTTATCTTGGGTCCCACCGTCAAAATCAGCGTTGCCGTCATCTGAATAGATTGAAGAGACGGTGTCGAAGAGATCAGGAGGGAGAGGGAGATCGCGAGAGACAAAATTGAGGGCAGAGATCAGAGACTTCGTCTTCTGAACATGGTCTTCTAGCGTGGAGGAGGTGGAGGTGGCTGGAGAGTCTTGTTGACGGTGGTGCTCAAGCTGAGGGACCATGGCGATTGGCGGGAACGATTTTAACGGTCCTTTGTTTTTATTTTTTAACGGTTTTTGTTTTTGAATTATCGCTGCTGTGCCTGTGTTTTGTGTTTAAGAAGGGGCGCAAACACACGCTTTACTCGCTCACTCACTAATTTGGCAAAGACCACTCTTTCTTTCTTTTCCGTCTCAGCGTTTTCTCTCGCTCCTCTCTTTTTGGGAGAGAGTAGGAGGACCGAGTTGCGCTTGGGGTTTACTGCTAGTGGTACTATTTCCCTTCTTTTATATTGTTCTGACCAAACACGCCTATAAATATTTTTGTGACATTACAAAAATGCCCTTATTAACTTATTTATATTGCTAATATGCCTCCATGCCTGCTTGTCTAATGCTATGTACGCTTGGGGTTTACTGCTACTGCTGAGGGCTTCGTACAAGTTTTTTAAAGTTTTATTTGTTTATAAATATATTAAAATAATTTATTTTTTATTTTTCAAATTTTATATTTAACATTAATTTATTAAAATGATTTAAAAATTAAAAAAAAATTAAAATTAAAAAAAAATCTAACCGTAATATGTATATCGTGTTTTAAATTACAGTTAAAAATTAAAAACATTATTTTTATTACTTTTTTATTTAAACCATAATGTAAAACGTGAATCATACCACATAGACAAACGAATGAGATCTTTGCTTTGCCCGCTTTCCTGGTCTCTAATTTTTTAACCAAACATATTTTCTTTATCTAGTGCATGAATTGTATGGGAGGAGATCGGGAGCTCGATGCTCTCTCTTCTCTTTTTTTTTTAGGTTTGTGTTAATAAATACAACGAAGATAATTATCTAATTTTATATTTATATATATATATATAAGCAATCTTTGATATGAAACTCGAAAGGCGTATAATTCAGAGAAAATAATTAAATTTAAAAGATGAAAAAAAATACTTATAGTTCAGTTGACATTCGTGCAGTTCTGTCTTAAAAATTCTTAAATTTGAGCTGTGTTTTATAATAAAAAATAGAAGCACTTTTTAGATATACGATCATGAGAATATTTATGCTGTGATGCTAGATTTTAATTGTTTTTTAAAATTTTTTTTATTTAGAAATATATTAAAATAATATTTTTTTTATTTATTAAAAATTATTTTTAACATCAAAATAATTTTAAAAAATTAAAAAAATATATTTTTTAAAAAAACACTTTAAAAAAAAAAAAACAAGATAGCTGTTAAGGTTCATAACTTGGCATAGGAATGCTGCTGGGTCAAACTGTCAGAAACTAATGCATAAGAGATTAGCGGGTAACTAGATGGGTGCTCCATGTTTCGTCACGAGGTGGGTTAATTTTTAATGTAACGTGAAAAAACAAAGCTCAAGCAATGTTAGTGTGTTTTAAAGAAGAAAAAATCTAATGACTTAAATTATATACCGGTTTAATTTAATCACACAATAAAAAAACCAACAATAGTAAATGCATTAAATCTACAAAGGTGATAATAATTACATGCAGAAAACGAACACTTGACACAAGTTAGAAAATCATTGAATTTCACAATATTCCAATGATAAAGGACATAATTGATAAAAAATAAAAGTAACAAAAAATATCTTGACTCAATATTCTGATGTAGCATGAAAATTCCATGATTTGGGTGGTGATGTTGAGCTAACCTCAAAGAAAGCAAAATAAAAAAAGTTTCACCTTTAATAAATCAAATATTAAATGATGAAATTAAAAAAAATTGGTGCAAAAAAAATTTAGAAAAAAACATTGATAGCAATTTGGGTTAACACTTTATACTTGTGAACTGAGTCATGAGACTAGACACCGCATCAAAAAAATCATGAAGCGCAATTCTTAACCAATAAAATATTGAATGATGAAATTAAAAAAAAAAAAGTATACGAGGCAAAAAAAATCAAAAAAATAAGAACAAAATTTGACACAAAAACAAAATGATATAAAATGATGCAAAAGCATTGCGCCAATTTGAGTTAGCATAGTAAGTTTGTGACCCGGATCGTGAGGCAGGTTATCACAATAGAAAACCAATCAAAAATAAATAAAGAAGCTAAATCTTTAGCAAACACAATGTCGAAAGGTAAAAATTTAAATGAAAAATATAGAAAAAAAATAACAAAAAAAAGATTGATGTCAATTTGGGTTAGCATTTTATATTCACGACCCGGGTTATGAGACTGAGATCACCACATACGAGACAATAACAAAGACTAATTCGCAACTAGTGTAGTGTTGAAGGATAAAATTGAAAAAATAAAATCATTTTTTTTAAAAAAAAAGAAACCAAAGCCATTAAAAAAGCAATTGAAATGACAATGATCAAATTTAACATAAAAATAAAATGAAAAATAATGGAATTAAAAAATAAATTTAACTAGGAGATGGATATTTAAAAAGATAACAATCAAAAGAATAAAAATTAATTTCATTATAAAAATCAAATAGAATGAATATCAATAGATAAAATTTAAAAAACAATAAAAGAACAAGAACTACAATCGAAATCAAAGAATTTAGGAGGACAAGTTTGAACGTTGGCCAGGTTAGGGGAGACAAAGGAGCGGGGAGGAAAAAATCTCAATTGTCGCTGAACCAGCGCTAATCCCAATACATGATGGTTGTTATAATTGCGCCTCCACTCTCCACTTCGGGCCTGTTTGTTTTTGCGTTTCAAAAGCACTTTTGAAAAAATTTGAAATATTTTTATTTTTTTATTAACTTCAAATTAATATGTTTTTAGTGTTTTCAAATCATTTTGATGTGCTGATATCAAAAATGATTTTTAAAAAATAAAAAAACATCATTAGCATGCATTTTCGCATGAAAAGCTATTTGAAAAGCAACCGCAACCACACTGCCAAACAAACCCGAACGACATGGTGGTTGTTATAATTGTGTAATAATCTAACAACAATTACCATCACGAGTGTGTTTTTGTCATTAAAGGAGCACTCAGCACTGCTCCATACCGTATTTACAAAAAAATAAATAAATAAAAAGTCGGTTTTTTACTATGGTATTGGATAAATGTTATTGTGGATTGTTATATTAAAATTACTATGTTTATTTTTTTTTTAGAAAAAATAGAAGTTTTAGTGTTGGGGGAAAATTTATGCATAAAAAATTATTAGAGGATATATTATTTCTTTCTAAATTTTTTAAATACTAAAATGTTTGCTTTCAAGATTAAAAAAATTTATAATTGTAGACTGAATGTTTTTTTTTTTTGTTTATTATAATATAGTGAAAAGATATATTTGCCCTTAAAAAGAACAAAAAAAAACAAGCTATGGGCCTAAGGGGATTTTTTTTTTCATTTTTCACAAGTTTTTTTTTTCTTGTAATTTCTCAACTAATAGAAGGCATTTTAATATTTTTACTTTGGATAACTATTTTTTTATTCAAAATAACTGTTGGAACGTGCTTAGTACGCGTTGTACCATTTAGGCAGCGGGTACGACGTCTTATGGTGGTCAAACCTATTATTTTATCGTGTCATTGGAAGTGTTATCGTGTCCTTTTCTACCTGGCATGGCGTGTGATAGTGAATGATCGGCGATTTGTCATTGATGGTCATTTATTTCCTTTTATTTATTTCTCACCTTGAAAAGTACACGTTTATCCTTTTTATTTTTTGTATTTCAATTTCAATCCTTGATCTTTTTATTTTTTTTTATTTTTGTTCCTGACCCTTTCATAGCAGTTTTGTTTATTTTCAATTTAGAATTATAATTTGTAATGTATTATTTTTTCCAATTCGATCATTGTTCTTTTGATTTTTATTTTTTTTTCTTGGTTATTTTTTAAAAAGTTTTATTGGTTATCAATTTCATTATTCAATCAGAATTTATGTTGTATTATTTTTTTTTCTAATTTGGCCCTCATTATCTTGATGTTTTTCATTTTGTTAACGTTATTTTTCTTTTCAATTTAACCCTTCAATTGAAAATTCTAGATTGCCCTCTAATTTATTCTTTATTTTGATTTTCACCCTCATGTAATTGATTTTTTTGTTTTAATTATATATTTTTTGTTTTGGATCATTTTATGTAATTAAATTTTTTTTCTAATTTCATCATTCAACGTTTGATTTGACGGCGATTGGGCTTCATGACCTTTTCAATTGTGATGCTTTTGATCTAATAACCCGGATTACAAGTTTGAAAAGTTAATCCAATTCGACATCTTTTTTTCGTGCTCATTTTCTCTTTGATTTTTATCGTTCTATATTATTTTTTTTAAAAAAATTGTTTTGTAGTTATCTTCAATTTCTTTCCTGTTGGTATGTCTCAATCTCATGACTTAGACCATGGGTTTTACAGACCTTTTTGAATAGAATTTTTTTTAAAAAAATTATTTTTTTGTGTTTAATTTTTTAATATAGTATTCTGATCCATCTATATTATTTTTTTTATATACAAATGAACTTTATTTTCAGAAAAAAAATTAAATAATATTTCTAATATGTTCACCCTTACATAATATTTTTTTTCTTATTTTATTCAACCAATTTCATTTGCTTTTATATTTATATTATGTTTTATTGATTTTAATAAACAAATTCAGTAAACACAACCGAGTAAATATCTTATTTTACGAGACTAAATATCTTGATTTACATCCATCTCTAAAATTTTATAGTTTATCTTTTAGTCATTGTTAATGATTTTTTTGTTTATTTACATAGATTATTATCGATTTATTTAATTTGATATTTGCATAAGGTTTTTTATTTATAATTTTAATTTTTATCTAAAAAACACATCAAAATAACTAACATATTTATTTTTTTAAAAAAAAATATAACCTGCGACAGAAACATGTCAAATAACTAATTAACAGATGCTCTAAAACGCGTGGGGAAAATACTGTAGCTTCCCCACGTGTATTTGTTTTTTCTGTTTTGGTTTTTTTTTTGCTGTTTTCTCGTTTATTTTTGTTTTTTTATTTTGTCTTTCTTTTTTTTTGTTTTTCCCCCACATTGTTTTTTCGTTTTTCCCCATATTTTTTTGGGTTTTGCATGTTTTTTTTTTCTTTTTTTTCTCAAGATTGTCTTCTTCTTTTGTTTTTTGTTTTTTTATTTTTTTTTCAAAATTATAATTTTTTTTTAATATTGAACTGATTGAGAATTTAGTAATGTAATTTTTTCCTTTAAAACATTATGGATTACTACAATATTTCCCTACATGGTTTTTTTATGATTTTTTTTCCAAAATGATCTTTGTCGATTTTATTTTTTTATATTGAGCTGGTTGAGAATTTTGTTTCGTGGATTTTTTCTTTAAAACACTATGAATTGTTACAATGTTTCCCCACATGGTTTTTATTTTGCTACAGTGTTTCCCCACATGTTTTTTTTCAAAATTATATTTGTCGAATTTTTTTTTTTAATATTGAGCTGGTTGTGAATTTAGCTTTAACTTTCCTCACATGTTTTTTTTTTTCATTTTTTTTTGTTGATTTTATTTTTTTAATATGGAGCTGGTTGACAATTTAGCTTTATAGTTTTTTTATTTAAAACACTGTGGATTGCTATAGTGTTTCCCCACATGCTTTTTTTTTTTGATTTTTTTTCAGAATTATCTTTATCGATTTTATTTTTTTCATATTGAGCTGGTTGAGAATTTAGCTTCGTAGTTTTTTTCTTTAAAACACTATGGATTGCTACAATGTTTCTCCACATGATTTTTTTATATGTTTTTTTTCAAAATTATCTTTATTGATTTTATTATTTTTAATATTGAGCTGGTTGAGAATTATAACTGTATGTTTCCTCATGAAACGCTATAGATTGCTACAGTGTTTTCCAGTATGGTTTTTTTTTTCCTTTTGTTTTTTTTATGATTGTTTTCAAAAAAAAATTTGTTAATTTTATTTTTTAAAATAATAAACTAGTTAGGAATTTAGCTTTGTAGTTTTTTTCTTGAAAGTTTTTCTCCATATAATTTTTTTTTATTTTTTTCATAAACCCACGACAATACACAAGCATGCTATAAGCCTGCGACATCGCGTGGGCATGGCATCTAATATCAACTAAAAAAATTGAAATCTCATTTATATGTTCATGCTCCAATATTCTTCCAAGGCATTATTTCAATAACAATAAATAAAGTTCTCTTTGAAAGGCGAGCCATTGTATTGAAGATTTTAGTGGCAGAAATTAGTAATGTTAGTTGGAGATTTTTTTTTGAACACTACCACAACAAAAATAAAATTATGGTGCTGTTATTCTCATTCCAAAAAATGTTAATCTCACTCCACATTTAGTGTAAAGTTTATTAATCAATACTGGGATGGTATGGCAAATTCAACAGCAAAGGTTACTCAAAACAAAAACAAAACGTGTTTTTCGCACCATTCTAAGAGTTCAAACGGAAAAAATACATATACAAATAATTCATCACTTTAATGGTACAAATCAAATCACCACTTTAAAGATACAGATTAAAAAAAATAGATTCATCACTGATAAATAAGATACAAAACTTGATAGATGTCAATCGACCAAATCAAAAGACTTCAATTCAAAAATTTCCAAAATTTTTCAATATATAGTCTGAATCATGGAATATCCTTCCAAGTTTAGAAAAAAGCAAAATAACATAAATGAGAACTAATAATTGAATTTAGCAGAATTCTAGATTATAAATAACAATAACTTGTTAACATGAATTGAGTGTGACTCAGCATAAAATGAAACTTCATCACCGTACTAGTACATGTTAATTATACAAAATTATACCATAAGTCATTTATCTTAGTTCTTTTTTTTTTTCCCATTCCTATTGAATTTTTTCTGTTGAGAATTCCAGGGTTATTTTTAAGTACGCTAATTCAAGATTCTTGATAATTTTGTCACTTATTCTGACATGTAAATTTAAATCATAATATTGCTCGTTAATCATCATTATTATATAGTTTGACAATACTGTGAAGGAAAAGTGAATCCGTTTTCTTTTCTTCGCAATTTTATTTTACTCTCCCTTTAAAGTTGGATTTTTTTTTCAAATGGGGTAATTTTTATATTAAAATACGATGCATTCAAATTTATTTACCAAACCCTTTTTTTTTCACATGGGACTTCGCCATCCAAGTAATTTTTCTTAATTAACCATAAATAAAATATAAAAAAAGACTAAAATCTCCTAGAATAATTAAAGAGATAGAAGATTATAAATTATTTTTGACAATTCAGGTTGTTGGTAGAATTGCTAGATGACAACAGTAGTGTAGTCAACTATAGCCAACAATAACAATGCTATAAAGAGGTTTCATCAACGCATAGCATGTAATTAGTAGCTGTAGCGACATCTCCCTTCCTTTTGTAGGGGAACGGGAAATGCCAGGGGAGACGACGGGCCAGCCCTGTTTTGATTTGAGGAGCCCGTCGTCTGATCCACTGATCGGTTGTTATTCATGTTGCTGGTAGAAATTAAAAAAATTGGCATTAATGAATTGACCAATCCATCACCAAAATTTTTCAGAAAATATACTAGAAAGAAATTACAAATTTTGCAACCATGCAGCTTAAACTAGACTAAATAAAGAACATGAAGATCCTTTAATCTTCCAAGTTGCAGGCAACCAATTCCAGAATCTTCAAAAAATGTGCTTTTGGGAGCCTCAAAAGGATCAAGAGCAGAATGGCCACCTGGCTGACTTCTGGTAACTTCAAAGCTGAACTCTATGCAGTGCTCGATTGATTGGTTCTTGAAAATACTGAAGTGAGATGAAAATTGCTTCCTGTTGAAAAGATACATGATTTAATCAGATCACATGTTTCAGTTGATAGATAGCTATCTTGATACATAGACGAGAAGCCAATCAAAGAGTAACACCTCAGTTCGAATAGTCCGACTTCCTTGATGGGGGCATGTGTTCAGGTACGAATCAAATACCTCACGGACATTTTTACCCTTAAAGAAGAAGAAATGCCAAAACCAGTATTCAATAGGTAATTCTCAAACAAAAATATGCTGAATCAACCGCAGGTTAGCAACTAACAGCTTGAGCATGTGCCATCAAACAGGTTTGAATCAAGTATAAGCAGCATATATATGAGAAGTGTTGTGTCCCTCCACACACCCCAGAAAAAAAGAAAAGGAAAAAAGAACAGAATGATAGCTTTTTCAACAATGGCAATGGATGTTTCAGTAGAGCAATACCTTCAAGTTACTGTCTTCTTCAATACACTCTTCCAACCCAGCAAGCCCGCCAAACGCAATCAAGAGATGCCTAACGAATTGAACATACAATAAAATTATCTATGGATCACGATTAAATAAAAATGCATGGGTGTTACTACTTTATACCAACATATGGCAGAACTAAAAAGAACATGCCTAAAGCAGATTACAATCCTCCAATGGCACTGCATGCTTATCACTTGCCAAACTAAAAAATTCAGTAGCCTCTCAAAGTGAATTCACATTCTATTATTTTATTAAAAAGTTAATTGCCTTATGGTCAATATAGAGGAATACTTCAGTCAAAATCCCATATCACAACATAAATGCAGAGGTTGCTCTGAAAACAATTAAATGGGAGAATTCCAAGAACTTCTTGGAACCAAAGAGGAAGTCACATTATATTTATGCAACCCTCAATATGCACCTGTATAGACTGTGCCATTTCATATTTTCTTATTGTATAAATATTTCTCCAAAAAAGGGGGAAAACACAGGTTAATTGACCTCAAAAAACTTCTGAATAGGACATGTGCATGTGCGCCAATCAGTACTTAAAGATTGCATCCAAAGGCATTCTGAGTTATCTGAAAATCTTTCAAAGCTGCTGCCTATTACAAAAATCACAAATCAGCCTACTGTCTTGAGCACTTAAAACCAATGCCATCATACAATTCCGAGTGTTGGCCATTAAACATGTCAATTCATAGCAACAAAACAGTCCAATCATTCCACAAGACAAATAGTTTATTTGAGAATCGCATCTCTTATTCTTTACTATTCAGCTTACCCTGTTTGATAACAGTAAATCTATTAGGCAGCAACGGTATCGTGTTGCATTTCTAATTTATATTGGGGGCATTTTTATTATCATATTGGAAAGAGAAAGGAAAAGGCTCTCCAAAAGCAACAAGCTAAACGAACTGCACATAGAACAGAGATCTCCTCTTGTCACTAAGAAGCAATCAACAGATAAAGTTACCCAGATGATAATGTAGAACAAGAGCATACCTGAATGCTGGTAAAGAAAGCTCTGATGAGTTAATAATGAGACCATGCTCTGAGGTACCAATCAAATGGTCATAGCCACCCTGTGATTGTGATTGACATTATAGAAGTTGATAAAAGCCTTCAATTAATGGAAAAAATATTGTGCCGTTATATCAAAGGAACACAAAAAAAATAAATTAAAGTATCACTACCTTGTATGGACAATCCTTAAATACTGAGCTGATATTTGAAGCATATCGCACTCTATACCCCCAATACATTCCCGCTTCCTCCCTCGGCTTCAATAATGAGACAACCTGGCGTGGTGAATCTAGATAAATGCAATATAAAATTGAGAACTGTAACAAAGTTAATGTTAACAGCAAACCTATGCTTAAAATGGGTAAATGATAATTCGTGGAATCATTATAAGAACCAAAAACCAAGAGAAAGAAAAAAAATAGGATTCTTAATGAAATGGGCTTAATTATAGAAACAAAAAAGGACATCGTATCAACTGCAATTAATTTTATCTTTCATGCTCAAAACATCAGTTGAATAAATTAAAAATCATAAATAATTTCTCTACTATTTTCTTCACAAAAATCCCTAGACAATGATGGGAAAACAACTCAGCCAAGCTTCTAAACTTTATAGCAAAGGGAAAAGGAGACAGAAATTCATTTACCGGAATCCAAATTGCGGTTGGTTCCCATAGCCACGGTTACTCTTATTCCAGGTTCAAGCACTTGATTTATGGAAACATTCTGCATGATTTGGCTCAAATCCATAAGATATAAAACTTACCATGCATTACTTGCCTATCTAGACTTCAAAGGGAAAGCATTAAAATGAGTATGAAATAAGATTAATGAATTAACCATACACCACAAAGAATCGAGCAAGGCATTGGAACGAAAGAAAGAAAAGAACCGTTCTTTCAGATATGTTTGTGCTTTATCATGACACAACATTAAACAGACTGAAAATAAAATCTAAATGAAGAAAATGGAAACACCACACACAGAAACATAAGAAGGTAACACACACACATTTAACGAAAGAAGGTAATGTTAGGTACTGAATGATGATATAAAAATAAATAGCCATAGGGGATTCATAATGTAGACCCTCACTACTCAGATTAGTTCTTAGAAACTGCAGTCAAGATGAAAAGTGATGAAAGATCGACTTTGTAGTAATAACATCCTCTTTGAGCAAAATAGTGTTCCATTTTCAAATTAAAACAAAGCAAGAGCGTTAAAAAGTGCTCGATCATCCAGAAGCTGGTCACAAACTTTCTTATCAAGATCAAGTAACTTGATTATAATAGAAAGAAGATTGTTACCAAGAAACTATACAACTCTGAAAATGTGAATGATAGCAATCAATAGAATGCATTAGTTGTTGGTCCATGACAATTTTTTTGTTCATCCCAAAAGATGAAAAGGCAGTGAAAGGCACGGATTAGCCTGCAGCATTAAACTTCAATGGAACATTACCTTACTTAAGCCCACGTCAACTAGTGTTTCCCCAGAATTTGGAACCTTTTCATTTAGGGTGACACCTACAACGTTATTGCAACATGTGTCAAAAGCTGGCTCTAAACAGAGATTGTGAATATAAAAGTGCAGAGATAAAGTTAATGCTTTTTTAAATAATAATAATAATAACAGGAGATCAAACACAATTTGAATACAAAAATAAGGGAAAAGAAGTATCAAATGGAAATCCTTGCAGATAACTTACCTTCCCGGAATGGAGCCCACTCATGTTTGCGCAGATGGTGTGGAGCATCAAGCGGGGGCAACATTCCCTTGGAAAACAGAAGAACAGGAGTACAGACAACATTAGTTGAGCAACCAACAAAGGAATAACAATTGACGCATGAAACAAACAGAATTCAATGATAGATTGGTCTCTCACTCACCACAAATCTTAAGTTACAGTGCTTTGGAAAAAGAGCTTTTCTTAAATACTGTGGAGTCTCTAAATACCGCAAGATCCTTACGAAAAAAGCCGCACCACTCTCATTCTCGTCCGAATAATTGTCTGTCGTTAAAGTACGATCCTCTTTCTCGTAATTACTCTTATTATCAAACACCACCACCTGTTTAACCAATAACCATCACTTGATTTTCCCAACAAGGAACCGATAATTATTAAGCATTTCTGTAGCGTAAGCATTGTTTCTCAAATATTAAACTTCATTATACCCTAATTTTATCAATAGTGAAAATAAAGATAGAAACCTCATCAATTCGAAAAATAGTCGCGGCACGAGCAATTTGACCGGCCAACTGGAAAATGAAAACAGAAAATCAAAGACGAAGACGACAACAGGAATAATAAAGATAACAGAATAAAAAACAACTGAATAACTGACTACTCGACTGTAATTTCTTTTAGAAATAGAAATACTAAATAGAGAGGGTGGAGTACTCGAGTGGCGAGTTCGAGAGATTGAGCGTTATTGATGATGGAACCAGAAATGGCTACGCTGACTGTAGGTATTTCCTTTGCTTTGATTACTTCTTTATCACTCTCATTTCTTTCTTTATTTTTCTTCTTCTTCTTCTTTTTGTGAGAATCGCCATTAGTGAGCTCGAGCTCATTTTCTGCTTTGTCGTTTTCAACTCTCTCTGCGTCCGTTTCGGCTTCCGCTTTCTTCTGCTTCTTCCCCATTTTAGTTTCGTTGGGGTTTATAGAGACGCGCGTTTGACAAGGGTTTATAGAGGTCGGGGCACGTTTTACTTTCTTGTGGTTTTCTGGGTTGGTGGAAGGAAATATTTATTTTTATGTTTAAAAAAAAATTAAAAAATATATTTTTTTTATTTTAAATTAATATTTTTAAATTATTTTAACGTTAACTCATCAAAATAATTTAAAAATATTATTTTAATATATTTTTAAATAAAAAATATTTTAAAAAACAACCATAATTATACTTTTAAACACCCAATCTCGTGGTTTAACAATAGCATGTCTGATAAATGGGGTGGCAATTGCAAACTCTACAGTGTGGCTCAAGTTTTTCACCTTTAAAATCATAAGCTTCAAAAATACTATTCTTAATTCTACCACTTAATAATTGTTTTTATTAATTTTTATTTTAAAAATTCTCAATTAATGATTTTTGTTAAATAATTCTAAGAAAATTTATAATTAAAAATATAAAATAGTTTGAAAAAAAAATTATATGAAAAAATAAACATAAAATTAATATTACTTCAATAGTTTAAAGATAAATGTTTGTCTACTATTTTATTGGTGTTTTTTGCTATCTTGCAACAAGAAAAAAATAAGATGAATATACTAGTAAAAAAATTCATAAAGTTGCATGTTATTACAATAATATAAGAACCTAAAATGAGTGGGGTGTTTATTTTGGAGCTGTCACTAGATAAAAATTTAAAATGTGTGGAATGTTTACTATAGACTTGGCATTCTTCACACAAGCATGAAATATTGTGGGTGACACTGTATATTTTTTAATAATTCATTTTGGTCTCGAAAAATTTTTGTTCAATTTAATCCTAATTAAAAACTAATTGCGCTTAAATTCCTGGTCAATGATGAAATTGAAAGAAGAAGTACCATAATAAAAAAGGAGTAAAAAATGAGTGGCATGCTAGAGATTGTATGAAAATATACACTCAAGTCTTCTATATTTAAAAATAACATAATACATACAATTTAAATCCCCTTAAATTAAAAAAAATAAAATTTGCTACATAAATTCATTTGTGTTGTTTTCAATCCCCTTAAATTAAAAAAAAAATCAATTTTACTACATAAATTCATTCATGTTGTTTTCAATCCCTGCTTAGAGAGATGAGAGAAAAGGGTTGCTGGATTTCAATAATGATAGAGAGAGTTGTTATTCGCTCCATTCATAGCCACTACAATGGGTTTTCTTGATATCCATGGATTCCATGAGATGAAAGAAGCTTCATGATGGTTGCATGAAAAAATAAATTTGAGTTGAGAAACCCAACGCTAGACCGGTTTTCGGATGTTTGGACCATTGTTTTGGTATTTGGAGTTGATGAAATGGTTTATGGGTGTTATAAGGATGATGATAAGGTGTTTTTGGATTGTAATAACTTTAAAATTGGTTTTTTTCCCCAAAAGACCAGCTATTTGATTTTCCGACCACCACCGCAGTGCTCAGAATTTGGGTTAATAGACAATACATTGTTTATCTCACATGTTATTTTTTTTTCAAAAATATATTGCAGACAAGTTGTCAACCCCTTTTTTTTAAAAAAGACCAGGTCTATGTGCTTGAGCTTGAAGGCCCGCCAGCGCTCTTGGCTCTTCATTATAGTTGCCAAGACACGTTGGGCCATAGGCTTGCAAATCTAGGCTCTTTTTGACCCTCTTCTTTTTTATTTTTTAAGATTGAGTATGAATTAAAGGAAAAGGTATTGAACTCGGTTGAGTTCATGATCTGAGTCATGAGTTTGACGAATTAAACCGCAACAACCAGGCTATTTTTTTTTAACATTGCTTTTTTTGCTTATTTAACTTTTTTTTATAAAGATTGTTTTGTGATGGAGTTGTGCGTATTTAATTTTTTTAAAGATTGTTCTGATTTATCTATAGTTTTTTTTTTATCTTTTGTATATAAAAACTTTATTTTTGAAAATAAAAATATTTATTTTCAGATAATATTTTTGATATGTGCAATATTGCATAATATTTTTTAACTTTTATTTTATTTAATTAGTTTAATATGCATGGCTATTTTTAATATCAGTTGATCGAATAAAAAATGAATTTTAATAAACAAATCCAGTAAGTACAACCGGATAAATATTATGTCTTACAAGTTAAATATCTTGATCTATAGTTGTCTTTTGATTTTTTCAGTTTTATTTTTTGTTATCGTTAATATTTTTTTTCATTTATTAACACATATAGTTCTCAATTTGTTTAATTACAATCATGCATTAACTTTTTAATTTACACTTAAAATTATTTTATATATAAAAATATAAAAAAATAAATTGTCATATATAATTTATTTATTTTTGTAAAAGAAAAACTTCTAGCCCACGTGGCAGAACACGGTTTAAATGGCTAATCAATGCTATTTTCTGCATTTGAGTCGTCTTTGTTTAACAAAATTTCTTGTCTTGAAGCTTCGCTCTTTCCTTAAACGAGCAAGTTATTTTTAGGTGCTCCATTTCAAGGGAATTGTAATCTTAGCTGCTGTTTTGGCTTTGCCATTTCAAGTTTTTTTGTTTTCTTTTTCTTAAAATATAATAAATTTCCTTTGCAAAAAATATAATTTCATTAGTACTAATGATAGTACATTACCAATACTATCTCTACAAGATTCAAATAAAGCAACTGTAAGAATTATCAAAACCTGGAAAGGAAGAACAATCGACTCATGGAAGAGATGAATAAGTTTTCTACATGTATTGAATTTGTTTCTCCCACACTTCTTGCGTTCCTTTTACAGAAGGGAGTGATATATATACTGTATATTCTATTCTGTTAGTATCGTATAACTAACTATGAAAAGAAAAGGAAAAAGAGAGAGTGTTATCCAGCTCATGCTAAAAGCCAAAAAATGCTAGTAACAGAAAAGGAGAATACAATAAAGCATGTGTTATCTATCATCTTGTGCTTGTGATGGGAGAGCTGGATGACTAGTCGTCGTGCCTCTATTGGTAGGAATATTTATGTCCCGTAATACCCCCCCACAAGATGGAGAATGTAGGTTGACAATTCCCAGCTTGAGTAAGTGAGAGCGCAGAAGGGAAGAGGGAAGTGCCTTTGTAAGAAGGTCAGTTCGTTGAAGGTGAGTAGGTACATGCATTGTGACAATGGATCCTTCCAAAATTTTGTCTATGATGAGATGACAATCCAGCTCAATGTGCTTCGTACGTTCATGGAAAACTGGGTTTGAGGCAATGTGGATTGCAGCTTGATTATCACAGTAAAAAGTGGCTACTTGAGAGTGTTCGATATGTAGATCAGCAAATAGAAAACGAAGCCAAGTGAGCTCAGAGACTGTGGCAGCCATGGCACGATATTCTACCTCTGCAGAAGACCGAGATACTATGCTCTGTTTCTTTGATTTCCATGAAATGAGAGACTGGCCAAGTAGAACACAATATCCTGTAACTGACCGACGAGTATCAGGGCATGAAGCCCAATCAGAATCACAATAAGCAATTAACTCAAAGTTCGAAGAAGCGGACAACGATAAGCCTTGTCCAGGTGCAGATTTGATGTACCTCAAAACTTTGTGAGCAGCTGTCAAGTGAGTTTTGGAAGGTTTATCCATAAACTGGCTCAGAACTTGGACTGGGTAACTAATGTCAGGCTTGGTGATGGTGAGATAAAGCAATCTGCCAATGAGTCTTCTATATGTAGAGGGATTATCCAAACAATCACCTTCATCCTTGCATAGTCTGGAATTTTGTTCCATAGGAATTTTGACTGGCTTACAACCCAAGATCCCTGAATCAGCTAGAATATCAAGAGCATACTTTCGTTGGCAGATGTGTATTCCTGTAGGTGATCTTGCCACTTCGATTCCAAGAAAAAATCTCAAGGCACTTAAGTCCTTGATCTTAAACCTATCATACAAACAATCCTTGACTGCAGTGATGTTGTTCATGGAGCTACTGGCAAGGATTATGTCATCGACATAAACAAGAAGGGCAGTGAAAGAAGTGCTAGTGGACATGGTGAATAGGCTGTAATCAGCCTTTGACTGAGAGAAACCAAAATCCAACAAGCACGAGGTCAGTTTTGCATACCATTGTCTGCTAGCCTGCTTCAAACCATATAAGCTTTTGAGGAGCTTGCACACCTGTCCAGTTGTTCCCTTGTTGTACCCTGGTGGTTTTCTCATGTAAATATCTTCTTCTAAGTCGCCATGTAGGAAAGCATTATTTACATCGAATTGATGCAAATGCCAACCACAAACAGCAGCAACTGATAAAAGACATCGCACAGTCACCATCTTGGCTACGGGAGAGAAAGTCTCATGATAATCGATGCCTTCTTATTGAGTATACCCCTTAGCAACCAATCTGGCCTTCAATCTCTCTATACTGCCATCTGAATTCCTTTTTATTTTGTAGACATATTTACAGTCCACGGTGTCTTTCCCATGAGGCAGATCAGTGAGAATCCAAGTCTGATTCTCTTTCAAAGCTTGCAATTCTGCATCCATTGCCTTACACCAACCTAGATCCTTAACTGCTGCAGAATAGAAGGTTGGCTCGAATATGATAGAAAGTTGAGAAGAAAAAACTTGAAACTTGGGTGAAAACAATCATGTGAAAGGTAATTGGACAAGGGAAAAGAACAGTTTGTAGGAGGGAATGATACCTGTGCCGTGGATTGAAAATCTGAAGTGAGTGCAGCTTGTTGATAGTGAAAATCCTGCAAGTATTTAGGGGCAGTCCTGTTTCTAGTGGATTTTCGAAGTGCAATATGAGGGGAAGATGAGGGAGTATCATGTGCAATAGGACTAAAAGAGATATGGGAGTTTTCAAGCTCAAAATCCTTAGAAGTGGAAGCAGGATTACTATAAAAAGATAGAGTGTTTGGTAAAGTAGGGGTGGTGTCTTCATTTTGTGGAAAACAATGAGACTCAGATGAGTGATCTGAACAAGGAATGTTCTGCAGTCCTAATGTGGAATTGGAAGTGGAATGGTCTGTAGTGGTGTCAGATGGTGACTTGAAAGGAAAATTAGTTTCATGAAAAAGGACATCCCTAGAAAGAAAAATGGTCCTACTATTTAAATCCATCAGCTTATATCCCTTGACTCCAAAGGGGTAACCCAGAAAAATACACTTCC
>Ga0307513_10000448_pt1 | contig 59427 bp, 53 predicted proteins | sample 15_EM_MG_FD_202174 | JGI IMG/M metagenome (GOLD analysis project Ga0307513, IMG submission 202174) | Populus trichocarpa ectomycorrhiza microbial communities from riparian zone in the Pacific Northwest, United States - 15_EM | ecosystem: Host-associated > Plants > Roots > Unclassified | place...
GCGGCGCCGCAGCACCAGCTCGCGACGGCCTTTTGGGCCGGCCAGCGCGAAAGCCCAGGTCTCCATGCTGGCCCCGCCGGAAAGCCGCTCCAGGTCCTCGACGACAGCGCCCGGCCCCCAGAGCTTCGGCGCAAGGCGCGACAGGCCGTCGAAAATGACTTGGGACATGACGTTAAGGCGCCTTGGACTCTGACCTGACGTCGGGATATGCCGGTTCAAACGCTTGTTTGCAATCGACGCGGCGATGAGGTTTCGCCAGTTAGAGGGAACGTTCCATGGACTTCAACCTGCCCCCCGAACTCGTCGCCTACCTCGCCGAGCTGGACGCCTTCATCGAAACCGAGATCAAGCCGATCGAGGCGCGCGACGACAACATCCGCTTCTTCGATCATCGCCGCGAATACGAACGCACCGACTGGGACGCCGGCGGTCTGCCCAAGCAGGAGTGGGAAGACCTGCTGCAACACGTCAAGGACGTGGCCGACGCCGCCGGGCACCTGCGGTTCGGCTGGCCCAGGGAAATGGGCGGCAAGGCGGGCTCCCAGCTGGCCATGGCGGTGATCCGCGAGCATCTGGCCGCCAAGGGCCTGGGCCTGCACAACGACCTGCAGAACGAACACTCGATCGTCGGCAATCACCCGTTCGTCCTGATGTTCAAGACCTTCGCCACCAAGGCGCAGTACGACCGCGACTTCGACAAGCTGCTGGCCAAGAAGATGCGCACCGGTTTTGGCCTCACCGAACCGAACCACGGCTCCGACGCCACCTTCATGGAGACCCGCGCGGTGCGCCAGGACCGCGACGGAAAGCCCGGCTGGCTCATCAACGGTGAGAAGATGTGGACGACCGGCATGCACGTCGCCACCCACATGATGACCTTCGCCCGCACAAGCGGCAGGGACGGCGACGCCAAGGGCATCACCTGTTTCATCGTGCCGTCCGACACCCCTGGCCTGAAGATCGAGGAATACCTCTGGACCTTCAACATGCCGACCGACCATCCGCGGGTGTCGCTCACCAACGTCTGGATTCCGGAGGACAGCTACTGGGGCGAGGTCGACAAGGGCCTGGGCCTGGGCCAGAGCTTCGTACACCAGAACCGCATCCGTCAGGCGGCCTCGTCGCTGGGCGCGGCGGCCTACTGCGTGGAGGAAAGCGTCAAGTACGCCCGCCAGCGCAAGCCGTTCGGCAAGCCGCTCTCCGACAACCAGGCGATCCAGTTCCCGCTGGTCGAGCTCTCGACCCAGATCGAGATGCTGCGCCTGCTGATCCGCAAGACCGCCTGGGACATGGACCAGCTGCCGCACGAGGACATCGAGCGCCAGCTCTCCGACAAGGTCTCCATGTGCAACTACTGGGCAAACCGGCTGGTCTGCGAGGCCGCCGACCGCGCCATGCAGGTGCACGGCGGCATCGGCTATTCACGCCACAAGCCTTTCGAGCACATCTATCGTCACCACCGCCGCTATCGGATCACCGAGGGCGCCGAGGAGATCCAGATGCGCAAGGTGGCGGCTTTCCTGTTCGGCTACATGGGGCCGCGCAAGGCCGAGTTCGCCGACGCTTAGAGCAGGCGCGGCAGCAGCCAGAGCGCCAGGGCGACGATCACCACCAGGGCCAGGATCAGTCCGGCCCCGGGCCGCCCGCCCAGGAAGCCGTCGTTGCGCGCCGGCCGGGCGGTCTTGTGCGCGGCCTTGGCCGCCTGCGCCTTGCGCTTGCGGTGATCTTGCAGGTCGATGACGACGGGCTTCTTGTCGGGTTCCACGGCGTGCTGACTAAAGCCTCGGCCCTGAATGGGAAAGCCGAATGGTACGATGAGGGTCGCTGACGCGGGCGATGCCCCCCTACTGCCGGTCCAGTTCCGCGGCCAGTCGCCGCGAATTCGTGGGCGCAGATAATGGATTCCCGAGCTTCACGGCAATCTCGCGGAATGTCGCGGCGCCCTAGGTAGCAGGCCGCTCTCCAGCGCAACGCCTGACGGTATTTTCGGCCATGCATCAGGTGAAGACGGTGTTGATCGGCTCCAGCGGCGGCTTGCGGGGGTGGTCAGGGATCGACGGCGATCTCGCCCGACAAGGCGCCCCCTGCAGGCGCGTTCAACACCGCCCTTTCCTGGCTGCGGCGGACAGGCTACCGCTGAAGGATGCCGGGACACGAGATCCTCGTCGACGCCCGGGGCCATCGCTGCCCCGTCCCCACCTTGCGCCTGCGCCGGGCGCTGGAAGCCGCAGCGCCGGGCGCGCGCGTGCGGCTCTATGCCGATGACCCGCTGGCCAGGATAGACGTGCCGCACTTCGTGGCCGCGGTCGGCGCCAGGGTGGAGGCGCAGGCCGAGGTCGACGGCCTCCTCAGCTTCCTGGTCGTGAAGCCGGCCTGAGTTCGCCGGCGTCGATGGCCAGCTCCACTTCGGTGGCCAGGGCGCCGCCGAAGAAAATCGCGTTCACGTTCCAGGAGAGCCAGATCAGGAACACCACGACCGTGGCGATCGAGCCGTAAGTGGCCCCCAGCTGGGCGATCTGCTCCACATAGACGCCGCTCGCCCAGGACGCGCCGAGGCAGAGAACCGCCGCGCTCGCGCCGCCGATCGCCGAGGCTCGCCACGCCACCGGGCGGCTCGACATCGCGAATCGATAGATCAGGCTCATGGCCACGGTCAGGCCGATGCTGGACCACGTCCACTCGCTGGCCAGCCACGACACCCCGGCCAGGGGCTTGAAGTGGAACGTGGCCGCGACCATCCGCAGGCCGAAGAACAGCGACGACGAGAATCCCAGCATTGCGAAGGCGGCCACCAGGACCAGCAGCGCCATGATGTTGAAGCCGACGAATCCCCGTTGCTCGTCCTCCTCGTGGATGAACGACAGGCCTGCCAGCAGGGCCTTGAACCCTCGGTGGGAGGCGTAGGCGCCGATGATCAGCGCCACGGCGCTTTGGGCCGACACCGTCTCGCGCGGCGCGCTGGCCAGCCGCATGAGCTCGCTTTCGAAGAGATCTCGCGCACCCGGCGGCATCAGGTTGGCCAGTTGCTCGGCCTGCAGGGTCGCCTGCGAGGGGTCCGAAAGCAGGCTGTAGAGGCCGATGAGAATCGCCAGCGCCGGAAAGATCGCCAGCATCACGAAGAACGACACCCCGCCCGTGTAGAGCATGACGTCGCGTCCCCACAGGCGCGTCAGCGCCTTGCCCGCGACAGCGAGCGCCCGGCGGAGCCAATGCGTCAGATCCCAGTCGATATCTTGCAAGCGCTGAAGGGTCCGGCGGATCGGCATGGCGCGGAAAGTGGCCAAGCCCGGCGCCTGAAGCAAGCGCCTAAAGATGAAACGGGGGGCCGCCGGTTCAGCAGCGCCCCGATACAAGCGCTTAAAAATGAAACGGCGCGCTGTCGGTTCAGACAGCGCGCCGTCGATGGGCGTGTCGGTCCATCAAGTTGGCCGCCACTTCGAGGGACGGGAGAGTGCGACGACCAACCTGGGGACAAATTGCGGCGCGGCGGCTGAACGGCGGCTGAACGCCGCCGTCAGCTCGCCGTTCAACCGGCGAGCGCGCCGATGCTCCGCAAGGCGGCGATGTCGCCGTCGGAGAATCCCCAGTCGCCGAGCGCCTCCTGGTCATGGGCCCCGATAGAGGGCGCCGGGCTCTGGATCGCGCCGGGCGTGACCGAGAAGCGCGGCGCAGGCGCCGGCTGAACCACGCCCTCGATCTCGACGAAGGTCTGACGTGCCACATTGTGCGGATGCTTCGGCGCTTCGTTCAAATCCATGACGGGCGCGAAGCAGACGTCGGTGCCGCCCATGATCTCCGACCATTCGGCCTGGGTCTTGGTGGCGATCACCACCGCCAGCTTCGCTTGCAGTTCCGGCCATTGGCTGCGGTCGGCCTGGTTGGCGAACTGGGGGTCGGTGATGCCGGTCTTCTCCAGCAGCAGGGCGTAGAACTGCGGCTCGATGGAGCCGATCGAGACCCATTTGCCGTCCGAGCACTGGTAGGTGTCGTAGTAGTGGGCGCCGCCGTCCAGCATGTTGCTGCGACGTTCGTCCTGCCACAGGCCCTGGGCCTTGAAGCCATAGAACATCGCCATCAGCGAGGCCGCGCCGTCGCTCATGGCGCAGTCGATGACCTGGCCCTTGCCCGTCTCGCGGGCCTGGATCACCCCGGCCAGCAGGCCGAACGCCAGATAGAGCGCCCCGCCCCCGAAATCCCCCACCAGATTGAGCGGCGGGACCGGCTTTTCCTTGGTGCCGATGGCGTCGAGCGCGCCGGTGATGGCGATGTAGTTCATGTCGTGGCCGGCCGCCTGCGCATAGGGGCCGAACTGCCCCCAGCCGGTCATCCGTCCGAACACCAGCTTGGGATTACGCTTCAAGGCGACCTCCGGCCCCAGGCCGAGACGCTCCATGACGCCGGGCCGGAACCCCTCGAAGACCACGTCGGCCTTCTCCATCAGCTTCAGGCAGGTTTCGACCGCCTCGGGCTTCTTCAGGTCGAGCCCGACGGAACGGCGCCCGCGCGCGGTGATCTCGCCCGGGCCCGCGCGCCCGGACCCCTTTCGGTCGATCCGCACGACGTCGGCGCCCAGGTCGGACAGCAACATTCCGCAGAACGGACCAGGTCCGATTCCCGCGAACTCGATGATCTTCAGGCCCGTCAAAGGTCCCTGGCGCACGGCGTTTTCTCCCGATGTTTCCTCAGTCCTAATCGGGCGCCGTTCCGTCAGGCAAGCGTTGTCAGACCCTCAGGGATTGTCCGTCGTCGACGGTGATCAGCGAGCCGGTCAGGGTGCGCGCGGACGGCCCGGCCAGCAACATTAGGGCGTCGTCCAGGGCCTCGGCGTTCATCAGCCGGCGGCGCGGGAAGCGGGCGATCTGGCGCTTGCCGCCCTCGGACCCGAACCAGGCGTCGTTGATCTCCGTCTCGACATAGCCGGGGCACAGGGCGTTCACCGCCACGCCTTCGCGCGCCCATTCCAGCGCCAGGGCCCTGGTGAGCATGCCGACCGCCGCCTTCGAGGCGCAATAGGCCGGCAGGCCCGGCAGCACGTTGGCGGTCGCGATGGAGGCGATGTTGATGATGCGCGCCTCGCCCCGCTGGGCGACGCCGCTGGCCAGCATCCGCCGCACGGCCTCGCGCGCGGCGATGAAGGGGGCGCGGACGTTCACCGCGAAGGTGTTGTCCCAGTCCTCGACCGAGATTTCCAGGGCGCTGCCATCGCCGCCGACGCCGGCGTTGTTCACCAGGATCGACAGCGGACCGAGCTCGGCCTCCACCGTGTCGATGGCCGGCCCGATGGCGCCGGCGTCCGCCACGTCAAGTTGCAGCGCAAGGGCCTTTCCGCCCGCGGCGTTGATCTCGTCGGCCAGGGCCTGGACCCGATCGATGCGGCGGGCGGCGATGGCGACGCTGGCCCCGGCCTCCGCCAACAGCCTGGCGAAATGGTCGCCCAGGCCGCTCGAAGCCCCGGTGACGAGGGCGATCTTCCCCTTCAGGTGCGGTTCCATGTCATTGCGCCTTTCTGCGACATCGCGGTCGCTGTAACAGCTGTACGGTTCAAACTATTCCCCTGCGGGTTGATTCCCCGCACATTGCCGGGGCAGGTTGGGCGGTGGATTGCGCCAGGGGTGTTAGAACGATGCAGGCAGGCGTGGAAGCCCGGGTGCTGATCGTCGCGCGTGACGACGCCTTGGCCGGTCCGCTCGCCGAGGGCCTTGATCGCCTGGGTTGGCGCACCATCACCGCGCGCGGCCCTTACGCCGCCATCGCCGCCCTCAACGATCTGCAGATCGAGGCGGTGATCGTCGATCTCGCCAGCGGCGGACCCGAAGCGCTCGATCTTGCGCGGCGGCTGAAGGCGGCCTGCGCGCCGCGCCGGTTGCCGGTGATCGCCATCGGCGAGCCCGATCCGGCCCACGACGTCCACGGTTTCGACCTGACGCTCGCCCCGCCGATGCATCCGACCCAGGCGGTCCTGCGGCTCGAGACCCTCGTGCGCACCGCCGTGGCCGAGGAGGAGTTCGAGCTGCGGCTGGAGACCTTCCACGAACGCGGCCGCCGCCTGGACCTGCCCGAACCCGACGTGAGCCCGCTGCGGGTGCTGGCCATCGGCGAGCCCGCCCCCCAGTTCCTGGCGCTCTCCAACGCCCTCAAACGCTGCGGCGCCGAGGTGGTCGGCGCCTTCACCGCCTATACCGCCTTCGACTACCTGCATGAGCGGCCCTTCGACGCCGTCGTCCTCTGGGCCGGCGACAACTCGCAGGAAGCGCTGTCGATCGCCGCCGGCATGCGCCGCAACACCCGGCTCTTCCACACGCCCGCGCTGCTCTATATGCGCCGCGAGAGCTATGTGACGATCTCGGAGGCCTACCACCGCGGCATCTCCGACGTGGCCTCGCCCGAGACCCCGGAGGTCGAGACCGCCGCGCGGGTCATCGAACTGGCCCGAAGCTTCCGGCGACAGACCGTGATCCGCAAGGCGCTGGAGCGGGCCCGCAGTTCCGGCCTGATGGACGCCGCGACCGGTCTCTTCACCCGCGATCTCTTCGCCGCCCACCTCGGTCGGCTGGCGCACGCTTCGCGCGCCCGCAACCGCCCCCTGTCCGTGTGCGTCCTGAAGGTGGCCGACCGCTCCGATATCGCCGGCGCCCGGGCCGGCGGCTGGCTCGACCGCGCGATCCCGCAGATCGGCTCCATGATCGGCCGCCTTGTGCGGGTCGAGGACACCGCCGCCAAGCTGGCGTCGGAAGTCTTCGCCCTCGCCCTTCCCGCCACGCCGCGTCTGGCCGCCCGCGCCGCCGGCGAGCGGATCGCCGCGGTGATCGGTTGCACCGCTTTCGAGGCTGGAGAGGGCAAGCAGCCGTTCGTCGTCGACTTCGATATCGGCGTCGCCGAGGTCAACGGCGCCGAGGGCGCCGGCCGGGCCCTCGAGGAAGCCGCCGCCAAGGCGATGGCCAAGCAGGCGAGCTAGACGCGCCTCAATTTCCCGCTCCTCCTGGCGAAGGCCGGGACGAGCGGTGTCGGATTTGCGGCTAGGCCGCGGCCGCCAGCTTCGACAGTTCGCTCAACACCTTCTCCGCCGCATTGAGCCTCTGCTCCGGCGTCTCCCATTCGCCGCGCACAACCACCTTGTGGTCGGGGCGCAGCTTCCAGGCGATCTGGTTCTTCTGGACGAACTGCACCAGGCCCGCGCCGTTCTTGAAGTCGTCGTTGCGGAAGGTGACCACGGCGCCCTTCGGCCCCACGTCGATCTTGGCGACATTGGCCTCGCGGCACATGCCCTTGATCGCCACGACCTTCAGCAGCTGGCCGGCTTCCGGCGGCAGCGGCCCGAAGCGGTCGATCAGTTCGGCGGCGAGCGCCTCGCGGTCGTCGGCCCGTTCGGCGTCCGACAGGCGGCGATAGAGCGAGAGCCGCACGTTGAGGTCGGGGACGTATTCCTCGGGGATCAGCACGGCCGCGCCGGTGTTGATCTGCGGCGACCAACCGCGGTCCTGCGGCTGTCCGCCCCTGCCCGCCAGTTCCTTCAGTTCGGCGACCGCGTCTTCCAGCATCTGCTGATAGAGCTCGACCCCGATCTCGCGGATGTGGCCCGACTGCTCGTCGCCCAGCAGATTGCCGCCGCCGCGGATATCCAGGTCGTGGCTGGCCAGCTGGAACCCCGCCCCCAGGCTGTCGAGCGACTGCAGCACCTTGAGCCGGCGCTCGGCGGAGGCGCTGATCGGCCGGTTGTCGGGGGTGGTCATGTAGGCGTAGGCCCGCGCCTTGGCCCGGCCGACGCGTCCCCGCAACTGATAGAGCTGGGCCAGGCCGAACATGTCGGCGCGGTGGATGATCAGGGTGTTGGCTGTCGGGATGTCGAGGCCGGACTCGACGATCGTGGTCGACAGCAGCACATCGTACTGCCCGTCGTAGAAGCTGCTCATGACGTCTTCGAGCTGGGTGGGCGACATCTGCCCGTGACCGACCACGAAGCGCACCTCCGGCACCTGTTCGCGCAGGAAACGTTCCAGCTCGGGCAGGTCCTTGACCCGCGGCGCGACGTAGTAGGCCTGGCCGCCGCGGTACTTCTCGCGCAGCAGGGCCTCGCGGATCACCACCGGGTCGGAGGGGGTCACATAGGTCCGCACCGCCAGCCGGTCGACCGGCGGGGTGGCGATGATCGACATCTCGCGGATGCCCGACAGCGACATCTGCAGCGTCCGCGGGATCGGCGTCGCCGTCAGCGTCAGCATGTGGACGTCGGCCCGCAGCTCCTTCAGCTGCTCCTTGTGCTTGACGCCGAAGTGCTGCTCCTCGTCGACGATCACCAGGCCGAGGTTCTTGAACCCCATTTGCTTGGACAGCACCGCATGGGTGCCGACGACGATCTCGACCTCGCCGGCCTTGAGTTGTTCGCGGGTCTCGGCGGCCTCCTTGGCGGGAACCAGCCGCGACAGCCGCCGGATACGCACCGGCCAGCCCTGGAACCGCTCGGTGAAGGTCTTGTAGTGCTGGCGCGCCAGCAGGGTCGTGGGCGCGACCACGGCCACCTGCTGGCCGCTCATCGCCACCACGAAGGCCGCCCGCAGCGCCACCTCGGTCTTGCCGAAGCCGACGTCGCCGCAGATCAGCCGGTCCATCGGCTTGCCGGCCCCGAGATCCTCCAGCACGTCGCCGATGGCGGCCAGTTGGTCGTCGGTCTCCTCGTAGGGGAAGCGGGCGCAGAACTCGTCGAACACGCCGTGCGGCGGATCCACCGCGTCGGTCTGCTTCATGGCCCGCTCGGCGGCGATGCGGATCAGGCCGATGGCCATCTCGCGCAGCCGCTCCTTGGCCCGCGCCTTGCGGCCCTGCCAGGCCGCCCCGCCCAGGCGGTCGAGCTGGACGCCCTCGCTCTCCGAGCCATAGCGGGTCAGGAGGTCGATGTTCTCCACCGGCAGGTAGAGCTTGGCCTCACCGCCGTACTGCAGTTCCAGGCAGTCGTGCGGCGCGCCCTGGATGTCGAGCGTCGTCAGGCCGTGATAGCGCCCGATGCCGTGGTCGATATGCACCACCAGGTCGCCGGCGCTGAGCGAGGAGGCTTCAGCCAGGAAGTTCGACGCCCGCCGCCGCCGGCGCGGCCGGGCCAGCCGGTCGCCGAGGATGTCGGTTTCGGAGATCACCGCCAGCGTGTCGGTCTCGAACCCCGTCTCCAGCGGCAGCACCACGCGCTGGGGTCTCTTCGGATCGGCCGCCCTGGCCGCGTCCCAATAGGGCGCCAGCGGCACGCTCGTCAGCCCGTGATCGGCCAGCATCGAGCCGAGGCGCTCGGACGACCCTTCCGACCAGGACGCGAACAGCACCCGCTTGCCGGCCTGCGCCAGCTTGCCCGCATGATCGGCGGCGGCTTCGAACAGGTTGACGCTGTCGCGCTGGCGCTCAGGCGCGAAGCTGCGTCCCAGCTTGGCGCCCATGTCGACGACCACCTCGCCCTCGGCCTCCTGGAAGCCGGAGAACCGCCGCGCCGGCCGCTCGGCCAGCCGCGCCTGCCATTCCTCGGCCGTCAGATAGAGCCGATCGGGCGGCAGCGGATGATAGTGGGCCTTGCGGTCGGCTTCTGCGCGCGTGTCGTAGGCGTCGTGGATCATCGCCAGGCGCTCGTCGCGGGCGTCCTTGGCCAGGTGATCGAGCGCGATCAGCCCGTCCTTCGGCAGATAGTCGAACAGCGTCGCCATGGCCGGATAGAACAGCGGCAGCCAGTGCTCCATCCCCGCCCGCCGCCCGCCGCCGCTGACGGTCTCGTAGAGCGGGTCGTCGCCCGGCGCGCCGAAGGTTTCCAGATAGCCGGACCGGAAGCGCGAGATCGCCTCCTTGTCCAGCAAGGCCTCGCTGACCGGCAGCAGGTTCACTTCCTTCAGCTGCCTGGTGGAGCGCTGGGTCTCGGGATCGAAGGCGCGGATGGATTCCAGCGTGTCGCCGAACAGGTCCAGGCGCACCGGCTCCTCCGCGCCCGGCGGGAAGACGTCGATCACCCCGCCCCGGATCGCGAACTCGCCACGGTCGGACACGGTCGAGGCCCGCGAATAGCCGTTCACCGCGAAATAGCGCTCCAGCGCCGCCATCTCCACGACGTTGCCGCCGCGGGCCGAATAGGCCCCGCCCTGCACCGCCTCCTTGGGCGGCACGCGCTGCAGCAGCGCCGGCGCCGTCGTCAGCAGCAGGCGCGGCGTCTTGCCGTCGAAGCCGGCGGCCAACCGCGCCAGGGTCGTCATCCGCTGGGCGGCCGCCGCGGGCGACGGGCCGATACGGTCGTAAGGCAGGCAATCCCAGGCCGGGAACCTCAGGGTCTCGACATTGGGTGCGAAGAACCGGAAGGCGTCCTCGAAGGCCGACAGTCTCGATCCGTCCCGGGCGACGAAGGTGGCGAGCCCGCCGCGCGCACGGACGATGTCGGCCATCACCAGGGCGTCGAAGCCTTCCGGCGCTCCCACCAGGTCGACGCGGCCGGGATCCTCGGCGATCCGCCGCATCTGGGCCGCGCCGGGCGGCCTGGAACCGTCAGCTGCCATGGCCAGGGCCCCTGGCTTCGAAGGCGTCGAAACGGAACTGCTTGATCAGCGCCATCACCTCGCCGTCGAACTCGGCCGGCGTCGCCGCCTGCTCGACGATCCAGGCGTAGAGATCGGGGTCGGGCTGATCGAGGAGGATTTCGAAGGCGTCGAGCTGGGCCGGCGTCAGGTGCTGGGCGTGCTTTTCCGTGAACGGCCCCAGGATGAGGTCCGCCTCTCTGAAACCGCGATGCCAGGCGCGGTATTTCAGCTTCCGAAGCCGTGTGTCGTCGATACTCATGCGGGAGGGCGGATATAGAGCGCTACGGCGGCCTGCGCCAGCGTCGCCGTCGCTTTTATCGCCGTTCGGGATGGTCCTGCCGCGCCGATGGCTGTGGCGCCGTGGCTCAAGAAAGATCAGTCTCTCGTCGCCAAGAGAGCAAAGGATCCCCCTATGCCCAGTCTCCATCCCGAAACGCTCGTGCTGCACGCCGGCTGGCGCGCCGATCCGGCCACCGGCGCGGTCGCCGTGCCGATCTACCAGACCACCTCCTACCAGTTCCAGGACGCCGGCCACGCCTCGCGCCTGTTCGCGCTGCAGGAGATGGGTAACATCTACACGCGGATCGGCAATCCCACGACGGACGTGCTGGAACAGCGCATCGCGGCCCTGGAAGGCGGCGTGGCGGCCCTGGCGCTCGCCTCAGGCCAGGCGGCCTCGGCGTTCTCGATCCAGACGCTCGCCCGCGCGGGCGACAACATCGTCTCGTCCACCGACCTCTACGGCGGCACCTGGAATCTCTTCGCCAACACCTTGAAGGACCAAGGGATCGAGGTCCGTTTCGTCGATCCCGTCGACCCCGAGGCCTTCCGCCGGGCCACCGACGATCGCACGCGGGCCTACTATGCCGAGACCCTGCCCAACCCGAAGCTGGCGGTCTTCCCCATCGCCGAGGTGGCCGCCATCGGCCGTGAATTCGGCGTGCCGCTGATCATGGACAACACCGCCGCCCCGGTCCTTTGCCGGCCGCTGGATCACGGTGCGGCCGTCGTCGTCTACTCCACCACCAAATATATCGGCGGCCATGGCACATCGATCGGCGGGATCATCGTCGACGGCGGCAATTTCGACTGGGAGGCCCACGCCGCCCGTCAGCCGGCCCTCAACACGCCCGACCCCAGCTACCACGGCGCGGTATGGGTCGAGGCGGTCAAGCCCATGGGCCCGGTCGCCTACATCATCCGCACGCGAACCGTCCTGCTGCGCGACCTCGGCGCGGCGCTCTCGCCGTTCAACGCCTTCCAGATCCTCCAGGGCCTGGAGACCCTGCCCCTGCGCATCGCCCGTCACTCCGAGAACACCCAGAAAGTGGTCGACTTCCTCAAGGCCCGCAGCGGCGTGGTCAAGGTGATCCACCCGTCGCAGCAGGCGGGCGAAGCCAGGGCGCGCGCCGACCGCTACCTGAAGGGCGGCCTGGGCGGCCTGCTGGGCTTTGAACTGGCCGGCGGGGCGGAGGCCGGGGCCAAGTTCATCGACGCGCTGAAACTCTTCTACCATGTGGCCAACATCGGCGACGCCCGCAGTCTGGCCATCCATCCGGCCTCCACCACCCACTCGCAGCTTTCAGTGGAGGATCAGTTGGCCAGCGGCGCCACCCCGGGCTACGTGCGCCTTTCCATCGGCCTGGAGCATATCGACGACATCCTGGCCGACCTCGACACGGCGCTCACCGCCGCCGGCGCCTGACTCTAGGTCGTTCCCCGACGCCCGCGCCTAAACCTCGCGACCCGGCTATGCTGGCGCTCCATGCGACCCGAGATTCTCTTCCCGCTCTACGCGCCGGTGACCTCCCTGAAAGGGGTGGGCGCCCGCGTCGCGCCGCTGCTGGAGAAGCTGGCGGGGCCGATCGTCCGCGACGTGCTGTTCCTCCAGCCCCACACCCTTGTCCGTCGAACCCACGCGACGGTGGCCGAGGCGCTGTCCGGCGAGGTCCAGACCTTCGACGTGACCATCGAGAACTATCAGCCGCCGCGCACCTCGTCCCAGCCGTGGAAGGTACGCGCCTTCGACGGTACGGGGTTCCTGACCCTCACCTTCTTCGGCGGCTTCGGCTCCAGCCTGGAGGCCCGCCATCCGGTGGGCGCGCGGCGCATCGTCAGCGGGAAGGTCGAGTACTACGGGTCGGAGATCCAGATCGCCCACCCCGACTACATGCTGACGCCGGAAAAGGCCGACGAGATCCCGGAGCTGGAAGCGGTCTATCCCGCCACCGCCGGCCTTCCGGCCCGCACGGTGCGCAAGTTCGCCCTGGAGGCGCTCTCCCGCGCCCCGGCGCCGCCGGAGTGGCAGGACCCGGCCTGGCTGGCCCGCGAGCGGTTGCCCACCTGGCGCGAGGCGCTGGAACGTCTCCATGCGCCGCGCGGCGAGGCCGACCTGTCGCCCGAAGCGCCGCACATCCGGCGGCTGGCCTATGACGAGCTTCTCGCCCACCAGCTCGCCATGGCCCAGCGCAAGGCCGATCGACGAACCGAACCTGCGCCGAGCATCGCCGCCAGCGCCGCGGCCCAGGCCGTGCGCGCCGCCCTGCCCTTCACCTTCACCGGCGCGCAGGACCGGGCGCTCGCCGATATCCGCGCCGACCTGACGGCCGGTGAGCGGATGAGCCGCCTGATCCAGGGCGATGTGGGCTCCGGCAAGACGGTGGTGGCCATGGCGGCCATGGCCGATGTGGCCGCCGCGGGGGTCCAGACCGCCTTCATGGCGCCCACGGAGATCCTGGCCCGCCAGCATTACGAGACCATCGCCGCCCCCCTCACGGCCGCCGGCGTAAGCGTCGTGCTGCTGACCGGGCGCGACAAGGGCGCGGCACGCGCCGAAAAGCTCAGGTGCCTGGCGTCAGGCGCGGTCCAGGTCGCCGTCGGCACCCATGCCCTGTTCCAGGACGACGTGGTGTTCGACCGCCTACAGTTGGCCGTCGTCGATGAGCAGCACCGCTTCGGCGTCGCCGAGCGCCAGCGCCTGCAGGCCAAGGGGCAGGCCGTACATCTCCTGGCCATGTCGGCGACCCCCATCCCCCGCACCCTGGAGCTCACCGTCTACGGCGACCTCGACGTCTCGCGGATCGACGAGAAGCCGCCTGGCCGCACCCCGGTCGCCACCCGCGCCGCGCCCATGGGCCGGTTGGACGAGGTGGAAGGCCGCCTGCGCGATGCGGTCGCCCAGGGCGCCCAGGCCTTCTGGATCTGCCCCCTGGTGTCGGAATCGGAATTCATCGACCTGGCCGCGGCCGAAAAGCGGGCGCTGGAGCTTCAGGCCGTCATCGGGCCAGGCGTGGGTCTCATCCACGGCAAGCTGCCGCCGGCGCAGAAGGACGCGGTGATGGCCGAATTCGCCGAGGGTCGGCTCTCGGTGCTGGTGGCGACAACGGTGGTCGAGGTCGGCGTCAACGTGCCCAACGCCACCATCATGGTGATCGAGCAGGCCGAGCGTTTCGGCCTGGCCCAGCTTCACCAGCTGCGCGGCCGCGTCGGTCGCGGCCGTCGCGAGAGCTCCTGTGTCCTGCTCTATGACCCGCCGCTGTCGCAGACGGCTCAGAAGCGCCTGGATGTCCTGCGCCGGACAGACGACGGCTTCCTGATCGCTGAGACCGACCTCGAGCTGCGCGGCGGCGGCGACGCGCTGGGATTGCGCCAGAGCGGCTTCCCCGATTACGTCTTTGCTGACGTCGGGGGCGCCCACCGCGACCTGATCGCCGCGGCCGGCGATGACGCCCGCCTTATCCTCGCCCGTGATCCCGCTCTCACCTCCGAGCGCGGACAGGCGCTCCGGATATTACAGGAGCTGTTCGATTGGCGGGCGGCGTCTCCGCTGAAGGACGCGGGTTAGGTGATCAGAATGACCGTTATGGCCGCGCTAACTGCTTGTGCCGAAAAGCTAATCTAGAACCCCTGAGCCGAACATCCCGGCGCGGGCCGGGATCCATCGCCCTCACTCGATCCGCCGCAGCGGCCAAGTCTCGGCGCCGCCGGCCGGCGCGGGCGCCTCGGCGAGCAAGGCGCGGACACGGGCCTTCGCGTCGGCCTCCAGGTCGGCGTAGAACAGGTTGTACCCCGGCGCCTTATGGCGCTCGGCCCAACTCCCCGAAGGTTTGAGCAGCGCCGACTTGGGCGTCGAGACCTGAAGGATGCCGCCGTCGCACCGGGCGGCCACCTGGCGGGTCAGGAAGGCCGGACGCGCGCCCCACTCCAGGCCCGTGGCGTTGGCCGCGCCCTGGTTCAGGCGCGCCGGCGCCGGCTTGTCGGTCACCGCGCCCAGCAGCGGATTGAAACACAGGGGCGTGCGGCCGGTGAGGTTCTCCAACTGGCCGCCCTTGCCCCACACCAGCGAGCGGGCCAGCAGCGCCTGGCTGCGTTCGCGATCGCCCTCCACCACGGTCACCCATGCGGCCAGGCATCCAGGCTGCCCGCGCCGGACGCAGGGTTCCACAGGATGATCGACCGTGACGGTCTCGACCAGATAGGCCACCGCCAGCCGACTTCGCAGTTCTGGATAGGGCGCGATTTCCTCGGCCAGCAGTCGGCTCCCCAGGGTGCCGCCCTGCTCCACCCCCACCAGGACGAAAGGCCGGCCCCGGTTGTAGTGGTCTCGGTAGTAGCGGAACGCCGCCGCCACGTCGGCATAGGCGAAACGGCGGGCCTCGCGGGCGTCGTCGCGCAGCGTCAGCAGCGTATAGAGGCTCGCTTGCCGGTACTGTGGGGCGAAAATCCGCCCGACGCGCACGAACGGGCCGGCGTAGTTGGGCGCCATGGTTCGCCGGAACACCCGGTCGGCCTTGGGCTCGCCGATCGGCGCGTTCCAGTCGCGCCCGCCGTCATAGGTCGTGGGCGAGATGAAGAAGACGTCGGCCGCCGGCCCGTCATCGCTCGCGGCGGCCGGCTGCGTCGGCAGCAGGGCCCAGGCCGTCCGTTGCGCATAGTTCGGCGGCGGCGGCGGGTCGTAGGTCTGGAAGGGCTCCTTGGGATCCAGCGCGTTGCTGAGGATGTCGTCGCGCCAGATCAAGGCGGCGGCGATCACCAGCGCTGCGAGCAGCACGGCGCCGAACATCAGCCAGCGTCTGAATCGCTTCGAGGCTCCAGCCATGGCTCATGGGTACACGATCGAGGCCGGGTTCGTCATGGGCGAACTCAGGCGTGCAGCACCCGGCCGAAGGCGTCCAGCGCCGATTCATGCATGGCTTCGCTCATGGTCGGATGCGGATAGACCGTGGCGAACAGCTCGGCCTCCGTCGCCTCCATGGTCATGGCCAGCACATAGCCCTGGATCATCTCGGTGACCTCCGCGCCGATCATGTGGGCGCCGATCAGCGCGCCGGTCTTGGCGTCGAACACCGTCTTGACGAACCCTTCGGTCTCGCCGGACGCGATGGCCTTGCCGTTCACGCGGAAGGGGAAACGACCCACCTTGATCTCGACCCCCTTCTCCTTCGCCGCCGCCTCGGTCAGGCCGACCGATGCGATCTGCGGATTCGAGTAGGTGCAACCGGGGATCGGCGCATTGAGGTTGTCCGGCGCGAGCCCGGCGATGGTCTCGATGCAATGGATGCCCTCGTGGCTGGCCTTGTGGGCGAGCCACGGGGGACCGGCGACGTCGCCGATGGCGTAGAGGCCGGCGACGCCCGTGGCGCCATGATGGTCGGTGACGACATGACTGCGGTCGATCTTCACGCCCAGGGCTTCCAGCCCCAGGACCTCGACGTTGCCGGTGATGCCCACGGCGACGATGGCGACGTCGGCGGAAAGGGTCTCGCTCTTGCCGCCGGCTTCCAGCTCGATGGAAACGCCGGCCTTGGATTTCGACAGCTTCTTGACGGTCGCCCCGACCCGGAACACCAGGCCGCGCTTTTCGAAGGCCTTGCGGGCGGCTGCGGAGACTTCCTCGTCCTCGACGGGCAGGATGCGCGGCAGGGTCTCGACGACCGTCACCTCCGCGCCGAGCGCGCGGTAGAAACTGGCGAATTCGATGCCGATGGCGCCCGATCCCACGACGATCATCGATTTCGGCGTGGCCTTCGGGACCATGGCCTCGCGATAGGTCCAGACCTGCTCGCCGTCCGGCTCCAGGCCGACGGCCGGGATGGTGCGCGCCCGGGCGCCGGTGGCCAGGATAACGTGCTTGGCTTGCAGGGTCCGCGATCCGCCGGCCTTAAGCGCGACCACGACCTTCGGCGCCGGCGTCCCCTTCTCCAGCTTGGCGGCGCCCTCGATCACCTCGATCTTGTGCTTCCTCATCAGGAACGCGACGCCCGCGTTCAGCTGGCCTGCGACCTTGCGCGAGCGCGCGATCACCTTGGTGAAGTCGAAGCTCGCCCCCTCGATCTTCAGGCCGTAGTCGGCCAGGTGTCCGAGCTGCTCATAGACTTCGCCGGATTTCAGCAGCGCCTTGGTGGGGATGCAGCCCCAGTTGAGGCAGACCCCGCCCAGCGCCTCGCGCTCGATGATCGCGGTCTTCATGCCGAGCTGGCTGGCGCGGATGGCGGTGACATAGCCGCCGGGGCCGGCGCCGATGACGATGACGTCGAAATCCATGCTCGCCTCAGACAATCATCGTGATGGGATCTTCGATCAGGGCCTTGAAGGCGGTGATCCACTTTGCGCCGGTGGCGCCGTCGACGACGCGGTGGTCGCAGGTGAGCGTGATGCTCATGACGGTGGCGATGGCCAGTTGGTCGCCCCTGACGACGGGGCGCTTCTCCCCGGCCCCCACCGACAGGATCGCGCCTTGGGGTTCGTTGATGATCGAGGAGAAGCTCCTGATCCCGAACATCCCCAGGTTCGACACCGAGAACGTGCCGCCCTGGAACTCCTCGGGCTTCAGCTTCCTGGTCCGCGCCCGCTCGGCCAGGTCCTTGGCCTCGGTGGCGATCTGGGCCAGGCCTTTCAGCTCGGCCTGGCGGATGATCGGGGTGATCAGGCCGCCCTCGACGGCCACCGCCATGGCTATGTCGGCATGGTGGTGCATGGCGATCCCCTCCGGCGAATAGGAGGCGTTGGCCTGGGGCACGCGCTTGAGCGCCAGGGCGGCGGCCTTGATCACCAGGTCGTTGACGCTGACCTTGACCCCGTCCTTCTCGAGGAGCGTGTTGATCCGGGCGCGGGCCTCCAGCAGCCTGTCGATCTCCAGGTCCACCGACAGCGGGAAGTGCGGCACGTCGCGGAAGCTGTCGGTCATCCGGCGGGCCACGGTCTTGCGCATGCCGTCCAGCGGGATCAGGTCGTAGCTGCCCTCAGGGATGCCCATCTGTTGCAGCGACTGCACGGGGCGTGGGGCCGAAGCCGGCGCGGCATGATCGCCGACCGGGGCCTTGGCTGTGGCCGCGCCCGGCGTCGCGCCCTCCAGGTCCTGCTTGATGATCCGGCCGTGCGGCCCCGAGCCCTTGACGGCCGCGAGGTCCAGCCCCTTCTGCTGGGCGATGCGCCGGGCCAGGGGCGAGGCGAATATCCGCTCGCCCTCGGCCTTGGGCGCGGTTGCTACGGGCGCGGGCGCAGGTTCCGGGGCCTTGGGCGGCGGCGCGGCTTCGACCTTGGCGGGCTCAGGCGTGGGCGCGGCGGCGGGTTTCGGCTCTGGGGCCGGCGATGCAGCCGCCGCCCCGTCCCCCGACAGCCGGGCGATCGGCGTATTGACCTTCACCCCCTCGGACCCTTCGGCCACCAGGATCTCGCTCACCGTCCCCTCGTCGACGGCCTCGACCTCCATCGTCGCCTTGTCGGTCTCGATCTCGGCGATCACATCGCCGGATCGCACCGTGTCGCCCGCCTTCACATGCCACTTCGCAAGCGTCCCGGCCTCCATCGTCGGAGACAAAGCAGGCATCAGAATATCGGTCATGAGGGCTCCAGCGAAAGATGGGCCAGGCCCGCGGCGTTGCGTTCCCAGTTCTGTCCGTCGAAGGCGGTCAGGTTCAGGGTGACGGTGTCAGCATCGTCCAGGCAGCGGGCGTTCACCGACCAGCCGTCCGGGTTGGACCGCGGTCGATAGAAGCTCTTGATCCCGCATTCGGCGCAGAACAGATGCCGCGCGGTGCGGGTGTTGAAAGTGTACTCGGCCAGCCGTTCGGCGCCCTTCGTCAGACGGAAGCGGCTTTCCGGGACGATGATATGGATGAAGCCGGTCTTGGCGCACATCGAGCAGTTGCAGGTCTGAGCCTCGGCGACCTGCGGCAGCGCCACCTCGAACCGCACGCCGCCGCAATGACAGCCTCCCGCCCGCCAGGTGAACGCCGCCTCGCTCATCGATAGGCGACCGCCTTGACGGCGGCGACGATCTTTTCGACCGACGGCAGCGCCAGCAGTTCCAGATTGGCCGCGTAGGGCAGCGGCACGTCTTCCTGGCAGACCCGCATCGGCGGAGCGTCAAGATAATCGAAGGCGTGCTCCAGCACCCGGGCGATCACCTCGGCGCCGACCCCCATGGGGCCCCAGCCCTCCTCGACGGTGACCAGGCGGTTGGTCTTCTTGACGCTCTCGACGATGGTGGCGTGGTCCAGCGGGCGCAGGGTGCGCAGGTCGACGACCTCGGCCTCGATCCCCTCGCTGGCCAACTGCTCGGCGGCCTTGAGCGCCAGGCCGACCATCCGCGAGTGGGCGGTGATGGTGACGCCGTCGCCCTCGCGCCGGACCTTGGCCTTGCCGATCGGCACGATCCAGTCGTCGCTCTCGGGAATGTCGAACTCCGTCCCGTAGAGCATCTCGTGCTCCAGGAAGACCACGGGATTGGGGTCGCGGATCGCGGCCTTCAGCAGGCCCTTGGCGTCGGCCGCGTCGTAGGGCGCGATCACCTTCAGGCCGGGCACATGGGCGTACCAGTTGGAGTAGTCCTGGCTGTGCTGGGCGCCGACGCGGGAGGCCGCGCCGTTGGGGCCACGGAAGACGACCGAGCATTTGATCTGCCCGCCGGACATGTAGAGCGTCTTGGCCGCCGAATTGATGATCTGGTCGATCGCCTGCATGGCGAAGTTCCAGGTCATGAACTCGACGATCGGCTTCAGCCCCGCCATGGCCGCGCCGACGCCGAGGCCGGCGAAGCCGTGCTCGGTGATCGGGGTGTCGATCACCCGCCTGGCGCCGAACTCCTGCAGCAGGTCGCGGCTGACCTTGTAGGCGCCCTGGTACTCGGCGACTTCCTCGCCCATCAGGAAGACGTCCGGATCGCGGCGCATCTCCTCGGCCATGGCGTCGCGCAGGGCGTCTCGGACGGTGATCCGGTTGCTGGCGGTCCCGGCGGCGATCTCCGGCTCAGCCTGCACGACCACAGGGGCCGGCGCGGGCTTGGCGGGCGCCGGTTCGGCCTTGGCTGCGACTGGAGCGGGCGCCGGCGTCGGGGCCTCGTCGCCGCCGGAGAGCTTGGCGATGGGGGTGTTGACCTTCACGCCCTCGGCGCCCTCGGCCACCAGCAGTTCCTCGACGGTCCCCTCGTCGACGGCTTCGACCTCCATGGTCGCCTTGTCGGTCTCGATCTCGGCGATCACGTCGCCGGAGCGGACCTTGTCGCCCTTTTTCACGTGCCACTTCGCAAGGGTGCCTTCTTCCATCGTGGGAGAAAGCGCCGGCATCAGTACGTCGGTCACCGGGCGGCCTCCAGATAGACGTCGGTATAGAGCTCGGCGACATCCGGCTCAGGCGAGGTGCGGGCGAACTCGGCGGCGTCGGCGACGATCTTCTTCACCTCGGCGTCCATCGCCCGCAGGGAGTCGTCGTCGGCGTAGCCGGCCTTGAGCAACAGTTCCTGGACGTGGTCGATAGGATCGCGGGTCTTGCGGACCTCGTCGACCTCGTCGCGGGTGCGGTACTTGGCGGGGTCGCTCATGGAATGGCCGCGGTAGCGGTAGGTCTTCATCTCGAGGATGTAGGGGCCCTGGCCGGAGCGGGCGTGCTCGGCGGCGCGGCCGGCGGCTTCGCGGACGGCCAGGACGTCCATCCCGTCGACTTCCTCGCCCGGGATCAGGAACGAGGCGCCGCGCTTGTAGAGATGGGTTTCGGAAGAAGACCTCTCGATGGAGGTGCCCATGGCATATTGATTGTTTTCAATGACATAGACCACCGGCAGGCGCCAGAGCTCGGCCATGTTGAAGCTTTCGTAGACCTGGCCCTGATTGGCGGCGCCGTCGCCGAAGTAGGTGAAGGCGACCTTGCCGTTCTCGCGGTAGCGGTTGGCCTGGGCCAGGCCCGTCCCGAGGCTGACCTGGGCGCCGACGATCCCGTGGCCGCCGTAGAAGTCGTCGGCGACGGAGAACATGTGCATCGAGCCGCCCTTGCCGTGGGAGACGCCGGTGGCGCGGCCGGTCAGTTCGGCCATCACCTCTCGCGGGTCCATGCCGCAGGCGAGCATGTGGCCGTGGTCGCGGTAGCCGGTGATCACCTGGTCGCCCGGCTGCTTGATGGACTGGACGCCGACGGCGATGGCTTCCTGGCCGATGTAGAGATGGCAGAAGCCGCCGATCAGGCCCATGCCGTAGAGCTGGCCCGCCCGCTCCTCGAAGCGGCGGATCAATAGCATGTCACGATAGTAGCCGAGCAACTCGTCCTTGCCGGCCGACAGGTTCGAACCGGCCTTGGCCGCCTTGGTGCTTTCCCTTGCGGTCGGCTTCGCGCGCGCCATACAGCGACTCCCTAAAGCGATCTCGGCATCACGCACGAAACGCGCGCGGCGCCAAAGGCCCGAACGAGTCAGTGCTTGATGCGGATCACATAGTCTCTCGGGTCGCTGTAGCCTAGCAGGGAGCGCGCTCTTTCCTCCAGCAGATCGGCGGAAAGACTGGCGTCGCGCATCAAGCGGGCACGCATCTCCAGGTCGAGGCGTTCGGTGCGCAGGGCCGCCAGCTCGTGGGTCTTGGCCACCAGGGTCGCGTCGCGCTGATCCGAACTCAGCAGGCCACGATCGCCGGTCAGCGCGTGGAAGCCGAAATAGAAGATCAGGAACGCCAGGGCGGCGGTCGGCAGGTAGGGGCGGAAGCGAGCGAGCACGGGAACTCCTGGAAGCCCGCCCTATCTGACTGATTCATATTTAACGGGCCGCTAACTTCGCCAGATCGTTGGAGAACCTTGGGGCGATCCCGGCGACGATCAAATCCTCCCCCAGCGCGGAACGCGCGACCTGGGGGAGGTGGATCGGCGCGAAGCGCCGAGACGGAGGGGGCCGGCAAGGAGTCGGCGTCCCCCTCAGTCGGCTTCGCCGACAGCTCCCCCAGAGGGGGCGCATCTTGGTCGCCTACTTCTTCCGCTCGCGGATGGCCGCCTCGTCCTGGGGCTCGGCCTCGGCGCGGGCCATGAGGTCGTCGGCGGCGTCGTTGAACCGGGTCTTGGCGTGGCGGGCGGTGCGGGCCTTGTGGGTCTCCAACCGCAGGGTCTGGCGGGCGTCCTCGCCCTCCTCGCCGAAGAGCGAGCGCAGGCGCAACTCGCGCTGGGGCAGCGGGATCTCGAAGCCGCCGGCGCGCAGGGCCTCCTCCACCGCCCAGCTATAGGCGGCCTGGGCGGCGTTGGGGCGCTTGACGGCTTCCAGGGTGGGCCAGACCACCAGTTCGAACTTCAGGGAGTTGTCGCCGAAGCCCACCAGCCAGACCTGGGTGCGGCGCCCCGGGGTATCAGGCAGGGTGAAGGGCACGGCGTGAGCGGCGGCCAGGACCACCTCGCGGACCTTGTCCTTGTCGGCGCCGAAGGCCACCGGGAACGGGACGTGAAGGCGGCGGGTGTCGCCGCCGTGGGTCCAGTTGGTGACCGGGGTCTCGATCAGGCGGGAGTTGGGGATCAGGACGTCGATGTCGTCGTTGTTGCGGATGCGGGTGGCCCGCGGGCCGACCTCCTGGACCACGCCGCGCTCGCCGGTCTGGATCTCGATGTAGTCGCCGATGCGGATGACGCGGTCGAAGACCAGGACCAGACCGGAGACGAACTCCTTGACCACGCCCTGCAGGCCGAGGCCCACGCCGACGCCGAGCGCGCCGGCGAAGACCGCCAGCGACGAGAGATCCAGGCCCACGGTGGACAGGCCGGCGATGATCCCGAAGGCGACCAGGCCGTAGGTGACCAGCTTCTCGACGATGTAGATCGACGGCGCCTGGTCGTCGGCCCTATTGCGCAGCCGGCGGAGGCCGGCGCCGGCGAGGCGCGCGGCGAAGAGCGCGACGGCCAGCACCGCCGCGCCGGAGATCAGCCCGCCGAGCGTGACGATGGACTTGCCCATACGCCACAGGTGGACGTGGTCGAGGAGCAGAGGATCGAACTGGAGGATCATCGCCTCACGTCTAGCCCGCCGGAACGGGCGGGTACACCTGGGCGGTAGGGGAAATTGGCGATCGCCTCATCGCCTGGGCCACGTCGCCGCTAGGCGCCCTCGCCCCTCGCCGTCGGCCTCAGCGCTTGAACATCGCCCCGCCGGCGTAGATCGCCTGGTCGCCCAGTTCTTCCTCGATCCGCAGGAGCTGGTTGTACTTGGCCGTGCGGTCGGAGCGGGCCAGCGAGCCGGTCTTGATCTGCCCGCAGTTGGCGGCCACCGAGAGGTCGGCGATGGTGGAGTCCTCGGTCTCGCCCGAACGGTGGCTCATCACCGAGGTGTAGCCGGCGCGGTGGGCCATCTCGACGGCGTCGAGGGTTTCCGACAGGGTGCCGATCTGGTTGACCTTGACCAGGATCGAGTTGGCCAGGCCCTTCTCGATGCCCATCGCCAGGCGCACGGGGTTGGTGACGAAGAGGTCGTCGCCCACCAGCTGGATCTTGCCGCCGAGGCGCTCGGTGAGCAGCTTCCAACCGGCGAAGTCATCCTCGCCGCAGCCGTCCTCGATGGTGACGATGGGGAACTTGGCCACCAGGTCGGCCAGGTAGTCGACCATGCCGGCCGGATCGAGCGTCTTGCCCTCGCCTTCCAGCAGGTACTTGCCGTCCTTGAAGAACTCGGTGGAGGCGACGTCCAGGCCGAGCTGGAAGTCGCCGCCGGCCTTGTAGCCCGCCTGCTCGCCCGACTTGACGATGAACTCCAGCGCCTGCTCGGCGCTGCCGATGTTGGGGGCGAAGCCGCCCTCGTCGCCGACGTTGGTGTTGTGGCCGGCGGCCTTCAGGGCGCTCTTCAGGGCATGGAAGATCTCGGCGCCCATGCGCAGGCCCTCGGCGAAGGTGGTCGCGCCGGTGGGCAGGATCATGAACTCCTGGATGTCGATGGGATTGTCGGCGTGGGCGCCGCCGTTGATGATGTTCATCATCGGGGTCGGCAGGACGCGGGCCGAGACGCCGCCCACGTAGCGGTAGAGCGGCAGGTTGGCGCTGCCGGCGGCGGCCTTGGCGGCGGCCAGGCTGACGCCCAGGATGGCGTTGGCGCCCAGGCGGCTCTTGTTCGGCGTGCCGTCCAGCTTGATCATCATGGTGTCGATGCGGCGCTGGTCCTCGGCGTCGGATCCGGAGAGCGCGTCGAAGATCTCGCCGTTGACGGCCTCGACGGCCTGCAGGACGCCCTTGCCGCCGTAGCGGGACTTGTCGCCGTCGCGTTTCTCGACCGCCTCGTGGGCGCCGGTGGAGGCGCCCGAGGGCACCGCGGCGCGGCCCATGGAGCCGTCTTCCAGCACCACATCGACTTCGACCGTAGGATTGCCACGGCTGTCGAGGATTTCGCGGGCGGTGATGTCGACGATTTCGGTCATGATTCAGCCTTGGCGGGACGTGTCTGAGGGGAGGCGCGCAGCCTTACCCCGCAGGGCTGCGATTGGGCAACCTGCCGCCGCGGCGACCTCGCGCGAAAACACGAACGCCGGCCGTGGGTGCGGCCGGCGCGGCGATCCTGGAGACGATCAGCAGGCGCCCGGGGGCGCGGCGGCCTAGTCTTCCTTGGGCGTGATGACCTGGCGGCCCTTGTACATGCCGGTCTTCAGGTCGACGTGGTGCGGGCGCTTCAGTTCGCCGGTTTCCTTGTCCTCGACGAAGGAATTGGCGCCGAGCGCGTGGTGCGAACGACGCATGTTGCGCCGCGACGGTGAGACTTTGCGTTTCGGAACGGCCATGGGAACAACTCGCAGGCGTAGAAATCAGGACAGCGCGCGAAGGGCCCGCCGATGTGAGCGCGCGTGTATGCATGAAAGCCCGCCCGGTTTCAAGCCGTGCTACGGAGGTCCAGGTTCGATGGGGCGCGGGCGCGATGAGCAACGGACAATTCGCGGCGCTGACGCTGCTGGTGCTGGCCGCCCACCTGCTGGCCCTGGGCGCGGTCTTCACAGGCGCGCACCGGAACGGGCCGATGCTGCTGCTGAACGCCGCTGTGGCCCTGGCGGTGCTGGTCTACGTGGCCGCCCATCCCAAGGCGTTCGCCTATGGGATCGACTGGCAGGTGGTCGGGCTGGCGGTCTTCGAGGCCTTTGCGCTGGGGGCCGCGATCCTGGCGTGGCGCGGGATGGGCGCGGCGCTGATCGCCTCGCGGGGCGTGTTCGCCCTGCACCTGGCGGCGAGCGCCGCCGCGGTGGCCTTCGCCCTGCTGTTTCGAATCACCCGTCTGATCTGAGCTTCAGGCGACGGGGGCGGCCGGGATGTTGGGCCGGATCTTCTCGATGAACTCCTGCGTCGTGTTGACGTGGACCATCGGGCTGTCGGGCGCCGGAACCCCGAGGAAGGCGCAGAGCGGCGCCCAGCCCTGCTTGAGGTCGTAGACCAGCAGGCGGTCGGCGGGGATGGTTTCGCGCACCTTGGCGTTATGGCGCAGGTAGACGTCGATCACGTGGTCATGGTCGCTCATGCGGCCGTCGAACAGGCTGCCGATCACCTTCCAGGTCATCCGCCGGAAGGGGTCGTCGCTATCGGGCGTGTAGGGACCCTGGAAGATGGTGGCCTGGGTGGAGGCGAACCAGGCCTCGGGGTCGCGCTCGGTGAGGATGACCTTGGCCTGGGGATAGGCCTGGGCCAGCTGGGCGTAGAAGGAGGCCGAGGGCCAGTCGACGGTGGCGCCGTAGCCCTCGAAGATCTTTTCCCAGTCCGGCGCGCCGTCGGCGGCGGCGGACCACCAGTCGGGAGCGGCCGGGTTCTTGAAGACCTCCAGCATGTGGTAGCAGGGGCCGAGGCCCAGCTGCTCCAGCGCCAGCTTGAGCGAGAGCGTCCCGGTCCGGCCGAGACCCGCGCCGATCACCTGCAACGTCATGGCACACCCCCTGGAGCGCAGCGGGGCGACGATAGGACGGGCTCGCGATCCCCGCAAACCCTTAGATGGCCTGGGTTTTCCTAGTCATCCGGTCGGCTTTGAGGAGATGACGATGTCCTGGCCTTGCACGGCCTGCGTCGCCCAGACGCCTTCGATGTTCTCCACCACCTGCAGGCCGCAGGCGGCGTAGAGGCCGAGCATCCAGGCCTCGTCATAGGCGATGGCGGCTTCGGGGAGGTCGGCGAACTGGGCCCAGTAGCCGGGGCCCGCGTGGGCGAAGGTGAAGACCGAGCCGCCGGCGGCGATGGCGGCGCGCTTGGCGTCGTTCAGCAGGTAGCAGGAGATCACCGCCCTGCCCCCCGGGGCCAGGACGCGGGCGACCTGGCGCAGGTAGTTGGCCAGGTCGTCGGGCAGCATGTGGCTGAACACCGAGCCGAGGACGATGAAGTCGAAGCTGTCGTCGGGATACGGGAAGACGTAGTCGGCGGCCCGGGCCGAACCCTTTGGATGGTAGCGGTCGCTATGGACGTCGGCGAGCTGGAAGCGGAAGTTCGGGTGCGCGCGGGTGATGTTGCGGCACCAGGCGACGGCGCGCGGCATGATGTCGAAGCCTTCGTACCTCGCCCCGGCGTCGAGGTAGGCCGTCAGCGCCACGGCCAGGCGGCCGATGCCGCAGCCGACGTCCAGCACGCGATGGCCGGGCGCCAGGCCCTTGGCGACCAGGAAGCCGCGCAGGTCGTCGCCGGCGGCGTGGAAGTCGTTGGAGGCGGCGGTGACGAGGCCCCAGAGGCGCCGCGGCGGGGTGAGCGGCCGGCGCCGGCCGGCAGCGAGGTCGGCGAGGTCCAGGGCGCCGCCCCGGACATAGTCGTAGGCGTCGCAGCCGAGATTGAAGATCGCCCTGGCCGCCGGGGTCAGGGGGCCCAGGCGGCCCGATCTGGAGGCTGCGCTGACCACGGCGCGCCTAGACCAGGCGGCTCCGTTCCTTGGCCGCGCCGATGAAGCTGCCGAACAGGGGGTGCGGGTCGAACGGGCGGCTCTTGAGCTCGGGATGGAACTGGACGCCGACGAACCAGGGATGGTCGTCGCGCTCGCAGAGCTCGGGCAGGACGCCGTCGGGGGACAGGCCGCTGAACTTCAGGCCGGTGTCCTCGATGGCCTTGCGATAGCCGATGTTGACCTCGTAGCGATGGCGGTGGCGCTCGCTGATGGTGGTCGAGCCGTAGATCGCCGCGACGTGGGAGCCCGGCTCGAGGACGGCGTCATAGGCCCCGCAGCGCATGGTGCCGCCGAGGTTGTCGCCAACGCCGCGCACCTCGCGCTCGTTGCCGCGGGTCCACTCGGTCATCAGGCCGACGATGGGCTCCGAGGTGGGGCCGAACTCGGTGGAGGACGCCTGCTTGATGCCGGCGAGGTTCCGGGCCGCCTCGATCATCGCCATCTGCATGCCGAAGCAGATGCCGAAATAGGGGATCGCATGCTCGCGGGCGAAGCGGACGGCGCTGATCATGCCTTCCGAGCCGCGCTCGCCGAAGGCGCCGGGGACCAGGACCCCGTGGACTTCCTTCAGACGCTCGGAAATCAGGCCGGCGTCGCCGCCCTCGAAGACCTGGCCCTCGATCCAGTCCAGCCGGACGCGGACGTTGTTGGCCACGCCGCCGTGGATCAGCGCCTCGATCAGCGACTTATAGGCGTCGGTCAGGCTGGTGTACTTGCCGACCACGGCGATGGTCACCTCGCCGTCGGGGTTGGTGAGCCGCTCGGCGATGCCGCGCCAGCGGGCGAGGTCGGGCGCCGGCGCATCGGTGACGCCGAAGACGTTGAGCACCTCGGCGTCGAGCCCCTGGGCGTGATAGTCCAGCGGCACGGTGTAGATGCTGGCCGAATCCAGGGCCTGGATGACAGCGCTCTCACGGACGTTGCAGAACAGCGCGATCTTGCGGCGGTCGCTTTCCGGCAGGGCGAATTCGGTGCGGCACAGCAGGATGTCGGGCTGGATGCCGATGGACCGCAGTTCCTTGACCGAGTGCTGGGTCGGCTTGGTCTTCATCTCGCCGGCGGTCTTGATGTAGGGCAGAAGCGTCAGGTGGATGTAGCAGGCCTGGCCGCGGGGCAGCTCCTGGCCGAGCTGGCGGATGGCCTCGAAGAACGGCAGGCCCTCGATGTCGCCGACGGTGCCGCCGATCTCCACCAGCACGAAGTCGACCCCCTCGCCCGGATCGGAGAGGACGAACTTCTTGATCTCGTCGGTGACGTGCGGGATCACCTGGACCGTGGCGCCCAGATAGTCGCCGCGGCGCTCGCGCTCGATGATGGTCTTGTAGATCTGGCCCGTGGTGATGTTGTCGTTGCGCGTGGCGTTGACGCCGGTGAAGCGCTCGTAGTGGCCGAGGTCGAGGTCGGTCTCCGCGCCGTCGTCGGTGACGAACACCTCCCCGTGCTGGGTCGGGCTCATGGTGCCGGGGTCGACGTTGAGATAGGGGTCGAGCTTGCGCAGGCGGACCTTATAGCCGCGCGCCTGCAGCAACGCGCCGAGGGCGGCGGAGGCCAGACCTTTTCCCAAGGAAGAGACCACGCCGCCGGTGATGAAAATGTACCGGGTCATGGGGCTTCAGGTTAGCAGTGATTCGAGGCCGGCGCCGGGCTTCAATTGTCGCGGGCGCGCTTCGCCCACAGGTGATCGCGTCGCAGGGTCGAACGGCACGATCTAGCGGCTGGCTGGCTGGCCGGCGTCGGGGGCGGTCTCGCCGAACGGGTTGCGCAACTGGGGCGTCGGGGCCTGCAGCGGGCCGGGCGCGGCGGGTTGCGCCGGCTGGGTCTGGGGCTGGGCGGGCGGCGGCTGGTTCAGGGCGGCCGGGTCGATGGCGTCGACCTTGACGCGGTCGACGACGGACGAACCGCTGCGCTCGCGGCTGCCGATGAAGGTCAGGGTCAGGCTGAGGACGAAGAAGATCGAGCCGAGGATCCAGGTCAGGCGGGTCAGGAAGTCGCCGGCCCCGCGCGCGGTCATGAAGCCCGAGGGCCCGCCGCCCATGCCCAGAGCGCCGCCTTCGGAGCGTTGCAGGAGCACGACCGCGATCAGCGCGACGCTGACGATGATCTGGAAAGTGAGCAGGACGCCAAGCAGCATGAGAGATCCGGACAGGGTCGTGCGACCGCAAGGCCGCCAATTCTAAGCGCGCGCTCTAACACCGACAGCCGCGCAAGGCCATAGCTAGGGCGTCGCGGGCGAAGGGCAAGGGATGAGCGGTTCGCCCCTACAGCCCCGCGATGATCCCCAGGAAGTCGACGGCCTTGAGCGAGGCGCCGCCGACCAGGGCGCCGCCGACTTCGGGGGCGTTGAGGATCTCGGCGGCGTTCGTGGGCTTCACCGAGCCGCCGTAGAGGATCGGGACCTTCACGCCTTCCTCGCCGAACTGGGCGATCAGGGTGGCGCGGATGGCGCGGTGGACCTCGACGATCTCCTCGGTGGAGGGGGTGAGGCCGGTGCCGATGGCCCAGACGGGCTCGTAGGCGACGGCGAAGGCGCGGCCGGCCAGTTCGGCGGGCAGCGATCCCCTCACCTGTCCGGTGACGACGTCGAGGGCCTGGCCCGCCTTGCGCTGCTCCAGGGTCTCGCCGACGCAGACGATGGGTTCGAGGCCGGCGCGCAGGGCCGCGCGGGCCTTGTCGGCCACCAGGGCGTCGGTCTCGCCGTAGCCGGCGCGGCGCTCGGAGTGGCCCAGGATCACCAGGGTCGCGCCGGCGTCGGCCAGCATCTCGGCCGCCACGTCGCCGGTGAAGGCGCCGGAAGCCTCGGCGCGGCAGTCCTGGCCGCCGACGAGGACCTTGGAGCCCGTCAGCGCGCGGCCAAGGGCGCCGATCAGGGTGGCCGGCGGGCAGATGGCCACGCGCGCCTTGGTGATTCCCAGGCCGGCGGCGACCGCCTGGGCTTCGGCGACCTGGGCCGAGAGCCCGTTCATCTTCCAGTTTCCGGCGATCAGCGGCGTCGGGAGCGTCATTTGGCCTCGCATTTGGGAACCTCCCGCCGCACCAACCGCAACGGGCGAACCGTCCCGCGCTTGCGGGAAGGAACAGCCCTCCACTATACCGCCCTTGGCGCATCGCCCAGACCGTCGCGGCCACCGCGGGAAAAACGATCACATGCTCTCTCTATTCCGCACGTTCACGAAGTCCTGGGTGGCGGCCATCCTGCTCGGATTGCTGATCATCAGCTTCGCCGTCTTCGGACAGCACGACTTCATGAAGCCGACCGTCAAGGACGCGGTGATCACCGCCGGCTCCCGGGTGACGACACGCAACGACTTCAAGCGCGAGTTCGACCGGGTGCGGAAGAACGCCGAGCAGCAGATGCAGCGGCCGATCACCGTGGACGAGGCCGCCGCCAACAACCTCGATCGCAGGCTGCTGGACGACTTGGCCACCCGCGAGGGCTTCTTCGCCATGCTGGAGAAGATCGGCGCCCGCCCGTCGGACAAGCTGGTGGTGGAGCAGATCCGCACGATCCCGGCCTTCTTCGACCAGGTGTCGGGCCGGTTCGACCAGAAGCAATATGAGCAGCGGCTGGCGGAGAACGGCCTGACCGTCCCGAAATTCGAGCAGGCGATGCGCGACGAGATCGCCGAGCAGCAGCTGGCCGTGGCGATGGTGAACGGGCTGCGCACGCCGCGCGCCTATTCGGCGCTGGGGGCGATCTATGCGCTGGAAAGCCGCGACGTCGGCTATTTCCCCATCGATCCCGGCAGCGTGCCGCCGCCGCCGCGCCCGACCGACGCCCAGCTGACGCAGTTCATGAAGGAAAACGCCGCCCAGCTGATGCGGCCGGAATTCCGCGTCCTGACCCTGGTGCGCTTCAGCCCGAGCCTGGTGAGCAGCGCCCTGCCAGTGGACCCGGCCGACGTGAAGAAGCGCTACGACTTCCGGCGCGACACGCTGTCGAAGCCCGAAACCCGCACGATCATCCAGATTCCCGCCAAGGACGCCGCCGCCGCCGCCGCCATCGCCGCACGGCTGGCCAAGGGCGAGGCGCCGGAAGCTGTCGCCAAGTCGACCGGGGTGGACGTCATCACCCATGCCGACAAGCCGCAGACGGCGATCACCGACCGCCAGGTGGCCGCCGCGGCCTTCGCGCTCGCGCCCGGCCAGGTGAGCGGCCCGATCAAGGGCGACCTGGGCTTCGCCGTGGTGAAGGTGCTGAAGGTCACGCCGGGCCGCCAGGTGACGATGGAGGAGATCCGTCCCCAGCTGGAGGCCGAGATCCGCAAGGACGCCGCCGCCGAGAAGGTCTACGAAGCGACCCAGGCCTATGACGACGCCCACCAGGCCGGCGCGAACCTGGCCGACGCCGCCCGCAAGGCCGGGGTTGCGGCGGTGACGATCGGGCCGGTCTCGGCCCAGGGCCTGAGCCTGCAGGGCCAGCCGACGCCGGGCCTGTCGCCCAAGCTGCTGGAAACCGCCTTCGCCCTGCCCGCCGGCGGGGAAAGCGAACTGGAGGACGCCGGCCAAGGCGAATACTACGCCGTCCGGGTCGAGAAGATCCTGCCGTCGGCCCCGCCGCCGCTGGCCGAGATCCGGCCGCAGCTGGAACGGGTGTGGATGAGCCGCGACCTGCTCAAGCGTCTCGAAGAACGCGCCAAGACCTTCCAGGCGCGCCTGAAGACCGGCGAGACCCTGGAGGCCGTGGCGACCGCGGCCGGGGCCAAGGTGACCCGCGTCGTGGCGCTGGACCGCCAGGGCGCGGGCGAGAACAAGGCGCTGAGCCGCGACGCCCTGGTCAAGGCGTTCGGCGCCAAGCCGGGCGGCGTGTTCATCGCGTCGAACACCTATCCGGGCCTGATCGTGGCCAAGGTGGAGAACGTCCATGTGACGGCGACCAACCCGAACCTGGCGCGGATGACCGAGGACACGCGCCCGCAGCTGACCATGGCGCTGTTCCAGGAGATCGGCGACAGCGGGCGCAAGGCCGCGCGCACGGAGATGAAGGTTAAGGCCGACCTCAACAGTGCGCGGGCCGCCATCGGCCTGGAGCCGATCGTCGAAGCCAAGGGCAAGGGCAAGGACGCCAAGGCGGAGAAGGCCAAGTGATCCTGGAGCCCGCGTTCGCGGCCTTCGAGGCGACCTATGAGCAGGGCGCGCCACAGCTGGTGTGGACGCGGCTGATCGACGACCTGGAGACGCCCGTCTCGGCCTATCTGAAGATCGGCCACGGCCGGCCCTACGCCTTCCTGTTCGAGTCGGTGCAGGACGGCGACTGGCGCGACCGCTATTCCTGGATCACGCTGAAGCCCGATCTCGTTTGGCGCTGCCGGGGCGACAAGGCCGAGGTGGCCGAGGGCGAGGACATCGCCGCCGGCCGCTTCACCGCCCAGCCGGGCGGAGCGCTGGAGTCGCTGCGCGACCTGGTGGCGGCCTCGAAGATCGACCTGCCGGCCGGCCTGCCGCCGATGTCGGCCGGCGTGTTCGGGGTGATCGGCTACGACATGGTGCGGCTGGCCGAGCACCTGCCCAACGTCAATCCCGACACCCTGGGCCTGCCCGACGGGGTGATGGCGCGGCCGTCGGTGATGGCGATCTTCGATTCCGTGGCCCAGGAGATCATCCTGGTGACCACCGTGCGGCCAGGACTGGCCGGGGCCGCCGAAGCCTATGAGGCCGCGCGCGGGCGGCTGGCGGCCATCCAGGCCGACCTGAAGACGCAGGCGCCGCCGCTTTCGGGGACCGGCTCGCCCCAGGCCGACCAGTTCACCACCCCGGTGGACCGGGAGACCTACAAGGCCATGGTGGCGCGGGCCAAGGACTACATCGGGGCCGGCGACATCTTCCAGGTGGTGCCCAGCCACCGGTTCCGCGCGCCCTTCCCGCACGATCCGCTGGCGCTCTACCGGTCGCTGCGGCGGATGAACCCCTCGCCGTTCCTGTTCTACCTCGACTTCGGCGACTTCCAGCTGGCGGGATCCTCGCCCGAGATCCTGGTGCGGCTGCGCGACGGCAAGATCACCATCCGGCCCATCGCCGGCACCCGGCCGCGCGGGGCGACGCCCGAGCAGGACGTGGCGCTGGAGCACGACCTGATCAACGACCCCAAGGAACGGGCCGAACACCTGATGCTGCTGGACCTGGGCCGCAACGACGTGGGGCGGGTGGCGATGCTGAACCAGGACGGCCGCAATGCCCCGGCCAGCCCCGCCGCGCCGGGCGGCCACGTGCGGGTGACGGCGAGCTTCTTCGTCGAGCGCTACAGCCACGTGATGCACCTGGTCTCCAACGTCGAGGGCGATGCGCCCGAGGGCCTCGATCCGGTGGACGTGGTGATGGCCGCCCTGCCGGCGGGCACGGTCTCCGGCGCGCCCAAGGTGCGGGCGATGGAGATCATCGACGAGCTGGAGATCGAAAAGCGCGGCGTGGCCTATGCCGGCGCCGTCGGCTACTTCGGCTGCGACGGGTCGGTGGACACCTGCATCGTGCTGCGCACCGCCTGCTTCAAGGACGGGACGATGTACGTGCAGTCCGGCGGCGGGGTGGTGGCCGATTCCGACCCCGACGCCGAGTACGACGAGACCCTGCACAAGGCCCGCGCCCTGCGCCGCGCGGCCGAGGAATCGTGGCGGTTCATCTGACGCCTCCTCTCCCGCTCGCGGGAGAGGAACCTAGCGCCTGGCCACCAGTTCGCCGTTGGAATCGCGGCGCAGGTGTTCGAGGTGCGCGGGCGGGGCCATGATGGTGGCGGCGGCGAGGCTCAGGGCGGAGGCCGCAGCGAAGGCGGCGGCGGCGAGGACCGGGCCGATGCGGTCGCGCAGGCGCGGCGTCGCCAGCAGCTTTCGCGCGCGCTCCACGGCGGCCAGATCGAGGGCGGAATCACCTGCATCCATAGGTCGAGCATCGGGCCGAGTCGCACGCCGTGCAATCGCGGCCTTGGCGCGAATGCCGCCACGGCTTAAATAGGCGCCATGATCCTGGTGATCGATAACTACGACAGCTTCACCTACAACCTCGTCCATTACCTGAACGAGCTGGGGGCGGAGACGCTTGTCCATCGCAACGACGCCCTGAGCGCCGAGGCCGCCCTGGCGTTGAAACCGCAGGGAGTGCTGCTGTCGCCGGGGCCGTGCACGCCCAACGAGGCGGGAATCTGCCTGGACCTGCTGCGCGCGGCGCCCGACGACCTGCCGATCCTGGGGGTCTGCCTGGGGCACCAGGCGATCGGCCAGGTGTTCGGCGGCGACGTGGTGCGGGCCGCGGCCCTGATGCACGGCAAGACCAGCCCGATCATCCACACCGGCAAGGGCGTGTTCGCCGGGATCAAGAGCCCCTTCATCGGCACGCGCTATCACAGCCTGTCGGTGCTGCGCGCCACCCTGCCCGAGGCGCTGGAGATCACGGCCTGGACCGAAGACGGCGAGATCATGGGCCTGCAGCACAAGACGCGGCCGATCCACGGGGTGCAGTTCCACCCGGAATCCATCGCCACCGAGCATGGCCACGACCTGCTGGCCAATTTCCTGGACCTGGCGGGCGTCAAGCGCCTGGCGCGCGCCTAGGTCGATGTCCGAAGCCTTCAAGCCGTTGCTGGGTCGGCTGGCCGACGGCGCGACCCTTTCCGACGAGGACGCCGAGGCCTTCTTCGCCGCCTGCCTGAGGGGCGAGCCCTCGCCCGCCCAGGTGGCGGCGGCGGTCACCGCCATGCGGTTGCGCGGGGAGACGGTGGGCGAGATCACCGCCTGCGCGCGCGCGATGATGACCCAGGCCACCATCCTGGCCCACCCGTTCGAGGTGATCGACGTCTGCGGCACCGGCGGCGACGGCCAGCATACGCTGAACGTGTCGACCGCCGTGGCCTTCGTGGCGGCCGGCGGCGGGGTGAAGGTGGCCAAGCACGGCAACCGCGCGCTGTCGTCGAAGTCGGGCGCCGCCGACGTGCTGGCCGAGCTGGGCGTCAACCTGCAGGCCAGCGCCGACCAGCAGCGTCGGGCGCTGGACGAGGCCGGGATCTGCTTCCTGTTCGCGCCGGCCCACCACGGGGCGATGCGCCACGTCTCGCCGATCCGCGCGGAGCTGGGGTTCCGCACGGTGTTCAACCTGCTGGGGCCGCTGGCCAATCCGGCGCGGGCCAAGCGCCAGCTGCTGGGGGTGTTCGACACCCGCTGGGTGGAGCCGATGGCGCGGGTTCTGGGCGCGCTGGGAGCCGAACGGGCCTGGACCGTGCACGGCGGCGGAATGGACGAGATCACCACCACAGGCGAGACCCAGGTCGCCGAATGGCGCGACGGGCAGGTGCGGCTGTTCCGCATCACGCCGGACGCCGTCGGCCTGAGGACCGCGAGCCTGGACGACCTGCGCGGCGGGGCGCCGGCGGAGAACGCCGCGGCGTTGCGCGCCCTGCTGGCCGGGGAACACGGCGCCTATCGCGATATCGTGCTGCTGAACGCGGCGGCGGCCTTCCTGCTGGCGGAGAAGGTCGAGACCCTGCGCGAGGGGGTCGAGCTGGCGGGCCAGGCGATCGACAGCGGCGCGGCGCGGGGCGCGCTGGACAAGCTGCTGGAGGTCACCGCGGCGCCATGAGCGACATCCTCAGCAGGATCGCCGACTACAAGCGCGACGAGGTCGCCGCCCGGAAACAGGCGCGCTCGCGCGCCGAGGTCGAAGCCGGGGCCGCGGCGGCGTCCGCGCCCCGCGGGTTCCGGGCGGCGCTGGAACGCGGGCACCGGCCCGGCCGCCTGGCGCTAATCGCCGAGATCAAGAAGGCCTCGCCGTCGCGGGGGCTGATCCGCGAGGACTTCGACCCCGCAAAGCTGGCGGCGGCCTACGAACGCGGCGGGGCCTCGTGCCTTTCGATCCTGACCGACAAGCCCAGTTTCCAGGGCGACGAGGCCGATCTCTTGGCCGCGCGGGGGGCGTGCGCCCTGCCCTGCATCCGCAAGGACTTCCTGGTGGACCCCTGGCAGGTGGCCGAATCCCGGGCGCTGGGGGCCGACGCGATCCTGGTGATCATGGCCATGGTCGACGACGCCCTCGCGGCCGAGCTGATGGCGGAGGCCGCGCGGCTGGGGATGGACGCGCTGGTGGAGGTCCACGACGGCGCCGAGATGGCGCGCGCCGGGGCGCTGGGGGCCACGCTGGTGGGGGTCAACAACCGCGACCTGCGGACCTTCGTCACCGACCTGGCGGCGACGGAACAGCTGGCGGCCCAGGCGCCGGCCGGCGCCTTGCTGGTGACCGAGAGCGGGATCTTCACGGCCGCAGACGCGGCGCGGCTGGAGCGGTCCGGCGCGCGCGCGATGCTGGTGGGCGAAAGCCTGATGCGCCAGGCCGACGTGGCGGCGGCGGCGCGGGCGCTGCTGGGCTGACCCCAGCCGTTCATCCCGGCCTTCGCCCGGACGAGCGGTGGAGGTGATTCCCGGCGCCTCCCAGGAAACGCCGTAAAATCAACGCCTCGCGCGGTAACTTGACATTAAGCAAGAACGTCTAGAGAACATTCGTAGGTTTTCGATTTGTTCTCAAAGGCGCTTGGCCATGCTCACCCGCAAACAACATGAATTGCTCATGTTCATCCATGAGCGGATCAAGGAGTCCGGCGTCTCGCCATCTTTCGACGAGATGAAGGAAGCTCTCGACCTGGCGTCGAAATCCGGCATCCACCGGCTGATCACCGCCCTGGAGGAGCGCGGCTTCCTGCGCCGCCTGCCCCACCGGGCCCGCGCGCTGGAGGTGGTGAAGCTGCCGCAGCAGGCGACCACGGCGGCGCCGCCCAAGGGCCGCTCGCCGTTCAAGCCGCAGCTGGTGGAGGCCAGCGACGCGCCGACGCCCGCCAACGACAGCCGCGAGCTGCCGATCCTGGGCAAGATCGCCGCCGGCACGCCGATCGAGGCGATCCAGCAGGAGCGCGACCGGATGCCGGTGCCCGAGAGCATGCTGGGCGCGGGCGAGCACTTCGTCCTTGAGGTCCAGGGCGACTCGATGATCAACGCCGGCATCCTGGACGGCGACTATGTGGTGATCCGGCGCACCGACGCGGCGATCTCCGGCGACATCGTGGTGGCCCTGGTGATGGGCGAGGAAGCCACCCTCAAGCGCCTGCGCCGCAAGGGCGCGTCCATCGCGCTGGAGGCCGCCAACCCGGCCTATGAGACCCGCATCTTCGGCCCCGACCAGGTGGCGGTGCAGGGCAAGCTGGTGGGGCTGATCCGCCGCTACCACTGAGCAGGGTCGGCGCCCCAGGTCCACGGCCTGCGCCCGCGCAGGTCCTGGGCCCAGGCCACCCGCCACGTCGCGCCCTCGCGATAGAGTTCCGCGGCCCCGCCGCGTTCGAAGTCCCGCCGGCTGAGCACGATGGCATGGGGGCAGGCCTGCGGGCCGGCCTCGGCGCGGATGATCAGCACCTGGGCGTGCGCACAGAGGGTCTCCATGCGCCCCGGCTTCAGCGGCCGCTTCAGGTTCCAGGCCGCGGCGATGGCCGGCGCGCCCGGGCGCGGCGCACAACTCCAGCGGTCGCAGTCATAGAGGCGGTCGCGGGGAACCGGATCCTTCAGCGGCGTGAGGCCGCGGCGACCCGCCCAGAATTCAGCGCCGAACAGCTTCACGTCGGGCCGGAAGAGCACGGCCTCCTTCCCTGCCCGCACCGCTACGGCCGCGCCGTCGGCGGCGACCCAGGCCACCGGGGCCGGCGGGCGCGGGGCCAGGCTGACGGCGAGCGCGCAGGGCAGTCCCAGCCAGCGCAGCGGCCCGCGCCACAGGCAAAGCCAGAGGACGCCGAGGAAAGCCGTCGGCAGGGTCCAGGCCGGGGCGCTGGGCACCAGGAGGGCCGCGCCGGGCGCGGTGGCGGCGATCTGCGCGATGCGGTTGAGCAGGTCGATGCCGAAGCCCGCCACCCGTAGCGGCCACTCGCCCAGGCCGAGCGGGCTGAGCGCCGCGCCGAGCGCCAGGGCGGGCATGAAGACGAAGGACGAGACGGGTGCGGCGGCGAGGTTGGCCAGCAGGCCCCAGGTGGAGACCCGGTTGAAATGCTGGATGGCGAAGGGGCCGGTGGCCAGCCCGGCCACGAAGCTGACGCCGACGCTCAGCGCCAGCCAGCCCGCGCCGGCCTGGACCGCGCGGATCGGCCAGGGGACGTCGATCTCCTTCAGCGGGCGCGGCCAGGCCTCGGCCAGGGCCACCAGGGCGGCGGTGGCGGCGAACGACATCTGGAAACCGGGCTCGGTGACGGCCTCCGGCTGCATGACCAGGATGACCAGGGCCGAGAGCGCCAGCGCGCGCAGGCTGATGGCCTGGCGGTCGGCGAGGATGGCGGCGAAGGCGACGCCGGCCATGATCGCCGAGCGCTCGGCCGGCGGCGGGGCGCCCGACAGCAGCAGGTATCCGGCCACGGCCAGCAGGCCGGCGAGCGCCGCGGCCTTCTTGCCGGAGATGCGCAACGCCAGCCACGGCCAGGCGGCGATGGCCAGGCGCGCGAGGGCGAAGACGAAGCCGCCGACGATGGCCATGTGCAGGCCGGAAATGGAGATGATGTGCGCCAGCCCCGCGCCGCGCAGGTTGTCCACCTGGACCTGGGGGATGAAGGCCTCGTGCCCCGTGGTCATGGCCGCGGCGAGGCCGCCCGAACCCGGACCCAGGACGCCGACGATCCGGCGGGCCAGCGCCCAGCGCGCGGCGTTGATCCGCATGGTCATGGCCAGGCGCCAGGGCGGCGGGCCGGGGGCGGCGACGGCCTGCGCGCCGCCGAGGGTGAAGCCGACGCCGCCGATACTTTCGAAATAGGCGTCGCGGGCGAAATCGTAGGCGCCGGGGCTGGCGGGCGGCGGGGGCGGATTGACGACGGCCAGCAGGCCGATCGCCTGGCCCGGCGCGGGGATCTCGACGGTGTCGCGCAGGGTGATCCGCAGGCGGATGGGCGTGGCCGCCGCCGGCCAGTCGCCGATGCGGATGGGGGCGAGCAGCAGGCGCTGGCCGCCCTGCCCCGGGCTTGCGACATCGACCACCCAGGCCTCGACCGGCACGGGATGCTGGCTGGCCAGGGCGATCGGGGCCTGGACCCGCTGGGTGCGCAGCTTGGCGGCCGAGAAGCCGCCGAGCGCGCAGGCGGCCAGGATGAGCAGGATCACCGCGCCGCGGCCGGCGCTCCAGCGGCGGGCGGCCAGCACCAGCGCCACGGCGGCCAGCAGCAGGGCCGCGGCGACCCAGCTCCTGGGCTCCCTCGGCAGGGAGAAATAGACGGCCGAGCCGCAGCCGAAGGCCACCGGCGCCCACAGGCTCCAACGGTCGAGCTGGCCGCGGGCGCTGTCGACGAGGGCGAGCGCCCAGCCGGCGAGACTATGAGGCGGAGAACGGCGCATGCTAAGAGGCGCCGCCGCGGGCTGACCCGCGGCGATTTCACTGAGACCTGCGGCCTCCATGTCCCCACGCCCCGTCGTCACCCGGATCGCCCCCTCGCCCACCGGCTCCATGCATATTGGAACGGCGCGGACGGCGCTGTTCAACCTGCTTTATGCGCGCCATACGGGCGGAAAATACCTGCTGCGCGTCGAGGACACCGATCGGGAACGCTCCACCGAGGCCAATGTCCAGGTGATCCTCGACGGCCTGAGGTGGCTGGGGCTCGACGCCGACGCCCCGCCGGTGTTCCAGGCCGCCCGCGCCGACCGCCATCGCCAGGCGGTGGACCAGCTGCTGGAGCGCGGGGGCGCCTATCGCTGCCTGATGACGACGGAGGAAGTCGCCGCCGAGCGCGAGACCGCCCGCGCGGAGGGCCGGGTGATCCGCTCGCCCTGGCGCGACCAGGCGGTCGCCGCCGACGACCCGCGCCCCTACGTCGTGCGCTTCAAGAGCCCCCAGGATGGCGAGACGGTGATCGAGGACCAGGTGAAGGGCGCGGTGCGGTTCCAGAACGCCAGCCTCGACGACCTGATCCTGCTGCGCACCGACGGCATGCCGACCTATAACCTGGCCGTGGTGGTGGACGACCACGAGATGGACGTGACCCACGTGATCCGGGGCGACGACCACCTGAACAACGCCGCGCGCCAGACGCTGATCTACCAGGCCCTGGGGTGGGAGGTTCCGGTCTGGGCGCACCTGCCGCTGATCCACGGGCCCGACGGCGCCAAGCTGTCGAAGCGCCACGGGGCCCAGGCGGTGGGCGAGTTCGCCGACATGGGCTACCTGCCCGAGGCGCTGCGCAACTACCTGGCGCGGCTGGGCTGGGGTCACGGCGACGACGAGATCTTCAGCGACGAGCAGGCCCAGGCCTGGTTCGACATCAAGGACGTGGTGGGGGCGCCGGCCCGACTGGACTGGCCCAAGCTCAACCACATCAACAACCACTATATCCGGCAGGCCGAGGTGGCGCGGCTCGCGGGCCTGGTCGCCGACATCCATCGCGGCCGGGGGCGCGACCTGGACGCCGCGGCGCGCGAAGCCCTGGAGCGGACCATCCCGCTGGTGCGCGACGGCGCCAAGACGCTGCTGGAACTGGCGGATCTGACGGTGTTCGTGCTCGAGCAACGGCCCCTGGAACTGCCTGAAAAGGTCCAGGCCCTGCTGACCGACGAGACCAGGGCGCGGCTGGGACGGCTGGCCGCGGCGCTGGCGGCGCAGGGGGCGTGGGACGCCGAGGCCCTGGCCGGCCTGCTGCGCGGATTCGCCGAGGCCGAGGGCGTGGGGATGGGCAAATTCGGCCCGGCGCTGCGCGGCGCATTGTCCGGCGCGGCGCCTGCACCCGATCTCGCCGGGGCCTTGAGCGCGCTACGTAAGGCGGAAAGCTTGGGCCGGATCGAGGATGCGCTTTCGCACTTGCGGTAAAGCGCTATAACGCCGTTGAACAAGCGTTCTGACCGGGATTTTCGAAAGGGCTAGGCATGGGCGAAACGGCTAAGGTGATCATTGGCGACAAGACGGTCGACATGCCTGTGTTGAGCGGTACGGACGGCCCGGACGTCATTGATATCCGCAAGTTATACGCCGAAGCCGATGTCTTCACCTTCGACCCGGGCTTTACGTCCACCGCCAGTTGCGAGAGCAAGATCACCTTCATCGACGGCGACAAGGGCGTGTTGCTGCACCGCGGTTATCCGATCGACCAGCTGGCCGAGGGATCGAGCTTCCTGGAGGTCTGCTACCTGCTGCTGAACGGCGAACTGCCCAGCGCGGCGGAATTCGCGCAGTTCGACCACAACATCACCTACCACACCATGCTGCATGAGCAGTTCGACCGGTTCTTCGGCGGGTTCCGGCGCGACGCCCACCCGATGGCGATCATGGTCGGCGCCGTCGGCGCGCTGTCGGCCTTCTATCACGACAGCACCAACGTCGATGATCCCGAGCAACGGAAGATCTCGGCCCATCGCCTGATCGCCAAGATGCCGACGATCGCCGCGCGCGCCTTCAAGTACTTCCAGGGCCAGCCTTTCGTGCACCCGCGCAACGACCTCTCCTATGCGGAGAACTTCCTGCGGATGTGCTTCTCGGTCCCGGCCGAGGACTGGGTGCCCAATCCGGTGCTGACCAAGGCGATGGACCGGATCTTCATCCTGCACGCCGACCACGAGCAGAACGCCTCCACCTCGACCGTGCGCCTGGCCGGGTCGTCGGGCGCCAACCCGTTCGCCTGTATCGCGGCCGGCATCGCCTGCCTCTGGGGCCCCAGCCATGGCGGGGCCAACGAAGAAGCGCTGAACATGCTCAAGGAGATCGGCACGGTCGATCGCATCCCCGAGTACGTGCAGGGCGTGAAGGACCGCAAGTACCGGCTGATGGGCTTCGGCCACCGGGTCTACAAGAACTACGACCCGCGCGCGAAGGTCATGCAGCAGACCTGCCACGAAGTGCTGGCCGAGGTCGGCCACCAGGACGACCCGCTGCTGAAGGTGGCCATGGAGCTCGAGAAGATCGCGCTCAGCGACCCCTATTTCGTCGAGCGCAAGCTCTACCCGAACGTCGACTTCTATTCCGGCATCACCCTGCGCGCCCTGGGCTTCCCGCCCGAGATGTTCACGGTGCTGTTCGCGCTGGCCCGCACCGTGGGCTGGATCTCGCAGTGGAAGGAAATGATCGAGGACCCGGGCCAGAAGATCGGCCGGCCGCGCCAGATCTACACCGGCGCGCCGCTGCGGGACTATGTGGCGGTCGACAAGCGCGGCTGAGGCCAAGCTAGCGCGCGTTCGTCTTCTTCAGCTTGGATCCCGGCCTTTAGCCAGCCGGACGCGCCAGGCTCAACACCACATCGGCGGCGGCCTCCGAGGGATCGGGGCCGCCGGCGCCCATCTTGGCGAGCGCTTGGTTCTGGGCGGCGACCTGGGCGGCGCGTAGCGTCGGGTCGTCGAGGCGTTCGGCGAGCGCGCGGGCGAGCGCGGGGCCATTGCAGTCGTCCTGGATCATCTCCGGGGCGACCATGGCCTGGGCGGCGATGTTGATCAGGGCGATATATCTGGTGCGGATCAGGCGCTTCAGCAGGGCGTGGGTCACCGCCCCCAGGCGGTAGCCGATGACCATGGGCGCGCCGGCCAGGGCCAGCTCCGTGGTCACGGTGCCCGAACAGGCCAGGGCGACGGTGGCGGCCTTCATGGCGTCGAGCTTGCCGGCCTCGTCCTCGATGACATGGGCGCGGTGCGGCCAGCCGGCGACCTTGGCCTTCAGGGCGAGGGCGACGGTGGGGGCGGCGGGGATCACCACATGGAGGTCGGGGCGATCGACCTTCAGCAGGCTCACGGCGGCCTCGAAGGTCGGCAGGACGTGCTTGAGCTCGCCCGGCCGGCTGCCCGGCAGGACCAGCAGGATCGGATCGTCGGGACCTGCGGCGATGCGCCGGCGCAGGCGGGCCGGGTCGGCGGCCGAGAAGTCGAGGCTGAGGGCCTTGGCGCCGACGAAGGTGACCGGCAGCCCCTGAGCTTCGAAGTATGGGGCGTCGAAGGCGTGGATCGACAGCAGGTGGTCGACGGTGGCGGCGAGCGTCCTGGCCCTGCCCGGCCGCGAGGCCCAGACCTGGGGGCCGACATACTTGATCAGCGGCAGTTTCGGGTCCAGGCGGCGCAGGCGCTGGGCGACCCGCAGGGTGAACCCCCAGGAGTCGATGAGGACGACCACGTCGGGCTTCTCGCGCGCGGCCAGCGCCGCGGTCTGGTCGGCGCAGCGGACGACCTTGCGCCAGGCCATCAGGCCCTCCAGCAGGCCCAGGATGGAGATGTCGGCGATGTCGAAGGGGCTTTGGACGCCTTCCAGCGCCATCTGGCGGCCGCCGACGCCGACAAAGCGCACGCCCTCCCCCAGCCTGCGCTTCAACGCCCGCGCCAGCCCTGCGCCCAGTTCGTCGCCGGACGCCTCGCCGGCCACCAACATGACGCAGAGCGGGGCGCTCACGCCTGCAGGGGCTCCGCCCCCAGGATGAAGAGCCCAAGCTCGTCGGCGAGCGCCACGACGGCCTCGCGGTCGAGGACCAGCAGCCGGCCGGCTTCGCCGGCGATGCCCGCCAGCCCGGCGCGGGCGGCCGCGTGGACGGTGCCCAGGCCGATGGTGGGCAGGTCGACGCGGCGCTCCTGTATCGGCTTGGGCGCCTTGGCCAGGACGCCGCGGGCGGCGCCCGGCGCGCCGCGGATGGCGCCCGGCAGGTCCGCGACCCGCCGCAGCATGGCGTCGGTGCCTTCCTGAGCCTCCACCGCCAGCACCAGGCCGTCGCAGACCACGGCGCCCTGGCCGACATCGAGGCGGCCGATCGCGCGCGCGACGTCGAGGGCGCGTTCGACGTCGTGCATCTGGTCGGGGGTGGGAACGCAGCGCCCCAGGGGGCCGGCGGGCAAGGCCAGGTCGCTCATGACCTCGTGGGCGCCCTCGACGGCGAAGCCTTCCTTCTCGAACTCGGCCACCAGGCGACGCAGCATGGCGTCGTCGCCCTTGCGGGCCGCGGCGATCAGGCTGGGCAGCACCATCAGGCCGCGCAGGTCGGGCACGAAGTCGCGGAAGTCGGGGCGCGCGACATTGCCGGCCAGGCAGATGGCGTCGCAACGGGCGCGCTTGAGGCTCTTCAAGCACTTGCCCAGTTCGGCGAGCCCGATCTCGGCGCCCGCATAGTCGGCGAGGTCGGCGTCGGCGAAGCCCTTGAGGCGGATGACGAACAGCGGCCGTCCGGCTTTTTCGCAGTGTTCGGCGATTTCGAGCGGCAGGCCGCCCCCGCCGGCGATCAGACCCAGCTTGCCCATCGTCAGACCTCGCGTTCCGGCAGGCACAGGGGGCGGGTCGCATCGGCGCGGATGAAGTCGATGATCTCCATCACCTGCTCGCAGCCTGCATAGTTCTCCATGGTGTCGTCCAACCGCTCCTGGAAGGTGCCCTCGTTGGCGAACAGCAGCCGGTAGGCCGCGCGCATGGTGTTGATGGTCTCCCGAGAGAAGCCCCGACGTTTCAACCCCACCAGGTTCAACCCCTCGAGATGGGCATGGTTGCCCCAGACCGAGCCGTAGGGAATGACGTCCTTCACCACGGCGGCCAGGCCCCCGATCATGGCGTGGCGGCCGACGCGGGTGAACTGGTGGACCGCCGCCAGCCCGCCGACGATGACGAAGTCGTCCACCAGGCAGTGGCCGCCCAGGGTCGCCTGCTTGATGAGGATGACGTTGTCGCCCACCACGCAGTCATGGCCGACGTGGGACTCGATCATGTAGAGGCCGTCGGAGCCGACCTTGGTGACGCCGCCGCCGCGCACGGTGCCGATGTTCATGGTGGCGTGTTCGCGGATGACGTTGCGGTCGCCGACGGTGAGCGCCGTGGGCTCGCCGCGATAGGCGGTGTGCTGCGGCGGGCCGCCGAGGACGGCGAAGGGATGGACGACGTTGTCCTCGCCCAGCGTCGTATGGCCTTCGATCACCACATGGGAGGTGAGTTTCGTCCGCGCGCCGAGGCTGACGTGGGCGCCGACGATGCAGAACGGGCCGATGGCGACGTCGTCGGCCAGCTTCGCGCCGTCGTGGACGATGGCGGTGGGATGGATCGTGACGGTCACGGGGTCTCCACGACCATGGCGGCGAACTCGGCCTCGGCGGCGACCTTGTCGCCCACCATGGCCACGCCCTTGAACTTGAAGAGGTCGCCGCGCGCCTTGACCACCTCCACCGGCATCCGCACCAGGTCGCCGGGGCGCACGGGATTGCGGAAACGGCAGTTGTCCAGCGAGACGAAGAAGATGGTCTTGCCGGCCACGTCGACGTTGAGCGACTTGGACATCAAGACCGCGCCGGTCTGGGCCAGCGCCTCCACCAGCAACACGCCGGGCATCACCGGATAGTCGGGGAAGTGGCCGACGAAGAACGGCTCGTTGTAGGTGACGCACTTGATGCCGACGATGGACTTGTGGGGGGTGTAGTCCTCGGCGCGGTCCACCAGCAGGAAGGGGTAGCGATGCGGAATCCGGCGCAGGATCTCGGTGATGTCGATGTCGTTGGGGCCCGTGGCCGCCGGCGCCTTGCGGCTCATTGCTCAGATCCTTCTCTGCCGCGGCCGGCGTTCCTGGTGAGCCACGCCGTCTCGCGCAGCCACTGCTTGACCGGGCGGGCCGGAGATCCGCCCCAGCGCTCGCCGGCCGGAATGTCCTTCATGACGCCGGCGGCGGCGGCGATCTGAGCCCCCGCGCCGATGGTCACATGGTCGATGACGCCGGCCCGGCCCCCGAACGCCGCGCCATCGCCGATGGTCACGCTGCCGGAGACGCCGGTATGGGCGGCCATGACGCAGTTGCGTCCGATGCGGACGTTGTGGGCGATCTGCACCAGATTGTCGATCTTGGTGTGCTCGCCGATGACGGTGTCTTCGAAGGCGCCGCGATCGATGCAGCTTTGCGCGCCGACGGTGACGCCGTCCTGCAGGATGACGCGGCCGAGCTGGGGCACGTCCACCAGCCCCTCCGCGCCGCCGGCCGCGCCGAAGCCCGCCTCGCCGATCACCGCCCCGGCCAGAATCTTCACCCGGTCGCCGATGAGGGCGAAGGAAATGGAGGCGTTGGCGCCGATCATACAGTCCCGGCCGATGGCGACGCCGGGGCCGATGACCGCGTTGCCGCCGATCACCGTACCGCGCCCGATCCGTGCGCCCGGCCCGATGACCACGCCAGGCGCGATCACGACGCCATCCTCGATCATGGCGTCGGGTGCGATGGCCTGGTCCCCATGCAGGCGCCTGGGCTTGTGCAGGCGGGCCGCGGCGGCGGCATAGGCCGCATGCGGCGTGGCCGTGACCATGGCCACGCAGCCGGCCGGCACGGCCTGGGCGTCGCGGGGCATGACGAAACAGGCGCCGGCCTGGGTGGCCGCAAGGTCGGCGAGGCGCCGGCGATCGGCGAAGAAGCTGACCGTATCGGCCTGGGCCTGGTGGAGGATCGAGACGCCGCGAACCTGGCGGGCGATGGCGCCGGGCGGTATCTCGGCGCCCGTCAGAACGGCGAGTTCGCCGAGGCTGACGGGGCCGGCATCATCGAAGAAGCGCGGGTCGGGCATCTTTTCCTTGGTGCTCGCCCGCGCTCAACCGAGTCGGGTTATTTTTTGGCGGCCGGGGCAGCTTGGCCCCCAGCCGCGGCCTGGTCCAGCCGTTCGCGGTCGAAGGCGAACTGCGTGATCTTGGCGTTCAGCGCCGTGATCACCTGCGGGGTGAGGTCCATGGCCGGGTTGGCCAGGGTGACCGCCGCGCCGTTCAGCAGCAGGCTGCAGGACTTCGACTGATAGGCCGCCTGAGCCAGGGGCTCCAGTTCGGTGGCGATACGGCCGACGGCCTTCTGCTCGGTGGCGCTGACTTCGCGGTCGCGAAGCTGGGCCTTGCGCTGCAGGTTGTTGGCGCGGGTGTTGAGGTCGTTGACGCGCTTTTGCAGGGTGGCCTGGTCGAGGGAGGCGCGCTGGCCTTCGAGGGTCTTGGCGTCGTTGTCGATGCCGGTCTTCTCGGCGTTCAGCTCGGCGTTCACCTGGGCGACGATCTGTTGCATCCGGGTGTTGACGTACTTGCCGACCGTGGAGGTGCCGATGGCGCCTTCAGCGGAGAAGATACAGACGCCGGCGAGCGGCGGGCCGTGGGTCACCGCGGCGGCCTGGGCCGAGGCTTGTGAAACAACGCCGAGGGACAGAAGCGCGGCGCAACCGGTCGTGACGATGGTTTTGACGTTCATATTATTGGAACCTGGTTGAGGTGGAGAACCGGAAGAGCTCGGTCTTGTCATAGCTCTCTTTGGATAGAACGCGGCTGAAATCGAGCTGGATCGGCCCCATCGGGGACTTCCAGAAGATGCTGATGCCGGCCGAGGCCCGCAGCGACAGGTCGTCCTTGATGTTGGGGTTGATGGCCCCGGTGAGATCGCGCCTGTCGGCCTTGTCGAGGATGCCCAGGGTGCCGAAATCGCTGAAGAGCGCGGCCTTGATCCCGTATTGCTCGGGCAGGAAGGTCGGGATCAGCAGTTCAACCGTGCCGATGGCGTAGGCCTTGCCGCCCAGCGCGTAGTTGGTCGTGTTGCTGAGATCGCGCGGCCCGATGCCGGCGATCTCGAAACCGCGGAAGGAGTCGCCGCCCTTATAGAAGCGGTCGTTCAGGCGAACCGTGTCGCCGCCGATCCCCTGGATATAGCCGGCCTGGCCGGTCACGCTGAGGACGAGGCTCTTGGTGAAGCCGTGGTAGATGCCGCCCTCGACCTCGGTGCGCACGTACTTCACATCGCCGCCGAGGCCGGCGAAGTCCTGATTGAGCGCGGTGTAGAAGCCGCGCGTCGGGTTTTGCGCGTCGTTGCGGCGATCCAGGCGCAGGCCATAGCCGACCAGCGAGGTCACGAACTCGCCGCGCTGGGCGCAGAGCGCCAGGGACACCAGCGGATTGGTGGGATCGCAGAGGGTGTCGGCGACGCTGACCTCGTCGCGGCGCAAGGTGTACCGCGTGCTCATGATCGAGTTGAGGGTCAGCGGGAAGCTCAGGCGCAGGCCCGCGCCGACGGATGCGGTCTCGTAGCCCAGGAAATCCGACTGGTCGTATTTGGTCGAATAGACGTCGACGCCGGCGCCGACGTTGCGGCCCATGAAGCGGGGCTCGAAGAACGACAGGTCGACCTGCTGCTGGCGCGAGCCGACGGAGACGCGCGCCCGGACATTCTGGCCCCGGCCGCGGAAGTTGCGCTGCGTCACGCCCAGGTCGACCACCAGCTTGTCCACCGACGAATAACCGGCGCTGAACGACAACTCGCCCGTGGGCTGCTCCTCGACCTTGACCTGCAGGCCGGTGCGATCGGGCGCCGAGCCGGGGGTCTCGGTGATGTCGACGTTCTTGAAGAAGCCGAGGTTGCGGATCTGCTGCTTGGAGCGATCGACCAGCGCGCGGTTGTAGGCGTCGCCCTCGGCCACGTTCATCTCGCGGCGGATGACGTAGTCCAGCGTCTGGGTGTTGCCGACGATGTCGACGCGGTCGATGTAGACGCGAGGGCCTTCCTTGACCTGGAAGATCACGTCGACGCGGCGGGTCTTGGGATCGGCCCTGTAGTCGGGCCGCACGTCGACGAAGGCGAAGCCGGCGGCGCCGGCGGCGAAGGTCAGGGCGTCGGTGGCCTGCTCGATCTTCTCGTCTTCGTAGATCTGCCCCTGGTGGATCGGCACCAGCTGCTGGAGCACGTCCTTGTTCAGCTTCTTGAGCTCGGTCTCGACGGTGATCTTGCCGAACTTGTACTCCGGGCCCTCGTCGATCGTGTAGGTGACGACGAAGCCGTTCTTGTCAGGGGCCAGCTCGGCGATGGCCGACGACACCCGGAAGTCGAAGAAGCCGCGGTTGCGGTAGTACTTGCGCAGCTGCTCCTTGTCGTATTCCAGGCGGTCGGGGTCGTAGTTGGCGTTGCTGCTGAAGAACTTGTACCAGGTGGTCTCCTTGGTCACGACCACATCGCGCAGGTCGTTGTCCGAGAAGGCCTTATTACCGATGAAGTTGACGCGCAGGACGCCGCTCTTGGCGCCTTCGTCGATCTTGAAGATCAGGTCGACGCGCTTTTGCGGCAGCTCGATGATCTGGGGCGTGACGGTGGCCGAGATCCGGCCGGACTTGCGGTAGAGCTCGACGATCCGCTGGACGTCCTGCTGGGCCTTGCCGCGGGTGAAGATGCCGCGCGGGCGGACCTGGACCTCGTCGCGCAGCTTGTCTTCCTTGAGGCCGTGGTTCCCCTCGAACAGCACGCGATTGATGATCGGGTTCTCGACGACCTTGATGATCAGGTCGCCGCCGACGAAATCAATCTTAACGTCGGCGAACAGATCGGTGCGGAAAAGCGCCTTCAGCGCCTGGTCGATCTTGGCCGAGTCGACCGATTCGCCCGGCTGGATCGGCAGGTAGGACAGGACGGTGCTGTTCTCGATCCGCTCGTTGCCCTGGACGACGATGCGCTGGACCACGGGGGATTCGGCGGCGACCGGCGCAGGCGCGGCCGGCGCCGCGGCCTGGGCCAAAGCCAGTCCTGGCAAGGAAAGCGCACTGGCGCCCAGCAGCAGAGCAAGTCTTGAGGCGAACGCGGCGCGGGAGGCGCGAGGTCTTTGCATTAGATGAGCCGTCAACGGAAAGGGCGGGCGTTCAGGAGAGAAGGCCGCCGAGGAATTTGAACACACGCAGTCGCTGCAGATCGTTCCAAGTGGCGAACAACATCAATCCGAGCACCAGCGCAAGACCTACCCTGTACCCTGCCGCCTGAACCTTGGCGCCAAGAGGGCGGCGGACGACGGCCTCGTAGGCGTAAAACAGCAGATGGCCGCCGTCGAGAACCGGAATCGGCAGCAGGTTCATGAAGCCGATGCTGACCGAGATGATCGCCGTCAGCATCGCCAATCCGGCCAGCGAGCCCAGCACGATTCCGACGAAGCTCGTTTCGCCGGCCGCGCCCATCTTGGCGACCTCGCCCGACATGTGCGCGATGCCGATGGGACCGCTCAGCCCGTCGGCGCTGACCTGGCCGCGAAACAGGTGCCCGAGGTAGGAGACCGTCGTGGCCAGCACCTCCCAGGTCTGCTTGACGCCGGCCACGGCGGCGGCGGCGGGATTGAGCCGTTCGCGCGTAAACGTCCGCGCCGGCCCGACGCCGATCAGTCCGACGGTCTTGGGCCCGCCGGCGCGATCCTCGACCACCTCGGCCCTTGGCGTCGCGGTCAGCACCACCCGCGCCCCGGCGCGCTCCACGACGAAGGTCGTGGGCAGCCCTGCCCGCCCCTCAACTATATTCTGTAAATCCTCGAAAACCTTGATGTCCTTGCCGTTTGCCTGAACGATCAAATCGCCGCGCTTGAAGCCGGCGGCCACGGCAGGCATGCCCGGCTTCAGGTCTTCCACCCGCGGGACGCTGGGGGTCGGGGCGCCCAGCGTCATGAACACCAGGGCGAAGATGGTGATCGCCAGCAGGAAATTCGCCATCGGCCCGGCGGCGACCACGACCGCCCTCTGCCACAGGGGCTTGAAGTGGAAATAGCGTTGCAAGGCCCCGGCCCCCTCGCTGGCCACGACCTTCGCCTTCAGGTCCTGAAGGTCGGAATCGTCGGGAACGCTGGCGGCGTTCTCGTCGCCCGAAAACTGGACGTAGCCGCCAAGCGGAATCCACCCCACGCGCCACTCCACGCCCGACTTGTCGCGCCAGGAGGCGATCGCCTTGCCGAAGCCTATGGAGAAGCGGTCGACCGCCACGCCCAGGCTTTTTGCGGCCAGGAAGTGTCCAAGCTCGTGGATCGTCACCACGACGCCGAGGATCACCACGAAGGGGACGGCGGAGATCAGGAAGTCCTGCAGAAGGCCGAGCATGGTCAGATCAAAACCTTTCCACCGACGGCGGCTCTAATACGATCGGCGATATCGCCGGCCACCCGACGCGCGGACGAGTCGGTCTGCTGCGCGATTTCGACGGCGTCGTTGGCGCCGTCCGCTGCGAATCCGTCCGACTGCATGTGATCCAAAGTCTCGGCCACGACCCGGGAAATATCGAGAAACCCGATCTTGCGGTCAAGGAAGGCCGCGACGGCGACCTCGTTGGCCGCGTTCATGGCCGCCGGCGCATAGCCGCCAGCCGCCAGGGCGGACTTGGCGATGGCCAGGGACGGGAAGAGATCCAGGTCCGGCGCCTCGAAGGTCAGGGCGCCGCTGGCCACGAGGTCGAGCTTGGGCGCGGGCCAGGGCAAACGGTCGGGCCAGGCGAAGGCGCAGGCGATGGGAGTCCGCATGTCGGGCGCGCCCAACTGCGCCAGGGTGGAGCCGTCGACGTACTCCACCAGGCTGTGGACGATGGACTGCGGGTGGATCACGACGTCGATGCGCTCCGGCGGCATGGCGAACAGGTAGGCCGCCTCGATCATTTCCAGGCCCTTGTTCATCATGGTGGCGGAATCGATCGAAATCTTGACCCCCATGTCCCATTTCGGATGGGCGGCGGCCTGTTTCGGGGTCGCCGCGGCCATGGCCGCGCGTGTCCAGCCGCGAAACGGCCCCCCCGAGGCGGTCAGGATCAGGCGCGAGATGCGCTGGGCGTTCTGGGGCTCCAGCACCTGGAAGATCGCCGAGTGCTCCGAATCGACCGGGATCACCACCCCGCCGGCGAGCTTGGCCGTGCGCAGCAGCGAGGGGCCGGCGCAGACCAGGCTTTCCTTGTTGGCGAGCGCCACGACCGCGCCGGCGCGGGCGGCCGCCAGCGTCGGGGCGAGTCCCGCGAACCCGACGATGGCCGACATCACCCACTGGGCGTCCATGGCCGCGGCGTCGACCACGGCGGCCGACCCCGCGGCGGTTTCGATCCCCGAGCCCGCCAGCCGTTCGCGCAGGCGCGGCAGGGCGGCTTCGTCGTCGATCACCGCCAGTTGCGGGCGCCAGCGCAGGGCCTGGTCGGCGAGCCGTTCGACATTGCGGCCGGCCGCGAGGGCGACCACCTCGACCTCGACGCCGGAGCGCTCGAAGAGATCGAGGGTGGAGACCCCCACCGACCCGGTCGATCCCAGGATGCTGACGCGGCGCGGCAGGTTCAATGGGCCCATCCCAGGTGATTGACGAGGCGGGCGCCCGCCATGACCACCACGGCGAACATCAGGCCGTCGACGCGATCTAGCAAGCCGCCGTGGCCGGGAATGAGGTCGCCGGAGTCCTTTACGCCGAAGCGGCGCTTGAGCATGGATTCCCAAAGGTCGCCGGCCATGGTGGCCAGCCCGCCGGCCAGGCCGATGATGGCGGCGCCGGCCAGGTTGAGCTGGAACGGCGAGAAGGCCGACATCGCCATCCCCGCCAGGACCGCCGCCGCCAGGCCGCCGATGAAGCCCGACCAGGTCTTGTTGGGCGAGAAGCGCGGCCAGAGCTTGGGCCCCTTGAGCGCGCTGCCGACCGCGAAGGCGGCGATGTCGGCGGCCCAGGTCACCGCAAACAGCATGAGGGTCCACCACTTGCCCTGGTCGGTGCCGCGCAGCCAGACCAGGCAGACGCAAGGGACGGCGATATAGAAGACTCCGTAAAGGGCGTCGGTGGTGCGCGCGGCCACGCCACGCGCCACGACCGCGGCGACCAGCGCGCCAAGCACGACCGCGCCCCAGGCGAGGTCGAAGTCCCGCCGATAGGCCAGGAAGACGGCGGCGAGCACCGCGCCGGTGACGACCGTGGAGACGCGGATGGGAGCGTTCGGCACGCTCATGGCGCCCCACTCGATGGCCAGCAAGGCCACCGCGACCGAGATCAGCAGAAGGAAGAGGAAGGACCAGGGCGCATCGACCCAGACCGCGCCGACGACCGTGGGCACCAGCACCGTCGCCGAGCCTACGCGTATGCCCAGGTTGGACCAGTCGAAGCGTCTAGCCGGCGGCAAGGACATCATCGGCTACGGCCCCGCCGTATCGCCGCTCGCGCTTGCGGAACTCCTCGATCGCCGCCTTCAGATGATCGACGCCGAAGTCGGGCCAAAGGACGTCCTGGAAGACGAACTCGGCATAGGCCGAATCCCACAGCAGGAAATTGGACAGCCGCTGTTCGCCTGACGGCCGGATCACCAGGTCGGGCGGCGGGATCTGGGCGGTGGACAGGTGCGAGGCGAAGACCGCCTCGTCGAGATCCGACGGCTTGGCGCGACCGTCGGCGACGGCCTGGGCGAACCGGCGGGCGGCCGCGACGATGTCGGCCTGGCCGCCGTAGTTGAAGGCGATGTTGAGGCAGAAGACGTCGTTGCCCGCCGTGCGGCGCTCGGCGTCGGCGATCAGGTCCACGAGGTCGGGCGCCAGGCCCTCGCGCTGGCCGATGACGCGGACGCGGACGCCTTCGCGCTCGAGCCGGCCGAGGTCGCTCTCGAAATAGCGCTTGGGCAGGGCCATAAGGTCGGCCACCTCGGCGGCCGGGCGGCTCCAGTTCTCGGTGGAGAAGCCGAAGACGGTCAGCCAGCGGATGCCGACCTTGGGCGCGGCGGCGACGGTGCGCTTGAGCGACTCGACCCCGGCCCGGTGGCCAAGGGAGCGGGGCAGCTTGCGGCGCTTGGCCCAGCGGCCGTTGCCGTCCATCACGATCGCCACGTGCAGGGGCGCGAGCGCGCCGTCATCCTGACCGGATGAACCCTGCTGCGGCTGAGATTTCGCGACGGCCATGAAGCGCCTTCGGTCCTATCTGTCGAAACCCGGCACGACTAGACGTGCATGATCTCTTGTTCTTTGAGTTTCAAGGCTTCGTCGATGCGCTTGATCGCCTCATCGGTCATCTTCTGGACCTCGGCCTCCATGCGCTTCTGTTCGTCCTGGCTGATGGCCCCGTCCTTCTCGGCCTTCTTGAGGTCGTCCATGGCTTCGCGGCGCACGTTGCGCGCGGCCACCCGCTGGTGCTCGGTATATTTGCCGGCGAGCTTGGCGAGGTCCTTGCGGCGTTCCTCGGTGAGCGGCGGGATGGGGATGCGGAGGTTCTGGCCTTCGACGACGGGGTTGAGGCCCAGGCCCGAGGCGCGGATCGCCTTTTCCACGGAGACCACCAGGGCCTTGTCCCAGACGCTGATGCTGATGGAGCGCGGCTCGGGCACGCTGACGGCGCCGACCTGGTTGATCGGCACCTGGCCGCCGTAGGCCGGCACGAGGACCTGGTCGAGCAGGCTGACGGAGGCGCGGCCGGTGCGCAGGGAGCCGAATTCCTCCTTCAGCGCGTTGACGGTCTTGTCCATGCGGTCGCGGTATTTCGAAAGCACGGGCTTTTCGGCGTCGGCCATGGATGTTCCTCCAAGCTTCAAATCGTTCAGGCGATGGTCGTATAGACGCCGCCGCCCTCGGTCACCTTCAGGAAATTCCCGCGCTCGCGGATAGAGAACACCACGATGGGAATATGGTTGTCGCGCATCAGGCTGATGGCCGAGGCGTCCATGACCCGCAGGTCCTTGGCCAGCACCTCCTGATAGCTCAGCGTCTCGTAGCGCTTGGCGCTCGAATCCTTCTTGGGGTCGGCGGTGTAGACGCCGTCGACGCTGGTGCCCTTGAAAAGCGCGTCGCAGCCCATCTCGGCGGCGCGCAGGGCGGCAGGCGTGTCGGTGGTGAAGAACGGCGCGCCGAGGCCGGCGGCGAAGATCACCACCCTGCCCTTTTCCAGGTGCCGCAGGGCGCGGCGGCGGATGTAGGGCTCGCAGATGGTGGCCATGGGGATGGCCGACTGGACGCGGGTGTCGACGCCGATGCGTTCGAGGGCGGCCTGCAGCGCCAGGGCGTTCATGACCGTGGCCAGCATGCCCATGTAGTCGGCGCTGGCGCGTTCCATGCCGCTTTCGGCCAGCAGGGCGCCGCGGAAGATATTGCCGCCGCCGATGACCAGGCAGACCTCGATGCCCTTGTGGACCACCTGGGCGATGTCCTGGGCCACGGCGTCCAGGGTCTTGGGGTCGATGCCGAACCCTTCGCCCCCCGCCCCGGCTTCCCCGGAGACCTTCAGGAGAATGCGTTTATAGGCGGGCGGAGCATCTGACATCGGGCGGCCTTCGAATCTGACGTAACAGGATAGACCAAGGGCGCCGCATGCGTCGAACACGCGGCGCCCTTCTTGTCGTCAAGCCGTCAGCTTTGGCCGGAAAGCTGGGCGACTTCAGCGGCGAAGTCGTCGACCTTCTTTTCCACGCCCTCGCCCAGGCCCATGCGCACGAAGCCCTGGATGGCCACCGGCGCGCCGGTTTCCTTCGCGGTTTCGGCGATCAGCTGTTCGATCGTCTGGTCCGGGTTCATGACGAAGGACTGCTTCAGCAGCACGACTTCCTCGTAGAACTTGCGGATCCGGCCCTCGACCATCTTCTCGATGACCTGCGGGGGCTTGCCCGAGGCTTCGGCCTGTTCGGTGAAGATGGCGCGTTCGCGCTCCACCGCGGCCGGATCGAGGTCGTCGGTCGACAGCGACAGCGGGTTGGTGGCCGCCACGTGCATGGCGATCTTGCGGCCGACTTCCAGCAGCTTGGCCTGATCCCCCTTGCCTTCCAGGGCCACGAGCACGCCGATCTTGCCCAGGTCCACCGAGCCCGGCGCGGCGTTGTGGACGTACTGGGCCACGGCGCCTTCGGACACGGTGAAGCGGGCCGCGCGGCGCAGCACCATGTTCTCGCCGACCGTGGCGATCAGGTGCGTGACCTTGTCGGCGATCGTGCCGCCCTGCGGATGGGCCGCGGCGCTGATGGCGTCGACGCCCTGGGCGTCCAGGGCCGTGAACGACACGTCCTTGGCGAGCGTCTGGAACAGCTCGTTGCGCGAGACGAAGTCGGTCTCGGCGTTCAGCTCGATGACCGCGCCGGTCATGCCGGCCCCTTCCTTGCGCGTCGAGATGGCCACGAGGCCCTCGGCGGCGATGCGGTCGGCCTTCTTCGCGGCCTTGGACAGGCCCTTGGTGCGCAGCCAATCGATGGCGGCTTCCATCTCGCCGCCGGTTTCCTGCAAGGCCTTCTTGCAGTCCATCATCCCCACGCCGGTCGTTTCGCGCAGTTCCTTGATGAGCGCAGTGGTGATCTCCGCCATCGCCATCTCCTTCAATCTAGAAAATCGACGGGGCCCCGATGGACCCCGCCGTAATGATAGTACCGTCCTTGCCGAGCGCTCTTGCGGGCGCGTCAGCTCGCCGAGGCTTCCTCCGAGGCCGCCTCGGCGGCGACCTCCGGTTCAGCTGCGGCGGCCGCCGGGGCTTCAACTTCGGCGGCGGCCTGCACGGGTTCCGGCGTCAGTTCGCGGGCCAGCGTCGGCTCGATCGGCGCTTCGGAAGCGCCCAGGTCGACGCCCGAGGCCGAGGCCCCGGCCGCCAGGCCGTCGAGGACCGCGTCGGCGATCAGGTCGCAATAGAGCTGGATGGCGCGGGCGGCGTCATCGTTGCCCGGGATCGGGAAGTTGATGCCGTCCGGGTTGCAGTTGGTGTCGAGGATGGCGATCACCGGGATGCCGAGCTTCTTGGCTTCCAGGATGGCGATGGCTTCCTTGTTGGTGTCGATCACGAACATCAGGTCGGGGATGCCGCCCATGTCCTTGATGCCGCCCAGGGACAGTTCCAGCTTGTCGCGCTCGCGCGTCAGCTGCAGCAGCTCCTTCTTGGTGCGGCCCTGGCCTTCGTTTTCCAGCAGGCCTTCCAGCTCGCGCAGGCGGGCGATGGACTGGCTGACGGTGCGCCAGTTGGTGAGCGTGCCGCCCAGCCAACGGTGATTGACGTAGTACTGGGCGCTGCGGCGGGCGGCGACGGCCAGCGGCTCGGAGGCCTGGCGCTTGGTGCCGACGAACAGCACGCGCCCGCCGGCGGCGGCGGTTTCGCGCACCTTGACCAGCGCCTGGTGCAGGAGCGGGATCGACTGGGAGAGGTCGATGATGTGGATGTTGGAGCGGCTACCGAAGATGTAGCGTTCCATCTTCGGGTTCCACCGATGGGTTTGGTGGCCGAAGTGGGCGCCAGCTTCCAGGAGCTGACGCATGGAGAAGTCGGGAAGCGCCATCGAATATGGTCCTTTTTCCGGTTAACCTCCGCAGACAAACCCCCATGAGCGGGGACCGGAGTGGAAATTGGCGGGATGTCTCCCCGTCAACCACCAAACGCCTGCGTGTGGAATGGCGCGGATGTAGGCGTTAGAGCCGGAAAACGCAAGGCCTACACGTCACAGGTGTGGTGACTTGTCGTGCAGCTTCGCCGCCGGCAGGGTCGCGGGACAAGGGATCGTCGCCAAGAGGACTCGATGAAGCTCGCATCCGCCATCGCCGCCGCCTGCCTCTCGCTCGCCGCCGTCCCGGCCGTCGCGCAGGAAGCCTACGGATATTATCGCGCGCCGGGGTATCCCAACACCAACCCGGGCATCACGCCGCGCGGATTTGCCGACGCGCCGCCGTCAAAGGCCTTCCCGCCGCTCACCTTCGGCGCCGCCCCGACCCTCGGCCCCTCGACCCACAGGCGGTCGGAATCGGTGTCGGAGCCGCCTCAAACCCGCTTCAAGCCCTACGGCGATCGCTCCGGAATGGCCGGCGGCGGACCAGGCGCCTATCCGAGCGCCCCGAAGCCCCGCGGCTACATCGACATCTACGGCGACAAGAAATCAGAGCACCCGTTCGCGTTCTGAGGGCGGCCGCCGCCAGCCTCCTGGGGCGGGGTGGTGGATGCTCCCCTTCTCGGGGAGCTGTCGGCGGAGCCGACTGAGGGGGTGAAAGACTCTCTTGCTTTCCCCCTCCGTCTCGGCGCTGCGCGCCGATCCACCTCCCCCAGTTCGCGCTTTGCGCTGGGGGAGGATCTGCTCGCCCTACATCTCCTCGACGAAGACCACGCCGGGGGCGGTCTTGATGGCCCCGCGCATGGGGCCGTCGAGGGTGAAGCGGCCAGGCAGCTTCATCTCGATCTCACGGCCGTTGTCGATGGCCGCCACCAGCACCACCTCGCCGCCGCGGGGGTTGGCGCGGCCTTCCAGCCGTGCCTTCAAGGCGTCGATCTCGGCGCTGCGGGGGGAAAGATGGATCCGCAGGCCGGCCACCGCGTTCTCGATGGCCTTTTCGATGGGCTCGGCGTCATCGCCGAAGAAACGCACCTCGCCGTCGCGGGCCTTGACCCGGACCTTGATGGCGATGGCCTTGCCCGGCTCCAGCAGTTCGCGATTCTTGGCGAGCGCCTCGGGCGGAAACAGCACCTCATACTCGCCGGTGGGATCCGACAGCGTCACGAAGGCGAATTTCTCGCCCCGTTGCGACGCGCGCTCCTGCTTGCGACGAACCACGCCGGCCATGCGGAAGGCCTCGGCGCCGGCCGCGGCCTTGGCGATGACGTCGGTGAGCAGGTCGGTGCGGCGCTTGCGCAGGGCGCCGACCATGTCGTCCAGCGGGTGGCCCGACAGGTAGAAGCCGACGGCGGCCAACTCCTCGTCCAGCCGCTGGGTCGCGCTCCAGGTCTCGGCCTTGGGCAGGCGCGGCCGCGAGGCTTCGGCCTGGTCGCCGCCGAACAGGCTGCCCTGGGCCGAGGCGCGATCGGCGGCGATGCTCTGGCCGTAGGCGCCGAGCGCATCGGCGGCCGCCACGATCTGGGCGCGGTTGGGATGGATGGCGTCGAAGGCGCCGGCGCGGGCCAGCGTTTCCAGGGCGCGGCGATTGACCTGCTTGGGGTCGACCCGCTCGACGAAATCGAAGATGTCGCGGAACGGGCCGCCTTCGGCGCGGACCGCCGCCACATGCTCCATGGCCTGCAAGCCGACGTTGCGGACGCCGCCCAGGGCGTAGAGCACCTCGCCGCCCTCGACGTCGAAGTCGGCGCCGGAGCGGTTCACGTCGGGGGGATTGATCTTCACCCCGAAGCGCTTGGCGTCCTGGTAGAAGACCGCCAGCTTGTCGGTATTGGAGATGTCGAGGCTCATCGAGGCCGCGAAGAACTCCACCGGCGCGTTGGCCTTGAGCCAGGCGGTCTGATACGAAATCATCGCATAGGCCGCCGCGTGGCTCTTGTTGAAGCCGTAGCCCGCGAACTTGTCCACCAGGTCGAAGATGGCCCCGGCCTGTTCGGCCGAGACCGCCTTTTCGGCCGCGCCGGCGATGAAGCGCGCGCGCTGCTGCTCCATCTCCTCCTTCTTCTTCTTGCCCATGGCGCGCCGCAGCAGGTCGGCTTCGCCCAGCGAGTAGCCCGCCAGGATCTGGGCGATCTGCATCACCTGTTCCTGGTAGACGATGATGCCGTAGGTCTCGCGCAGCACCGGCTCCAGCGACGGGTGCAGGGTGTCGATGGGCTTGCGGCCGAACTTGCAGTCGATGAAGGCCGGGATGTTGTCCATCGGGCCCGGCCGGTAGAGGGCGCCGATGGCGGTGACGTCCTCGATCGAGCCGGGGCGCAGCTGGCGCAGGGTGTCGCGCATCCCCTGGCCTTCAAACTGGAACACCCCGACGGTCTGGGCCGCCGACATCAGTTCGTAGGTCTTGGCGTCGTCGAGCGGCAGGGCGTTGATGGCCACCCCGGCGCCGCGCCGATCGAGGTGCTTCAGCGCCCGGTCGATCACCGTCAGGGTCTTGAGGCCCAGGAAGTCGAACTTCACCAGGCCGGCGCTTTCGACCCATTTCATGTTGAACTGGGTGGCGGGCAGGTCCGAGCGCGGGTCGCGGTAGAGCGGGGTGAGCTCGGTGAGCGGCCGGTCGGAGATCACCACCCCGGCGGCGTGGGTCGAGGCGTTGCGGTAGAGCCCCTCGAGCTGGAGGGCGACCTCCAGCAGTTCGGCCACGGCGTCGTCGTCGTCGCGGGCCTGGCGCAGGCGCGGCTCGATCTCGATGGCCTTGGCCAGGGTCACCGGATTGGCGGGATTGGCCGGCACCATCTTGGCGAGCCGGTCCACCAGGCCCAGCGAGAGCTGCAGCACCC